>Ga0210408_10001551_pt1 | contig 23907 bp, 18 predicted proteins | sample IncBWH4MmetaG_FD_155471 | JGI IMG/M metagenome (GOLD analysis project Ga0210408, IMG submission 155471) | Forest soil microbial communities from Barre Woods Harvard Forest LTER site, Petersham, Massachusetts, United States - Inc-BW-H-4-M | ecosystem: Environmental > Terrestrial > Soil >...
AGTTTCTCGGCAAATTCGAACGTCGCCGCCATGTTCTGCTCGGCATAGGCCATGGATTTGTGCGCAATCTCGTTGGCGCCGCCACGTGCGGCCTGGGCCTGGCCCTCGAACTGCCCCATGGCCTGATTGGCCGCCTGGATGAAGCCGTCGAAGGCATGTTTCGCCTGGGTCACGCTTTGCTCGACGAAGGCCCGAATCTCCTTGGGCATTCCGAATTGCTCGAAAGGTTCCTTGGCCATCCTTCGCTCCTATAGCCGCGGCGTCATCGCCGCGAGAGTTCCTTCTTAGCGCCGGCCCTGATCGACTGCGCCGCCGAGCGTGCGTTGCAGTTAAGGTTATCTCTCCTTGTCGCGCGCGAGTAGGGGGTGCGGCATGGACGGCACGCCCGCTCGGCACTATTAAGAATTTGTTAGGGAAATGAGTTCCGTCGCATGCCGCTGGTGGAGTCAGTGTTGGCGCCGTTGCGCGATCCGCAACTCGCCGCAAAGCTCGCGGCCCATGCCACGGGCCCAGCCCCCGCGTGGCTCTGGAGCACGGACGGATCGCGCATCATCTGGGCGAACGCCGTCGGCGCCGCGATCTTCGGAGCGGCGGACGCGGGCGAATGCCAAGAGCGCCGGTTCGGCGTCAAGGACGCGACCGCCGCGCAGATCGTCCGTCTGGCTGCGACCCTGCCGACGTCGGGCCAGCCGCGGCTCGAACGCCTGCGCGGTTTCGGTGCCGACTTCGGCCGCGCGCTCACCTGTGTTTGCTCGCGCCTCATTCTCGCCGACGGCACGCCCGTCGTCCTGATCATCGCCACCGAGCCGGCGGGGCCGCCGCTGCCGCTCCGCGAGCGTGTGCGCCGGCTGCTTGCCGATCGCAGGCGTGCGCTCGCGGCCTTCGCCCGCGAGGGCACGCTTCTTTATGCGACCGAACCGGCGCTCACGCGCTTTGTCGGCACAGCGACGCTCTCGACACTCGGCGTCGACGCCGTCGCCGCCCCCGCCCTCGTCAACGGCAGCGCCAGCGGCGCGACACCCTACGGACCGGTCACCGTCGAGCGCCTCGGCAGCGATGCTTCGACCGTCCTGGTGCTGATGTTTGCTGCGCGGGCAGGCGAAATTCTTGCGGAACAGACTCCTGCAGAAGCGGGCGCGCCAGCGCCTTCTCCCGCGCCGGCGCCCTCCGACGCTGAAGCGCCGTCGAGTCCCCTGCCCGCCCCGGAGGCGCCGGCTGCTGCACCGGCTCTCTTGGACGTTGAAGCGCCGCCAAGTTCTCGGTCCGTCCAGGAGGTGCCCGCCACCGCGCCCGCTTCCTTGCACGTTGAAGCACCGCCAAGTCCTCAGGCGCACGCAGGCGAGGCGTCCGCTGTCGCCGCGCCATCGGCCTCGCCATCGGAAGCGCTCACGAACGGTGCGGCGCCGGCGGAGGCAAACGCCGGCGCCATCCAGCTGGTCTTGCCTCCTGCCCAAGCTCCCGCAACCGACATTGCGGCGAGCGAGCGCCGCCATCCGCTGCGCTTCGTCTGGCAGATGGATGCGGATGGCCGCTTCGCCATCGGCTCGGACGAGTTCATCGAGCTCATGGGCCCGCGCACGACGTCGGCGTTCGGCCGGTTGTGGAGCGAGATCGCCGCCGAACTGAACCTCGATCCCGACAACCAGGTGGCGCGCGCGGTCGCCACGCACGAGACCTGGAGCAGCATCACGCTGTCGTGGCCGGTCGACGAGTCGCGCGAGCGGCTCGCGGTCGAGCTGTCGGGACTTCCGGTGTTTGATCGCAACCGCAATTTTCGCGGCTATCGCGGCTTCGGCGTGTTGCGCGACATCGCCCGCACCAACCAGCTGGCGCGCGCCCGCCGCGAGCGACCGATGGGATTTGGCGCCCAGCCCGAAGCGCCGACCGAGCGCGACGGCGCGTCAGCATCGCCGGCTTCGCCAATCGCACCGCGTGCCGACACCCCGCCTGCCGACACCCCGCTTGCCCATACGCAACCTGCCGACACGCAAGCTGCCGCGCCCGCTCCGCCTGTCGCCGCAACACCGGAGCCGCCCTCGCCGTCCGCTGCCGCTGCGGCGCCACCGCCCGCCCCGGCGGAAATCGCGCCGCGCGCCGAGCGCCCGGTAGCCGATGCCGCTGCAGCAAACGTGGTGCCGTTCCGTTCGGGGGCGCCGACCGACGCCAAGGCGCCGAGTCTCAGTCCGGTCGAGCGCAAGGCGTTCCGCGAGCTGGCGCAGGAGCTGAACGCGCGCTTGCGCGGCGACGAGACACCGGAGGCCGAAGACGGTTCCGCTGCGCCCGCCGCCGAAGAGCAAAGAGCACCGGCCGAGGCCGCGGAGGATCAAGCAGCGCCGCCGACGAACCAGGACTTGGCGCCGACGACTATTGCCGCCGCGGCGGAGCCCGTCGCGGCGAACGCTCCCGCCATCGCATCGCCGCGCGGTGACGATGCGGAGGCCGCGCCGCCGGCTGCGTTTTCCGCTTTCGAGCCGGTGCTGCTCGACCGCCTGCCCGTCGGCGTTCTGCTGCACCAGCACGACACGCTGCTCTATGCCAACCGCCGCTTCCTCGAATGGACCGGCCATGAGAATCTCGCCACGCTGGCGGCGGCCGGCGGCCTGGCTACGCTCTTTGCCGACCCCGGCGCCGCCGCGCTCGCGCCGGGCGGGTCAGCGCGGCCGCTGTTGCTCGCAGCCCGGGGCGGCGACAGCGTCCCGGTCGAGGGCCGCCTGTTCACCGTTCCCTGGCGCGACGGCTCCGCACTCGCGCTGGTCCTCGCCAGCCGCGAGATGGAGCAGGAGCGCCGCGCGATCGCGGCCGCGCTCGATGCCGCCGAGGGCCAGATCGGCGAACTCAAGGCCCGGCTTCAGTCCTTGGACAAGACCGAGGAAGAGCTGCGGGCGGCCAAGCGCGAGGCGCACAAGGCGGCAACCGAAAAGGCGGATTTCCTCGCCAAGGTGAGCCACGAGATTCGCACGCCGCTCAACGCCATCACCGGTTTCGCCGAAGTGATCATGGCCGAGCACTTCGGTCCGATCGGCAACGAGCGCTACCGCGACTATCTCAAGGACATCCACGTCGCCGGAACGCATCTGGTCTCGCTGCTCAACGACCTGCTCGACCTTTCCAAGATCGAGACCGGCCAGCTCGACCTCACCTTCGCGCCGGTCGGCCTCAACGAGCTGACCCAGCAGTGCGTCGGCATCATGCAGCCGCAGGCGAGCCGGGCGCGCATCATCATCCGCACCTCGCTGACGCCGGGACTGCCGCAGGTCAAGGCCGACGAGCGCTCGCTGCGCCAGATCGTGCTCAACCTCCTCGCCAACTCGATCAAGTTCACCGGTCCCGGCGGCCAGGTGATCGTATCGACGGCGTGCGCCGACAGCGGCGAGACCGTGCTGCGCGTGCGCGACACCGGCGTTGGCATGAGCGCGAAGGATGTCGAGGCGGCACTGGAGCCGTTCCGGCAGACGGCGACGTCCGGGAGCTGGGGCTCGGGCGGGACCGGGCTCGGCCTGCCCTTGACCAGGGCGCTCGCCGAAGCCAACGGCGCGCATTTCAACATCAAGAGCGCGCCCAATGCCGGCACGCTGGTCGAGATCGCATTCCCGCGGGTGACCGCGCATTAGTCTAGGCGTTCGCCGACCCGGCCGCAGCGCGCATCGGGAACGCTCATCCACAGGCCGTTTTCCGCCGAATCAGGTGCACGCGTAGCTTTCCTTCGCTTCCCGCAGACGGGGAGCGCGCGGAGCCGCCATGCGCTTTCACGCCGACCTGCACGTCCACTCGAAATATTCGCGCGCGACCAGCCGCGATCTCGACCTCGAACATCTCGCGGAGTGGGCGGCGCGCAAGGGCCTCGCTGTCATCGCGACCGGCGACTTCACCCATCCGGCGTGGCGCGCCGAGCACAAGGGGAAACTGGTGCCGGCCGAGCCGGGCCTGTTTCGTCTGCGACCCGAGATCGAGCAAGCGGTCGCCGAGAGACTGCCGCCGGCGTGCCGGACGCCGGTGCGCTTCATGCTCGAGGTGGAAATTTCCACGATCTACAAGAAGGCCGGGAAGACACGGAAGGTGCACCATCTCATCTACGCGCCGGACTTCGCGACCGCCGAGAGCATTTCCGAGCGCCTGGCGCGCATCGGCAACATCGCTTCCGACGGCCGCCCGATCCTCGGGCTCGACTCGCGCGACCTTCTCGAGATCACGCTGACGTCCAGTCCCGACGCCTATCTCATCCCGGCGCATATCTGGACGCCGTGGTTCGCCGCGCTCGGCTCGCAGTCCGGCTTTGATTCGATCGCCGCATGCTACGGCGATCTGGCCGATCAAATCTTTGCCGTGGAGACCGGGCTCTCATCCGACCCGCCGATGAACTGGCGGCTGTCGATGCTCGACCGCTACCGGTTGGTCTCCAACTCCGACGCGCACTCACCGGGAAAGCTCGGCCGCGAAGCGACGACGTTCGATTGCGCGCTCGACTACTTCGCCCTGCGCAAAGCGCTGGAGACCGGGCAAGGTTTTGTCGGCACCGTCGAATTCTTTCCCGAGGAGGGCAAGTATCACCTCGACGGCCACCGCAAATGCGGCGTGAAGTTTTCCCCGCGCGAAACGCTGGCCCAGGGCGGGCGCTGCCCGGTGTGCGGCGGCGCCATGACCGTCGGCGTCCTCAGCCGCGTCGAGACGCTCGCCGACCGCAGCGAGGCCGAGGCGGCACCGCCGGCGACAGCCGGCGCCGTGTCGAACCTCGTTGCCTTACCGGAAATGCTTGGCGAGATCGCAAGTAGCGGACCTTCGAGCAAGACCGTCGAGCGCGGCTACGGCCGGCTGCTGTCAGCCCTCGGCCCCGAGCTCGACATTCTGCAGGCCGTCCCGCTCGAGGATATTTCGCGGGCGGATTCTTCCGTGCTTGCCGAAGCCGTGGCGCGGCTGCGCGCCGGCAAGGTCATCCGCGACGCCGGCTATGACGGCGAATACGGCGTCATCCGGTTGTTCGAGCCGGACGAGCTGCGGCACCGAACGGCGGGCGGCATGTTGTTCGAGTCGCCGGCTGCGGTTCCCGTGCCCGTTGTGCGGGAGGGTGCGCAAGCAAAGTACCACCCGTCGAAGCCTCCGCAGGACCTCCCGACCCCCATCCCCAACCCCTCCCCACAAAGGGGAGGCGACACGCACGCAGCGCCAGGCTCAGGCGTCCTCTCGGCCCTCGACCCCGATCAGCGCGCGGCGGCGGCCGTGGTCGAAGGTCCGCTGCTGATCGTCGCCGGGCCGGGCTCGGGCAAGACCCGCACCTTGGTCCATCGCATCGCGCATCTCGTCGCCGATTGCGGCGTCGCCGGCGCGCAATGCCTGGCCATTACCTTCACACGCCGGGCCGCGGCGGAAATGCGCGACCGCCTGCATGCGATGCTCGGCCCGGACGCGGGCGGCATCGCTGTCCACACCTTCCACTCGCTCGGGCTCGCGATCCTGCGCGAGCACGCCGCCGCCGCCGGTCTCACATCCGGCTTCCGCGTCGCCGGCGAGGCGGAGCGCGCGGCCGCGCTCGCTGCGGCGCTCGGCCTGCCGCGCCCGCGCGCGGAAAATCTCATCCGCGCCATCTCCAAGGCGGAGCGCGGCGAGGCGCAGCCGAACGGGGAAATCGCGGCGGCGCGGACCGCCTATCGCGCCATGCTGGCGGCCGACCACTGGATCGATTTCGACGATCTGGTCAGCTTGGCGGTGCGGCTCCTCGCGGACAATGCCGAGATTGCGGCGCTCTATCGCGCCCGGTTCCGCTTTGTCTGCGTCGATGAATTCCAGGACGTCGATGCGCGGCAATATCGGCTGCTCACGCTGTTGGCGCCGCCGGCCGCCGGCAATCTCTGCGTCATCGGCGATCCGCATCAGGCGATCTACGGTTTCCGCGGCGCCGATGCCGCCTGCTTCGAGCGCTTCGGCAGCGACTACCCGGGCGGAGCGACGATCGCGCTCAGGCGCAACTACCGCTCGGGCGGCGCCATCGTCGCCGCTTCCTCGCAGGTCATCGCCGCGCATGCGGACGAGCCGATCGCGGAAATCGTGCGCGAGCGGCGCGAGCGCATCACCATCCACGCGGCGCCCAGCGAGCGGGCCGAGGCCGAGTTCGTCGTCATCACGATCGAGCAGGCGATCGGCGGCTCAAGCTTCTTCGCGATCGACAGCAGCCGCACCGGTGGGCGGGAAGCGGCGCTCTCCTTCACCGATTTCGCCGTCCTCTACCGCACCGACGCGCAGGCCGCCGTTCTGTGCGAAGCGCTCGCGCGTTCCGGGATTCCGTTCCGCAGGCATTCGCACGCCGCGCTGGCGCAGGAGCCATCGGTCCGCGCCGTGCTCGAAGCATATGCGGCGATGGCCCCGGCCGACATCGATCTTCCGACACGACTGCGGCAGAGCGCGGCGCGCGCCGCCGCCGACACGGGCGAGGCGGCAGCGGCCGAACGCGCGCTTGAGCTTCTGCTGCCGCTCGCCGAAAGCTGCGGCGGCGATCCGGCGCGCTTTCTCGATGCGGTCGCACTCGCGAGCGGCGCCGATTTCTGGGACGAGCGCGCCGAGGGCGTGGCGCTGTTGACCTTGCATGCCGCCAAGGGACTGGAATTCGCCTGCGTCTTCATCGTCGGCCTGGAGGACGGCGTGCTGCCGCTGCACTGGGGCAAGGCCGAGGATGCGGCGCCGGAGGAGTTGGCCGAGGAGCGCCGGCTGTTCTATGTCGGCATGACTCGCGCGAAGGATCGCCTGGTGCTGAGCCGCGCGCTCAAGCGGCTGTGGCGCGGCCGCGTGCACACGCAAAGGCCTTCGCCGTTCCTCGGCGACATCGAAAGCGAGCTGCTCAAGGAGCAGCGGGCCGAGCTCCGGCGCCGGCGCGAGGATCGCCAGCTCAAGCTGCTGTAGCCCTTGATTGTTTGGTCGATACAGAAACGTCATTGCGAGGAGCCCAAAGGGCGAGGAAGCAATCCAACCGCGCGGTGGGGCCTGGATTGCTTCGGCACTTTCGTGCCTCGCAATGACGGCGCATGGCGCGCCGTTCACGCGACGCGGATGACGATCTTGCCGAAATGCGCGCCCGCTTCCATGTGCCGCAAGGCCGCCGGCACCTCGTCGAAACCGAACACCCGGTCGATTACGGGCTTGAGCCTGTTGGCGATGATGGCGGCGTTCATCGCCTCGAACATCTGCGTCGAGCCGACATAGATGCCCTGGACGTTGGCGCGCTTGGAGAAGATCAAGCCCGGATTGAGCTCGGTCGCGCCGCCGCTCAAGCCGCCGATCAGGGAGATTTTGCCGCCGAGGCGGATGGCGCCGAATGAACGGGTGAGGGTCTCCGCCCCGCCGACCTCGACGACGTGATCGACGCCACTGCCGCCGGTGAATTCGACCGCCGCCTTGTCCCATTCCGGCGTGCTCTTGTAGTTGATGCCGCAGGCGGCGCCGAACGACTTCGCGCGCTCAAGCTTCTCGTCGCTCGACGAGGTGATGATTGCGGTCACGCCCATTGCGTGCGCGAGTTGCATGCCGAAGATCGACACGCCCCCGGTGCCCTGCAGCAGCACGCTCTGGCCAGCGATCAGCCTGGCGTGATGCATCATCGCGTTCCAAGCCGTGACCGCGGCGCAAGGGAGCGCCGCCGCTTCCTCGATCGACAAATGCGCGGGGATCGGGACGACGCCTTCCTCCTCCAGCACCACGTATTCGGCAAGCATGCCGTCGATGCTGCCGCCGAGCGCCGAAGCGTGCACGCGCGGCCCCAGGTCGCCGCCCGGCCAGCGCTGGAAGAAGCAGCCGGCCACCTTGTCGCCGGCCTTGACGCGGACGACGCCAGGACCGGCTTCGACCACCTCGCCGGCGCCGTCGGAAAGCGGAACGAGATTGTCGCGCACCGGCATGCGATAGGTGCCGCGCACGATGCCGAGGTCGCGGTAGTTGAGCGAGCAGGCCCCGACCTTGACCAGGACCTGGCGGTAGAGCGGCTTCGGCACCGGCCGCTCGACTTGCGTCAGCGCGTCGATGCCGGCGCCCCCCTTCGGCAGTTGATAAGCACGCATTCGTTCCTCCGGTATGGCGCCGGCCGCCCGGCGTTCTCATTCGGCGGTCAATCGGCCGTCTCGGCGATCCGCCGGATACTTATATCGTGAGAGAAGCGGACCTCGCAGGGTTCGACCGTGCCGCTGACCGGCGCAGCGGACCGGTAGTGCGGCGTCGCGGCGAGCGGCAGGTGGCCTTCGCCGCACAACAGGCCGGACGTGGGGTCGAGCCCGATCCAGCCGGCTCCGGGAAGATACACTTCAGTCCACGCGTGCAGCGCGCCGCTGTCGCGGTCGCCGACGGCATCGCTCGCGGGGGGCTTCGCGTCTGTGGCAAGCTCGATGAGATAACCGGAGACGAAACGCGCCGGCAGGCCCGCGCCGCGCAGAACCTGCACCAGCAGCCAGGCTGTATCGCGGCAGGAGCCGATGCCGGAGGCAAGCGTCTCCTCCGCCGTCTGCACGCCGCCCTCGAGGCGGGTGACGTAGCGGATCAGGTGACGCAGGCGCCGGTTGAGCACGACGAGGAAGTCGATCGTATTCTGCGGCTCGCGCGGCAGCGACCGCAGCAATTCCTTCAGGTTGGGTCCCGCCGGCTCGGCGTTGAGAAACGGCGCCAGATCCTCGCGCAGGTCGGGCGGGAATGCGAAGGGCCACGACTCCGCGTACGGCTCGAGGAAGAAATCGAACGGATTGACCGGCGCGATCTCGGCCTCGAGATCGACTGAGAGCAACAGCGCGGCGGTCTTCTCGCGGAAGACGAAGCGCGCGAGCCAGTTGGCGTAGGGATCCTGCTGCCAGTGCACCTCATGCTGCGCCGGCTTCACCGTGAGCGCGTAGCGCGAAATACGGCCGCGGCAATGCGGCGCCGGGCGCAGCCGCACGGCCTGCGGCCCGAGCTGCACCGGCCGGTCGTATTCGTAGCGTGTTGCGTGATGGAGCCTGACGACGATGGACATGGCGATGCGTTGCGCGGAGGGAGCGTCCGGATAGCGGCCTCCAATAATCATGCAAATTCCGCGCCGTCCAAGGGCATCCGCCGTCCCATGGCGGCCTACAATGTCCTTGCCGGCGCGTCCCCCAGCTTCTGAGTCACGCAAGTGAAGATGTGGCTCCAAGCATCTGTGCTATCCTTCCGGCAGCTCATGCGAGCGTTGGCAGAAAGGCAGGAAAATGACCGCAGATGGGAACTGGAACCTTGCGATAGATACCCCGATGGGAGAGCGTCGGGCCACACTGTCGGTCAAAACCGAAGGCACTTCACTGAACGGCAGTCAATCAGCCGAGGGACGTTCCACTGACATCTTTGACGGCACTGTCAACGGGAACGAACTATCCTGGAAAGTCTCCATCAACGATCCGATGGACATGACGCTTGAATTTACCGGCGCGATCGAGGGCGATGAGATCAGCGGCACCGTGACACTTGGACCCTTCGGCAGCGCCCAGTTCTCCGGTACCCGCTCATAACTGAGACGCCGCCATGGACCTCGGGGATTGGCTGCGCAGCCTGGGCCTCGAAAGGTATGAGGCGGCGTTCCGCAAGAACGAGATCAATGACGCGATCCTGCCGACTGTCACAGCCGAGGACTTGAAGGATCTCGCCAAGCAACCGCCGAGCCTGCCCGTCCATTTCGCATAGGCACGAGCGTTGACCGCCGCCGCCTCGTGGCGGATCCGGATGAGGCGCGGCTCAGGAGAAGCGGCTTGTCGCAAGGGCCGGTTGCTCCGCCTGCATTGCCAGGCGGAGTGCCGCAGGGATTCTACCCGCCCGGCTGGACGGCGCTCTGCTCCACGGCCGCGCCCACTGGCTGGCCCTGCGGCTTGTTGCCCAGATGCAGGAGCGGAATGAGCACGAGGGCGAATGCGGTGCAGGCCGCCGAGACAAGAATGAGCGGCGCGAGTTCGTTGTGAAAGACGTGCTCGAACAGGAACGAGCCGACATTGTCGGCTGAAGATGACGCCAGGTTCATCAGCGACATCATGAGTGCGAAGCTGAATCCCTCCGCACGCTGCGGGCTGTAGTCGGCGGCAAGCGTGATCGTGGCGACGGTCGCGAGCATCGCGGCGAATCCGCCGCAGAAGCTCAGGATCGCGGCGGATAGTTCGTTCGTCAGCAGGAGGTAGGCCGCCGTCGTGACCGTGCCGAGCGCGATGCTCAGCTGCAGGAGGCGCTTCGACGACAAGTCGCCGAACAGCCGCCGGTAGAGCAGTGCGCCCACGATCCAGCCGGCCGAAGAGATCGATCCCAAAATGCCGATATAGCCCTGCGGGAACTTCAAGCCGTCGGTCATGGTGTAGTAGAGCGGCGTGCTCAGCCCGGGGCTGAAGTAGTAGAGAAAGAGAAACAGGCCCACGATCCACAACTCGCGCTTTTTGAACGCGGCGAGGAGGGCGCGGAAGCTGCGGCGCAGCGCCGGAAGGTCGATGCGCGCCGGCTGCTCGGGGATGAGAAAAATCGCGCCGAACAGGACCGCAAGCGGCGCCACTGCCACGATCGCGGCGGCGACATGCAGCGCCGACGTCGGCGGCAGCAGCTGCGTCAACGCGCCGCCGCCGATGGCGCTCGCCATGGCGGCGACGTTGAACCAGAGCCATTGCTGGTTGACGAAGCGGCCGCTCTCGCCGAGCTTTTGCCCGTTCTCCACCAGCACCGCGCCGCAGACGGTGCTCGAGATCGCCATGGCATAGGCCGTGGCCTCGAGCGCCCAGACCAGGTGGCTCGGCGAATAGAGCTGCGTCACCCAGAGGAAGGCGCCGGTCGCGACGATATTGGCGGCGACCAGATAGCCCTTGCGGCGATAGCCGAACAGCGGCACGAAGTCGGAAAAGACGCCGTAGACCGGTTTGATGATCCAGGGAAAATTGAAGATCGTCAGGTAGGCGCTGACCTGCGACGGCGTCCAGCCCTGCTCCTGTTTCAGGTAGTAGCTCAGCGGCTGGGCGATCAGCCCGCCGACCTGGCCGAGGCCCTCGACGACGTAGACGATCGCAAAGAACAGCAGCAGCCGGTTGATCGCGCTGCGGTCATGCGCCGGAGCGTCGGCCGGGAGCGAGGAAGGCGCCTCGTTCATAGGATCGCAGCTCGCAGGAGTCGGTCGCGCAATCTGTGAACTGGTCAGCGCCACCGGTTACGCCGATCCTATCGAGCGGCGGCGGCGCTGTCGCTTGTTGTGCCAAGTCTGCCCTGCGCGACTCGTCATTCCGGGGCGCGGGCGCTCGCCCGCGTGCGCGGAATCCATAGTCACTGCCCGTGGTCATGGATTGCGGACGGCCACGCGGAGCCTTGTCATCGGGCCGGCCACTTCGGGCCGGGCCGTTGGCTCGGCTTCCAGAATGACCGCAGAAAGCGCTACCGCCCTTGCGCGTGATCGAGCTGCGGCGCCGCCGGCGCGGCGGCCGAGGGCCGCTCCAACAGCGACCTGTTGCCGAGCGACACGGCGGTCGCCGCGACGACGAGTGAAATGGTGAGAGTGACGGTCGCGACCAGTTCGAATGCGACCGCGCGTCGCCTCGATAGTTTCTTGCCGGCAAGCGGTGGTGCGAAACCGGGGCTGCCGGAGAGCTCTGTCATCGGGGTCATCCTTGGGGGTCATCCTCGCGAATCGAATCAGGTGTTGCTTGCATCATCGCCGCGGATGCCGGCGCGCGTCCGGCTGGACTTGGGCGAAGTCATTGAAGAAGCAAGGCGATTTCGTGAGTTTTGGTTAATGGATGGTTAACGGGAGGGCCGAAAAGGACGATTGTTCGCCACTGTGACTTTGGCGTCACTTCGATGGGCGAATCACATCGCAAGCGCCGGTTCCGGCCGCCAGTCCATGGCCACATGACCGGGCACCGCGGCCACGCGCTTGAGCCAGGTGCGCACCGCGGGGAAGGGCTTGAGGTCGTAGTCGCACAGATGCGCGACGTGCGTATAGGCGTAGAGCGCGATATCAGCCACGGTGTAACGCCCGGCGGCAAAGAAGTCGTGCCGCGCCAGGTGCTTGTCCATCACGCCGAGCGCGCGGTGGCCTTCCTCCATCCATTCCTCGAAGGCGTGGCGTTGCAGGTCGCGCCCGCCCTTGATCAGGGTAAGCCAGAAATAGGCCGCGCCCAGATTGGGCTCGAGGCTGTGCTGTTCGAAGAACATCCATTGCAGCGCGTCGGCACGATCGATGCGGTCCTCCGGTGCGAGCGGTGTTCCCCCCGCGATGTACCAGAGGATGGCGTTTGATTCGGCGAGGTAGCGGCCCGGCGCGACTTCAAGGAGCGGCACCTGCCCGTTCGGATTTTTCGTCAGGAACTCCGGGGTGTGGCTCTCGCCCTTGAGGATGTCGACCTCGATCAGCCGATAAGGGACGCGCAGCTGCGCCAAGGCGAGCCGCGCCTTGTAGCTGTTGCCGGAACGCTGCATCGAATAGAGCGTAAACATGGCGAGCCGCCAATCCCTCGCATGACATGGCCTTGTTGCGCTCTACGACTTGAACGCGGCGATGTCATGACCGCGCGCCGTGCCACTCGCGTCGTCTGCAATTCTAGTGGTGGAGTCAGAGAAAGCCAGCGGCGAGATGAAATCGCTCGTGGTGCGCCGCAACAAGAGAATAAACATTGCGAGCATCGCCGCAACGCCGAAAGGAACAAGTGTCGCTTGTGTGACACTGCGCGCCACGAGCGGCGCCATCCAAAGCGTGGCCAGCGCCGTCTTCTCCCACGGTCGGAACCCGCGCGCGAATCCGTCGGCGGCGAGGAAGGCGATGGCAGGCGCGAGCACCACCATGTCGTAGTCGAAGGTGTAGGGCGTCGCGAGGATCGCAGCGAGGCAGAGCGCCGCCGCCTTGAGCCGATAGGGCGCGGCGCCGCGCCACACCGCGACCAGCGCGGCGGCGAGCGCGGCCGCCAGTGCGCCCTGGAACATGTAGGCCAGCGGGATCGATGCGCCCCACATGCGCGCCCAGGAGAACACGCTTTGAATCTGGTACCAGCCGGTGTTGCCCTGTTCGAGCGCGATGAGACGCGTGAAACGGGTTGAGTCGAGGAATGCGTGCCAGATTTGCGGACCGAAGGCGGCGGTAGTTGCGAGCGCGAGCAGCGCCACCGTCGCCGCGGCAGCGGCAAAGCAACGCCAGCGCCCGCTTACCGCCAGCACGAGCGGGACCATCAGCCCGAATTGCGGTTTGTAGGTCAGAAGCCCGAACAGGACGCCGGCAAGAAGCGGCCGGCGATCGAGCATGACCAGCGCGCCGCCGATGAGCGCGGCGGTGAGGAACCCGTTCTGGCCGTGACCGATGTTGATCAGCACGGCAGGAAAGGCGACAGCGAGCAGGAGCCAGAGCGGATCGGCGCCGGCGCCGGTTCCGTGCGAGGGGTCGTCGACCCTGCTTGGCGCTGATCTCGGGAGCGCGGTGGCTATGGATTCCGGGATCGCGCTGCGCGCGCCCCGGAATGACGAGCCGATGATCGCCCAGATCGTGAGAAGATAAAGGCCGAACGTGACCGCCTGCCAGACTGCGAGCGCAACCCCGTAGGGCATCAACGCCAAAGTCGCGGCGACGAACAGAAAGAACGGCGGATAGTGCCAGCCGTAGAACGGCGTCGCGTCGCCGAAGATTTGTTGCTCGCGCGCGTGCTGGCGGGAGAGGTCGAACGGCGCCTCCGGGTCGCCATCGCGCACATAGGTGCCGGCGGCATAGACGTTGGAGAAGTCGGTTCCGAGCGGCCGGCCCTGGAAATCGACGAGCCCGTGCGCGGTGACGATCAGATAGAGGAAGCCGGCGGAGGAAGCGATGAGCACCGCGAGCGCGACCAGCCGCATGCGTTCGCGGGTGAGCCAATCACCGCTTCGCAGAAGTTCGCGCGCCCGCTCCATGTTGGCTCCGTGGTGGGACAAGTGGCGCCGGCATTAGGCCAGCCGGCGCTTAACGGAGCATTGAGCGGCCTCCGCTCTCGTGCAGCACCTGGAGCCGCCCCGCAGCCCCAGGGATTGATTGCATCGGCTCCGCTGCTTGCAGACCACGATCTTGGGGAAGGCGCACACGATTTGGCGAGCAGGCGGGACTAAGCCTTGCCTGTGTGCGATGGGCGCTTTAGGAAGCACGCGCCTCAAGGCAGCTGGAGACGAGCAATGGCCTTCCTCGCGGACCGTCTGTCGCGCATCAAGCCGTCGGCGACCATCGCGGTCACGGACAAAGCGCGGGCGCTCAAGGCGGCCGGCCGCGACGTCATCGGGCTCGGCGCCGGCGAGCCGGACTTCGACACGCCGGACCACATCAAGGAAGCGGCGATCAAGGCGATCCGCGACGGCAAGGCGTCGAAGTACACCGCCGTCGACGGCATCCCGGAGCTCAAGGCCGCGGTCGCGCGCAAGTTCCAGCGCGAGAACGGGCTCGCCTACAAGCCCTCGCAGATCATCGTTGCAACCGGCGGCAAGCAGGTGCTCTACAATGCGCTGGTCGCGACCATCAATCCCGGCGACGAAGTGATCATCCCGGCCCCCTATTGGGTGAGCTATCCCGAGATGGTGCTGCTCGCCGGCGGCGAGCCGGTCGCGGTCACGGCCACGATGGAATCGGGCTTCAAGATGAAGCCCGAGGCGCTGGAACAGGCGATCACGCCGAAGACCAAGTGGATTATCTTCAACTCGCCGTCGAACCCGACCGGCGCGGCCTATGCGCGCGCCGAGCTCAAGGCGGTGACCGACGTGCTGCTGCGCCATCCGCACGTGCACGTCATGGCCGACGACATGTACGAGCACCTGGTCTACGACGACTTCACGTTCTACTCGCCGGCGCAGCTCGAGCCGCAGCTCTACGAGCGCACCTTGACGGTGAACGGCGTGTCGAAGGCCTATTGCATGACCGGCTGGCGCATCGGCTTCGCCGGCGGGCCGGAGCCGCTGATCAAGGCGATGGCGATGATCCAGTCGCAATCGACCTCGAATCCGACCGCGGTGGCGCAATGGGCCGCGGTCGAGGCGCTCGACGGGCCGAAGGATTTCATCCCCAAGCACAACAAGATCTTCAAGGAGCGGCGCGATCTCTGCGTCTCCATGCTCAACCAGGCGAACGGCATCCGCTGCCCGAAGCCGGAAGGCGCGTTCTATGTGTACCCGTCGTGCAGCGGCACGATGGGCAAGGTGGCGCCGACCGGAAAAAAGCTGGCAACGGACGAGGATTTCGTCACCGAGCTTCTCGAGGCGGAAGGCGTCGCGGTGGTGCAGGGAACGCCGTTCGGCCAGGGCCCGGCGTTCCGCATCTCTTACGCGACGGCGACCACCGCGGTCGAAGAGGCCTGCGCCCGCATCCAGCGCTTCTGCGGCAATTTGAAATAACTACCCGGGCCGTGCGGGGCAGATGGCGATGCCGCTGCGCCCGCCCCCTGAATGAGGAGCCGGCGAGACGCCGGCTTCATTCTCGCCTACAATCCGGCGGCAAGGGCCATCCGGCCCGCGTGAAGGAGAGTGCCTATGGTTCGCATTGCTTACGCGGCAGCGTCGATCGCCGCCGCCGCGCTCGTCGCGATCGTCACGCCGGCCGACGCCCAACCGCGGCGCGTTCAGGTGGGTACGCTCGCCTGTTCGCTCTCGTCGAGCATCGGACTGGTTGTCGGCTCGCGACGCAATGTGAATTGCGATTTCACCGCCTCGGGCGTGCCGGTCGAGCACTACACTGGCACGATGACCCGGATCGGGCTCGACATCGGCGTGACCACCGGCGGCGCCATCATCTGGGCGGTGTTTGCCGACACCGACCGCTACGCCGCCGGCATGCTCAGCGGCACCTATGGCGGCGCTTCGGGCGAGGTCTCGATCGCCGCCGGCCTCGGCGCCAATGTCCTGGTCGGCGGATCGAGCAGTACCGTGGCGCTGCAGCCGGTCTCAGTGCAGGGCCAGCTCGGCCTCAACATCGCCGCCGGCATCGGCGCCTTGGAACTGCATAACTTGCGGTGAGCCGCTGGGCGCTACTCGTCCAGTTTGGCGGCAGCCGAACGGCCGCGCAAGCGACGCGGCGCTGTCGCGCCTCTTGACCAGCCCCGCCGACGCCTGAAACGATGGCTCCCCCACCCCGGGAGAGAGTCATGGCAGCCAACGCAAACGGCGGCACGCGCGCGACGGGCCCGCGCTGTGTCGCGCTGGTCGGTCCGTTCCAGAGCGGCAAAACCACGCTGCTCGAGGCGATCCTCGCGCGTACCGGGGTGATCCAGCGCCAGGGCACCATCGAGGCCGGCAACACGGTCGGAGACGCCAGCAAGGAAGCGCGGCACCACCGCATGAGCGTCGAGCTCTCGGTCGCCACGACAAGTTTCATGGGCGACACCTACACTTTCCTCGACTGTCCCGGCTCGGTCGAGTTCGTGCACGACATGCGCGCGGTGCTGCCGGCGATCGACGTCGCGGTGATCGTATGCGAACTGGACGAGAAGAAGGTCCCGCAGCTTCAGCTCATCCTGCGCGAGCTGGAAGACCGCAAGACTCCCCGCATTCTGTTCCTCAACAAAATCGACAAGGCCGACGCTGCCGTCCACGACGTGCTCAGGCTGCTGCAGGGCGCCTCGCGCACCAAGCTGGTACTGCGGCAGATTCCGACCTTCTCCGGCGAGATCGTCACCGGCTTCGTCGATCTCGCGCTCGAGCGCGCCTTCGTCTACAAGGAGCACGCCCCCTCGCAGGTCATTCCGCTCGAAGGCGACGCCGTCGACCGCGAGAAGACGGCGCGCTTCTCCATGCTGGAAACGCTCGCCGACCATGACGACGAGCTGATGGAGCAACTGCTCGAAGACATCCAGCCGCCGCGCGACAAGGTGTTCGACGATCTCACCCGCGAGCTGCGCGACGGGCTGGTGTGCCCGGTGCTGATGGGAACGGCGACGCGCGCCAACGGCATCCTGCGGCTGCTGAAGGCCCTGCGCCATGAATCGCCGGGCGCTGCCGAGACGGCGAAACGCCTCGGCGTCAAGGGCGGCGCCGACGCGGTCGCCTATGTGGTCAAGACCCTGAACACGACCCACGGCGGCAAGATGTCGATCGCCCGGGTGCTCGGCGGCCAGGCCGGCGACGGCACCACCTTGCTTGCCGGGGACGACGAGGCCGGCCGCGTCGCCGGCGTCTTCAAGCTGGTCGGCCAGGCGACCGAGAAGCGGGGACCGGCCGCTGTCGGCGAGACCGTCGGCTTCGCCAAGCTCGACAAGGCCAAGACCGGCGACACGCTCACTGCCGGCAAGCAGCCGCATCCACCCCTCGCCAGGATCGAGCCTTATCCGCCGGTTCTTGCCATCGCCATCTCGGCGAAGGAGCGCAAGGACGACGTAAAGCTCGGCCAGGCGCTCAACAAGCTTGCCGAGGAGGATCCGTCGATCACCGTCGTGCACAATCCGGAGACGCACGAGGTGGTGCTCTGGGGCCAGGGCGAGATGCACCTGCGCGTCGCCACCGAGCGCCTCAGCGACCGTTACGGCGTCGCCATCGAGCGCCGCCAGCCGACCGTCGGCTACCGCGAGACCATCCGCAAAGGCATCGTGCAGCGCGGCCGCCACAAGAAGCAGTCCGGCGGCCACGGGCAGTACGGCGACGTCGTGCTCGAGATCAAGCCGATGCCGCGCGGCTCGGGCTTCGCCTTCGAGGAAAAGATCACCGGGGGCGTCGTGCCGCGCAACTACATCCCCTCGGTCGAGGAGGGCGTCATCGACGCGCTCAAGCACGGCCCGCTCGGCTTTCCGGTCGTCGACCTGCACGTGGCGCTGATCGACGGCTCGTATCACACCGTCGATTCCTCGGACATGGCGTTTCGCACGGCCGGCCGCATCGGCATCGCCGAGGGCCTGCCGCAGTGCCAGCCGGTGCTGCTCGAGCCGATCCACCTGGTCGAGATCGTCTGCCCCAACGAGGCCACGGCGAAGATCAACGCGCTGATGTCCGGCCGCCGCGGCCAGATCCTCGGCTTCGACACGCGCGAGGGCTGGGAAGGCTGGGACATGGTGCGCGCCAAGATGCCGGAGGCGGAGGTCGGCGACCTGATCGTCGAGATACGTTCGGCGACCGCCGGCGCCGGCACCTTCACCTTCAAGTTCGACCATATGGCCGAGCTCACCGGGCGCACCGCCGACCAGATTGTCGCCGCGCGCCGCGCCGCGGAGTGACCGGCTTCGCGGTCAGTCCGGGTCGCTGCGAAGCGTCGGGTCCGCAATTCATTCCGCCGGCCGAGTGATATGAGATTTGACTGTATCGTCATGCCCGCGCTTGTCGCGAGCACCTGCGTCTTAGGACTGCGCCAAACAAACAACGGATGACCAGACGCGCAGGCGGCTATGCCGCGGCGCGCGGCTCGCCGCCGCCGGGCGGCGGCACCGGCACGCCATCGGCCGCATATTCGTTGAGCTTGTTGCGCAAGGTGCGGATCGAGATGCCGAGCACGTTGGCGGCCTGCGTGCGGTTGCCCAGGCAATGCCGGAGCGTCTCCAGGATGAGATCGCGCTCGACCGCAGCGACGGTGCGGCCGACAAGCACACGCGAGACCTGCTCGGCGGCGAGCGCGGCAGGGGCGACCGGCGGCGCGCCGCGCTGCTGATCGAGACGCACGCCGTCCGGGGCGAGGATCGCCTCCGGTCCGATCTCGGCGCCGGTCGCTATGAGCACGGCGCGGTGCATGGTGTTTTCCAGTTCGCGAATGGCGACCGCGACATCGACCATGAGCAGATCGGCGCCGCACCCGGCGCGCAGCACGGCAAGCGCCTGCTCGATATCCGCGGCATGGGTGACGGTCGCGCCGCGGTCCATCGCCTGCTTGGTCGCGGTGGTGAGCTGGCCAGCGAGCGTGCCGACGATCAAGAGGCGCATGGCTTGGCTCCATTCTTACCCTCTCCTGCTGGCGGGAGAGGGTGGTTCGGGCCCACAGCCCGAGCCGGGTGAGGGTAAGTTTTTGCCGCACAAGAACGACCCCTCATCCGCCCGCGCCGCGCCCGGAGACCTTCTCCCGCAAGGGGAGGAAGGGAAGAGTTGCCGTGTGCAGGGGCGTAGATCACGCCCGCTCCACCTTGATGATTTCCGTCATCGTCACGCCGAGCTTCTCCTCGACCAGGACGACGGCGGCGGAGTCCTCGAAGGCGAGGTCGGTGAACAGCGAGGTCATCCGCGGCGCGGTCACGCGCAGAATGAGAAAAGCGAAAAACCCGACCAGAGCGACAGTGAAGGCACCCATCGCCGCGATGCGCGAGGCGCCGAGCGTCTTTAGAAACTCAAGCACACCCTGCACCGAGCTGCTCCCCCGACGGACGACGCCGCGCGTCCCGCTCGGCAGGATTTGCCCGGCTTATGGTTAGCGCCCGGTTAAGATGCTTATTCGCGGGCGCACCTTGGCGCGACGCGACAACTCCTGGCCCCGGCGAAAACCGGGGACCAGGAGTTCACTCAGCTCAGCGTCCTCTGGGGTCGTCGTCTGGATTCCCGCCTGCGCGGGAATGAGCGGAGAGCGCTAGCGGATCACGTCGGCGACGCGGTGGTCGTTCGGACTGACGAGCACGATCACGTTGTCGTCCTTGACGAAGAAGGAATGCGAACGGCCTTGCGGCACCTTGTCCGCGAGCACCGGCGGCATGGGATGCAGGTCGATATTCTTGGGCACGGCGTCACCGATCGTCTCCGGCGCGTCGGCCCGCGCTTTCGGAACGTGGAGATCCTTGAACACGACCTCCTTGATGATGAAACGCTGCTCCTGGGTGAGATTGATGGTGCGCGGCGCCGGCGCGACGACCGGCTCGCTGGTGCTTTGCGTCCACGCGGGCGGGCCCAATGCTAAACCAGATAGGCCTGCGAGCACGAAAAGGAGAGCTTTCAGAGGTCCAGGCATGGCGGTCCCCGTCTGCAGAGTTCGGCGTTTACGTCAAACGCGCGGCGGGGCGCGCGGTTCCACCGCCGCGCGCCGGTCGATGCGGCTATGCGATCCCTGCGCTGATCGAGGAAGCGGCACGCAACGAGCGATCGCGGCCGCGGGAAGTAGCCGCCTTCCGCGCTGGCCGTCTTGCGGCCTCAGCCGGATCGATCAATCGCGCGTTACTGACGGTACTGCTGAATGCGGGTCGTGCGCAGGCCGGCAAGGCCGTGCTGGTCGATCGAGTATTGCCAGGAAAGAAATTCCTCGACCGTCAGTGTGTAACGGCTGCATGCCTCTTCAAGCGAAAGAAGTCCGCCGCGGACCGCGGCGACCACCTCCGCCTTGCGGCGGATGACCCAACGCTTCGTTCCCGGCGCCGGCAAATCAGCGATCGTCAGCGGAGAACCGTCCGGCCCGATGACGTATTTGACCCTCGGGCGATGGGGCTCTGTCATTGCACTCTCACGAACTCGAACACCACAAACCCGGACCTTACGCACCGCCGCTTAAAATTTGCCTAAGCGGAACCGCGGATCACAGGGGTTTTGCCGGCGCCTGGGAATGGTACGGGGATAGTCAGCGGCTGATCGATTGGATCTGGCTGATCGGCACCTTTTGCCCGCCGACGGTGAGCCGAGGCGGGTTCTGGCTGACATCGACGGCGCTGATAACACCTTGCAACGCCTTGCACATGCGTCGAGACGCCGACCCGGCTGGCCGTTGGCGCCGGTCGCGCTGATCGAGATGGTGTAGCTGCCGTCAGGCCAGGTCACGCCGTTGTTGCGGCGACCGTTCCAGGTGAAGCTTTACCGCGGCCTGCCCGACGCCGGCGGCGTCAAGGACAATCGCCGCCACCACTGGCTGCGTTGGATCGGTCGCGCCCTGAGCTTGGCCGGCGGCCGCGGAGGCCGCGCCGCCGTCGGTGCCCGGAGCACCCTGGGCGTCGTCCGCAGATGCCTTGCCCGACGACGACAGCGCGGTTGGGGATGGACCGGCGGCGTCCGGCTTCGCCACGGCGTGGGAATCGCTCGCCGCGCTGCCGGCGGCATCGCTCTGCGAACCTTGCTGGCCGTTGCTCGGCCTTGGCGGCGCTTGCGCCGTCCTTCGCAGGGGAGTGCGCGCCGGTCGATGCCTTGGCGGCCGAACTTGTACTCTTCGCGGCGCTCCGGCTGTTTGTCGCATGCCTTACGGCGTCGGCTGAGCCCTGGCTGCGGCCCGCCTCACGGCCGGTCTACCGGCTTGGCGAAGAAGCGCGCGGGTGAGCCGTCTTTGGCGTTGGCGGGGGCGGTGCGGGCGTCGGCGGTGGCGCGGGCGCGGCGGCATCAAGCAACGCCGAGAACGGCTGCGCGTCCCCTTCCGCAACAATCGTGAGCGTTTGTTGCCGCGGCGAGAACGCTGGCGAGAACGGCGCTGACTTCTGACAGGATACGCGGCACGGCAAAAAACCTCTGCGCTATCGCGATCGGACGCGCGCAAACGTGCAACCGGCGGGCCAAACGGCGCACGCGCGACAAACCACGTCCGTTCAAGGCTTTGCGCGGCGGCCGCGGCGGGCGAAGCGCGGCAGCCCTTGCGCGCGGGCGGCAATTTTGCCGGCCTCCGGTACAGGGGGCAGTGAACGGGCAACCGTGGCGCCGCCGGTGCGCGGCGCTTATAGTATGGCCATGCTCAACGGGCTCGATATCGAGGGCCGGCCGTCCGACACGCGCGTTGTCGTCGCCATGTCGGGCGGGGTCGATTCCTCCGTCACGGCGGCGCTGCTCGCCGATGCCGGCTACGACGTGGTCGGCATCACGCTGCAGCTTTACGACCATGGCGCGGCGAGGCATCGCAAGGGCGCCTGCTGCGCCGGCCGCGACATCCACGACGCTCGCGCGGTGGCCGAGCGCCTCGGCATCCCGCATTACGTGCTCGACTACGAAAACCGCTTCAAGGAAGCGGTGATCGACCGTTTCGCCGAAAGCTACGTCGCCGGCGAGACGCCGGTGCCCTGCGTCGAGTGCAACCAGTCGATCAAGTTCCGCGACCTCCTCGCCACCGCGCGCGAGCTCGGCGCGAAGGTGCTGGCGACCGGCCACTACGTCGCCTCGCGCGCGCTGCCGGGCGGCGGCCGCGCGCTTTATTGCGCGCGCGAGGCCGAGCGCGACCAAAGCTACTTCCTGTTCGCCACGACGGGTGCGCAGCTCGAGCTGCTGCGCTTCCCGCTCGGCGACCGCACCAAGGCGGAGACGCGCGAGCTGGCGCGGCGCTTCGGTCTTGCCGTCGCCGACAAGCACGACAGCCAGGACATCTGCTTCGTGCCCAGCGGCCACTATGCCGACGTGATCGAGCGCCTACGGCCGGGCGCGGCGGCGCCGGGCGAGATCGTAGATCTCGATGGCCGCGCGCTCGGCGGTCACGACGGCATCATTCATTTCACCGTCGGCCAGCGGCGCGGGCTCGGCATTGCGACCGGGGCGCCGCTTTACGTCGTGCGGCTCGACGCGCCCTCGCGCCGCGTCGTGGTCGGCCCGCGCGAGGCGCTGCGCACGAGTCTGATCCAGCTCCGCGAGGTCAACTGGCTTGGCGACGGCACGCTCGATGAGGCAATGGAGCGCCGCCCCGAGGTTTACGTGAAAGTGCGCTCGACCCGGCCGCCACAGCCGGCGTGGCTGCGCCGCCGCGCCGACGGCGATGTCGAGGTCGAATTGCTTGCCGGCGAGGACGGCGTGTCGCGCGGACAGGCTTGCGCCTTCTACGATGCGGCCGCGGGCCAAGCCCGGGTGCTTGGCGGCGGCATCATCGCCGGCACGACCGCCGCGGTCGCGGCGAAGGCCACGCTCGGCGCCGATCTCGCGGCGGCACAGTGACGGCATAGTGATCACGGCGCGGCGGCGGGAGCGATGGGGGCTGAACTCGACAAGGACGCCGTCGCCAAGGCCTATGCGCGCTGGGCGCCGATCTACGATTTCGTGTTTGGCGCGGTGTTCGAGCGCGGCCGCAAGGCCTCGGTCGCCGCGGCCGAGCGGATCGGCGGACGCATCCTTGAAGTCGGCGTCGGCACCGGCATTTCGCTGCCCGAATACCGCTGGACGACCCGCGTGGTCGGCGTCGATCTGTCGATGCCGATGCTGCGCAGAGCGAAGGCGCGGGTGCGCGAGCATGGGCTCAGCAATGTCGACGGGCTCGCGGTGATGGACGCGCAGAACCTCGGCTTCGAGGAAGCCTCCTTCGATGTCGTCGTCGCGCAATACGTCATCACCGCCGTGCCGGACCCGGAGGCGACGCTGGACGAATTCGCACGCGTCCTGCGGCCCGGCGGCGAGATCGTGCTGGTCAATCATCTCGGCGCCGAAGCGGGGCTGCGCTCGGCGTTCGAGCAGCTGCTCGCGCCGCTGGCCCGCCGGCTCGGCTGGCGGCCGGAATTCCCGTGGGAGCGGCTCGCGCGCTGGGCGGCGCGGCATGGCGGCGTGCGCGTCGTCGAACGGCGCGCCATGCCGCCGCTCGGCCATTTCTCGCTCATCCGCTTCGCCCGCACCAGCCGCTTCGCGGGCGATCTCGCCCCAGCGGGCGCGGCAAGGTGAGATGAGCCTGCGCACCCGCGATGAGGGCTCGCGGCCGGGTACCGCTCCTGGAAAATGCGGCCCCTTGGAAAGCCTGCTGAATTCCCTTAAATCTCCGGCCGGCGCATGTCACCTGCTTTGGCGGAGTAGCTCAGTTGGTTAGAGCAGCGGAATCATAATTCGGTTGCGGCCGTCTCTTCCTATCCTGTTCTATCTCAGCAAGTACTGAATTATCGAAAGAATTTTGGGTGAGAGTCCGCTCCTATCCTGGTCCGCACTGGCCCGTGCTACCGAGTTGGGTAGCAAAATGGTAGCAATCAGTTCGACCTTTGTTCTGAGCTAAATCTGCAAATCGATCTCGCCGGCGCGCCGATCGCAAATCCGACAGGGAAGCGTACTCGGTCGTCAGGCTCATAACCTGAAGGTCGTAGGTTCAAATCCTACCCCCGCAACCACCTTTACCGAACTCCGATAGGGCTCGTTTCCTAGGCTTTCCGCGCCGGC
>Ga0210408_10001552_pt1 | contig 23892 bp, 9 predicted proteins | sample IncBWH4MmetaG_FD_155471 | JGI IMG/M metagenome (GOLD analysis project Ga0210408, IMG submission 155471) | Forest soil microbial communities from Barre Woods Harvard Forest LTER site, Petersham, Massachusetts, United States - Inc-BW-H-4-M | ecosystem: Environmental > Terrestrial > Soil >...
GCTCAGCCCTCTTCATCAGCGACACCGTTGCATGACGCGACCCCGTGACGCTCGGCGAGACGCGGCGCTAAGGCGCACGCCATGCCCGGTCTGCAGAACGGTGCCGGCGCAAGCTGGCGCAAAGTTGGGCCACCTTGTTGGCGACGGCCGCACAATCGCATACCCGACACCGCAACGCGCGCGTAAAACATCGCCTGCGTCGATCTCACCGCCTAATGGCGTCATCATCGCGCTGGACTCGCGCCCATCCAAAAGCCGGCCCGCTGCCGCGTGGCGGCGACACCGGCAGGCATGGTGGCGATCAAACGACGCTGCGTTACGCGGGCGGCCCGCGTAGGCGCGCTCGGGTCTTGACATGCAACCGCCGCCTACTTCTTTGCTATTTGGAATTGGTGATGAAGAGACCGCGGCTTGCGCCTGCTGATCCTGGTCGGTGCTTGCAGCGCCTTCGCTAGAATGCGCGATCACCGCGGAAATGCTTTCGATGATGGGGGGAGTAACTGCCGAGGATCCACCGCAATTCAGCGACCCCATCGGGCTTGCCGATCGGACTGCTCCAGCTTGAGGCGGAGATCTAGAGGGCCGCGTCCTGGAGCAAGAAGCGGCCGCCAGTATACGGACAACCGATGGTCCGATTCGAGGTAACCCGGCTTGCGCCGGGTCCCTATCTTTTTGCAGTCTTGTTTTTTAGGCTGTCACTTGCCCATCTTTTCTTTGATCCCTTTTAGCGTCTTTGCACAACCGATACTCACTTCGTCTTTGTGCTCCTTCAGACATCCGATCAATTTACCGTCGCCCGGAGTGATGCCGGGACATATTCGTTCGGCGTCGGCCTTGCAGGAAGCAAGTCCAGCGGCGTTGACGGTGTGAATTGGCTCCGCAAATGCGAGCAAGGCGAGCGCAAGTGAAGCTGCTGTCAATAGAAGGTGACAGCGCAACGCAACGGCGTTTTCGCCCGCTGTTGCGGTGTCACTCAGTCCTCCGGGAAGTAGTGCTGCACCGGCTTCGGCTCCGGCGGCTTCGCCGGCAGAGCAGTCAGCACCCAGCGGCCGTTATTGACCGCAACCTCGAGCTTGTCGCCGCCGAGGAAAAACCGGCTTGCATCCCAACCGATTGATTTGGCGGCGCGATTTTCGCTCGTGCCCTAGCTCGAAGTGAATGCTGCGCTCGTCCGTTTTGAGGATGGTCTGCGGTTCGCGCTTGCCCATGAAGCCCCCGGGGGGTGGTAACGAAACTGCCGAAGCGGGTCACCCGTCACGCAACCTTGTATCGACACACGAACAGCAAATCTGACGCTTGATCGCGCAAGGCTGCCACATGGGCCGCTGGAACCTTCAGGGCCCATTTGGCCGTGCCCTCCTGCGCCGTGACTGTGACGCTAGCTGAGGCTGATTTGCCGGGCACCGGCCCAATGGCAGTCGGATTCGACCAATCCAGCGGCGTCGAATCGCCCGGGACACTGACACTGAGGAAATCCGGGAACGTTGGGTCCTGCACGGACGGATCAGGCACGGCGTAGACGTCGATGCCAGTAATCGTCAGCGTGATTTCGCTGCTGCTGAAGAGATACGGGAAGCGATTGAGTGCCAGGATCAGCTCGGCTGTCCCATCGGCGGTAGCGCTCGGCGGATTGGTGAGACGGTACCATTCGGACGGAAAATCGGACTTGAGACTGAACATTCGCGCAAGGCCTTGAGCCTGGCTCATGCGCTTGATGCTGTTCAGCCCCGACTTCAGATTGGCGATAGCCCCGCTCTTCAGGTCGTCCCCGCCGTCGCGCGCGGTGTAGCGAAGATGCAGGATCAGATCGGTAATTGACTCGTAGTCGAACGGACGGAAATCGGCGGGCAGCTCGATGCGCCAGGTCGAGTTGGCGCCCATCCCCTCGAACGGCAGAAAGCGCTCATCACGCAGGTTGCTCTCGAACAAGCCGGGATCGCTCTGCCCCGAGCTTGTGGCGACCGTCTGAATGCCGGACAGAATATCGAGGAAGCGCGGATCGTCCGTGCCCTGTGGGGGATAGCCGCTGTCGAGCATGTTCTGCGTGCGGATCGTGCTCTTCACGAGTTTGAGAGTCGCGGGAACGCCGGCCAATGGACCGACCACGCAAGGAATAGACAGGGTCACCGATTTGAGACGTCTGAAGTAGTGGCCGGGGAAGTCGAGATCGAACAGCACTTCGGGAATAGTGAATTCGCATCCGCCGAGCTCACGCAACGCGACGAGCGCTCCCGGATCGAGCTGCATCACCGATATGTGCTTGGTGATCTCGAATTCGCGCCGGTTCTGATCGAGGTAAGCCGCGTCCATGCGCTTGAGATCGAGCGCGAGCCGCTCGCCGGCGGTCAGCCCTTTCTTCAGAGTGTCCCAATAGCCGAAGCGGATGTAGTTCGATTGGGTGAGCCCAAGCTCGAAGCGGAAGCAGCGCTCCGCACGCTTGGCGAGGTCGTATGCCAGTTGGTAGGTCTGGAAGTAGACGGTCGAGATCTGTTGCGTCATCCACTGGTAGAGATCGCGGTTGGTGTATTTCTCCCGCATGAAGCGGTCGGATTCCTGGGCATTCTCGATCTGCCGCTTGTGGTTTTCCAACTCCTTCTCGCTGATATCGAGACGGATCTGAGCGGCGATGAGCTGCTTGCGGATCTGCTGGACATCGCGCAACGCCATGCGACTCTGGAACACCCAGTCATCCTGCCGACGCTGATACTGTCCGATGCTGGCCGAGCGGCTGACCTGATGGGTCGCCATCCGTTCGTAAATGCTCCAATACGACCCGACTGCGCCGATAGCCGACCCGAGATTTGGTCCGCCGTAGTGCTCGCTCACAAACGGCGTGCCCGCTTGCGTAGTGGGAATTGCATAGAGGATGGCAGACACCACGCTATGGAGGCCCGCAACGCTGCCGAACAGCAGAGCATCCTCGGAATAGCCAATCTGATCATATTCAGGCTTGGTCAGGCCCAGGCTGCCGAAATCACTCGAGACGTCGGCGCTGGCAACACGCACGGCCGAGGACTGCTCGACATCCGCCCCATCGTCGTCCGGCACCTGAGCGCCATTCTTGCCGAGCAGCCGCTGATATTGGACAAAGCGGGTCGTCGCGACCTGCTCGCTCTGGCGCAGCGTATCGATGTTCGCCTTCGCTTCGTCGACCTGAGCTTCCTTCACCGCTTGCACGCGCTGCAGCATGTCCAGCTCCTGTCGGGAGCGCAGCAACGCGAGATCCTCCGCGTCCTTCTTCTCGAGCGCCGTCAACAGCGCCCCGCCGAGCGCCTTGAGCTCGTTGCACAGCTCCAGGGCCTTCGGCAGCATCGTGTTCAGACGATAGAAAGGAATTGGCGCTGCCATATCGGCGACGACAGCGCTGATATCGATGCCGGCCGCGACTGACTGTACCAGCAGCGCCGGATCGATCGGCGGCTGGAACAGGGACACCGGTTGCTCGATGCCGTCGATATTGCGGCAATGACGGATATTGAAAAGGCGCTGATCGAGCGTCGCCCAGTAGTCGAGAATCTTGTCGTTGCCGGGAACGCAGAAATAGAGCGAGCCGATGTTCGACAAGTGACTGAGATCGCCTTGCTTGCTCACATGGGCCAGCCGCGGCGCGAGCCCGCGCTGCGCAACTGACGGGATCGTCAGATTGGTTTCGACCTCCACCCAGGCGTTGGAAAACTCGTTCCATCGATTGTTGACGTCCCGGTAGCTGAGCGGCGCTACATTTTGAAGGCGGGGAATCGATTGCGGCCTCGGCCCGAGCAGCCTGATGGCCAAGACGTACAGCTGCGTCGCGAGGTTGATCGACTCCGTCGAATACTGCCGGAACAGTGAGTCGCCCCAGGCGATCAGATTGTCGAGATACTTGAAAACTACCGAGAACTCGTAAGCGCGCGGACGAACCCGCGCGATCACGTGCGGCGCGAACGGGTTCTGCAGCCAGATGTCGATCTGTGTCGTGATGGCCCGCTTGTCGGGATTGCTTGCCGGCACGGATGGATCCGCAAGCAACTTCATGAGTTCATCGATGGCGGTGGTGTGGCTATGAAGGCTGAACGGCAGATAGCGCCAATAGCGCTGCGGGGCTGGCGCCGTATTTCGGTCGTCGGGTTGAACACATACTGGAGCCAGGTCTGCGCATCGGCGAAGCGCTGATTGCGGCTGAGGAACGTTGCGATCAGGAACGGCACCTGGAAGAACAGCTCGGCATTGTACTTGGCATAGGGAGATTGCGATTCATCCGGCTCGAAGTATATGGCGGGCTGCGCCAGCGAGGTCGTGAGATCCGCGAATGCCAAAGGCGAATGCCCGTCGAAATCATGGTCGCTGGCATTGGCCGGAGCGCGCGACCAGGACTGCTGGGTGAGATCGAACACACCGGCTGGGCCGTATATGGCCGCCGCCTGCCGCAAATCACCGACGGTCGGATGGCCATCCAGTAGAATCTGAAAATAACCGTCCATCTGATCCGGATCGGTCGACGACTCTTCTCTGCGGATGAAATAGCTATCCCGAGCGTCACGGTAGACGCACACGTCAGCGGGAGTAGCGGCAGAGGGATCCGCGGAACTTGTGTCCGGTGCGAAGGGGGCGTTGCGCAGCACCGTATAGGAGGTGCTGTCGACTCCGGTCCACACAGCATTGTTGCTCGGGCTGTCGAACACCAAGAGGCCGTGTTGATCCGCGCCCTTGAATTGGAAGCCGGATCCGTAAACGTACACGCCCTGCGGCAGCGCCGGAAACGGGGTTGTCAGTGGACGGAGACTCGCATCGTCCGCCGCGGAGAGGAAAAACGTCTGCAGCGGCGTCATGGTGACGGGCTTGTTCAGGTCGACGGGAGGTGGACTGCTGATCTTGATGATGAAGTTCTGCTGGAACGATTCGCTCGAGTAATATTGATACTCGTCGCTGTCGTTCGGGTCGGCGTAGGAAAAGCTCTTTGGATTCGGCGCCTGCGCAGCGGTGCCGTTGGAGCTGACGTTCACATCGAACGTCGGTTTGGCATCGAGAACACTGGTTCTGTAGAAGCCATAGCCCTGCTCTTGCGCATACAGCCCAAGGATGATCTCGAACCTGCCACTCTCGTCGGTGACGGTGGAACCTCCTTCCGTGTCGGTAATACCGAAGTAGTTCAGGTCGTAGTTCAGGTCGTGTCTGGCAGACGTTGCCTGCGAATCTGAGCTCTGGAGGGGCGGCTTCACGTTGACCGTAGCACCCTGCAGTCCATGCCAGACCGAGCCGCTCGAGCCCGGGTATTCTCCATAGACAGTGCCGCTGATTTTCACCTCAATGAAGGGGCGTTCGTTTGGAGTAGTCCCAGGGACACGAATGTCGGGTATATCTCCGGTCGAAGGCTGTTGGTACAACAGCGCGTCTGCGCCGGTGTCGCGCTGCGCCCCATAACAATCGATGGCGATGCCGCCGGATTGCTCGCGCACACGGAAGGTGAAAGTCTGATTTTCGTCCAGGCCATACACCCAGGGATGCTCGAGTGTGTCGGCGCTCATCAGTCGATCGCTCCAGCCGCGGCTTGTGCGCCGGATCCACGCGAGCTGCACGCGCCAAGACGGACCCGGATCCGTGCTGTCGACGCCCTGATCTGCCGCGATCTGCGTGATTTCCGGCCAGGCGATGTACACGTCGCCGTGTAAAACAAACGGCAGGATGTGGTCGGACTTGACCCCGTCGAGCGCAACGCGCTCCCACGGCTCCCAACTATTTGTCAGCTTCGACACGGTCCAACGGCGATAGTAGAAATGCGCCGGGTGATTGCGGGTGCGCCCCACCATGTGCACGTAGGTCTGACGATTATTGAGCGCATCGAAGGTCGTCTCGACGTAAAGGCCGACGATGGCGAGATGCGAAATGTCCTCGAGCTGCTTCAGATAGTCCTTGACGATCTCGGCAGCGCGCGCGCTATCGAGCTCGTCTTGCAGCAACTGCCCTTCGAGATCCTTGAATATCTCCGACTTGTCGTCGCGCAGCTCCGGCTCGATCCAGTTCTCCGGAAAAAGGAAGACCTTGCGGTTGGCCTGCCAGATGCGAAACTGGCTCATCCACGGTAGCCGCTCTTGAGCGATCGCCGTGGGCGACACGTCGGGCTCGAGATTGAGCGTGCAGCGCTGTATGAACAGCTGGACGGCGCTGATCGCATGCACGATCCGGCTGCTGGTGCGACACGGGCTCATCTCCGGATCGATCAGGTAGTGATCATAAAGATCGCTTGAGTCCGTCCACAGCCCGCCGTCAACGGCATTCGCCGGAGGATTGGCGATGAGATACGAGACCAGCGCAGCGCGCTGCTTGTTGCGCAATGGATCGACGATTTTCTTGAGATTGGCGAGCCAGCTCGCCTGGTCATAACGCGCACGCAGAACCTTGCGCGCCAGATGGGCCTCATCCTCGCCCGGCTTGGCGGGGGTCGTGGCTGTCGCGGCGGCATCTTGCACCAGGCTGAGCGCGCCTGCGGTCCCGACGCCCAGTCGCTGCACCGTTGTCAGCAGTTGAATGAGGGCGGCGAGTTTGCCGGGGTCCTTGAAGTCCTGTGGCCACGACAGCGCAAGCTGCGCGGCGGCATCCTGCGCCGACACGCCGAGTGTGCGCCCCAATTGCAGGCGCAGCAGCCACTGGATGACCAGCGAGACGTTCGCGGCGAGCTGATAGTCTGCGGGCCACTGCAGCTTCAGTTGCGTCTGTGCCGCCCAGACGACGTCGTCTGTCGTCGAATGCGTGGCCTGCGCCAGGAAACCATGCTGGCTCGCAAGGTCCGCCTGCTTCGCCGTGAGAGCCGTGGAATCGAGGCTGAGCAAGGCCTGAAGTCGCGCAATCCAGGGGCTTCCCAGTCGCTTGTCGTTGCGAGCAGAGAAAAGCACCACGAGGCGACGCCATGCCTCGAAGTCCGGGACGGCATCGCCCTGCGTGATCGGCAGCTTGTCGAGACTCAAGACATCGAAGGGCGTTGCGCCTGCAATCGCCGGCGGCAACCAGACGAGTTCGGTAGCTGCGACCTGGAGGGTTCGCAGAACAAGGGCGGCCTTGTGCACTTTGCACAGAGCGCGGAATTGGAGTGCGAAGGCGTCCGGTGTCGGCGTCACGCGAGGATCGCTGCCGATGAAATCCGTCGCAACCAGCGGATCGAGAGCGGCCGCGCGGGTGAGCTGCGAGACGAGCAAAGGCTCGATCAGCGCAGTGTCCAGGTCCAACGCCTGACCGAGTTGCGCGATCAAGGTCTGACGCGCCACGAAAGGAACCATCTTGGCGAGCACGGCCTGCACACGGGTGTCGGGCGTCTGATCCACGGCGAACAGTTTTTCCGTCTCGTTTAGATCGGAGAGGAAGAGATTCAACGGGTCAGCTTCGTGGTAGTTATCCGATAGCGTCTTGAGCTGGCCCGGGAGTGCCGCCTGAGCGGCAGGGAGTATCTGCTCCAGCTCCTTGCGTTGCGTGTCCGACATCCAACCGACGAACACCAGGCGCTGCCGCACGGCGTCGAAATAGCATTGTGGCGCCAGATCTTGCGGAATAGCGGGAACGATCGGGCAGCCGACGCTGAAAACCGGAAGCTCAAAGGACTGCAATTCGTGGAGCGCGCCGGGCAAGGCCGCCTCGAAGGCGCTAACCTGAGTGTGCAGCGAGGCTACGGCCGGTTGGACGGCCGTGGCGTTCGCCGTCGTGAGGGAATCCCATTGACTGGCGGTCATACCGGGCGAAGCTGCCAACGTGCCGTCAGCAGCCCGATAGGTGACCAAGGATGCGAGCGCCGGCGGGATCGTGACAGCCGGTGCGCCGGGAACCTGAATCGAGAGCACGGACGGCGAGGCCAGCAGGGACACGGCGTCGGCAACGAGCGAGTCGGGCCAGCCAATGCCCGTGAGGGCCTTGCGCAGCGTCTCGGTCGAATTGGCCCCACCCGCAAGAATGGCAGCCTGGGCTGACTGAATATGGCTGCCGATATCGCTCAACACCTGGCTCGCCCACGCCAGCGGCATGACGGTGCCCGGAGGCTGATCGAGCGTGTAGGTGAAGAGATAAGTCAGCGCGTCAAGCGAGAAGGCCGAGTTCTGAACGAACTGGACTTTCTCGATGAACTCGACCGCCTTGGCCTGACTTGCAAACGGGTCGACCGCGATGATGGGTTTCAGCCGCAGATAACCACCGATCGACAATCCCAGCCCTTTGGCAAGCGATACATGACGAAAGAGCGCGTTGAGATTGCGAAGACTCAACACCGCAGGCGTCGCAATCTCATTGCGGGCGGCGAGATCTGCGACCAGCGCGTCGAAATCGGCTTGAGAGAGTCCCAGAATGGCGATCAGGCTCGCTGACCCGGCCGCCAGCGCCGGCGGGCTCGCCGGATTGGCGTACTGTAGCTCGGTTTTCTGCGGGTTCAGCGCCAGCGCCGGATCCGGCGGATTGGTGATGTTGCGATTGAGGAACCAGCGCTCGTAGACGCTTGGCACGCTCGTGTGGTCGCCTGCGGTGTAGTCGATGTAGCTCGCCGTCATGCCGCCCCACCAGGCGGCGATCTCGCTGGCCGGAATGCCGAGGCTCTGCTGGATCCGCCAAATGCCCGCCACGCGCAGAACCGCATCGGCATTCAGATCGACCGGGCTTGCGGTCGTTGCCGCGATTGCGAGATCGAGATCGAACAGGGAGCCGCCGACCGTTCTCCAGAGCCGCACCAGACGATGAATGCGATCGAGATGAGTCTCGGCCAAACTGGCCAGCTTCATCTTACTCGGGTCGCAATCGTCGCCGGAGGGCGAAAGGACAGGCGTGACCGCGCGCACGAAGGCGGTCTGCAGCACATTCATGAGCTCGCGATAGCTCAGTCCCGATTGCTGGAGCAGCAGCGAGACGTTCGTTCCGAGGACATCGAGCCAGGTGCCGGTCGCGACGATGGTCGGCTCGTTGCGGTCGATGATACGGTTCTGGCTCTGCTTCAGACCCCAGAACTCCCAGGCCTGATGACTGTCCGCTCCAATGATGATGGTGGATTGTGAAAGCGAGAGCCCCAGCGCTTCCCTCGCAACCGCCGGGCTCGAGAGGCGTGCGGCAGGATTGCTTTGCTCCATCAGGCCGCGGCGCGGGATTCCGCGCCGCGCAAGGAAGGCGCGGACCTCCTCGAGCCACAGGCTGAATGGCAGCGACCAAGGATAAACCGCGCCGTCGAGCTTGCGATAGGCTTCGGGGTTGCGGTTCTCCGGAGTCGCAAGAGCGTCTCCACGCGCATCCGAGCTTTGATAGGCAAGCGAAGCGATTTGCAGACGTTGCGGCACGTACCCAAAGTTCACGGTGCCTGAAAGACTGACAACCCACTCGGAGCCGGCCGCGGCGACCTTGTACAGCAATGAGGGCGGCAAGTTGCTGATAAGGGGTTCGGCGAGCTGGCCGCTTTGCAGCTTCGTCACCAGGTTCGCCAGCATCACCGGAGAGTTGCCCGTCACCGATTTGAGCTGCTTGGTGCCATCAGCGGTCTTCAAGACCATCGTTCTGCTATGCACCGAGATCGCGACGCGCACGGCGCGCGTGTAGGCCGCTGTCCATGCAGAGCCCGCCGTCACGACGGTGACGGTCGGGCTCCCATCGAGCGGCAGGTTGACGTCGCGCGGATCGGTGGATGGCGGCAGAACCCAATCATTGGTGAGGACCTTGCCGCTATCCAGCGCCGCGACTGCGGCCGTGTAGTCGGTGACACTGAGCGATCGTGGCGGAAAGTTCTGGCGCTGCGACGTCAGCGCTTCCACGTAGTCGCGCAGGATCCAGCGGCGGAAACCATCGTTGATCAGCCAATCGTCGAACGTGCCGATCAGCAGGGCCGTCTGCGATTTGGCGACGGACAGCGTGTCGGCGATCGTCTCGGCACTTTGTGACAACACCTTGCGCAGCGCCGCATCCACGGTGTTCGACAGCGGTGTCTGCGCAAGATCCACGCGCGGGTCGAACCCGAACGGCTCGGCGATGTCGATCGGCATCGCGATCGCATTTTCGAACACTTCCAGCACCAGGTCGATATAGGGCACTTCGATATTGGTGTTGTCGCAGGTCAGCTCGATGTCGGCGATGTCGGGACGGCGTACCAACAGGACGGATAGAGGCGAGCTAGCAACCTCCCCGTTCGGATCGAGGAAGTGCAGCAAGTCCACCAGGTACGCGGCGGGGCTGAGAACGCCCTGGCATTCGTCGCATTCGCAAGTCGACGGACTCCCGAACAGGACCGCGAGATTGGGAAACTGCTTGGCATCTATCGTGGTAGGGGGCGTCTTGGTCGAGCCGCCCCGGCTCACGGCGCTGGGGACGCCAAATCCCTCGTGCTTGCTGCCCGCATAGGCGTTCCCGATCAGCGCCACGGTCGTGTTGTGGATTCTCGACGCCTCGTCGAAGACATCCCCGGCGCGCTCCGCCGGCATGCGCTCCGCGGCGGCGGCGGTAAAGTCAGGCTTGCTCATGCGCATGACATCGCGCACCGTCCCGAAGCCCAGATCCGACACCGCCGCCGTATCCCGCCAATTGCCCGTCAGGTTTTGCATGCGCTGAAGCGTCTGCAGTCCCGAAACGGTCGCGGGCGTGTCCGCCGTCGGCGTGAGCTTGTTCATGAAACTCAGCACATTCGTGCCGCGCAACTCGAGCTCCGGGTGCGCCGCCAGGAAATCGCCGGCCTTCTTCAATCCGTCGGTCGGCGGCACCCAATCGCCGGAAGCAATACGCGCCGCCACCACGGCGGTGGGGTGCAGCGCTTCGACTGCGTCCTGCATCTGCTTCGCGTAGATCTCCGGGCTGGGGGTTGCGGTGCCCGCGCCCTGATTGTTGTATGCGACCTCCAGCCACTGGACCGGCGTAAGTGGCGCGAGGAACTTGAGACTTCTGTCCGAGTCGCTCTTGCGTAGCTTCTGCAACTCGCGCATGACGCCCGGCTGATTGGCAGTCAGATCCGCCAGCGCGCGCGTCACATGCACGGCCGCTATTTCGGTTTCGGTAAACCCAGCCTTCGTCAGCTGATTGTCGAGATCAACATCGCTCACAGAAGGGTCCTGCAGCGCGCCGGCAGCAGCGCGTTCCTTCGCGGAGCTCAGCCCGTTGGGAATGGTGGCGAGCAGATCGCCCAGCGACGCGGATTGCTGTTTTTCGGCCGGCTGCAGCGCAAGATCGAGGCGAAGCGCATCGATCGTTTTTGTTAGTCCCTTCAGGGTCGCCGACAAGCCATGGGGCACGAGATTCGACGCGATGGCGGCTTGCACGAGAGCAATGAGCTGCGGCGTGCTCTTCTGCAGCGCGCTGCGCAAGTCAACGCCGGCGCCCTGGCGGAACCAGGCGTAGCAGACTTCCGGCGGAGCGGCCGCGGCATCACGTGATGCAACTGCCTTGGACTGAGCGGGGTCCGGATTGTCGGAGAGCGCTTCCGACGCTTCGGCTGCCGCAACGTATGCTTGTCGCAGATAAAGGATATGAGGCACAGCAATACCGGTCTCGTGCGCGATGAAGTCCTGATCCCCCTCCGTCAGGTCGGTGAAAGCCAGGTCCTTGCCGCCCTCCCCCTGCCCTCGCAGCAGCGGCTGGATGTCGTGGACATGGTGTTCGAACTCGGTAAGGGGATCCGGCAGCGCGGGAAGCTGAAAGTTGATCTCGGCCTTCGGCGGCGCATTGAACAATGTCTCCGACTCGGCGAGAGGCTTGTCGGGCTCGCCGGCGGCGAAGAGCGAGACGACGATGTCGGCGCTGTCTTTCTCGGCGCGGGAAAATTGCGCTGCGGCGTACGGGATCGTGAAACGGCCATCGCCACGGGTCTGCACCTCCTTGCCGAGAGGTTGAGATGTGCGCAGATCGCGATCGCGGGCGCGGACGGTCAGCCCAGCGACCGGCGTGCCGTCGAACCGCGTCACGCGACCGCTGACGACGCGCTGGTTGGCCGTGGACGCGTCCGAGAACGCGCCGAACTGCTCCAGCAGTCGATTGAGGATCGCCGCGGTCGGTTCGTCGACAGCCCCGTAGCTCGTACCCTTGAGGTCGGTTAGCTGTTCGAGATAGCCGTTCTGCCGCTGAATGTATTCGAGCAGCAATCGCGACGCCGGTCCGAACGCCGCGCTGGCCCGCTCCTTGAGCGCGGTGGCTTTCAGCTTGCGAATGTCTGCGGCGGTCGGACGGTTCGGCGAATCGAAGGTCTTGATCGCGCCGTGATCGGCGAGGAAGCGTATTGCATCGATCAGTTTGATGACTTCGGGCCCAGAGGTGGCCTGGCTCGTCGCAACCTTCTCCATGACGCGACCCTCTTCTTTTTGACCTCGTAAACGCGAAGCGGAATCCGAAACCCTCGTCTATGTCACCATGCGACGGAAAAGCGCCTCCTCGGCCAGACGCAGCAAGCTGCGGCTTTCCTGATGCGCCAGCGCGTTGGTGGCGGCATCGGACGCGACCATTGAACCCCGCGGTTCTCTTGCGGCGTCGCGCGCCAGTGCCTCCATCACACTGATGAGGAATTTCGTTGGTTCGAGGTTCATGGCGTCGCACTCGGCGCGAGCCAGTTTGGCGGCGGCATGAACGGGCGCAGCCAGTCAAAGTCAGAGTCGTCAATGCGCTCTGCCGCCGTGATGCTCTCGTCCATTAGGTTGTAGCCGAGGGTGCTCGCGACCGTGCCAACCGCGAGGCCAATAAGGAACCCGGCCGCCGCGCCGCCAGGGCCACCTGTGAACAGTCCAGCCTCGGCGAGCGTCGTTGCCAACATCATCTGGCTCCCCATCCCAAATCCCCAGGCCGCCGTCTGCCGGAGAATTTCTTTGTCCCCCTCGCCCCGAGACACCTCGTACGCTCCCTTAACCTTGTTGTAGGTCTGGACGGCTGCAATCGCCGTTAGCGACAGGCCGAATAGCGAGAGCGTCATCGGGACGGTCGTACGTCCTGCCGCGGCACCGCCGCCGCCACCACCGCGGCCGCTGCCGCCGCGTGACTTCGCGAGCTTCGACGCCACCCAAGGGTCTGGAGCGAGCTTTGTTTCCCAGTCGAGCTCCAACTCCGGCGTACCTTTCTTGCGGTTCGGTTGGTTTATCTCAAAGAGCGAGCCAACCTCGTCGAGAAGCGCCTTGTTGGTTGCGTTTACATCGTACCCAGCGCGGTAACGTGACTGTAGGCTAGGAGTGATAATCTCTGCCTCGAAGCTCGTCTTTGCCCAGTCCTTGGGTTGGAGCAGCCGCAGCCGGCGGATCTCTTTGGTGTCTGCCTGCGGATCGAGGAATGTCGCCCAAGTGTGGGGCTTAGCAGGTTCTCCGCCTTTCGCGGCGCCGGTTTCGGCGACCACCGTCAGCTGCTTTGATGCATCCGCCTTTGGATTGACAATCTTCTGCTTGCCTTGGGAAAGGACGTGATCCTTCTGAGGATTGACGCCCTCAACCCGGCCTTTCAGGCTTTCGTTGTATCGAACATTCTCGTTAGGCTTGACCTTCTCGTCGACTGTATCGCCATTTCGGCCGGTATGATCGGTAAGATTCAAGGGATTATCATGTGCGTAGATGAAAACGCTGTAGCTGTCTGCTATTCCAGCCGGATCGCAGCTCACCCATCTCCCGAGCCACGGCGCGTAGTAGCGGGCGGTGTGATAAGAGAGCCCGCTCTCTTCATCACGCTCCATCCCGGTGTAGCGATAGCGTTTCGGCGGCGCTTCGGCACCTGACGGCGTCGCGCGGTAGGCGCTCGTGCCATAGGGGTGATATTCCTCGTAGGAAATGATTGCGGCCTGGCTGTCGAGCTCGAGGCACGCGGAGCCGAGATGATTTGAATATTGGTAGCGGAAGAGCGTCTGCTTTGGGACGCCGAGGCCGTCGGGGCGGGTAGTGCCGGTGGTGCTGGCGGTGAGGACGTCGTCGACCATCAACACCCGATTGTCGCCCTCGAGCAGATGGTGCGTCTCGATCTCCTCGACCAGCGTTGTGCCGCTGTAGCGCCGGTAAAGCTCACAACCTCCGAGATAGAGCCGCTCCTCGGTCTTGGTGCCGTTGCGCTTGATGTATTTGCGCGTGCGCTGCTTGTCCGCGCCGTATTGATAGAAGGCGATGCCGCCGCCGACGAGGTTGATCGACGCGATCATGTCGCGATGATCCCACTGAAAGGCAAAGCTCGTATCCGATCCGCTCACGGTGCGGAACAGGTTGAGCATGTTGCCATGGGTGTCGTAATTGGAGTTCGTCGCGGTCGCCGAGCCGATCACCGTGGCGGCGAGCCGGTTGCTGTCGGCGGCGGGCGTATAGCTGCGCGTCCAGTTTCGCGCAGTGTCGGTCGGCACGATGTGGCGCATCGTGAGGAAATTCCCGGCGGCGTCGTAGCTGTAGTGCTGAATGTACTGCCGCAGCGTCTGGTCGGTGATCGGAAATCCGCTCGCGTAGGCTGGATCGAGGGCGTTGCCGCCGGAGGCTTCGCCGCCTTGCGCGCTCTCGCGGCCTGACGCGTAGGTCAGGCGATAGAGCGCATCATACTCATATTGGTTGCGCGGATCGACCTGGCTGTTCTGGAAATAGACCGGCTTGAACGCCCCGTCCTCGATCGCCGCGATATTTCCGACCGGGTCATAGGTGTAGCGCAGTTGCTGCAGGACGCTGGGGTCTGCGAGCAGCGCGGCACGATCGCTGGGGAATGGCGGATCGTAGTTGGGCCGGGTCGTACGCAGCTCGCGCAGGCGGAAGGTCACCGGATCATAGTCGTAGTGCGTCACCGTTCCGTTGCCGAGGGTCATCCGCTCCTTCTGACCCTTCACGTTGTAGCGGATGTCCTTGATGGCAGCCGCCGGGGTCTCCGACCCGCTGCTCACGTCGCGGATGGTCAGAGTCTCGCTCAGCAGCGCGCCGCGCTCGTTGTAGGCGGGTTGATAGATCGCAAGCTTCGGCCCGTTCTGACGATGCCAATCGGTGTGGCGCGTGATGCGATTGAGTGCGTCATATTCGCTCGTCTGGGTAAATGTATCCGTGGCCATCGCCGGGGCCGGGCTGCTCGACCAGTCGGTCACCGAGGCATCGAACGCCTTGACGAAGTTCCTCTGCTCCTCCGCGACATTACCGCTCCAATCACAGCGCGTGAGTTGGCGCAGGCCACTTGAATCGTAGTGCTGGACCAGTTTGCCGATCAGATTGGCCTTCTTCGCGCCGGCGAGATCGGCACTGCCGGTGGTGTCGGAATAAACGAATTGCTCGATCAGCACGGGCGTCGCGCCGCCGACGGCAAGCTGCAGGCTTACCGGGCGGTGTAATGCGTCATAGCGGGTGGTGTAGAGTCGCGTCTCCAGAACGCCGGCGCTTGATTGATTCTGATCCCAGGCGAGGAGCGGCTGCCCTGCCCCGTCCATAATCATCCAGCGATCGCCGGCGTCCATGCTGTGCTGAAACATGAGATTGCCGGCGATATCGTAGGCGGTGACGGCCTTCGTGGGCATCGTCTCGGTCGAGTCATTCGCCCACCGCGTGGCTTTGGCGGGCGAAACGCCGGGTGTGGTCGAGGCGATGTATTGCATCACCAGATTGCCGCGTGCATCGCGGATCCACAGCGGCTTGCCTTCGGCATCGAGCTTGGTGAAGGTGTCGAACCTCTCGTCGGTCAGTACGTCGGGGCCAGCGCTGTCGACCGAACGGGTTCGATTGTGCGCGATCGCGACGACATCGCGGCCGAGGCTGTCGAGATGCGTCTCGGCCGGCGTGTCGCCGCAGATGGTCTTTGCGAGCTCGGCAGCGCGCTGGTCGGGATCACCAGCCGGCAGGATCTTGCGCGCGTCGTACCAGGGATTGCCGTCGGCAAGCGTGTCGTTCTGATCGTAGCTTCGGACGAACCACGGCGAGAATTCGATGCGGCTGAATGAGCCGTCGGGCATGTCGGTCCGGATCAATCGGCCCGCCGCATCGTAAGAGAGGACCAGGGTGACACCGACCCCGCTTTGCGCTTCGGCTGGCTGGAACTGATGCGCCGTCCCGCTGGGGTAAGGCTCATATTGCTTGATCGGCTTGCCCTTGTTGTTGACCACAGTCTTGCCGCTCGCGATCCAGCGCAGCACGTCGCTGCCGGTGTGAAACACGTCCGGCTCAGCCTGCACCTTCTTGACGAGGACGTTCCCGCTGCCGTCGGAATACTCGACGCTGACCTGGATCGGAATGGCCTTCGTCGGATCGGCGTTGTCGACATTGGGCGCGTCGCGCTCGTGCTGCTCGCGCATGATGCTGCAGGCGCCGAGTGCGTTGGTGGTTCCGCCAAAATGATAGACGAAGCGCGCGGTCGCCTTGCCGAGCCAGCGTCGCGCCTGGCGGCCATCGAATGAATTCGCTCCAAAGAACGCCGCGATCGCAGCGTCGTCGGGATCGAGCAGATCGACCGTGAAACCGTCGAGCGTGTCACCGGTTTCATCGATTCCCGGTTTGCCGATCAGGGCCGTCGCCACCGGAAAACCAAGTGCGTCGAACGCCGCAGCGCTTTCGTTATCGTTTGCGTCCTTGATGCGCGCGGGAGCGAGCACGCGATAATCGAACGCCTCGACCGCGACCGTATTGCCGACCGCGTCGGTGCTCGATGCGACGAAGAGAAGATAGCGGCGCGTCGGATCGGTTGCGGCTTCGCCGTCATAGCTGAGCGTCGTCACCTTGCCGAACGGATCGGTATAGCGCTCGGGCAGATAGAAGCGCTGCGCAGCACCGGCCGCAAAACCCGCGACGCCCGAGCGCATCCACCATTGCTGCGCTGTCTTCCCGGTCGCGAACAAGGCGGAATCCGGGAGATAGCCGCTGGCAAGAAAGTCGGTTGGCTTGGTTGCTGTGCCAAGCTCACCGCGCACCGTCGCGGTGAATTTGTCCTGCAGCACGTCGCCGAGCAAATCTGCCGTCAGCGCGAGCTTGTAGGTCTCGTAGGTCAGGCCCAAGCGGCTGGGATTTCCGAAATCATCAGGACCCGACAGGTCGTCCTTGAAATACAGCGTGACATGCCGCTCGACCAGGCGCCGTTGCGCTTCGGAGGGCGGCTGCTTTTGATAGTCGACGTCGCCGACAGCTTTCGACCCCTGATCCGGGAGCGTGTCGCTGAGCTTGTAGGCGCGCAACTCCGCGAGGGTGAAATAGCGCCCCTGCTTGAGGAAACCGGTCAACTCGTAGCTGAGTGCCTCGCAGACCGCCGGCAGGCGATGGTTGTCGGGATCGGGGGAAAGCGGCTTGGTGAAGTGGGTCTCGGCGTAGCCAAGATGCTGCTCGTTTTGAACGTCGCGGATCCGCGCGACCTGATCGGCGCTCAGGCTCTTGCTCGTGTCGTCAAATGCGGCGAAGCGCGCGTAAGCCGCCACGACCGACTGCAGCGGCCGACCGAAATGGTCGAAGCGGAGATTGAGAGTGTGTGACACCCGCGGGTCGGCGGTCGCGCCCGCGCCGGGTCGCAAGTCGAGCTCGTAGTGATAGGTGATCGCCTCGCTTTCCAGCGTGAGGAAGACAGCGTGGCGGTTGCTGCCGATGGGCTGGAGGCGGCGGATGTCGCAATTGCGCTGGGCGACCGAGAACAGCTTGACCGGCAGATGCACACCCTGCTCGAGCTTTGCGACATCGAGCTCATAGATTTCCTGGCGCAGCACCATGCCTTTGCACGCCCGCAGCGCTTCGCGCCATTCATCGGTCGTAAGGTCCAGGGCGCGCAGATCAGGCTCGGGAAGCTCGTCCTCGTGAAATCCGCCGAGATCGAACCAATTCGGGAAGTACTCGCCCTCGAACTGGGACAGGATTCTCGCGCGGTCAAAAAAAGCGCCGGTGTGATACCAGGTGACGGTCTTGACCGGCGGCTGGAACAACGATCTGTCGACGACGTAGGGACTCGCCTTGTTGGCGGCGGCGAAAATACCGTAGCTCTCGCAGTCGACCTGCTCTACCCGCCCGAAGCCGCGAAATTCTTTCTCGACGCGATCGTAGAACCCATGGTGATACGAATAGGTGCTCGTGAAGGAGGCGGCGCGCCAATTGTCCGTGAAGGTGACGCGCGCGACGCATTGCACCGGAAACGGAAGACGCGTCACCCATGGCGTGCCGGCGCGTTCGTCTTCCAGGTAGAAGCGCGTCGAAGGCACGTAGTCGACGGTCGTGATCGCACCGCGATTGTTATTCACCTCGACCAGCAAATGCGGCTTCTGGCCGCTCATCAGGTCGATATATTTCATCGGCGCGCGGGCGGCGCCGGGCAGTGGCGAAGACCAGACGAGACAACTGGTCCCGATCCCCAGAAGATCGGCGGCCATCACAGCAGAGAACCGATCTCCGGCCGCCAGTCCCTCCAGCGTCGACGGCGCGCTCCATTGATTGCCCGATTGGTTGAAGAACAGCTGCGCGCAATCGCGCTTCAGGTAGACGATGTCGGCGGTGCCTGAGCCATCGATGTCGGTCAGACGGATCCGGCGCTGGTCGAAAAGATCGGGCGTGTCGAACCAGGGCGCGTTGTCCATCGTGATCTTGGCGCCGAACAGACCGTAGCCGAGATTTGGCCAATAGCAGATGCTGCCATTGCGAATGCGCACGAGGTCGCTCAGGCCATCGCCGGACATGTCCGCCAGATAGATCGATTGCGTCCCGTCCGCGAAGACGAGGGCCGGACCCGCGTCGTCGTCCTGCGGCTTCGCAACGTGCAGCGCAGCCGCAAAGCCCTCCTCGCCGCGCGACGGATACCAGGTGAGCACGTCATCTTCGGTGACAAGGACGTCGGCCCGACCGTCACCGTCGAGATCGACCAATCGGAGATTGGGATCGCGCATGTCGCGATTGGCGCGCGCCACGAATGGGCGGAATGGCTTCCAGCTTGCGTCGTCATCATGCTGGTAGAAGCCCGGAGTCAGACCCTCCAGCATGACGAGCTCGAGCTGCCCCTCGCCTTCCAGGTCCATCCATTGGGTCTGTGCCGCCGCGATGTTGGGATTTGGCCGGCTGGCGACGCGCTCGAGCGGCGCGAGCGTCGCTTGCGCGCGCGCGACGCCGTCCTCCTCGAACCGGTTTATCGGGCTGAGATTGCGCTTGTAGAACCATCCATCGGCTTGCTCGGTGAGGACACCGGACAGCCCCTCGCTCTCGAGATCGACCCATTGATAGATTTGGCCGTCGAGTCCCTGCGGCACATTCTGAATACTTTGCTGGTCGAGCTCGCGCACCGTCGGATCGATCGTTGCCGGCGAATAGGCAAACTCAAGCGGCGGCAGCGCGCGCGAGAAATGCGTGCCGTGCTCCTTGCGCGTGTGGCCGGTCTGCGTCACCGATTGCAGGAACGTGGCGCGCAAGCCGCCGCGCTGTTTGTCGCTTGCGGCATCGGTATCGTCGCTGTGGGTGAAGTCCGTCGAGCGCACCAGATAAGGGGGGACTTTCCCGACCGCGCGCTTGTCAGCGAGCTCGGCAAAGCGATGGAACATCAGCACGCGCTGGCACAGACGGTAGCAGCGCACTTCGAAGCCGGCACGGTAGCTCGAGAACGGATCCTTGCGGCACAGCCATTTCCCCGAGACCGTGGTGGATGGCGGAACGGCTGAATGCTCGCCGTAATCGAACACGACCTCGAACAGCCATTGACGCGCGGGATCGAGCAGGTTGGCATCGTCCAGCCGCGAGACCACGTTGCCGTATTTGATGCGCTTGATGTAGCGATTGGCAGCGCGCGAACGGTTGTGCTCGTGCGGCCGCCAGACCTCTACGTTATCGGCATTCTCCTGCGCGTACTCGTAGATGATGGCGTTGCCTTTATCATCGTAGCTCTGACTGATCTCCCAGCTGAAAATCCTGGTGGGGTCCTGCAGGTCAGCAATCCGACTGTTCGGTGAGCCGCCGTAGATCGTCGTGACGTTGTCGGGCGAGATCGATCGCCAGTAAGTGTCCTTGCCGTCGAGGCTCGTCCATCGCTCGATGCGTGCAAACAGCCCTTCAATGGACGATAGCCGCGAATGCGATAGCCGCCGGAGTCGTCCTCATGCACGACGAGGCGTCCCTTATCATCGCGGACCCAGGATCCTTGTGCATCGCGCTGGTATCCCGGATGAGCAGCAACCCAGGATCCGTCAAGGTCCTCTCGGTAGACCGGAACGAGGTCTTCGGCTCCGGAAATGATGAAGACATCCGACTCTTCTGCATCGCGGTATCGCGGCAGGCCCTTGTCGGTCCGTCGCGTGATCGACGGCAGCGCAAGCTTCCACCCGAACCCGAAGGCTCCGTTTCCGGCACTAGAGTCGTAGGAGAGAGATAGTTGCGGACCGAAGCTGGAGCGACCCGACGAGGTCGGGATCGGCACCGTCATTGAACCGGAGCCTGTCACCGTATTGGCGGCGAACTTCTCATCTACGCCCCGAATTGCTCCACCGCCTTTCGGCAACGAAATCTGCGGCGCATTGATACGAAACCTGTCATCCGAGGGAGCAGCGGCACGAGCCATCGGAGCGACCGCTTGGCGCAATCATGGGTCACACCCCTCTAGCTCTGTATCTTAGAGGTAGATTATCGCAGACGCGTCATCCCTACAATCGATTCATGGCGCATGTTGATGGTCGCGTCGTCGGCGCACGGCATTTTGCCCGCCCGCGGTCTTCGCGTAGCCGAGCTTGTCGAAGAGACGCTCCAGCGCGGCCCGCTGACCGTGGATTTCGCCGATCACGTCGTAGCTGGGGCCGAGTCTCGCGTAAGCCATCTCTTCTCTTCCTTTCCTCTCAGGTCTCGCCTGCCCATCTCAGAATCATAGGGCAATTTCAATAAGATAAGTGTTCGCAGTTTTATTCGGAGTGGCGCGCCATTTTAATGCCCGCTGCGCCAAGATTTTCGGCTTTTTTCGCTCGGGCAGCACAGAACTTAGTAATTCGCAAAAGAGCTGCCTTGGCTTACAGGAATCGGGCTCTCCTTTCGGAGAGGAGATGGCAAACTATATGAGTAAGCTGTTTAACAACGCCGTCGAATCTATCGTCGTCGGAATCGAGGATTACCGGCAAAACAGTCGACCGCGGGCACTTTCCGCAGTTCGCAATTTCTATACGGGCACGCTGCTTCTCGCCAAAGAAATTCTCGTCAGAAAGGTGCCGGGCGCTGATCCTGATGAAATCCTTGGCGCGAAGTATACCTGCTCTATCTGCGATGAGCAGTTAACTCCTGACAACGTCGACATCGATAATCACGGGCTTTGTAGCTACCACGGGTACGTGTTGTCGAAAGACGACTAGACTAGCATTACAGTTGTGATTTTGTGCTGGCACATTTATGCGGAGATGCCGCGCATATCTGGGTGCCTTTCGCCGGCTATGGAATGAATGCGGGGATCGCCGATGCCATGAACTTGTCGGGGATGCTGGCGGGCGTCAATAAAGGGTGGGGCGATCCGGCCTTGCTCGACGCCTACGAAATCGAGCGCCAACCAATTACAGAGCAAGTGTCACACTGCGCGATGAATACCTCACTAGCGCGAGCTTCTCAGCGCGCCGCGATACCCGACACCATTGACCAACTAGGACTGGAAGGAGATGCGGTGCGCGCCAAAATCGGACGTGAAGCCTACGACATCAACGTCGGTCAGTTCTGCTGCGGCGGACTCAACTTTGGATATTTCTACGAGGCTTCACCGATCATCGCTTACGACGGTGAGGTCGCGCCGTCCTATACAATGTACGACTTCAGTCAATCCACAGTACCGGGATGCCGCACGCCGCATCTGTGGCTGCGCGACGGTAGATCGCTGTACGACAGCTTGGGTTCTGACTTCACGCTGCTTCGGTTCGATCTTGAGGTCAACATCGATGGCATCATAGAAGCAGCTGCTCGTCGCGCTATCCCTTTAGTTGTCGTTGACGTGGATTCGAGCGAGGCCGACGACCTCTACCCCTGCAAATTGCTCCTCTCGCGTCCAGATCAGCACGTGGCCTGGCGCGGCAACAAGTCACCAGAGGATCCGATGACGCTGATAGATCGCATACGTGGTGCACCTGTCGGGACATGATAAAAATGGGACATCAAAGCACTGACGCGCGGGATTGAGCAGCTTGATTTTCTTGTGGGAGCGCTCTGCTGCGGAGTGGCGGTGCTACTTGAAGGCTATGTCATCGGTTACGCGGTCCCTTCGATGGCAGATGCGTGGCGGCTAGGCCTGTCAGGGTTTACCCCGGCGCTAACCGCCGGCACTGTTGTGTTGCTGGTTGGATCGATCGGCGTCGGGTTGCTCGGTGATCGTTCGTAGCTCGGGCAAGGCGTCTCTGGAGGCCAGAATGGCGCCAGTGGCAGGCTCGACGACCGAAGCTGCGCTCGAGAATCAGCGGCTAGCGGGTTTGCAACTTCGCGTCGCTGCTCTGTGTACGCTCGTGCAAATCTGCGACGGCTACGATCTTAATTCCGTTGCCTGGGCCGTGCCGTCGCTGATTCGCGAATGGCACCTGCCGCCATCGGCGTTCGCGACGGCGTTCCTGTGGTCGAGTATCGGCATCATGGTTGGAGCGCTGTCCGCGGGCCCGATTGGGGACCGGTTCGGTCGTCGGCCGCTATTGGTCGCCAGCCTGACGATCTTCGGGATCGCTTCACTGCTCAGCGCTGTGGTGGGGTCGCTCAGCATGCTGAGCCTATTGCGATTCTTCACTGGAATCGGCATCGGAGGTGGTTTTTCAGGTGCGGCCGCGTTGACCGGAGACTACACACCGCACCGCCTGCGCGCGACGATGATTATGGCTACGTTCACTGGCGCGCCCTTGGGCGGCTTCCTCGGTGGGCAGATTGTGGCATCGCTGCTCGCGGAATGGGGCTGGCGCATGATCTTCGTACTGGGCGGTATATTCCCGTTGGCACTGTTGCCCGTGCTGGTGTTTTGGCTACCGGAATCGCCCCGGTTTCTGGCAGCCGGGCAGAATTTGTCACCGCGCAACGCCGCTCTGCTGCGGCGCCTCGACATCACTTCGGCGAAGAGCGATGCCATTGACGTCGCGCGGAGCAACCCGATTTGGATGCTGCTCGGCCGGGGGTATGCCTTGCAGACCGTGCTGCCGTGGGTCATTTTCTTTTGCAGCCTTTTGAACCTCTTCTTGTTCGCCTACTGGATGCCGACGGTACTGAATCTGATCGGCATTAGCCCCGCGGAAGCTGTGTTTGCGGCAAGCCTCCGGGACCTCGGTGCAATCTTTGCGGTTCTGTATCTCGGCCTGGCGATCGACCGCATTGGGCCCGAGCGCGCATTAGCCTTGCATTATGCCGCCGGCGCCTGTTCATCGCCGTGATTGCGCTTTTCGCGCTGCCTTATTCCGTTCTCTGCATCCTAATATTTCTGGCCGGGATGACGATCATTGGTAGCCAGACCGGCGTGAACGGGGCCTGCGGGAAGCTTTATCCGGCACGCATGCGCACCAGCGGCATCGGGTGGGCGCTCGGCATCGGGCGGCTCGGCGGAATCGTCGCACCAGTTTTGGGTGGTTATCTGTTGGCGGTCGGACTGCCACCGATGCACATCTTCTTAGTCGCCTGTTTGTTTGCGCTGATCGCGGCGGCTGCTACGGCGCTGCTGGCATTTCGCAACACTCGCGTCGAGCTGTTCGGCGCCGGCGAGGCAGAGATATAAAAACGTTATCTGACACCCACCGCTGCTTCAGAGCCTTTCGTGGCATCGCCCTTGGTGTAGGAATGAGCACCGGCTCCAGCCAGCTTGCCCTTGTCCACGATGAGATATTCGGTGCGGATCAGTTTGCCCGCGAAATAGGATTCCAGGATCTCGCGCGTGCCAGCGGCGTAGCGCGCCTGCGCCGACAGCGAGCTGCCCGAGATGTGCGGCGTCATGCCATGGTGAGGCATGGTGCGCCAAGGATGGTCCTTTGCTGGAGGCTGCGGAAACCAAACGTCACCCGCATAGCCGGCGAGCTGGCCGCTCTCCAGGGCCCGCACCACCGCATCGCGGTCGACAATCTTGGCTCGGGCGGTATTC
>Ga0210408_10001553_pt1 | contig 23849 bp, 26 predicted proteins | sample IncBWH4MmetaG_FD_155471 | JGI IMG/M metagenome (GOLD analysis project Ga0210408, IMG submission 155471) | Forest soil microbial communities from Barre Woods Harvard Forest LTER site, Petersham, Massachusetts, United States - Inc-BW-H-4-M | ecosystem: Environmental > Terrestrial > Soil >...
CGAGAAAGATAAAAACGAATTTCTGAAGACGGCTAAATCAGAACGCCGTGATGCTAGGCTTCCCTTCTGGGACAGTGACCGAGATTTTGCCGCTTAAACGCAAGAGTGCCACGAGAGGACCACTATTTGGCCTGCTTCGACCGGCGGGGGCCGAATTTTCTTTTAGTGCGTGATGCAACCTTTTCCTCTTCCCACCATTCTATTTGCGGTCACCAGGTCCGCCTCCCGGACATGTCCAGCCCTTTTGTTTTGTCGGTGCTGTCCTGAGGCCGCCGCAACCACAGGAGCGTCCGATGTGGACGATGATATTTGCCATGGCGCTATCGGTAGCAACTTGTCTCAACGTGGCCGCATTTGTGATCGTGGCCTCGTGATTTCGTGGTGTGTTGGTAGTTCCTCTTGGTTCCGACCGGGGGCCTCGATTCCAAAGCGTCCATCGCCAAGGGCTTCTTCGAGGTGGCGGGTGCAGCCAAGTCGCCTCCAGCGCAATCGGACGTTCAGATCGCATGCGTTGAGGATTCCAGGATCGAAGGTTGGCTCAGAGAGAATTTCCACTACGTGCCACAATGACCGACAAGCTCCCCAAGACCATGTTGAAGCCTCGACCAGTGCGGGAGGGAAGCGGGTGCTTTCGCAGACGTCCCAGCCTTTGATGATCGCGCACGGGCTGATCCGCGCAGGCGTCTGCACAAATCCCAAGGTCCTGGAACTAATCGAAGCCACCACCGCGACCAGCACACGGCGGAGCGATCTCGACCAGTTCCTCGCCTGGAGGCAGTGTCTCAGTTTGAATTACTGAGAAAAATCAATGCGTTGTGGTGGCCGGAGTCGACTGCAGAGGTTGTAGCTTCGGCCTAATCTTGGGGTCTGGCCGCCCGCGTCGGCTCTCGGCTTGGTCGGCGAGCCGAGCCCATATTTCGGCCATCGTGAGGTAGAGGGCCTTGCTACCTGGAGTTTCAGCCGCCTGCGCCGCGCGCACGCAATCTGCGGCGTGGTACCTATACTCTGATGATGAAAGCATGAGCATGATCCCGGTCTTGTCCCCACGAGCGAAACGCGAAATCTAGTGGGATTGTTCCAATGCCCCGAGACCCCAGAGGCGAAAAGCGCCCGGCTGACGTAATCGGCGCCGCCGTCATGGCGGCGAAGATCGCGACGGAGAACTCGAAGAACGAGAGTGCGACTGCAGAGCTGGGCCGCAAGGGCGGCAAGGCCCGCTCGGCTAGGAGGGTGCAGAGATCGCCCGGAAGGGCGCACAGAGCCGTCGGATAGGGCCAGCCAAGGCGTCGCCAACTCAAGTCCTGCTGGACGGCAAGCGCTGGACTACGCCGCCGCGGAATGTGGATGCTCCCTACGCCACTCCTCAGCCTGATCCGCAAGCCTCGCCCACGCTCTGGCCAGCATTAACTGCACCGCCCTGCTGTGCTTCCGCCTGATCGGCATGGCAAGGCATCGCCTCACGCTCTCGTCCGCAAACCGCCGATAGTCGTCTGGTGAACGGACCCGCCGCTGCTGGGCCTTGGTCTTCGTTTTCCTGCGCATGACACTTCCTCAGCCACCTGCTGAATGCCAAACGTCCCATCGGCCGAATGGTTCCCAGAGGCAGGCCGCAGGTCGTCCATCCACGCTGCGTCTACGCCCGCTCCTGGTTCAGCGTGGTGAGCTTTGCTGCACGGCTACGTCGTCGGAGCACAGGCCCTCCTGCAGCTCGGGCTGCGGCTTCCGTCGGGAACGTGGCGGAAGAGGCTTGGGCGACCGTCCCATCGTTGCGAAGGATCACATATCCGTGGCCGCGCGTCACGCCAGCAAACAATCGGGTGGGAAAATCGCGGTATGGTTGACGCAAGCCACCACACGGTTCGCCAACCAAGTCGCCGTTACGGCGGTAAGTGGGGCTCGTGGCCGCGGCCCCCTTATCGCTGCCGGCCCCTGCTCCTCTTTTCTGGAAAAGCCCAAGCAGCTCGGCTGGTCGCGCACCTGGGCGGGGCCCTCGATACGCCGGGGTTTTGCTGGCTCGGACTTCGACGCTGAAACGACCAGTCGCGGTCGCTGCTGGTCGCTTTGACGATGTCCGCTTTGCCCCCGAAAGCGGCCAAATAGAAGACATCTCGGCAGGTCCGCTTTGTGCCAGGAGCGGACATTGGGCCATGCGACCACGACTGTCGCGATACACATCGAGCGTAGGTATCACCTCGCCTTTGGGCGCGCATCCACTTCGATCGTCACTTTCTCGATCGTGCCTGTGAAGGTGAACGGCGGCTCATAACTGTGACTAACCGGCGTCCCGGTATTGCGACCGATCAGTAGGCCGTAGCCGCCGATCGCGCTGTATTGACCAGCCATTTTGATGTCCTTGATCTCACCCACTTTGTCGGCGTCGATAAAGAGGCTCACATCGCCGGTGAAAAAGTCGGGTTTGACTGACTTCGACTTGGGTGTGAAGTGGACGCTGAGGCGCCGTTTACCCACCGGCACCTCTTTGGCGGATGCCACGTCGTAATCCTTGATCTTCAGATAATTGTGGGTATATCGGAGCCTTCCATCCCTAATAAATAGAGACCATCCACCGAACTTGCCGCCGCTGCACGCAAGCACGCCCTCCGCCCCACCCTCCGGGATCGTCACGTAGGCCGTGATGGTGTGCTCGCGGCCGAGGAGCTGCGGAGCGGCGAGCGGGTGCAAGATCGAAGTGTCAGGATAGTAATCGTAGGAGGGCTTCTCGATCGCGGCCACAGGCCGCGTCGGATCCGCGGTCCGCTCGTACCGCCGATCGTCGAGTGGGAGAACGTTGTATTTTCTGGCCTCTTCCGACCAGCGAGCCTGCAGCTCTCGCAGCTTGTCCGGTTGCTCGGCTGCGAGGTCGTGCGCTTCCGAAAAATCGACGTCGGTGTGGTAGAGTTCCCAGCGGTCATCGGTCCAGGACGTATCCTTCTTGTGCCACGTCACAGCCGTCCAGCCGTCAACCCAGATCGCCCGGCTACCCAGCATCTCGTAGTATTGCGTCGTCCGCCGCGTCGGCGCGTCGGCGTTGCCGAAAGTGTAGGCCATGCTGACGCCGTGAAGAGGCATCTGCTTGATGCCGTTGACCGATGTCGGGGCGGGCAGTCCGGTGATCTCCAGCAGGGTCGGGACGATGTCAACAAGGTGGTGGTACTGCGTTCGGAACTCGCCTTCACCTTTGATCTGCCTCGGCCACGAAATAATCAGCGGATCGGTGTTGCCGCCGTGATGCGTATCTTGCTTCCAGCGTTTCAATGGCGCATTGCCTGCCATCGCCCAGCCCATGGGATAGTGCGGATCAGTATCAGGGTCACCGAGCTTGTCGAGCAGTCCCAACATTTCCTCGACCGTGTCCGGGTTATAGTTGCGGAAACGGTCGGTATTTGCAGTTCCGTTCTGAAGACCTTCGGGTGACGCGCCGTTGTCCGATAAGACGATGATGAGGGTGTCGTCCCGAATCTTCATGTCGTCGAGGGCCGCGAAAAGCCGTCCGAGCTGATGGTCGGCATGGTCGAGGAAGCCCGCGAAGACTTCTTCCAGGCGCGCATAAACAGTCTTTTGATCCTTGGTGAGATCGGCCCAGACTTGAACGCCGGGGTTGCGCGGCGGCAGTTCGGTGTCACTCGGGATGAAGCCCATCGCTTTCTGCCGTTGGTAGGTTTCCTCGCGCACCACATCCCAACCCTGATCGAAGCGGCCTCTGTACTTCGCGATGTAAGCCTTGGGCGCCTGGAGAGGTGCGTGCGCTGCACCGAGGGCCAAGTAAGCAAAGAAGGGTCGGCCCGTGCTCACCTGCTGTTGGTCGCGGATATACGCGATGGTGTGGTCGACCAGATCGTCGGTGAGGTGGTAGCCCTCGCGCCGCGGAGACGCGATGGACTGATTATCCTGCACCAGCAAGGGGGTCCATTGGTCGGTAAAGCCACCCAAGAACCCGTAATACTTTTCAAACCCCATACCGAGGGGCCAGTGGTCGAAGGGACCGGCAGCCGTGTACGCCGTGTAAGGAGTGAGATGCCATTTGCCGACGGCGAACGTGTTATAGCCATTCTGCTTCAGGACTTCGGCGATGGTCGCGGCGCTTTTAGGAATGCTGCCGTAATTGCCGGGATAGCCGGTGGCCCATTCTGAGATCGTAGCAAACCCAACAGCATGGGGGTTGCGGCCCGTAAGAAGTGCGGCACGCGTCGGCGCGCACAGGGCCGTCGTGTGGAAATTGGTGAAACGCAGGCCTGACGAAGCTAACTTGTCGAGATTGGGCGTCTCAATCGGACCCCCGTACGAGCCAAGTTGGCTGTACCCGACATCGTCAAGCACGATCATGAGGATGTTAGGCGCGCCTTTGGGGGCTTGAAGCGGCAGAGCAGGGGTCCAGTCGGGCGTCGAGTCCTTGTAGGTCTCACCGATTTTGCCCGCGAAATCTGGAATTGGTACCGGCAGTACGGTCCTGTCTTGCGCAACAGCGCACGGCGCAAAGGAACCACTCAGGGTCGCCACGACTGTTGCTGCCCTAAGCAGCAGGGCTCCAGTCCGGTAGCTCATGATCCTCTACTCCCCACTTCCGTCATTGGGCGTCTTTGGCCCGCACTCGTATTGAGCGTGCGCACGCGCGGTCGATGCGTATTGCATCGACAGAAAAAGGATGGCTCGTTATTGAGAGTACGATCCGCATCGCCCTGGCTTGGGCGAGCGCATGATGTGGCGACAACCAGCCAACGTCCAATTTAGCTCCGATAAAACGGCTTCGACAGTTCGAGAACGCGCTCCGCGTTCGGATACCAACCTTGCGCCGCGTGGGTATCGTCGTGGAGATAGCACCGCACCCGTACGAGCCTCGAGCCTTCAGTGAAGGTGAAATGGCGGCTCATCGGCGGGCAGCTCACATAGCCGTGGAACTTGGAGAGCTGGGCGCAATTGACGAAATTGACGCCCCACTTCCGCTCGACGTGCGAGCGACCGTTCAGCACATCGTCCGGATGGGTGTGCGTGTGACCGCCAAGCCAGATGTCGATCGCACCCGGATGCGCGGCCAGATAGTTTTCGAACGCTTGTGCCTTGGGCTTATCCCCGACGAAGTAAAGGTACGACGCTCCTTCGGGGGCGCCGTCTGGGCCGTGGTATTTGCCTGATCGATAAGTGCCGTCGGCGTTTTTGGAGACGCCTTCATAGTCGCCAGATGCCACCGTCGTCTCCCGCAGCATATGATGATGGCAGGTCATGACGATTTCGCTGGAGGACGCTTCGACCTGGGCTTTCCACCAAGCAAATGTTTCGGGCGTGACGGCGCCCGCCGGGGACGCGCCGCCGCCCGGCCTGCGTCCCACCGGATAAGGCAGGTCGTTGCGGTCGCTCATCATCAGGAAGCGAATGTTCCCGACCTTGAACGTATAACGCTCCCAGGTGCCGTCGATCGGATACGGGCGCTTGGCGGGATCGACGCCCGACGTTTCCGTATGCTCGCCGACCGGATCGGCCCATTTGCGAAACCACCAATTCGCCTCCTTGCCCTCACTGGAGGGCGCCCCGAAAGGCGAGGCGTCGTGATTGCCGGCAATATTGTAGATCTGCTCGCGCCGGTGCTGCTTCAGCACCGCGTATTGACGGATGACCTCGCGTCCCTGCTCATCCTCGGGTGCATCCCAAAAACCCGCATAGTCGCCAAGGTTCAGCGCGATATCCCATGGGATGGGTGGCCCACCGAACGCGCCGCCATTCTCCGACTGGCGGAGCGGCTCGGCGAGCGATTCGAAGTGGACCGGAGGCGGCTTGAACCCGACCAACCCATGCTGGATTCCTTCGCTAGCAGCCTTATCGGTGCCGACGTGGCAATCGCTGATGACCCAGAGATTGAACGTCACGGCCTCTTGATGCGATGGGGCGGGTTGCGCAACGGCGCCGATCACGGGTGTCGCCAACGTCAACGCGCCCGCTTTGAGCAGCGTCCGTCGTCCAGGTGAATTCGGCCCATCCATTGTTCTGTCTCCCTGCGCTCTTGGTGCCTACTCGTCCCAAGCCTGAACAACCGTCTGATGCACAATCATGCCGTCTTTGAGTTCGAGCGCCGACATACAGAACACCCTCGCTCCGTCCGGATAGGTGCACGCCTGCGTAAAGGCGAGCCGATTGCCCTCGGCGATGATGGTCTCGACTTTGTGCGTCATTGCTCGGCTGCAGATGTCATCCCAGAACATGTCGATTGCCGCCTTGCCCCTGATTTCGCGTGGTTTGCTCGGAGGATTGTTGCGGTCGATGACGCTGACCACAGCGTCATCCCTGTAGAAGCTCGCCAGCATCCGCCCGTTGCGGCCCTCGATGGCTTGCTTGATCGCGCTACCCGTCACGGCCTTAGTCTTTACGGTCATGTGTCCTCCTGATGGTATCGACGCATCGGTGGTCCACTGAATTTTTTTATGGCAAAAGGTCTCACTTTCAAACGTTGCGGGTGAAACGACTGTCCAGCGATTCCCAACCGTCGAGCTTTGTCGGCAGCAAGTCGCAGTCCGGCGTCCGCCTCGCGCTACTCAGTTCAACCGTGGGAACACGGTGCCGGTCGACCATCTCGTGCTCCGAGAGTAGGGCAACGTTATCGCGTTGCATGAGCGCCCGCTTCGCCTGAACGGGCCACAACGGTGTGGCCTGATCGGGCCAGTCTCTGGCGCCCCTCAAGCCGACTGGCCACGGCCCACGAGTGTGGCGGCGGCCGCGCGTGTCGGCAGATCAAGCTTGAGCAGGATGTTGGCCACGTGCCGCTTCACCGTGTGATCGCTCAGGCGAAGATGTCTGGCGACCTCCGTATTGCTCAAGCCTTTGGCGACGAGTTCGAGAACCTGACGTTCTCGCCCGCTGAGCGTCCCCAGATCAGGGGCCTTGGCAGCAGGGGTCACCGGCTGAAGGTGTTGCTCGGTCACCACGGCAAGGAGCCGCAGCGGCTCGATTCCATCGATCGCCTCATTCCCGCGGTCGGCGAAGTGCAAGCCGGAACCTGCGACCAGGTCCACGACAACACCGGAAACGAGAATTTCGTCCGAGGTTGCGCGTCCAGAAATTCGCTCGGTCACGTGCAACGTGCGACCTTCGACCAAAGCGCCACGAAGCTCGACCTCCCCCGTATGAATTCCAACCGCCAACTGGAGTTCGAGCCCTCGTGCCGTTTCCAGCAACGCGAGCGCGCAACGCACGGCACGCGTCGGCCCGTCGAAGCGGGCACTGATCTCCTCAGCTGTGCCAAACGACTGTCCACCGAAACGCACGAAGGCCTCGTTCGCCGCCTCACGAAAGCGGCCGATGTGTTCGCCCCAGCGTCGATCGCCCAATTGCACAGCGAGCCGCGCGGGTGCAACAAGGCGGGCAATGAGCAGGCTCGTGAGCACGCGATCATGCTCAATGAACGGGCGTGCCCCAGTGAGAAACTCCTCGATTTCGTCAACCACCCGATCGACGTCACCGGTCCAGATCGGATGATCTCGCCCAGGAACGTGGACGAACCGCGCGCCTTTGATCCGCTCGGCCAAATAGCGCCCCCCCGCCAACTTCACCCACGCGTCGTCGGTCTTATGAATGATCAACGTTGGAACGCGAATGCTCGCTAGCACGTGGCGGACGTCGATCTGCGCGTTCATGCGAGCAAGCGTGACGGCGGTAGTCGGGCTCGCCGACAGGCGTTCAAGCCTCGCCCACCAAGCTTGAAAGCGAGGGTCATCGATCCGTCCAGGCACAAAATTCGCCAGCGTCCCGCCGCTTCCCCACGAGGTTTCGGCGCTATGCATGAACTTGCCGAGTCCCTCTTGACCCACGACCCATGTCGGGAAATGGGCATAGCCGCCATACAGCACCAGGGCCGGTACGCGTTGCGGATACGTTGCGGCGAATAGGATCGAGATGGCGGCGCCCTCGGATTCGCCTAGCAAGACGGCGCGTCCGCTCCCGCTCGCGTCCATCACCGCGCGGACATCGTCCATGCGCGCTTCCAGGCTCGGCAGGTCGCGGACGTCAACCCGATCGCTTAGTCCGGTCCCACGTTTGTCGAGCAGAATCACCCGGGCGAAGGTCGCAAGCCGCCGGACGAGATGGCCGTAGTCCGGGTCCTCCCAATGCACTTCGAGATTGGATATGAAGCCAGGAACAAAGACGATGTCCAACGGGCCTTGGCCCACGACCTGGTAGGCGATTCGGATTTCGCCGCTCTTTGCGTATCGGGTCTGGGGCGGTTTCACGGAGTGCCCCCGCACATGCACATCGTGGCCGTCACCCGTCGGCCATCGGTCACGCGGTTTCTGCTGCAATCTAGCAGAATACCAGGCAATCCGCCCGATCGGCGAAAAGGAGCCCAAGCTGAGGGCCTCCCGTAATCACCACACTGAAATGCTTCTAGCGAGCAGGCGCGCGATGTCTCAAATGGGTCAGGTAGCGAACAACTCAGTTTGAGCATATCAGGTCCGCTATACCCTCGTTAGCGGACATAAAGCTGGCCTCCCAGAACGTCCGAGTCGTGCCACAACGAGACGTCTGCACGAGTCTGGGCCCGCTCCGAAACCCGTATGTTCTGAGCGCCCGCCTAACAGCCCTGTCGACGCCGAAGTATGCGCCCCGCGAAAGTTGGGATGATCGAAAGGGGCAGCGGACCGCGCCCCAATGGCGGCTGGGCCGAGTCTTCCCAGAGCCGCCAACAGTTTATCGGCAGCAAGGTCGCATGCAGCAACCATACCGGAACCAAGCCGAGTGCTAAGCCGTAAGTGAGAAAGGCGATGTTACTACATATCGCGACGATGCGCAGCGGAACCATCTCCTTCATGCAGAAGGCTGCAAGCACGAGCGCCGAAGCCAGATACCCGATGGCGTCCGATGCGATCACAGCAGTCCATCCCGGAGCGGCTCGAACCCCGCTGATCAGTTACCAACCTATCTGCTCACGGAGCCATTCCCGCTTGCAGGTACGGCGATGCCATGTGCTGATCCGACGTCGATGGACGGTCCGACGACCACACGACAAAGGCGATCGCCACGACGACAAGAAGGGGCCAAAGAGCGAGCGGCCGAATTGCATGGTCGCGCTCTGAAGGGTAGGACGCCAGGAACGAGTCGATAGATACGGGACGGTTCATGATCGCCTCCTGATGGTTGATTAAATGACAATGACCTCTCTCTGGCCTGCTCCTACTCCGCGTGTGAAATGGTGTTTGCCGCCCGCGGCGCTGTCGGCGCGCCTCTCGCAATGGTCGGCCGCAGGTCGGTGCGCATCGGCTGTGCCGCGGGATCGTTGGCGATTATAGTTGCTCCGTTGTGCTCGACGCGGAAGTGCTGCGCGGCGGCAATTGCGAGGAGCAGCAGGAGGATCGTGCCGTAGACGACCCCGAACCCGCGTGCCCATTTGGCGCGGGTCAGCCGATGTTCGGTGGTCGGGTCATAGGAAAGAGACCGGTGGATCATCGTCCACTCCATCGTGGTCGGCCGGCACGGGTCTGATTACCCTGACGAGGTGGCCGTTGTATGTGAGGGCCCGCACACGACAAGGATTTCGCAAAAATCCAGGAAGGTCGTATGCGCATTGCGCTCTCCCGGTACCGATGCGGCGTTCCAATTTCAGAAAAGCAGCCCAGCATCTATGAAGTCTGTGCTCGAGTTTTTGGTCGACAACCAATCCGTTCTACGGCCCGAATGCATCGGCGATCCGCTCGACAACGAGTCGGCGCTAACTCGCTGCGATCCATTACGCGCGGACAACGACTTTGATCGTGGCAACCTGATGTAAGAGGTCAAACGGTCAGCACCTACGAACCACGCCAGCGCGCCGATCTGAAGACAAAGAACGATTGCGATAGCGGTTTCGTAGGCCACAGACGGATAGTGCGCATTTGTGCTGCTCCACACGCCAACAATCAGACCGATCGCGTACTGCAGCACGAACGCGCCGCCAATGTGAAAGAGATTCAGAGCAGCGTTCGCCTGGCCGGCAATCTCGGTCGGAAAATATTCGATGAGTATCGCATAGCTCAGAACCGTCGCGGCGCCGACGCTCGCAAGGACGGCCCAGACCAGATAGGAGGACACCGGCAGGCGCAACGCGAGCGCAAGCAGCGCAGCCGTGAAGGCGAGCCCCACTGCGGCAAGCACGACCTCGGTGCGTACGCCGAATCGGCGAAGCCGGTCGGCCGCGACGCCGAACAGGAAGGCGCCGGCGCAGAGCGCCAGCGCCATCACTAGCAGGTGGCGCACGATCGCGGGGCGATCGAGGAGTTCAACATCCGCGAGCCACGGCGCGGCCCACAGCCCCTGGAGCGACCAGGCCGTGCCAATGCATAATGTCGACAACGGCGCGAGCCGCCAAAAGCGCTGATCGCCATAGATCAGTCTCAGGGTGGCCAAACCGTGATGGGCGCGCAGTGACGAACGCGCGTCCTTAGGCGACAGCACGAGGATCGCAGCAGCACAGCCGGCTGTGGCCGCGGCCAGCAGCGCAAACAGCCCGCGCCATCCGATTGCGTCCACCAGTTGTTCGGCGGGCGCCGTGGCCGTGACGGCTCCCAAAGCCCCGAGCGTCACGAAGCAGCCGTTGAAGAACGGCAGGCGCTCTTTAGGGAACCAGAGCACCAGCGCTTTGAGGCCGGCGATCAGGGCGCCGGCGACTCCGAAACCGATCAAGGCGCGGCCCAGGATGAGCGCGGCGAGACTGTGCGCCGAGCCGAATAGGGCGGCACCGACCGCCGCTACCAAGAGCAATGCGGCCTGGACCCGCCGTGGGCCGTAGCGGTCGAGCGCCACACCAATCGGCAATTGCACCGCCGCAAACGCGAGGAAATAGACTGCTGTGAGCAAGCCAAGGTCGGACGCGCCGAGTGGCATGCTCGCGCTAAGCTGCGCCGCGAGCAGCGCGTTGATGGTGCGGTACAGGTAGGAAAAATAATACCCTGCTGCGAACGGCAGGAAGACGAGCAGGATCGCGCGCGTGCTCCCAATGACGGCAGCATCCGGTGCGCATGTCGGTTCGTCGAACGCCAGCCGCTGCTGTGACACAGCCATGGCTCGCCCTCCGCTCATGACAGGCCGAGCAGGTGGACGATGGGCGGCACCATCAGCGCGGCGCTCACCAGGGCCTTGCCAACGAACTGAAAAGCCATCAATAAGCCGAGGTGAGCCAACATGCTGCGATCTCCTCAACCGGAGCGCCGCCGGCCGTCGTTACTGGCGCGTTTCGCGTGTGACGTTACGGAACCATTCCCGATTGCAGGAACACGGCGAAACGCTGCTCCGGCGTCAGAGATCGGTCGGCCACCAGCACGGCGACGGCGATGACCGCGAAGGCAGCCGCCAGGATCCACAGCGCAGCCGGACGTTCCGCATGCGCGCCCTGCGCGGGTTGCGCCGTCAGAGTTGCGGTGGTGGAAACCCCATCATTCATGATTGTGTCCTCATGCTTCGCAAAGCAACGAGGCACAGCCTGGAGACACCGGCGACAAATGTCGTGAAGCGCTTCCTAAAAAGTTCCAAAATGTTGCCGAGGTGAGGTCCGGTTCAGCATGGACACGGTCTACGCGTTCGGCCCCTTCCGTCTCGATATTTCGGCAGAAATCCTCTTCCGGGGCGCCGACCCCCTGCCGGTCGGGCGCCGGGCGGTCGCCGTGCTACGGGCGCTGCTCGAGCGCCCGGGGGCGCCGGTCTCAAAAGATGCCCTGATGCAGGCGGCGTGGCCGGGTTTGGCGGTCGAGGAAGGCAATCTCACCGTTCAGATCGCAGCGCTTCGTCGCGCCCTCGGGGAAGAGCCGGGCGCAGTCCGTTGGATCGAGACATTGCCGCGCCGCGGCTACCGGTTCGTCGGCTCGGTGGTGGCGCCAAACGAGGCCGTTCTTGCCACGCCGGCGAGAGCGGAGCCGGCGCCGCAGCTTTCCGACAGACCGTCAATTGCTGTGCTGCCATTTCAGAATATGAGCGAAGCGCCCGATCAGGACTATTTTGCCGACGGAATGGTCGAGGAGATCATAACCGCGTTGTCGCGCATCCGCTGGCTCCTCGTGATCGCCCGAAATTCGAGTTTTACCTACGAGGGTCGAGCGGTGGACGTGAGACAGGTCGGCAAAGAGCTTGGGGTCTCGTATGTGCTGGAAGGCTCGGTTCGCAGGGTGGGAAATCGCGTTCGCATAACTGCACAATTGCTGGATGCCACCTCCGGCGCGCATCTTTGGGCCGATCGTTTCGATGGCTCGATGGATGATGTCTTCGAGCTTCAGGATAACGTTGCATCCGCAGTCGCGGGCGTGATCGAACCCACATTGGAAAGGGAGGAATATCACCGCTCAGTCCGACGGCCGACCGATGATCTCACTGCATACGACCTTTATCTGCAAGCGCGCTTCACTCGTTATTCAGCGAATAGAGAAGGGACGATGCGGGCGCTTGAACTGGCGGGACGAGCGCTGGAGCGCGACCCCAATTACGGGTCGGCACTTGTGGAGGCGGCTATTTGCCAAGCCAATATATATGGAGCTGGTTGGACGGACGATTTGGAGGCGACCCGAGATAAAGGCATCGATCTTGCAAGACGGGCATTGCGCGCCGCTGAGGACGATCCATACGTTCTTGCAACCTCTGCCCTTGCTCTCGGTCTATTCGGAGAGGATATCGCAACGGCCCTGGGTTTGGCTGATCGTTCCTTAGAGCTAAACCCCAGCTATGCTCGTGGGTGGCTTGTGAGCGGCCACCTCAGGCTGTGGGCTGGTCAATATGATCTGGCGATTGAGAATTTGGAAAGAGTCATTCGCCTTAGCCCCCACCCGAGCACAAGAGCCATTCATCTCCTCATCGGCATGGGCCACTTTTTTGCAAGACGGGGCGAGAAGGCAGCGGAAATGTTAGATCTATCGCTCCAACAAAACTCAGAATGGCCGCCAACACTTCGGTTTATGGCGTCATGTCTTGCCCACTTGGGACGCCTGGAGGAAGCACAGGAGATGGTGAAGCGCCTTCGAGCGATTACCCCCTTGGTGATTCCAAATGCGGATCATTGGCGCATCCGTGAAGATCGCGACTTTTTCCTAAAGGGGCTGCGACTGGCCGCGGGAGAATTAACATGAATGGCCACGTGTGGTGACGATCGGAGAGATTCAGATTACGAGTGCTTGGCAAGATGGGATGACCCGAACCACCAGCGATTTCCGTTGTCTACGAGCAGGCCAGGCGAGAAGCGCGATGTCCGCTTTGGGTCATTCGCGTCGATTCCGTCTTGTGCGGCATACGTCCGCTTTACCCCCGATAGCGACCGAATAGCGGACATCGTGAGACGGCAGCTTCGTGCCATAAGCGGACTCATGCACCGCAGCAAAATTTGAATCTATTCGATCACCTCGTCGGCGAGCGAGAGCAGCCGGTGCGGCACACAATCGCCGGGCGGCTTGGCGTCACGGCGGCGCGCGAGGGCCAAATGAAATGCGACGAAAGTCAGAGGCCGAGGCCGAGCTGCTGACGGCGGCGAGCGGCGGCCCGTTCCGTTGTGTGCCGTAAAAGCGCCGGAAGTCAAATGCCGCAGGCTCGCTCAAGGCCCGAACAGGTTTGAAATATCCAGTTCCCGTGGGCCGGTTTGGAGGCACAACTCGTCGCACCCCGCCGCCTTCCAGAAATCAGCCTCCTGAACTGTGCGCTTGTTCGTCGCAACCGCACTCGCGTAAACGTAAATCACTCCGTAAAGGGCGAGAAAAAAGCACACGACGAGCGAACTGCGTGCGGCCTTGGTCATCGGTGCCTCCTCGTATTCGTCAGTGGACAAAAACCAAAATAACGCTTTGCCTAAAGGTGAGGTGTGAACTGTCTCACACAGATGGCAAATTGCGACTCACAAGCCGTTGACTGCCCTCACGACTTTGCTCAACCAATCGTGATCGCCCTCCGAACATGGGACGCGGCGCGCAGGAGAGTCTGGTGAGTCAATCGAGGTGGGCCTTTGTCTGGTACCGGGCGCGGGTCGAAACGCGTGTACGGCCTCGCCAGCGCCCGCTGAGAATCGGTGCGGGACCGTCCCGGCGCGTAAATAAAAAAGCGGGCCTTTCGGCCCGCCAGTTCTCACCAAAGTTCGGATCGTTATTTCGGACACGGCTTCCAATAGCCTTGGCCCGTGTTGCCCGAGGGGTCGCGGTCGCCGCTTCATCACGACCTTCGAGCCTGAGGCAGGGGGCACCGACCTAGATACTATACTGGAAAGTGACGAATGTCCGCCTCGGGTCATTAGCGGACATAGCAGAGTTGTGAGGACTACGTCCGCTTCTTCACCATAAGCGGACGTAGCCGCCCCGATTCAATATGTCCGCTAATGACCCAACGCGGACATCCCACAAGCGCCTGGAACAAAGGCAAGCTGACTGGGGCCAAGGTGCCCAAGCGAGCAGGGGGATATATGGAGGCGGAAAAGGTGTAGGGAGGCGTTACAAGCGTGGGTGAGCGAGGCGCTTCTATGAGCCCAAAAATCTCATGGCCAAACAGGTACGCCGTCCAGCCCCGCGGTTTCTGGCAGGCCGCAGATCAGGTTCGCATTCTGCACCGCCTGACCGGCCGCTCCCTTGCCGAGATTGTCGACCACGCCCATCGCGATCACCAAGTTGCGCTCTGGATCGGCCGCATAGCTGACGAACGCGAGGTTCGAGCCGGTAGCCCATTTGGTCTGCGGCGGCTTGTCGGTCACGCGGACGAACGCCCGCCCGGCGTAGAAGCGCCGGGCCGCGTCCAAGCACTGGCCCGTGGTGGCGCGGCCGCGGCAGTATATGGTGGCGAGAACGCCGCGGGTCATCGGCACCAAGTGTGGCGTGAACACTAGCCCGGCCGCGCTGCCACTCAGCCGCTCGATCGTCTTGGCAATCTCGGGCATGTGGACGTGCTTGAGCAGACTGTAAGGCAGCAAGTTCTCGTTGCTCTCGGCATAGCCGAACTTGCTGTCGGCACCGCCTCGCCCGGCACCGGAGATGCCGGTCTTAACGTCAATCACGATGTTGCCAGGCTCGATCAGCTTGTTGACGAGCAGCGGCGCCAGCGCGTTCAGCGTCGCCGCAGGATAGCAGCCGGGGTTGGCAACGCGGACCTGACCCTCGATTTGGGCTGGCCAGACGTCGGCCAGGCCGTACGCCCAACCCTCGACGTAGCGGTGGTCGCCGCCGATGTCGACGATCTTCACGTCCTTGGGGACGCGCGCCAGCGCCTCGGCCGAGGCGCCCGTGGGCAGCGAGGCGAAGAGCATGTCGAGCTTCGGCAGGTTCACAGGGTCCCACTTCTCGATCACCAGCTCGGCCAGCTTGGCCGGCACACCAGGGAAGCGGTCCACCAACCGGCTGCCGGCGCTGCCCTCGCCCGCGGCGTAAATTAGCTCGAAAGACGGGTGGCTCGCGACCAGGCGCATCGCCTCGCCGCCGCCAAAACCGCTGATCCCGACAATGCCGACGCGAATGCTCATGGTGGTGTCCTAACTGCTGGAGTGAGCGCAGCGAATCACGATCCGACCTCACAAGCGAGAGTTTTTCAGCAGCCTGCTAATGAAAAAGTGTGGGCGGTCTTGAGACGTACGATCCGATGTCGCCTTATGGCCCACAGGCGAAGTCAGGCGATGTCCGCCTTTGCGCCGCTTTTGACCCATTACGGACATCGGCGACCGTTCTGTCATGTAGCCGACTCTGTCCATTGGAGGATAAGCGGACTCGCGCTACGCCCAGTTTGAGTTTTGTGTGATCCTCCCGAAGCAAGTATGATCATACTCAAGCCTTCCCTCGACAAATCGAGCGCATTCGATTGGAGAGGCAATATGAGAGGGGCGCATATCCAGCTTGGGCTGGTCTTCCTCCTTCTGACCGGTGTTGGAGCCGGCATGGCATCGGCCGCCGAGCGCGACGAGGAGGCAGTCCGTGTTGCGGTCAGCCGGTTTGCAGAAGCGTGGAACCGGCACGACATGGACGCATTCGGGGCCCTGTTCACGCCGGATGCTGATTTCGTCAATGTGACCGGGCAGTTGTGGAAGGGACGTCAAGAGATTCAGAGACGCCACGCCTACACGCATGGCGCGATCTCGCGAGAAGCGGTTACAGAGGCCGCGACGGCCAACTACGGTATTTTCAAGTCCAGCACGTACCAGTTCGACCGCATCGACGTGCGAATCCTGAGAGCAAATCTGGCCATTGCGCACGGTGCCTGGACGATGCGAGGCGACGCCCGTACCGCTGAGCCGCGCCACGGCATGATGACATTCACGATCATTCGGGATGGCGACAATTGGCTTTACGAAGCGGTCCAGAATACCGAGATCAATCGACCGGTGCGTTAGAGCGTGATGACTTTTCTTCGAATCGTCATCACACTCTAACTTCTTCTTTGAGCATGATCTTTTCCGACCTGCCTTCGCCCGCCGAAGCGTCAAGCCAACTAAGGGCTTCGCGCAGGCGGGAAACCGGTATCCACTTTTCGGGATCATGCTGTAGTCTGCTGACCGACCCTGGCAGCCGTCCTCGATATAAGGGCCCAAAGCTGGCGGGCGTGACACAAGATTATCAATGTCGAAGCGGTCAGCTCCCCCCACAGCGTTGATAACATGCCATCCTGGGACTGAAACATGGCGGCCGGTCTTGTGGGCTTCTTGGTTCCGGCATCGAAATACATTTTCGGTAAGTTTCGTCGGTCCATAATTTGTCGCAGGCCGCCTTCTGCGCGTCCGTACATTTTACTGGCAAAATTCGGTGAACTAAAGGGATGGCAAAGTGAGACTGTGGAGAGAATGCCACAGCATCACCGGCGCCGGCATACGCAAGGCAGGCCAAGGTAGTGATGACAGCCAATGTTCGACCGCGCATGTTGTTTGCCTCCTTGAAACCTGGTAGCGCATAACTATCGCGTCCAATCATATGACGCAATGCCTGCTCGCTTCGCCAGGAGGCGCGACCTCGAGCGCGGCGATTACGCGCCGCCGACGCCGTACCAGCCGCCGAAGACCGAGCCGCCACCCAAGCCGCAGCCCTATCGACGGCCAACAATCGGTCTACCCAGTCATTTGTAAAATCGCCAGAAAAAGCCCGACCAACGACGTGCGCCTTTTGCTGTCCGGAGGCGGGATCGTTCATACAAGGCGCGCCTCAAGGCTACGGCGGCACGCCGCGACGCGAGCAAGTCAAGCAAGCAATTCGTGAGGCATGGCCGTGGTTGGAAGGGCAGGCGCTGTTGCTTCCCTACTCGCACCGGAATGTCGCACTAGACGACCCGGATGAAGCCGCGGAGATCATCCTACTGGCTAACCATCTGTTGCGGATAGTTGATGCGCGACGCCCCAAACGGAAATAAAGTGCGTCAACGGATGATCCGTTACCTCAAGTATCTCTGCGATGAACCGCTGTTTCCATCTCACTCTACAAGTCGCCGTCGCTATAATGTTAGCGGTCGCGCCAAATATCGCTTCGGCACAATGCCAAGGATACTCAGGACCGGGCGGGCCTTGTTACTCCGGTCCTGGTGGGGGACTTTATTCTGGGCCCGGAGGAGGTCTCTATTCTGGTCCAGGAGGCGGCCTCTACGCCGGGCCGGGAGGAGGTTTGTATACGGGCCCCGGCGGCGGCATGTATTCAGGTCCAGGTGGCGGGCTCTACACAGGTCCGGGTGGCGGCCTGTATCCAGGGCCGGGTGGGGGCATATACCCGGGACCGCGCGATCCGAATGATCCAGGCGCGTATCGAGGCCCATGGAGTCCGTGCATTACGGGGGTCAAAGGTGCAGAGTGGATGAAACAAAACTGCCCTGGCTGAGAGCCAAGGTCTGCTTGCCGGTGGTACACCCTACTGGTATCACGGGCGAAGCAGGCGATCAAAGTTCCTGCGGATTTATCGAGCTTTCTGTGGTCGCCCTTCGTCTCCCCTTGGGGAGCGCCACCGTTCGGTACCCTCCGATGAAGCGCGGTTTTCTTTATGGCCTTGGCACCTTTTTGATTCTGGGTGTCATTGCCGGATTGTTCCAATTCATAACCGCGCACGATTCGGTCAGTGTGATAGTGGCGCTGGTGCTGATGCCGATGAGTGTCCTGGTTGTCCGCGCGGCAAGAAAGGCTCCACCAAACCGTTCGAAGATTTATGCAGTGATCGGATGGCTGCTCGGATTTATCGCCATCGATGCAGTCATACTCGGAATCGTCGGCATCGTGATGTTTATGCACTAATCATTGATGATCAAATCACAGCTGCCTAACCCTCTTCAGCAGCGTCAGGTTGAACGCCACCGCCATCGTTGTGCCGATTACGATGCCGTCGGAGGCGAGAATTCGTCAGCGAAGATGCCGAGGCAGTGATTCATCTAGCGCTTGGCGCGTTCCGTGCGTTACCCTTGTGAAATGGTGACGGTCATCGACATTCACGCACACTACGTGCCGGCCGAGCTGATTTCGTTCGCACGCGGCAAGGGCGCGCAGCTCGGCGTCCGCCTGGTCGAGGATGCGGCGACGCCGGCGCTGCATTTCGACTACGGCTTCAAGGTACGCCCGTTCTTCCCCAAACTGATCGAGCCGGTCGCGCAGCGGATTGCTTGGCTCGACGAGAAGAAAATCGATTATCAGCTCGTGGCGACGTGGCCGGATGTCTACGGCTACGGCCTTGCGCCCGAGCGATGCGCTGCGTGGCACCGCGCGCTCAACGATACGTTGGCGGGATGGTGCAACGAGAACGGCGGCCGGTTCGGCTTCATCGCTTCGGTGCCGCTGCCGGCGGCGGACGACGCCGCGGCGGAACTCGACCGCGCCGCCGATATCGGCGCAGTCGGCGTGATGGTGCCGGCCAATGTGGAAGGCGTGAACCTGGGCGAGCTGAAGCTCGACCCGTTGTGGGCGAAGGCCGAAGAGCTTCGCCTGCCGGTGATCCTGCATCCGGTGATGGCTAGCCCGGCGCCGCGGGCAATGAAGTTCGCGCTCGCCCAGAGCGTCCACTACACGTTCGATACGACGCTGGGGGCAGGATCGCTGCTGTTCTCCGGCGTGCTCGATCGATTTCCCCGATTGGAGCTGGTGCTCGCGCACGGCGGCGGCGCATATCCCTACCTCGCCGGCCGGCTCGACATCATGCACGCGCGGATGGACCGGCAGGCCCAGGGCGACGTCGCCGCGCGCGCGCCGTCCGAATACTTGCCGGTGCTCGCATACGACTCGATCACGCACTCGGCGAAGTCGCTGCGGTTCCTGGCCGATCTCGCCGGCACCGATCGTTTGCTGCTCGGCACCGACTATTCATTCCCGCCCGCCGACCTCGATCCGCTCGACAGTCTGCGCGCGGTGGGCTTCGACGGCGCGCAGACCCAGGCGATTTCCTGCGACAACGTCCGGCGCATATTTCCTCGGATAAGCCGTTAGAGCATGATGCCGAAAAAGCCTGCCCCGCACTTGATGCGGGGTGGGTACCGGTTTCCCGCCTGCGCGAAGCCTTTGGTATGCGTCCTCATTGTGCTTGATGCTTCGGCGGGCGAAGGCAGGTCGGAAAACATCATGCTCCAGCAATAACCTAAAGCGGGATGGCGATTCGAAGAAAAGCCATCACGCTTTAGCCACGCGACATCGCGGTCAATGGAATATTAAGTCGGTCCCTGCTACGTCGCTGCCGACCCATGGACCCGACACGATGATCCTCAGCACGCACGCGCTGGTCGGCGCGGCCATCGCCAACATGTTTCCCTCCCATCCGGGGGTGGCCTTCGCCGTCGGCTTTGCCAGCCATTTCGCGCTCGACGCAATTCCGCATGCGGATTATCCGATCCGCTCCGCGTCCGTCGATCCGAAGATCGGCGCTCCGTTGCAATTCGATCGCGCGCTGTTGCACGACGCCATCACGATCGGCGCGGACGGCATGCTGGGGCTGGTGTGCGCTTTCCTTCTGTTCGCGTCGGCCGCGAACCAATGGGCGATCCTGCTCGGCGCGTTAGGGGCCATGCTTCCCGACGCGTTCCAATTTCTTTATCTGCGATTTCCGCACGAGCCGTTGAAAACGCTGCAGCGGGTCCATCGCTGGGCGCATACCCGCGTGGAAATCAAGGATCGCGTCATGTTGGCGGTGGCGTCGCAGGTGCTGCTCGTCGTCGCGTTCAGCGCGATGTCCGTGGCTGTCAACGGCGGCCGCTTCTTCGGCGCCGCCGTCGCGGCGCCCGCGCTCTTTACTCCGTAATCGCTCTCTCCCTCCGGGCGCAATCAAGTAACTGATCGCGCCGGCGCGATTTGCGACACGCGCGGCCCGCGCGTTCCGGCCCAACGCAGACGGATCACGCCGCCCTCCCTCACCGATTGAACCGCGTGCGGCACGAGCGCGACGAGGCACGTTCCGCCCACATGCCGCGCCGACGGATAGACGATGCCGTAGGGGCCGGCGTTGCGAACCGCATCCGCAAAGGCGTTCCCGGCTGCATAGCTCTTGTCGGGATCGCGATCGAGGAATTCCAGCCGCGGCTTCGCCTCGCGCAGGTCGACGAAATCGCCGATGAAGCTCGCGCAAAGCTCGGCGTAATCGACGGTCGCATTGAAATCTGCGATATTTGTGAGTTCCCGTTCCATGTGGAACGCGACCTCGGCTACGCACGTGTCGAGCGCGAGCGCCGCATACCACGCGCCGCGGCCCGGGCCGTTGAAGCGGTTGAGCGAGCGCGGCATGAAATAAGCAAATGCCGCGTTGATGAAATGCGCGTGCGCAACGCCGTAGGCGAGTTCGCGCCGGTCGAGCCGATCGGCACCCGCCGCTTGCGCGCGCAGCCGGCCGCTGGTGGCGCCCTCGATTTCCTCGAGCGCGGCGAGATCCGCTTGCGCGACCAACCTGAGCAGCACGCGATCGCGCAGGCGCGCCGTCGCGACCAGACGGATCGTGCGGTCATACGCGATCCGGCGGACGTGGGCTGCGATGTCCACCGAAGCATGTTCCGGAAAAGTGGGCACCGGTTTTCCGCAGAAAGTGCGAGCAATCAAAAAAGGCTCAGAGCCCGCCGCGCAACGCGTCGACGTGGCGACGCACGTCCAGCATCGCCGGGATACCGCACAACTTAACGCCGCCCAGCCAGAGGACGTTTTTTCGGGGGCCGAGAAGCACGAAGCGCGCTTTCAGGATATCGATCTCGCATGGCGCGCGATTGATCAGCGGGAGCCCGCAATTGATGTGCTGTCCAGCACGACGACGATGGAGGTCGGCATTGACATTGGCGAACTGTCCGGGGTTGCCCTACGGAACATGCCACCCGCCCGCGCGAACTACCAACAGCGGTCGGGCCGAGCGGGCCGACGTGGTACTGCCGTTGCAACGGTAGTGGCGTTTGGGAGTTCCGATAGTCATGATGACCACTACTTCGTGTCACCAGACGAGATGATCCGGGGGCCAGTAGTCGACCCGCGTTTGACGTTGGAAAACCCCGACATCGCGCGTCGACACCTTCGGGCATATCTTCTGCAACGCTATCACGAAGCCCGCATTCCAGAGATTAACCCAGATGACGATCCCAATCTCTTTTCCGTGCTTGGGCGGGTACGTGACTTCCGTTTGGGAACAGGCGTTCTACACCGGAACGATTTCCGGCAATGGCTGACTGACAATTTCGAGGAATTGCAAGAAGCCGCCAAGCGCTGGCTGCCACGAGAGTTATCACAAACTGACCGTACCGGACTCATCGAGAACATGATTGCGGACGTGGTTGACGCGGTCGACCGCGCCATTGGTTACGTGCCCGCCGATCTCGCAGCTCAAGAACAGCCTGCCGAAGAAGCCCCTCAAGAGGTTGCGGAGCCTGAAGACGTTGAACACGTGGACGACGACCTCGAACTCGCCGACCCATCCGCGGATAAGTTGCTCGATAGGCTTCTCTATTGGGGCGTTCTACCCCGGTACGCGTTTCCAACTGATGTTGCGTCATTTTATGTATTCAATATCGCGCTTTCGACGCCGTTCTCCCCAAAAATGGAATTTGCGCCGTCACAGGGGCTAAACATTGCATTGTCCCAATATGCTCCGAACAAACAAATCTGGATCAAGGGCAAACAATACACATCGAAAGCGATCTATTCGCCTTATCGTAATGATCGGCGCGACGCATGGGCACGCCGCAGATTGTACTTTGAGTGCAGTCGATGCGGTCATGCTAAGACAGAGAACTTCGATGTGGCGCGCCAGAACGTCGTTGTGGCATGCGAGGCATGCCGTGCGCCGAGCACGTTCGGACCTGCCAAGCCGTGGTTCCGACCTCCGGGATTTGCGCATCCGACTGACAGGCAGCCGGTGACGACCCCGGACGCTCCAAACGAGACGGCATACGCCACGCGAGCAAAACTCATCATGTCAACACCTGGCCCCGATACCGGTTGGCTGGAAACCGGTACACGCGTCAGGGCTTTCCCGACACGCGAGCGCTTACTTGTCTCGAATTCAGGTCCGGACGGCGAGGGGTACAGCTATTGCGTGGCCTGCGGTCGCATCGAAACCGCTGGCGATCCGGAGGTAATTCTCACGCAACCGCACCCGCGCCCATATCCAACCGATGAGGAAAATCGGATTTGCGATGGCCGCGTCAGTGGACACGTCGTTCTCGGGACGGACTTCGTCACGGATATAGCTCTGTTTTCATTGCGGTTGGACGATCCCTTCACCGTGTTTCCGGGAAACGATGCCACAACCTCCGCCTTACGGACAGTGTGTGAAGCGATGTCAAAAGCGGCGAGCACCCTGTTGCAAATAGAGGCTGGTGAAGTGCTTGCCGAATATCGGGCAGCGCTCACAGATGCGGGAGCGGTCGGCAGAGAAGTCGAAATCTTCGTTTACGACACGCTCGCCGGAGGCGCCGGTTTTTCCTCGCAACTCGCTCATCGCGCGCGGCCACTTTTCGAAGAAACCCTGCGAATTCTCGAAACGTGCCGAGCGCAGTGCGATGGTTCATGCTATCGCTGCATTCGGAGCTTCAGGAACAAAATCGAGCATCGGTACCTCGACCGGAAGCTAGGAGGACAATTCCTGCGCCACGCGCTCTACGGCGCGTACCCGGTCTATCCGCAAGATCGCGTTCAAGTGTCAACTGACATTCTCTTCGAGGATTTCGTTCGGCAATTTCCGGACTTCGTTATCGAACGCGCTGCGCAACGTCAGTTGGGGGAGGTGAACATCTCCGTTCCGATAATGATGACCAGACGTACGGGCGGCCCCGAGAATTGGATTGCGTTGGCTTCGCCTATCGCGCCGACAGTGCCCGCTGATGCAGTGCTTCGAAGTTCAACTGGCCAGCGTTCAAATTTGATATGCGTTGACGACCTGCTTGTTCGCCGAAACCTTCCCCGGGCCGTGCAAGTTGTTCGTGACTCACTCAGATGAGCCGGGTCAACTAAGCTTAGTGATCAGTTGAGACACGCCCGCAGCGCCCGCGGGCACGAGCTCTCCCTTGGGCAGAGGGCACGGCGCGTAGGGACGACACTTTTCTAGGATATCCAATAATGCCTTATCGGCAGTGATCACGAGGTCCGTCTCTGTGAAGTAGGTCGAAAGCTGTGTGTCGCCGGGAGATCCCGGCGTTACCGTCCTAAACTTGATGATCCTTGCGATCGTGCGCTTCCGCAAGACCTCGCTCGCCATCGACAGCGAGGAACTGCGCCCGGGGACCGGCGAGCAAATGGACGTCGTCCTCGCGGTGCTGCTTTTTGTGCTGGCGGCCGTCTTGTTCGTTTATCTGTCCTACACCGTGATCAGCCGCATCTGACGGTCGCGTAGCCGGCGCGGTCGCGGCTCGCCGCTTGTCGCTACGGCGAAGCTGCTCGCGACGGCTGATCTGCAGGCCCGGCCGGGCGCTTGGGCTTCGCGCTAAAACCAATGATTATACCACCTATTATGTTATTCGTATACGACAGCAGAAATCGA
>Ga0210408_10001556_pt1 | contig 23820 bp, 20 predicted proteins | sample IncBWH4MmetaG_FD_155471 | JGI IMG/M metagenome (GOLD analysis project Ga0210408, IMG submission 155471) | Forest soil microbial communities from Barre Woods Harvard Forest LTER site, Petersham, Massachusetts, United States - Inc-BW-H-4-M | ecosystem: Environmental > Terrestrial > Soil >...
TGGCGCGACGGCGGCTTCACCATCCACGATGTCAGCGATGCCGCGCAGCCGAAACTGTTGTCGCACATCAACTGGTCGCCGCCATTTCCCGGCGGCACGCATACGCCGCTGCCGCTGCCGGGGCGCAACCTCGCGGTGGTGGCGGATGAGGCGAACGCGGAAAAATGCGCAAAGGGCCTGTTCCAGATCTTCGTGATCGATGTGCGGGCACCGGAGAATCCGGTGACGATTTCGACCATGCCGGTGCCGCACGAGCGTGACTATTGCGCGGCCGCCGGCACGTTCGGGCCGCACAATCTGCATGAGAACCGGCCCGGTTCCTTCCAGAGTGAGGAAACCATTTTCGGCACCTACAATGCGGGCGGCGTGCGCGTGTTCGATATCAAAGATCAGTTTGCGCCGAAGCAGCTGGCGTTCTGGCTGCCGCCGGCGCCAGCCAAGCTAATTGATCCGAGACCCAACATCGCGCTCGCCGCCAAAACTGCCGACATCTATGTCACGCGGGAGGGATTGATCTATGCAAGCGACTGGAATGCCGGCCTGCATGTGCTCGAATATGAAGCCTGACTGAGCCCCAAGCGTGTCAAGAAGGAAAGCCTACGTCGCCGCGTCGATCTTCAACGGGGCCGCGGGCAAACCGGTTTTTGCCAGCGGCCCCAGACCCAGACCCTGCGTAAACAGAAAGACCCCGAACACCATCACGCCAACGGCGATCCACCGCCAGGATCGTGCGATGGGAGGGTGAACCGCGATTGCGGCTTGGGCGCGACCCGTCCTGGCCACGGCAAACAACAAGCCGAGTGGCGCGAGGCCCACTGTAAGAAATTCTTCGATGGCACTTCTGATCGGCTCGGGACGCCACATCAAACCGGCGATCACCGCGGACGCAACGGCGGCGATATAAGCCAGCCGGATCGCCGGACGCGTCGGTGCACCGGTTTCCGCAAGCGCTGCGGTGCTCTGTCGCAGAGCTAGCAGAGCTAGCACATAGCCCGCGACACCTATCCCCGCCGCGATGGGACGCCAGACCCAAGACCAGCCCATCTGCAACGCCACGAACGCCCAGTCATCCTTGCGGAGCACAGCGCAGTAAACCATCTGGGCAAAAAGCAAGAACAGGTTGAAGGCGCCAAACAAAATAAGGAATAGCCGCATTGTGCGATCGGGAGATCGCAAGGACAGAAAAGCAAAAGCCGCCATACCGGCAAGAAAATTGCCGAGAGGGCCTGCGGCGTCGGTCAACGCGGTTGCCCCGAGGCATCGAAAGTAGATGGATGTCAGCAGTGTGATCCGTCCTCCGACCACGATACAGCCGAGGCCATGGCCCAGCGTTTCGTGGCAGACGGCGGCCAAGGTCGCGGCGAGAACGCCAACAGCAATAACTGTTATCGGGTCATCGGAAATGGCGGCGGTGCCGCTCGCTTCGATCGAAGTTGACCTCTCCGACATTGCTTCGTCCATTCCCATTTCCCTTGCTTGCGCGTCGTTTTCGCTGCGATGCAATGAATTCGTCGGCTGTCGGAGGCAGAACGGACTCCGGCGAGCAGTCCGTCCGGACGCATTCGCGCCCTAGTTCCGCGCCTTCAGCCAGCCGCCGATCTCGCTTGCGGCGACATTGGCCTGTTGCAAGAGCTTGCCCATGGTGAAGAAGCCGTGGAATTGGCCGGGGAAATGACGGTAGGTCACGGCGACGCCGGCCTCCTTCAGGCGTTTGGCGTATTCGTCGCCTTCGTCGCGCAAGGGATCGGCGCCCGCGGTCAAGACGTAGGCCGGCGGCAATCCGGCGAGCGTTTTCGCGCGCGCCGGCGAGGCCCGCCAGTCGTTGATGTCGGCACCGTCGAGATAATGGTTGGAGAACCACCGGATCACCGAATGCGTCAGGAGGATGCTGGTCTCCGGCTCGGAATGCGAAGGGTGTCTCATCGAAAAATCGGTCGCCGGATAGATCAGCAGCTGGCCTGCGATCTTGGGGCCGTTGCCGTCGCGCGCGGCAAGACAAACCACCGCCGCGAGGTTGCCGCCGGCGCTGTCGCCGCCGACCATCAGTCGCGACGCATCGATGCCGAGCTTGCCGGCGTTGGCGGCGATCCATTTCGTCGAAGTGATCGCGTCATCGACCGCGACCGGGAATTTGTGTTCCGGCGCCAGCCGATAGTCGACGGAAATGACGATAAGCTCGCCTTCAGCTGCGAGCTTGCGGCACACCACGTCATGGGTCTCGAGATCGCCGATTACCCAGCCGCCGCCGTGGAAAAACACCAGGCACGGCGCGAGTCCATCCGTCTTCCGCAGTTTCTTTGGCGTGTAGATCCGCGCCGGGATCGCGCCGTGCGGCGCGGGGATCGCGAGCGGCTGGACCGATTCCAGTTCCGGCGGCTCCGGGTTGGAGACGAGGCGGGCCGCCAGATAGAATTGGCGGGCTTCGGGGGCGCTCAGCGTTTCATAGGCGGGACGGCCGGCTTCCTGAAACGCCTTGTAGACGAAGGCGGCATCGGCATCGAGAACAACGGGCATGGCGGGAAATTCCTCAGATATTGAACCTGTCATTCCGGGATGCGCGAAGCGCAGACCCGGAATCTCGAGATTCTCCGATGCGCAATTGCGCATCGTAGTTCGCTCGCTTTGCGCGCGCCCCGGAATGACGACACTAGGCGGCGGTCCGTCCGCCGTCGACGGTGTAGGCGGAGCCGGAGACGTAGCTTGCCTCGTCGGAGGCAAGGAACGCCACGATGGAGGCGACCTCGGAAGCCTGTCCAAGCCGCCGCGCCGGGATCCGCTCGACCAGCCGGTCGTTGGGTACCGGAGCATTGCCGGGATTGCGGCCGGCAATGATGTTGCTCAGCATCCGGCTGTCGATCATGCCGGGACAGACGCAATTGATGCGCACGCCGGTATAGGTGCATTCCCACGCCGCGCTCTTGGTGAGCCCGATCACCGCGTGCTTGCTCGCGCTGTAGACCGCGATCTGCGGCGATCCCATCAGGCCCGCGATCGATGCGGTGTTGATGATGCTGCCCTTGTTTCTCGCGAGCATCACCGGCAGCACATGCTTCATGCCTAAGAACACGCCCACCACATTGACGTCGAGCACCTTGCGGAACGTCTCGAGTGGATAGTCGGGGATCGATTTGACCTCACCTTCGATGCCGGCATTGTTGTGGAACACGTCGATGGTGCCGAACCTGTCGCGCGCGGCGCGGACATAATCGGCGACCTCGTCTTCCTCGGTGACATCGGCGGTAACGGCTAGCGCCTCTGCGGAAGCCGGCAACTCCCCGATGGCGGATTTGAGGTCTTGCTCCCTGCGGTCGACCGCAACGATCTTCGCGCCGCGTTCGGCCAAAAGCCTGATCGTCGCGGTTCCAATGACGCCGGCTGCACCAGTGACGACGGCGACCTTGCCGTCCAGGCGAATGCGATCGGGCATAAGGCGTTTCCCCTTTGCTCCGGTTGCGCCGGAGGCTGCTGGTTGGAGCGCGTTCCACGCGCAGGCTCGAGGGAGCGACTATTCCATGTGCCGTGCGGGCCGGGAAGGGGTCGGAAACCGCCCTTTCCCCGCCGTATTCGGCGTGTTAACCCGTTGGCTTGCGAGCGGCGGATAACGCTGTACCTCCGTACAATGGTCACAAGCCCGATTCGCCTATTGAAGCCGCACGACATGTTTCGAGCCATTGCCCTGACCGGTCTTGTGGCCCTTGTTTTTGCCACGACAGCCCCATTCACGCTGCCGGCACGCGCGCAGATCGGCAACATCTTTTCCGAGCCGGCGCCGCGCCCGCCCGGCAACATCCCGCGCGGCAATCAGCAGCTGCCACCCTCCGACGACGAAGAGGAAGTGCCGGCGCTGCCGCAGGGCCGCTTGCTGCCGACGCCCAATCGTCCGCTGCCGGGGCAGGGCGTGCCGCCGCCCGGCTCGGTGCAGTCGCAGCCCTTAGCGCCGCCGCCGGGCACCACGGTCATTCCGCAGAACACGCCGCCGACGGTCGCGGTGGCACCGCCTGAGCCCAGTCAGGCGCCGCCAGGCGGCAACGCGCTATTGCCGGGACAGCGCCAGCCGAAGGGCGTGCCACAATCGCCGGCCACCTTGCAGCCGGGCGATGAGGTCGTCACCGAGCCGCCGGCGCAGAAGATCATCAACAAGAAGGCGAGCTTCTCCGGCCTCGACAAGGTCACCGGCCGCATCATCAATTTCGACGAGGATATCGGCGAGACCGTCCAGTTCGGCGCGCTACGCGTCAAGACCGACGCCTGCTACACGCGGCCCGCGACGGAAGCCGCCAACACCGACGCCTTTGTCGAGGTCGACGAGATTACGCTACAGGGCGAGGTGAAGCGGATCTTCTCGGGCTGGATGTATGCGGCAAGCCCCGGCCTGCATGGCGTCGAGCATCCGATCTACGATATCTGGCTGACCGACTGCAAAGGCCCCGACCAGACGGTCGTGACCGCGGCGCCCGATCCGCCGAAGGCCGCAGCCCCGCCGCCTCCAGGCCAGAAACGTCCGACGCCGCAAAAACAGGCGGCGCCGCGCCCGCCGCCGCCGGTGCAGCAGCAAATACAACAGCCGCCTCCGCCGCCACCACAGCAGCGGCCCGGGGGGTTGTTCGGCGGCCTGTTCGGGAACTAGTTGTTCTACCCGGCGCTTCCCGCGATGATCCCGAGTACTTCCGTACCGCTGACCGGCCGATCGAGCGGCAACCTTCCAAAATCGCCCGGCTCGTCCTTGATCGCCTTGTCGAGCAGCGCGGTGTAGCGCCGCCGCGAGATTTCGACCGCGCCAAAACTCTTCAAATGCGCGGTGACATATTGGGTGTCGAGCAATTCGAAGCCGCCCACAATCAGCCGCGCCACCAGATGCACCAGCGCCACCTTCGAGGCGTCGCGGACCTGGTGAAACATGCTCTCCCCGAAAAAGGCGCGCCCGAGGCTCACTCCATAGAGTCCGCCGACCAGGTCGTCATTGCGCCAGACTTCGACGCTGTGACAATGCCCAAGTTCATGCAGGGCGCAATAGAGATCGCGGATGCGCTTGTTGATCCAGGTATCCTCGCGGCCTTCCTGCGGCGCGGCGCAGCCGGCGATCACCGCCTTGAACGCGGTATTGACGGTGATGGCGAACTCATCCGAGCGCACGGTGCGGGCGAGCCGGGCGGCGATACGGAAGCCGTCGAGCGGAATCACGCCGCGCATTTCCGGCTCGACCCAGAACAAGGTCGGGTCGTCGGCGCTTTCGGCCATCGGGAAGATGCCGCAGGCATAGGCGCGCAACAGCACTTCGGGCGTGATTTCGGAAGAGGCGGAGTCGCGCGAGGTCATCGTCGCAGAGGATAGCAGGGTAAGGCGACGCGCGCGATGGGTTCGAACAAGGGCACAGCGAACGGGATCAAGCTCCACGGCGAGGTCGCTTTGCGCAAAATTTACGCCGAAGCTCTGACATGGAAATCGAACCGTTACGCCGCCTGGATATCGGCGAGGAATTGGTCAATCTCGCCACGTAAACTCGAGGTTTGCCTGCCTAGCTGATCCGCCGCCGCAAGAACGCGGCTGGCTGCCGTCTCGGTCGCCGCGATGCCCAGACTGACGCCGCCGATGTTGGCACTTACTTCGGCGGTCCCGTTTGCGGCATCCTCGGTGTTGCGAACGATCTTCTGGGTTGCAACACCTTGCTGCTCGACGGCCGATGCGATTGAAGCGGAGATCTCGTTGACCTGACCGATCGTGCCGCCAATCCCCTTGATGGCTTCGACCACGTTGTTGGTCGCGACCTGAATTGCCGTTATCTGGCTGGCGATCTCCTCGGTCGCTTTCGCCGTCTGGCTGGCGAGGCTCTTTACCTCCGAAGCGACCACGGAAAAACCTCTGCCCGCTTCGCCGGCACGCGCCGCCTCGATCGTGGCGTTGAGTGCCAGGAGATTGGTCTGGCTTGCGATACTGTTGATCAGCTGGACCGATTCGCCGATGCGGTCTGCCGCTTCGACAAGCTCGCGCACGCTGCCATCGGTGCGTTGCGCCTCGCCGACGGATTGGCCGGCTATCTCGCTGGCGTGGGTGACCTGGCGAGCGATTTGCTCGATCGAGGTCGACAGCTCCTGTGACGCCGCAGCAACCGTTTGCACGTTGCCGGTCGCTTGCGCCGAGGCGCTTGAGACCGCGCTCACCCTAAGATTCGTCTCAAGCGCCGTGCTTGACACTGTTTCGGACGCGCCGCGCAACTCGGTTGCGGCCTCCGCCAGGGCCTGCAACGATGCACTCACGGCGCGATTGAATTCGCCCACGGATTGCTCGACGTGCTGCTGACGGCGCTCCTTTCGTGCCTGTTCCTCGCGCTGTCCGGCCTCGAGCCGGCGCGCCTCGATCATATTATCCTTGAAGACTTGCAAAGCCCGGGCCATTTCGCCTATTTCGTCGCGATCATTGGCTGCGACGACCTCGGCCTCCATATCGCCGCCCGAAAGCGCAGCCATTGCCGCTGTAATACGGCGCAGCCGGAGCGCCAGGCCGCGTGCTAGAAAAATTCCGAACCCATCAACGATCGCTAGGCCGATCAGGCTGACGGCGGCGATCGCCGCGATCTGAAAATTGCGCGCATCGGACAGCTCGACCACCTGTCCGTCGGCGGTGCTACGTACGGAGTTCAACAGCGCGGCAAGCGTCGCCTCGATCTGCCTGTTGGTCTCAGAGAATGGGCCATTGAGCGCTTCGATCGCCTTGTCCTGGACGAAGCTCTCGGCGAAGTCGAAAACCGCGACTGCTTGCTTGCGAAGCACTTGGAACAGCGCGGCGAGTTGAGGTACCTTGTCTTGAGCCGCCGTGGCAATGAGCGGAGCCAGCCGCGCAAGCGTCGCATCGAGCTCCGCGTTCAAGGCAACGAAGTCAGCACGATATTGTTTTTGCCGGTCAAGTTCTGTCTCGGCCGGCGCGCGGCTGACAAATCCGCGCTGCCGCTCGAACAGCAGTGCAAGGTGGGAGGCCTCTTCGATGCCGAGCGCACCCCTATCATGGAGAAGCCGACCCGCCTCCACCATGCGATTGGAGCCTATGACGGAGGCGCCAATCGCGAGAAAGAGCGCAAGGGTGGCGAGAGCCAATAAAAGATAGAGCCTAGCGACAATACTCAAGCGGGCGAGGATCAACGACTCTCTCCAAACTGTGGTGTCGTTTGGCTACTTGGGCTTGCCGGCTTTCGCGACGGCTTCGATGACCTGCTTGATCTCAGCAGTCTCCTCACCCATGGTGACGAGGATGAGCGGCTGAACGATCGGTGTCTCGCCGCGCAGCTCGGCTACCGAGCCGTCGATCGAAACCGGGGCGATGATGCCGATCGCGCCAGGAAGCTGCGACACGATCTTCGCCACCTGCGTGGCGTTCGGCATGGCGCGCGCATCACTCGACAGCGAACTGCCCTTGATCAAGCTCGACTCGACCATCGCGCGCAGGCCGTCGCCGGGTTGCGCGGCAACAACGACAATCGGCTGATCGGCGCCGCCGATTTCTTTCCAGTTCTTGATCTTGCCGGTGAAAACATCGGTGAGTTGGGCATTCGTCAGCGATTTCACCGCGTTGCTCGGGTGAACGGCAAATGCGACTCGGCTTTCGCCAATCTGGTGCGCCTTGAGGCGAGCACCATCGACGGAGCCTGGCGTCTTTTCGTTGAGCTTCTTGACTTCGTCTGCGAGCGGCGCCGAGATCATCGCGATCTGCGCCTTGCCCTCGATCAGGTCGACGATGCCACGCCCCGAACCGTTGCCGACGATGTCAAGCTGCTGGCCGGAAGCCTTTTCGATCTCCGCCTTATTTGGCGTCAATATCATGTTGTTGACGGTCGTCGACCCGTGCAGGTTGACCTGCCCGGCCGCGGCCATGCTCGTCGTTGCCAGTACTAACGATAGAACAGCCAAAGGAAGTTTCTGCATCTTTGCCCCCGCAATAGAGATGTCCGATCATCTTGTGCTACTGCCAACCGATAAATATTCGGTTAACCATTTTGGGCATTGCCAGACGAACCTCTGCTGCGGCCCGAAACGCCGGAATGGGCGATTGGTTTCGGGAATTCGAAGATTTCTCTCTTCGGGAAAGAGCCGTTCAGCCGGCCAGATACTGTTCGAGCCAATGGATGTGATAGTCGCCATCGATGATGGCGGGCTCCCGTACCAGCGCGCGGAACAGCGGCAGCGTGGTCTCGATCCCTTCCACCACCATCTCATCCAGCGCACGGCGCAACCGCATCAGGCACTCCTGGCGAGTCTTGCCATGGACGATCAGCTTGCCGACCAGCGAGTCGTAATAGGGCGGGATCACGTAGCCCTGGTAGACGGCCGAATCGATCCGCACGCCCAGCCCGCCGGGCGGGTGGTATTGCTGGATTCTGCCGGGCGAGGGACGGAAGGTCACGGGATTTTCGGCATTGACCCGGCACTCGATCGCGTGACCGTTGATGACCACTTCATCCTGCGTCACCGGCAGGTCGCCGCCGGCCGCGATGCGGATCTGCTCGAGCACGAGATCGATATCGGTAATCATCTCGGTGACGGGATGTTCGACCTGGATGCGGGTGTTCATCTCGATGAAATAGAACTCGCCGTCCTCGTAGAGGAACTCCACCGTGCCGACGCCGAGATATTTCATCGCCTGCATCGCCTTCGCAACCGTCAACCCGATCTTGCTGCGTGCGGCGGCGTCGAGCGCGGGCGAGGGGCCTTCCTCCCAGACCTTTTGATGACGTCGCTGCAGCGAGCAATCGCGTTCGCCGAGATGGATCGCGCCGCCGCGGCCGTCGCCGAGCACCTGGATTTCGATGTGGCGCGGCTTCTGCAGATATTTCTCGAGATAGACCGAGGCATCGCCGAACGCCGATTTGGCCTCGTGGGCCGCTGTCGAAAGCGCCAGCGCCAGGTCTTCGGCGGTTTGCGCGACTTTCATGCCGCGCCCGCCCCCGCCTGCGGCAGCCTTGACCAGCAGCGGAAAGCCGATTGCTTTCGCAATAGCCATCGCGTTCTCGTCCGGCGCGACCGCGCCCTCGGAGCCGGGCACCACGGGAATGCCGAGCTTCTTGGCGGTTTTCTTGGCCTCGATCTTGTCGCCCATCAGACGGATATGTGCCGCCTTGGGCCCGATGAATTGCAGATTGTGGTCGGCGAGGATTTCGGCAAAGCGGGCGTTCTCCGACAGAAAGCCGTAGCCGGGATGGACGGCGTCGGCGCCGGTGATCTCGCAGGCGGCCAGAAGCGCGGGTACGTTGAGATAGCTGTCCTTGGCCGGCGGCGGGCCGATGCAGACGCTCTCGTCGGCAAGCCGCACATGCATGGCGTCGGCGTCCGCGGTGGAATGCACCGCCACCGTCGCGATGCCGAGCTCCTTGCACGCCCGCAGCACGCGCAGGGCAATCTCGCCGCGATTGGCTATGAGAATTTTGTCGAACATGGTGCCCTTAAGGGGCGAATAGCGAGTAGCGAATAGTAAGGGTGAAAAAACTATTCGCCATTCGCTACTCCCCATTCGCTCTCTTACTCGATAATCACCAGCGGCTCGCCGAATTCGACCGGCTGGCCGTCCTCGACCAGAATCTGCGTCACCGTGCCGGCGCGCGGCGATGGAATCTGGTTCATCGTCTTCATGGCCTCGATGATCAACAGCGTCTGTCCGACCGAAACCTTGGCGCCGACCTCGATGAACGGCTTCGCTCCGGGCTCCGGAGCCCAGTAGGCGGTGCCGACCATCGGCGAGGGCACCGCACCCGGATGTTGCGATAGGTCCGCCTCCGGCGCCGCGGCCGCCGTTGTTGCCGGTGCGGGCGCGGCCGGCGCAAAATTCGCCGGCATCGCTGCGGCGATGCTGATGTTGCGCGCAACGCGAACCCGAAGGCCGGCGCGCTCGATCTCGATCTCGGTCAGGCTCGTCTCGTCGAGCAGCAACGCGAGTTCGCGAATGAGCGCGTCGTCGTCCTTTGAGAACTTTGCGGCTGCTTTGTCTTCAGGCTGGCGCGCCATGATCTTGAATCCGAAACCTCTTGGCTGGTGGCGGGCGGATGCGTCAGGTTTTTGCCTTGGCACCGATCCTGGCGGCCAGACCTGATATCGCGAGCCTGTAACCGTCAATTCCGAAGCCGGTGAGGGTTGCAAAAGCGGCCATGGCCGTGAAGGAGTGATGACGGAAACTCTCGCGCGCGTGGATATTGCTGATGTGCACTTCGACGGTGGGAATTTTCGCCGCCACCAGCGCATCGTGCAGCGCGATCGAGGTGTGCGAGTAGCCGCCGGCGTTGATGATGATCCCTGCGGCCTTGTTGGCATGGGCCTCGTGGATGAAATCGATCAACTCGCCTTCGCGGTTGGACTGCCGGCAATCGGCCTTGAGACCGAACTGCGCGGCGGTCTCAGCGCAAAGCTTCTCGACATCGGCAAGCCTCGCATGGCCATAGATCTCGGGTTCGCGGGTCCCCAACAGATTGAGGTTCGGGCCGTTGAGCACGTAAATCGTATCGGCAGCAGTTCTGGCCATCCAAATCCTGGTAATGCGGTGAGTAGCGGTGTTTCAGGACACTAGAGCAGGATGACTTTTCTTCGAATCGTCATCCTGCTCTATCTGTTTGTTTGAGCATGATCTTTTCGGAAAACCGGTACCCACTTTTCCGGATCATGCTCTAGCGGAGGCCGCGTTATAGGTAACATCGGCCGATAGGGGAAGCCTTTAAGGTCTTCGGAAGGGTTCTCAAACGGTTCATCCATCCTGCAAAAAGCTGCGCAGAACCTTTGGAAACCATGGTGTTAACCAAGGTTGGGAATCACGGCCCGGCGCCCGCGAGATTGCTGAAAAAAGGGCGGGCATTGCTGCCCGCCCCAAACGCTTCGCTTTGGTTCGATATTAGACGTCCAGGATAGCCACGATCTCGTAGGTCGAGGGGTCCACCACCAGGATCTGGTTGCGGACCAGGATGAACTCGTAGCCGCGCCACTCCGGATAGATTGTCACGACTTCCGCCGGAAGCGGACGGAAGGATACGCCCTCGCGCGGAACGCGGGTGCCGACCGCGATCGAGAAGTTCACGTTGGTGACCGGCGCAACGTGCTCGTTCCGGATCACGGTGGTGATCTTGGTGCGCTGCTCGGTCGAGAGCTTGGCACTGGCGCCGGCCTGACCGGTCGTCGTCTGCGACTTGGTCTCCGCGTTCATGTTGCCGTTGCGATCCCGTGTCTGGGCGTTCTGATCCTTATCGCGGCCCTCGCGGTTCTGGGCGTTCTGATCCCGGTCACGACCTTCGCGGTTCTGGGCGTTCTGATCGCGGTCGCGGCCTTCAGCCTTCAGATTGTCGCGGCCTTCACGACCTTCGGCCTTCATGTCCTTGCCGCCCTTGGTCTCGGTCTCGGAGCTCATGCTCTTCGACTTCTGACCTTGCACGGGTTCATCGGCACGCTGGCTCTTGGTCGCGCCGGCAGGCGGCTTCTGCTCGGATTGAGTGGCCTTCATGCCCGACGACGGCTTGGTGGGCTCGGTAGCGTCGCGGCCGGGGGTGGTCGCCGAAGTTCCGGTGGATGGCGCGCTTTGCGCCGCGGCGCCGCCGGATTCACGATTCATCCCGGTTCCCTGTGCGTTGGCGAACCCTGTCCCGGCGATCAGCGCGAGCGCTGCCGCCGAAACCAAAAAGCGATTCCTCATCTAAAATCTCCTCACGTGTTTGCATTGCCCGGGCCGACAACGAAACGTGGTGCGAGATGTTCCCCTCGATCTGCGGTTCCGCCGGGTTTGTTTTCTGAATGCGCGATGAACCGGAACTCCGCAAACAAAAAGGCCGGCTGCACCGCCGGCCTTTCGCTTCGACTAGTTGGTCATCGTCCTCAGCTGCGGGACACGCGGTATGGGTTTCGCTCAACCCATCCTGCGGGGACTCAGCACGTCGCCTTGCCGCAGCGGGCGGTGCTGATCTTTTCCTTTAATCCGTCGAGCCCGACCGCGCCGATCACCACCTGCTTGCCGATCACGTAGCTCGGCGTCCCGTTCATGCCCATGGCTTCGGCGAGCTTGAAGTTTTCCTCGATGGTGGCTTTCGCTTCCGGGCTTGCCATGTCCTTCTCGAGCCTTGCCATATCGAAGCCGGCGTCCTTGGCCGCGGCCATGGCGCGCGCCTTGTCCGCCGGACCGCGGCCGCCGAGCAGCTTCTGATGGAAGTCGAGATATTTCTTGCCCGTGGGGTCCTGCATGCGCGCGGCAACCGCGACCTGGGCTGCTTCGACCGAACCCTGGCTCAGCACCGGAAATTCCTTCAGCACGATTTTCAGCTTCGGATCGTTCTTCAGGAGATCGAGCATGTCGGCCATGGCGCGTTTGCAATAGCCGCAATTGTAGTCGAAGAACTCGACGAAGGTGACGTCGCCGTCCTTGTTGCCGAGCGTGACGCCGCGCGGCGAATTGAAGATCGCATCCGCATTCTCGGCGATGCTGGCTTGGTGCTTCTCGGCCTCGGCGGCCGCCTGCCGCTTGGAGAGCTCGTTCATCGCCTCTTCCAGCACCTCGGGATGGGCGATCAAATAGTTCTTGACGATAACCTCGATATCGCCGCGCTGGGTATCGGTAAAGCTTTGCGCCGAGGCAGCCGGCGCGCCAAAGACGGCGAGCGCAAGCAGTGCGGGGGCGAAGAGGCGGAACGAAGGCATTGGCAAATCCTCTGGCTGAAGCCGGTTTTGGAATCTATTGGTTCTCTACGTCAGGTCTATCGATTTCTAATTACTCTTTTGGCCCGGCGGAAGTTTCGCGGTCACGATATCGTCAGCTTTGACCCAGCCGGGCGTGCCGATCGCGAACCGGGTTTTCGCCCGCGAGGCGAGGTCGCGGGCGGTCTTGTTGTCGCCGCGCAGATAGGCGGCCTGTGCCGATGCCAGATCGGCCTCCGCGTAGTCTCCCTTTTTTCCGTAGGCCATGGCGAGCTGCGTGTAGCCGAGCGGCGCTTCGCTCTCCCGCGACACCGCCGCACGCAGAATATTGATCGCTTCGTCGGTGTAGGCCTTGTTATCCGTGGCAACCAGGGCCTGCCCAAGCAGCATCTCGATGAGGGCCGATCCGTTGGATAGCTGTACCGCCTTGCGAAGTGGCGCGATGGCCTCGGTGGGCCTGCCGCTCTCAAGCAGCGCCTGGCCGCGCAGCTCATAGAAATACGGGTTGGCCGGCTGTAGCGCGATCAACCCGTCGATCTGGGCGAGCGCGTTGCGCAAATCGCCATGCAGATAGGTGGTGATCGCGTGCGCGTAGCGCGCCGGCAGGCTGTCGTTCGACATCGGATAGCGCCGGTAGACGGTGTCCTGCCGTTCCATGAACGCCGAGATCTTGGCGCGCATCATGTCATGCCGAAGTTGCAGCGCGGGGTCGTCTTTCTTGTCCCAATACGGAGACGAACGCGCGAGCTCCTCAAGGGCGGCGACGCGTTCGGCCGGCATCGGGTGCGACTGCAGATAGGGGTCGGCGCCGCGCGCGGCGAACAGGCTGTCATTGGTGAACCGCTTGAAGGTCTCGTACATTCCCTTCGCGGATTGGCCGGTGGCGTTCAAGAACTTCACCCCGGCGCGGTCGGCATTTTCCTCCTGCTGGCGCACATAGGAGATCAGGTTGCGGCGGATCATCTCCTGCGGTCCGGCGAGCGCGGCGGCGCCGGCGTTGGCCAGGCCGCTATTGCTGTTGCCGCCCCGCGCGCCCGCTATCACTGCGCCGGCGCCGAGCAGCATGGCGATGATCATCTGGGTCTGTGCCTGCGCTATTTGCTCCCGCATCTTGGCGAGATGGCCGCCGGCCAAATGGCCGGTTTCGTGCGCCAGCACGCCGATCAGCTGGTTCGGGGTTTCCGACTGCATGATCGCGCCGTAGTTCACGAAGATGCGGCGGCCGTCGGCAACGAAAGCGTTGAAAGAGCTGTCGTTGATGATCACCATCTGGATGTTCTGCCGTTCCAGACCGGCAGCGCGCAGGATCGGCCGCGTATATTCGCGCAACAATTGCTCCGCCTCGGTGTCGCGTAGCACCGGCGGTCCCTTGTTTTCCTGCGCCAGCGCGGGAGCGATCGGGGCCAAGGCAAGCGTTGCCGCCACGGTGACGGCGGTCAGACCGGAGGTTTTTTTGCAGAGCGCGAGACGAAGCAGCATCGGGCAGTCTTTGACCATTGGCGGCGGGCTGGATTAAGGGATATGCCCTAACAAGCTGCGGAATGCGGCTAGTCTTGGGCACGGGTCTTGGGCACGGGTCTTGGGCACGGGTCTTTGGGCACCTGTGCTCCGGTTCCGGGATCATCAGGTCAGCGGGCGACGAAATAGCAGATATCAATGCTTGAAGCGACACTTAGAGACCGCGTGGAGCGGCTTTTGACGGCGTCCGGGCGGAGCGATGTTCCGCCGTTCATGGTGATGGATGTGATGGCGGCGGCGGCGCGGATCGAGGCGGCCGGCGGTCACGTCATTCATATGGAGGTCGGGCAGCCGGCCGCCTCGGCGCCGCAAACCGCGATTGCAGCCGCGCATGTGGCGCTGGAAGGCGGGCGGATCGATTACACCTCGGCGCTGGGTATTGTCTCCTTGCGCGAGCGCATCGCTCGCCACTACCGCGACACGTATGGCTGCGCCGTGAATGCCGAGCGGATCGTGGTCACGACCGGCTCGTCGGGCGCCTTTATCCTGGCATTTCTCGCGATGTTCGAGCCGGGCGACCGCGTCGCGGTGACCGTCCCCGGCTATCCGCCTTACCGGCATATCCTGACCGCGCTTGGCTGCGAGCCGGTACTGATCGAGACATCGAGCGCTACCCGCCATGCCTTGACCGGCGAGGCCCTGCTGTCAGCGCACCGCACCAGGCCGCTAAAGGGCGCCCTCGTCGGAAGTCCCGCCAATCCGACCGGCACCATGATGTCCCGCGAGGCGCTTTCCGGCCTGATCGCCGCGGCGGAAGGCGCAGGCATCCGCTTCATTTCCGACGAAATCTATCACGGTCTCGACTATGCCTTTCCCGCGGTGACCGCTTTGGGCCTTTCGCCGCATGCGCTCGTCATCAATTCGTTCTCGAAATATTTCTGCATGACCGGCTGGCGCGTGGGCTGGATGGTGGTGCCGGAGCCGCTGGTGCGCCCGATCGAGCGGCTTCAGCAGAATCTTTCCATTTCGGTGCCGGCGTTGTCGCAGATCGCGGCGGAAGCGGCATTCGACGGCCGCGCGGAGATGGAGGCGATCAAGCGCGGCTATCTGGAGAACCGGCAGATCCTGATCGAGGGCTTGCCCAAGGCCGGCCTTGACAAATTCCTGCCGGCCGACGGCGCGTTCTATCTCTATGCCGATGTTTCGGCCTTCACCTCCGACAGCTTCGAATTCGCCAAGAAGATGCTGGAACAGGCGCATGTGGCGGCGACACCGGGCATCGATTTCGATCCACTTCACGGCCATCAGTTCGTCCGGTTTTCCTATGCGCGCTCGGCCGACGACATGCGCGAGGCGGTCGCGCGCATTGCGCGCTGGCTGGGTTAGGGAGTCCGTTGTGGCGGCGGGGCGGCTGCGATTTAGGGGCCGGTGCGTGAAACAGCGCTAAAGCCGTGAAGGGTAGCGCAGCCGCCCGCTGCGACCGTAGGGATTGGAGGTTTGCCATGGAGCCGACGAAAAGAGCCTACAAGTCGTTTCACTATAGGGCTAGGACGACCTGGACTTCCGCGCGGCGCGGAATGCTTTCGGCAGCGCGAAAACCGGGGATCGTCGTCGGCAGTCCGCCGGAGTTCAAAGGCGAGCCCGACATCTGGGCCCCCGAAGAATTGCTCGTCGGCTCGCTCAATACGTGCACCATGCTGACATTCCTCACGCTTGCGCAGACGGAAAGTGTGATCCCGGTCGGATATGAAAGCGAAGCCGAAGGCTTGCTCGAAAACGTCGAAGGAAAGTACCGCATCACCGAGGTCACCGTCCGGCCCCGCGTCACCCTTCGGAGTGAAGCCGATCTCGGTCCCGCCCGCAAGACGATGAAAAGCGTGGAGGCCCACTGCTTCATCGCAAATTCGATAAACGCTGGCGTTACGATCGTGCCGGAGTTCATGGTTGCTGCCCGAGCAAAGTGAATCGTCTCTCGCGAGCTCGACCAGGAAAGGCTGCGTGCCAATCTCAACAAGCAGATCGATCCGTCCGCCTCAAGACCGCCGTCACAACGGGTTGGCCGTCATGAACTTCTGTCACAAAGATCACACTCGTGAATCTCGGATAATGCAATTTAGAGATGCCCATGCGCGGGCGAACCTGCGGCAACGCAGCGACGATTGACTTCAAGATGTCGCTGCCTCGGGACCGGCCGCAGGTGTGGAGTATTCAGGGAGGATCAAACGTGGACATCAATGACCTCGTTACACCCGGCATCTGGGCCGGGGTCGTCATCGCGATTCTTATTTTTCTGCGGATCGCCAATATCTTTCGCTACATCTCGAACAATCAGGTCGGGATCGTGGAGAAGATGTGGGCGGCGAAGGGATCGATCAAATCAGGCTTCATCGCGCTCCATGGCGAGGCCGGCTTCGAGCCGGAGATCCTGCGCGGCGGCATCCATCTGTTCTTTCCGTTCACCTATCGAATCCATACCTCCGACCTCGTCACGGTCGGGCAGGGCAAGATCGCCTATGTGTTCGCGCGCGACGGGGCCTCACTGGGGGCGTCCCAGGTGCTCGCAGCCAACGACACCGAGGACAAATCCGACTTTCAGGATGTGCGGAAGTTTCTCGAGGCCGGCGGCCAGAAAGGTCCGCAGCGCAAAATTCTGCGCGAAGGCACCTACGCGATCAATACCACGCAATTTGCGATCATTACCGATGAGCGGGTTTATGGCCACGCCTTGAGCCAACAGGAGCAAGGTGTCCTTGACAACATGAAGCAGACGATTTTGGCTCGCGACGGTTTCGTCCCGGTGATCCTGGCCGAGGATCAGGATTTGGTCGGCATCGTGACCGTCCACGATGGCCCCTCGCTGCCGTCGGGTGAAATCATTGCACCTGAGGTTGGCACCAATCTGCGCGACGCCGCAACGTTTCACAACAATTTCCAGGAACCGGAAAAATTCTTGAAGGCGGGCGGGTTCCGCGGACGCCAATTGCAGGTCGTGGTCGAGGGCACCTGGTACATCAACCGGCTGTTCGCGACCGTCGAACCCGTCCCCAAATCCGTGATTCCGGTCGGCAATGTCGGTGTGGTGATCTTCTATACCGGACCGAAGACCGCCGACCTCTCCGGTGAGCAATACCGCCACGGCGAGCTGGTCCTGAACGGCAGCCGCGGCGTCTGGAGGGACCCGATGCTGCCCGGCAAATACGCGTTCAATACCTATGCCGGCAAGATCGAGATCATCCCCACCGTCAACTTCATTCTCAAATGGGTTCGTGGTGAAGTCGGGGCGCTGAAACTCGACGAAAATCTTTCGGAGATATCGCTCATCACCAAGGACGCGTTCGAGCCGACATTGCCGCTCTCGGTGGTCATGCATATCGACTACAAGAAAGCGCCGATGATCATTCAGCGCTTTGGCGACGTAAAGAAGCTAGTCGAACAGACACTCGACCCGATGGTAAGTGCCTTCTTCAAGAATATTGCGCAGAAGATGACGCTGATCGAACTGCTGCAGAACCGGGCTGCGATCCAGGAGGAATCGGGAAACGAAATGAAGGCAAGGTTCGAGGCCTATTCGCTCGAATTGCAGGAGGTGCTGATCGGTACGCCGCGCGCCGCAGCCGGCGACCGGACCATCGAGGACATCCTGTTCCAACTGCGCTCGCGCCAGGTTGCCCGCGAACAGGTGACGACCTTTCAGGAGCAGGAGAAGGCGGCGGTGCAGGAGCGGACCTTGAACGAGGCCAAGGCGACCGCTGCGGCGCAGATCGCGCTTACGCAGTCGCTGATCCAGGTCAAGGTCCACGAGAACGAAGGCGCTGCGGCGCTGGCGCGCGCACAGAAGGATGCCGAGACCGTCAAGGTAACCGCGGAGGCGGCCGGCGAGAGATCGCGGCTCGAGGGCAAGGGCGAGGCGGACCGGACATTGGCGATCGGCACTGCGAATGCCCAGGCCACAAAACTCTCGGTCGATGCGTATGGCGGCCCCGAATATCGTTTGGCCGAACAAAACTTCTCGCGCTTCGCCGATGCCTTGACCAAGATCAATCAGCCGCTGGTGCCGCAATTTCTGATGTCCGGCGCGCAGGGCGCGGAGAACTCCGGCGGCCTCATTCCGACGGCCATGCTGAGCTCGATGTTCGGCCGCATGATGCCCGACGCCTTGGAGAAACTAAAGGAAGAGGCGCCAAAGCCCACCTCTCGCAGCAACGGCCCGTAGCGCGAGCGGGTGGGTCTTGCCCACGACCGACGGGCATTGCAGGTAGATCCGTGCGCTGACCCTACCCTGTTCAGCGCACCGGATCGATCGGGGTGGCAAGCCCCAAACGGGTTTCGATGGCCTCGGCCGCCTCCAGGCACAAATCTTCGCGCAGCCGACGGCCGGTGATCAGCACTCCAATTGGCAATCCCGTCGCCTCGTCGCGGCCGGCCGGCACGCAGGCCGAAGGCAGGCCCAACAGGTTGGCCGGCACCACCGGACGCATCAATTCTTTGGTCGCCGCCGTTCCCTCCGGGGTCGCGGAATCGAAGCCATGCTCGAAGGTCAATTGCGTCCAGGTGGGTGACAGCAATAGCGGCCTTTCGGCCATAAATGTCGACCACGCCCGGGCAATGCCATCGCGCTCGACCATCAGATACGACCATGCCGCCACATCGGCTACCGGCGGTACGTTCTGATTGAGATTGTTCAGAAAGGCCATCGCGTCGGCGCTCATCATAGGGGACAACAAGGCGAGCACCGATGCAAAGTCCCCCATGATCAGGCGCGCCCAGCAGCTCACGGCGTCCTCGTAGCGCGGCGGGCAGGCCTCTTCGATCGTGTAGCCGGCCTCCCTTAGCGCCTGCGCGGCGCGCCGCACGGTGGCCGCGACTTTTGGATCGGTGCTGCCGCCGGGGGGCTCGGGGAGCACGGCGACGCGGATAGGCCGGGCGATTGCCAGGCCATCGAACGGCGCGTCGATCGACCAGGGGTCGCGCGGATGCGCGCCCATCAAAATTTTCAAGCCCAGGCGTACATCGGCGACGCGGCGGGCCATCGGTCCCTGCACGTTCATTATCTGCACAGCCAGCAAGCGGTCTTCAGCCGGCACAGACATGGCATCAGGTACGCGGCCAAGTGACGGCCGGATCGATGCGATGCCGCAGGCGTTGGCCGGATTGCGCAGCGAGCCGCCGATGTCGTTGCCGAGCCCGATGGGAGACATGCCGCTGGCGAGCGCCGCCGCTTCGCCGCCGCTGGAGCCGCCGGCGGTGCGGCCGGGGTGCCAGGGATTGCGCGTCAGCCCGTGCAATGCACTCACGGTATGCAGGCGTAGCGCCATGTCGGGCAGATTGGTCCGGCCGATCGGTATCGCGCCGGCGGCGCGCATGCGCTCGACCACCGGCGCATCCGCTCGCACCACAGCTTGAGCCAGAGCCGGCACGCCCCAGGTGGTCGGCAGGCCGGCCATGTCGATATTCTCCTTCACCGTGAAGGGCACGCCGTGCAACGGCCCGACCTTTTCACCGGCGGCCAGCTGCCGGTCGGCCAAAGCTGCGCCTGCGCGCGCCTCGTCGGCTAGTACTCGCACCACGGCGTTCAGCCCCGGGTTGACGGCATCGATGCGGGAGAGATGCGCATCCACCACTTCGGCGGAGCTGAGGTCTCGACGCGCAATGCGGTGAGCCAGTTCGGTGGCTGACAATTGCCAAATTTCGCTCATGATCGCTCCTAAGCGCTGCTCCGCATCTCATCATCGCGTAGGTCAGTGGAGCTACTCGGCCAATGAAGTGGATTTATGACCACACGCCGCAACCCGATTTCTGACAAAGCAAAAACCGCCCGGTTTTGCCGGGCGGTTCTCCTCGTTTTCGCAGATGATATTCGCCGTTACCGAAGCGCAGCGACTATTCGCCCTCGACGCCGATCGCGTAGGCGGTTTCGCCGTGAACCGCGTCGTCACCCACCTTCAGCGTCGCTTCATCCATGCGCAGCGGCACGATGAACGAGATCACCTTGAGGATGATGTAGGTCGCGATCACGTTGTAGACGATGATGAACGCCGCGCCTTCCGCCTGTAGCAGGAGCTGCCCGGCATTGCCGTAGAGCAGGCCGGTGATGTTGACGCCCGGCGCCTCCTTGTCGGTGCCGATATACATCAGCATGTCGGGATTGGCGAAGATCCCGGTCAAAAGGCCGCCGGTAAGGCCGGCGACGCCGTGGGTCGACAACACGCTCAGCGTATCGTCGACCTTCTTCATGAAGTTCATCTTTTGCAGCTTGTTCATGGCAAGCCATGGGATGATGCCGGCGACAACACCGATCGCGATCGCGCCCAAGCCGTCGACATAGCCGGCGGCGGGGGTGATGGCGACCAGCCCTGCGATCATGCCGTTGACGGCACCGAGCACCGACGGCTTGCCGTAGGCCATCTTGTCCATGAGCGTCCAGACCAAGAGCGCCACCGCGGTGCAGGTGTTGGTGTTGAGCACAGCCGCGCCGGCATCGGCGTTGGCGAAGTAGGGGTCGCCGCCGTTGAAGCCGTTCCAGCCCAGCCAAAGGATTCCGGCGCCGACCAGCGTCATCAACAGACTGTTGGGCGGGAAATGGTCGCGATCGGCCTGCAGCCTTGGGCCGACGACCCAGGCGGCGATAAAGCCGGATGTGCCGGCGGCAAGATGGATGACATAGCCGCCCGAGAAGTCCGCCACGCCCATGGCCGCGAGCCAGCCGCCGCCCCATATGCTAAATGCCCCGACCGTATAGACCAGGGTCATCCACACCGGGCAGAAGATCATCCAAGCCGTGAAGTTCATGCGACCAAGCACGGAACCGGCGAGAATGATGACGGTGATGGCCGCGAACACGAACTGGAAGAAAATCAGGGTGGCCATCGGAAAGGTGAGCGGCGGCATGCCCGCTGCGGCTGCCGGAATAGTTGCTTGACCGGTCGTGAATGAGGCCGCCGTCGCTAGTCCCGGCTTGCCGAGGAATGGGAACCATTGCTCCCCGAACGCCATGTTGTAGTCGAACAGGACCCAGACGACCAAGACAGAGGCGAAGGCGTACATCGACATGAAGGCGGAATTGATCGCCCATTTCTTCTTGACGATGCCGCCATAGAGAACCGTCAGTCCCGGTATACTTTGTAGACCGACGAACGTCGCAGCCGCGAGCTGCCACGCATTATTTCCGGTATCCAGCCATTGTGGTGAAGGTACGAGTGCCATGAGCGTTCCCCAATACGTTTGAACCAAGCTGGTCCGTGCAGCGCACGCTCGAACCCGCATGAACAAAAACGCAAGGACTGTACCAACCTGCGTCAAGCAAATCTCCGCTTTGACTGGTATGAGTTTTCTATAAAAGCGATGTGTGTCGTCTAGGACGCAGTGATTAAAAAGTCGGCACTTGAATATAAAATAGGCAAGCAACACGCGAGGGGGGATTTCCATGGTTATGACGCGGCTGGCGGTCGGAATTGGCGCATTGGCGGTTGGCGTGGCGGCTGCCGTCACGGCTGTTGAAGCGCAGCGCGGCGAGGCCGCAATCACCTGCACCAACGTCTCCAGCGGCACGAGCTGGCAGATCAGGGTCAACTACGACCAGGGCACCGTGGATTCCAACCCGGCCCGCATCAGCGAGGCGGAGATCTCGTGGCACGACGCCACCGACGGCGGCAACTACACGCTTGACCGCAAATCGGAGAAACTTACGGTCGTCGTCGCGTCCAGCACCGGCGGCTATTCCCTGTTTCATCGCTGCAGGCTACAGAATTAAGGCTACGATCCCGAAATCAGGCTGCGCCGCCACCGCATGACGATCGGGGTCATGCACGCGTGGGAAATTGGAGCGGCGGCGATGACTGAGCGGGTTGCCGGCATCAAAATAAGTGTCGGTTTCGTCTCCGAGACCGGACCGCGCAAACGCAATGAGGATTTCGGTGGCGCCGTCTTCGGCCCGGAGCTGCCCGTGCCGCGCCGCGACGTGGTGGCGGCGATTGCAGATGGTATAGGCAGCACCAAGGGCGGCCGCGAGGCGGCCGAGATCGCGGTGCGCGGTTTCCTTGACGGGTTTTGCGATCTGCCCGAGACGATGGAAGTGCGGCGGGCAGCCGCCATCGTCCTCAATTCACTTAATGGCTGGATCCATTCGCAAGGCCAGCGCGATCCCGCGTTGATGGGAATGGGGTCCACCTTCACGGCGCTGGTGCTGCGCGGCCGCATCGCCCATGTGCTGCATGTCGGCGACACCCGCGCTTACCGGTTCAGCCGCGACCGCCTGACGTTATTGACCGAGGATCATATACGGCAGGACGGCACCGGCCGGTCGAGCACCCTTGTCCGGGCGCTCGGGGTGGAGACCGAGGTGCGGCTCGACTACACCAGCCAGGTGGTGGCGCAACACGATCGCTTCCTGCTTTGCAGCGACGGCGTGCACGCTTTCCTGCCGGCGGAAGCCATCGCCGACATCCTGCGCGAGCGCGTCTCGTCCGAGGATACCGCGCGCGCGTTGGTCGCGGCCGCGCTCGACGCCGGCAGTAACGACAACTGCACCGCACTGGTACTCGATGTGGTTGGTCTGGAGACGGCGCAATCGGCGGATATCGGCGCCAACATCGTGGAATTGCCATTGAACGCGGTGCCGCAGGGCGGCGAGACCATCGATGGTTTTGTGCTCAAGGTGCTGTTGTCCGAGGGACGCTACACCCGTCTGTTCGGGGCGGAGGACGAGGTCGAGGGCGGCGAGGTGGCGCTGAAATTCCCAAAACCCCTTGTGGCCAGCGTGGATACCTATCGGGCGGCCTTCGTGCGCGAGGCCTGGGTCGGCGCGCGCGTGACGAGCCCATGGCTCGGCCACGTCATCGAGCTGCCGCCGGGGCGGCAGAGCTGCCTCTACACCGTCATGCCGCTCTATCAGGGCGAACTTTTGGAGACGCGGCTTACGCGCCGCCCGGCGCTCGGACTGGAGGAGGGACGCAACATCGCTACCCTCTTGGCGCGGGCGGCGGGGGCGCTGCACCGCGCCGGCATCATCCATCGCGACATCAAGCCGGACAACGTGATTCTCGAGCGTGAGGGATCGCTGAAGCTGATCGACCTCGGGGTCGTCCGTGTCCGCGGCATGGAGGATTTCCCGCCGCAGGACATTCCAGGTACGCCTGCCTACATGGCGCCCGAAATGTTCGACGGCGAAGCCGGCAACGAGGCGACCGACATTTACGCGCTCGGCGTCACCATGTTCCGCGCCTTCGCCGGCGAGTTTCCTTACGGCAACGCCGACGCCACCGGCCGGCCGCGCCGGGATCGGCCGACGCCGCTCTCGGCCTTGCGCCCCGACCTTCCGGCCTGGCTGCAGGCCGCGCTCGGCCGGGCGATCGCAAGAGATCCCGCCGATCGCTTTCGCGACATGGCCGAATTTGCCGTGGAGATGGAGGCGGGGCCGGCGCGCGCGCCGCTTGAGCCGCCGCGGCCGCAGACGCTGCTTGAACGCAACCCGGTGCGGTTCTGGCAGGGCGTGGCCGCGCTGCTCGCGCTCGCGCTGCTGGTGTCGCTGTTACGGCATTAGTCGTTCAGATGGAAATGATGCCAAAATCCCGCGCAAAGCTGACGACATAGGCGGACCAGCCGATCGCGACCGTGCCGGCGCCGATCGCATATTCCAGAATCAGGTCCCAGCCGATGATCCAGGCGACGAGTTCGCCCATCGTCGCATAGGCGTAAGTATAGGCGCTGCCTGAGATGGGCA
>Ga0210408_10001557_pt1 | contig 23814 bp, 20 predicted proteins | sample IncBWH4MmetaG_FD_155471 | JGI IMG/M metagenome (GOLD analysis project Ga0210408, IMG submission 155471) | Forest soil microbial communities from Barre Woods Harvard Forest LTER site, Petersham, Massachusetts, United States - Inc-BW-H-4-M | ecosystem: Environmental > Terrestrial > Soil >...
GATCCGCACGACGCCGGTCGACGGTTTCATCGGCTGTGCCGCGGCGCTCGCCGATCATGATTTCCGCTCGGCGGTCGCAACGACGACGCGGCCGCTGCTGTTCATCGTCGGCGAGAAGGACGGGCCGCAGCCTGCCGCCATGCGCGACATGCATCAAAAAGTGCCGGGCTCGCGTTTTGTCGAGCTGCCGGGCGCCGGGCATATCAGCAACATGGACCAACCGGCGCTGTTCACGAAGGCGATCAAGGAGTTTCTTGCGTAATCCCTCCCCCGCTTCGCGGGGGAGGGATTACCACGCTACTGCGCCGGCACCGTCTTGAGATAGCGCACGATGGCATCGATCTGCGCCGGTTCGAAGTGATATTTGAAGCCGGGCATGCGCGGAGTGCCGTTCGCAATCACCTCGCGCATCACGTCCTCCTGGCCGCCGAGCGAGGCCTTGGAGAGCGGCGGCCCGTAGGTCTGGGCGCCGAGCTGCTGCTTGAGATGGCACACCGCGCAGGACTGGCCAAACAATTGCCGGCCGAGTTGCTGCGTGGCGTTGAGATCCTCGGCCGCGGCGAAGGACGCACCCGATACTCCGGCAACGACACACGCCGCCATCACGACGCTGCGCATCTCACTTTTGCTCCGCCTGGGCCTTGAGCGCCTGCAGGTCGGCCTCGCTGCGCACCGACATCACGGCGATCTGGCTGGTGCGATAGACCGGCAGGACCACCTGCAATTTGCCGTCGCGCTCGGCAAGCGAGATGTGGCGGATTTCCGTGCCGCGGCGCGGCAGATCGAAATAGGCCCAGGTCTTGGCGGCCGGATCGTAACGATAGATCTGATCCGCGGTCCACATGTTGCCCCACACGTTGTGATTCTTATCGACCGCGATGTGATAGGGCTGATGCCCGATCGAATCGGGCAGCGGAACGATCGTCGTCTCGAGCGTACGGGTGTCGATCCGCGCCAGGCTGCCGCCCCAAGAATTGCCGACCCACAACACGTCGGCGTTTTTGTCGGTGCCCATGCGGCGCGGGCCCTGCGACCAGGGCAGCGGCGAGTTGAAGCCGAGGTCGTCGGCTTTCTCATAAGCCGCTCGCGCTTCCGCGCTGACGCGCTGGGTCTCGTCGCCGACCGCCGGCAGCTTCACTTGCAGCAGCTTGCCGGCGGCGACATCGGCCTTGCCGATGGTGTCGAGCGCCATCTGCGCCCACCAGCCGTTGCCGTCACGATCCCCGGCGGCCCCGTAGGTCATGCCGGTGCCGCTCGGCGACTTGTAAACCGCCGACTTGAACTCGGTGAACGTCGAGGTGTCGGGATCGAAGCGCAACACGCCGTCGGGCGCCGAGGCCCACACCTTGCCTTTGCCGTCGACGTCGACGGTGACCGCGCCGCCGAGCGGCGACATGGACGATGGCGGCGTGAAAACGTCGATGCGCTCGGTGCGCGGATCGAGCCGTCCGAGGCTGCGCCGGCCCGGGTTCACGTCGAACCAGAAATTGCCGTTCGCGTCGCGCGCCATGCCGTGCGCGTTGGCGGCGAGGCCTTTGGCTCCATCGACCTTGAGGAAACGCACCTCGCCGGTCTTGGCGTCGACCCTCCCGACAGTGACGACACGATTGGGATTGTTGCTGGTGAACCAGAGATTCCCGTCGGAATCCATGCCGGCGTCGTGGGGCAGGATGCCCCATTTCGACGTGGTGGCGAGCGTCCAGTCGCTGCCGTCGTTGGTCTGATACTTGGTGCCGAGATTGAGATCGGGATTGAGCGGCAGGTCATACTCGGTGAACACCGCGCGAGCGGCGTCGCCCGACGGCCGTGGCCGCGGCTTGATCTTGAGCGAGCTTTCCTCTGGTCCGCGCGCGCGGGCGAGATAGGCGGCGAGGTCCTTCTGATTGAAGTCGAGGATGGTGTTCGGCTTGCTGTCGGGTCCCTGGTAGACGCCCGCTACGTTGACCCGCTTCATCAGGTCGATCACGGCGTTCCAACCGGCTTCATCGAAGCGGAATTGCAGCGGGTAGCTGGGCGTATGGCATCCGGTGCAGTTGTTGCGGAAAACGATTTTGAGCTCATGGTCGCGCGCGGTGTCTTCCGGCAACGCCGCCAGCAGCATTTCGCCCGGCAACTGCCGCACCTGGCGTTCGAAATCGGCGATCGGCCGCAGTACGAAATCCTGGCGGCGCGTCGCCGCGCTGTCGATCTCCGCCTTGGCGATCTCGAAGCCGAGCGCCTGCACCCACACCCGATAGGCTCCCGCCGGCAGTGGCGGGAAATAATAGTTGCCCGCGTCGTCGGTGAAGACCGTTGTGGTGATGGTCCGGCCGTCCGCCTTGGCCGATACGGTGACGCCGCCCATCACCTCGCCCGATGCGGATTTGATCGCGCCGCTCAGCACCACGTCGGCGGCCGCGCACGGCGAAATCCAGGCGGCGAGCGAGATCGCGAGCGCGCCGGCAACGACGCGCAAATCCTGCGCCTTCCTCATGGTCGTTCTCCCTGTTCGCCGCCGTGCTTCGCGCGCGAGCAATGTTTTTTCGAGCTTAACAGAATTTGCCGTCGCGCGGCTCGCGCGTCCATGCGGTGCAGGCAGGAGGGGCCTGCGGCCCGCTCAATGCAGACTGGGCGCCTTGAGGAATTTGCCGCGGTCGGAGGATTCCACCCGCACCTCGAAGGTGCGGCCGTCGCGATAGACCGTGATCGGCACATCGACCCCGGCGTGGCCGAGCGACCATACCCGGCGGAACATCCCGGCGAGGTCGTTCACCTGCGCGCCCGCGACCGCGAGCACGATGTCGCCGGTGCGCAGGTCGGCGCGTTCAGCCGGGCCACGCCCGGCGAGCCCGGCGACCACGAGCCGGTTCTCGATTTCGGTCGCATAAAGGCCGAGCCAGGGACGCGGCGGGCGGTTCACCCGGCCCATGGTGAGGAGGTCGTCGAGGATCGGCTTAAGCAGGTCGATCGGCACGATCATGTTGAGATGCTCGGCCTGTCCGCCTTCGCGCGCCTGCTGCACCTGCAGCGACCCGATGCCGAGGAGTTCGCCCGCGGAACCGATTAGCGCCGTGCCGCCCCAGTTGGGATGCGCAGGCGTGGTGAAGATCGCCTCGTCGAGGACGTATTCCCAGTAGCCGGCAAATTCCTGTTTGGAGACGATGCGGGCGGCGACGGAGCGCTGACGGCCGCCATGGCCGGCGACCACCACCGGGTCGCCCACCTCGGCCGCAGCGGAGTCGCCAAGCGAAAGGTGCGGCATGTCCAGGCGCGCAAGCGCCTGCACCAGTCCGAAGCCGGTCGCTTGATCGTAGGCGAGCACGTGCCCCTGCACCGGGCGGCCGTCGATCAGGTTGATCCACACGGTTTGCGCCTCGGTGATGAGATAACCGATGGTGAGCACCAGTCCGTCGCGGATCAGCACGCCGTTGCCGGCCCGTTCGGTGCCGAGCGTCTCGGCCGTGAAGGCGTCGGCCGGCACGATGGTGTGCAGCCCGACCACCGTGGAGAGCGCCTGCTCCAGATCGTAGCGGTAGTTCTCCGCCTTCGGCTGCACCGACGGTGACACTTTCCAATCGCTCAAGGAGGCCATTCGCAACTCCCCTCGCCGGGCTCATCTCGCGGACCCGCCGGCGCTGATCGCAGGGAATCTATAGCTGCATCCTAAGATGCTGCAAGGACGGCAACTTTGGCAGCGGCTTTCTGTTCCCCCCTCCACTAGTGCCGCGAACCCAAAGTTCGCCCAATATTGCCGCGAGTCCGAGTGCGAACTTCGGGTTCAAAGCGGCACTAGAATCATAACGTTGCTAGTGTCCTTCGATTCCGAAGTTCGCTTCCGAACGTGCCGCAAAGCTGGGCGAACTTCGGAATCGGGACACTAGCCCCAACTCACTCCGGGTGGTCGGTCTCGCGACCGATGGCCGCGATCACCTTCACATCGGTCGGCTCGGTCTGGGTGGGAAAAACCGCGGCGATCCGGCCGTCGCGGCCGATCAGATATTTGTGGAAATTCCAATGCGGCGTCTCCAGCGGCCGCTGGGCGGCGGCCCATTTGTAGAACGGATGGGCTAACGGCCCTTTCACCACCGCCTTGGCGGCGAGCGGGAAAGTGACGCCGTACTGGTGATTGGCGGTCTCCTTGATGTCGGCCGCGCTCCCGGGCTCCTGGCCGCCGAAGTCGTTCGAGGGCACGCCCACGATCATCAGGCCGCGGTCGTGGAATCGGGCCCATAACTCTTGCAGGCCCGCGTACTGCGGCGTGTATCCGCACAGCGAGGCGGTGTTGACGACGAGGATCGGCTTGCCGGCGAAATCAGCGAGGCGGATCTCGCCCCCGTCGAGCTGCGCGAAGGAGAACGCATAGGCGGTAAGCCGGCTCATGGGCGCCTCCGTTTTCGGAGCCTGGGCGAGCGTGGGCGTGGCGAAGCCACCCGCGATGAGCGCCAGGAAGCATCTACGATCGAGTGTCATGGTCCGCCTCCACTCCGAGCCCAATCCAAGATACGCTCAACCCGGCAGAAAGTTTACAGCACCGCGACTGCGGCACGCAGCGCCATTACCAGGAGGACGAGCGAAGCAGCCATGAAGATCGCGAAGCGGAGCATGATGATATTGACGGTCGCCTGCACCAGACTATGGACGATGCGCAGGCCGACGTAGAGCCAGGCGAGGCCAGCGTTGAAGCCTGCCCCATCGCCGGTCAGCGCCAGCGTCAGGACGACGGCGTAGAACAGCGTCGGCTGTTCCATGAGATGATTGTAGTTGTCCGCCTTCCAGCGAACCCGTGCCGGCAGCAGCGCGTGAAATTCCTCTTTGGGCCGATGCGGGTCCAAGACGATCTTATTGTTCACGATCGCCGGAATCCGCGTGGCATAGAGCCAGGCCCACATCACGAACGACCACAGCACGAGCGCGACCAGCGGCGGGAGAATGGGGCTGTGCATTTTTGCTCCTGATCATTCTTGTCATTGCGAGGAGACGCGTTAGCGGCGACGAAGCAATCCAGGGCGTTGCGCGCTGCCCTGGATTGCTTCGCTCCGCTCGCAATGACGCAAGCGGGCGTCACTGGCAAATGCGGTAGCGATCGCTCGAGCCGTGGGTCTGGATGTCGAGGTGCATGTGGTCGCTGTGCGCCGCGTCGGAGCCGGGGCCGAGAATCGTGGTGAACCAGCCGCACGCCGCCGTGCGCACCGCCGCGACCGCCGCCTCGCCACGCGCGTCGCCGTCGGGTTTGATCGGCAGCGCCTTGCCGTTGGCAAGCTCGAACGCCGCCACGTCGACCGCAAGACCGAGCGCGTGCGCGCTCAGGTGGCCGTTGGCGGCGCGGTTGCGATTGCGGCATTCGTAGCCGGGCCCGGTGCGCACGGCCTTGAGTTCGAACGAGAGTCGCCCGGCGATGACCGGCGCCGCGAGGTCGCCGAGGAAATGGCCGAGCCGCTCGGCGAACCGGCAGGCGAGCATCGGCTCTTCCGGCAAACGAATGCTCGCGCCCGGCCGCGAGGCGACCGGCACCGCCATGAGCTTCACCGGCGTGTCGATGGCGCAGGCCGCATTCGACCCCGCGTGCTGGGTCGCCGTCTCGAATGCGAATCCGGCCGACTTGAGCCGCTCGAGGCAAGACTCGTCGCGCACAGGCTTCTCGGCTTCCGTCTTTCCCTCCTCGGGCGCCGGCGACTTCGGCCCATGCAGGTCGGTCGGGCGCGGACGCGGCACCGGCACGTCATCCCGCGGCGCGCCGCGCGCATTCAATGCCGTGAACGCCAGCACAAGAAATGTGATGGAACAGATCTTCATGGCCCGCCCGCGCCTTTGCGCTGGCGCCGGTGTACCGCTGCGGCAAGGCCCGCCGCCGCCGGACATTGACCGATAATCAACCGCATGTTTGACTATCAACATCCGAGTTGACCGATTCGCATGTCCACTACCGCACTAACGCCCGAGGAACCCGATCCGGCGACGCTCGACCGCGTTTTCGCGGCGCTCGCCGATCCGGTGCGCCGCGCTATTCTGCGCCGGCTCGACGGGCGCGACCTGCTGGTGTCGGAACTCGCCGAACCTTTCGCCATTTCGCTCCAGGCAGTGTCGCGCCACATCCAGGTGCTGGTGCGCGCCGGGCTCGTGACCCAGGAACGCACCGGACGCATCAGCCGCTGCCGTCTCGACGCCGGACCGATCTACCAGGCGGCCGTGTGGGTCAACCACTACAGCAAATATTGGCAGGCGCAGTTCGACACGCTCGCTGTCTGGCTTGCCGAGATCGAGCGACGCAAGGCGGCGGCGAGCCTGGCCGGGCCGCGACCACGGCTTAAACGCGCCCGCCGCCGCGCCTGAGGGAAAGTTCGGGATCATGCTCGAGAGCAAGGGAACGAAGCCCATGGACTATCGGGACGCCAGCAGCCGGCTCGCGCAATACCGCAGCGAGATCGCCGCCTTGCGCAAGAAGATGCGCGAAATCCAGGCGAGGCGCGAGCCCGAGGAGGTCAAGGACTACGAGTTCGCCACCGGCAAGGGTCCGGTGCGCCTGTCGCAATTGTTCGGCGGCAAGGACTATCTGTTCGTCATCCACAACATGGGCGCGAGCTGCCCTTACTGCACTTTGTGGGCCGACGGCTTCAACGGCTTCCTGCCGCACATCGAGAACCGCGCCGCCTTCGTGCTGGCCTCGCCCGACGATCCCGACAAGCAGCACAAATTCAAGGCCTCGCGCGATTGGCGCTTTCGCATGGTCTCCTACGGCAAGAGCACGTTCGCGGCCGACATGGGCTACCGCGGCGAGGACGGCCACCACCCCGGCGTGTCGGTGTTCCGCAAACGCGACGGGAAAATGTATCGCGTTTCCGACACCAGCTTCTCGCCGGGCGACGATTTTTGCGCGATCTGGCACTTCTTCGACCTGATCCCCGAAGGCACCGGCAGCTGGGCACCGAAGTATAAATATTCGTAGGGTGGGTCATCCCTCCCCCGAAGGGGAGGGTGTCTCCCCGGGCGAAGCCCGGGGAGACGGGTGGGGTCCTTCGTTACTTCAAGCGCCCCCACCCGGCTCGCTTCGCTCGCCACCCTCCCCCGCTTCGCGGGGGAGGGATTAATCCCCACAATTCTTTTCATCCCACGGCGCCGTTTCGTTCGTGCGCGCCGCCCTCCGCCGTACAATCCGCGCGCACGAATCGGCGCGCGGCGGGGCTCCATGCGCTTCTACGCGGACCTGCACGTCCACTCGAAGTATTCCCGCGCGACGAGCCGCGACCTCGATCTCGAACATCTCGCCCATTGGGCCGCCCGCAAAGGGCTCGCCGTGGTCGCGACCGGCGACTTCACCCATCCGGCTTGGTCGGCCGAACTCAAACAGAAGCTGGTGCCGGCCGAACCCGGCCTCTATCGCCTCGCGCCGGAGATCGAAGCCGCGGTCATGCGCACGTTGCCGGCTTCCTGCCGTACGCCGGTGCGCTTCATGCTCGAAGTGGAAATCTCGACGATCTACAAAAAAGGCGACAAGACGCGGAAGGTCCATCACCTGATCTACGCGCCGGATTTTCCGACCGTCGACCGCATCTCGGCGCGGCTTGCGCGGATCGGCAATATCGCGTCGGACGGGCGGCCGATTCTCGGCCTCGACTCGCGCGATCTACTGGAGATCACGCTGGAGGCCGGACCGGGCGCCTATCTCGTGCCGGCGCACATCTGGACGCCGTGGTTCGCCGCGCTCGGATCGCAGTCGGGCTTCGATTCCGTCACCGAATGCTACGGCGATCTGGCACCGCAGATTTTCGCGGTCGAGACCGGCCTCTCGTCCGACCCGGCGATGAACTGGCGGCTCTCGATGCTCGACCGCTATCGCCTGGTGTCGAACTCCGACGCCCATTCGCCCGGCAAGCTCGGCCGCGAGGCCACCGCCTTCGACGGCGAGATGGATTATTTCGCGATTAGGCGCGCGCTCGAGACCGGGGCGGGATATGCCGGCACGGTCGAGTTCTTTCCCGAGGAAGGCAAATATCATCTCGACGGTCATCGCAAATGCGAAGCGCGGCTCACCCCGCGCGAGACTTTGGCGCACGACGGCCGCTGTCCGGTGTGCGGCGAACGCGTGACAGTCGGCGTGCTGCACCGGATCGAGATGCTCGCCGACCGCAGCGAGGAAGAAGCAAAGCCGCCGCCGAGCGCCGGCAAGGCCGAGAACCTCGTACCACTGCCGGAGGTGCTGGCGGAGATCAACGCCACAGGCGCGGCCAGCAAGGCGGTCGAGCGCAGCTACGACCGGCTGGTCGCCACGCTCGGGCCGGAGCTTGCGATCCTCGACGCGGTCCCGGTCGAGGATATTTCCCGCGCGTCGTCCTCGCTGCTTGGCGAAGCGATCACGCGGTTGCGCGCCGGCCACGTGATCCGCGAGGCGGGTTACGACGGCGAGTACGGCGTCATCCGTTTGTTTGAAGAACGCGAGCTGCGCGACCTGCGCGCCGGCGGCGCGGTGTTGTTTGCAGCTGATGAGACGCAACAGCAGCCGAGTAAGAAAGGCACCGCCCTGGCAGCACGCTCCAACCCTCCCCTGGAGGGGGAGGGTCGGATCGCCGAAGGCGATCCGGGGTGGGGTGAACGAAGCAGGTCGGACTTTCAGAAAGATCACCCCCTCCCGGCGCCGCTTCGCGGCGCCGACCTCCCCCCTCCAGGGGGAGGTGAGGAGAGCTCCGGTGGGCTCCTCGCGGGTCTCGATGACGCACAGCGCGCGGCGGCGCAAATCGTCGAGGGGCCGTTGATGATCCTCGCCGGTCCCGGCTCGGGCAAGACGCGCACGTTGACGTTCCGCATCGCCCATCTGGTCAAGGAACGCGGCGTCGATCCGGCAAGCTTGCTCGCGGTCACGTTCACCCGGCGCGCCGCCGGCGAATTGCGATCGCGCCTGGCCGAGCTGATCCCGGCCGCAGCCGCGCGCGTCGGCGTGCACACGTTTCATTCGCTCGGGCTGGCGATCCTGCGCGATGATCCTGGCGCCGCAGGCCTCGCTCCCGGCTTCCGCCTGGCCGGCGAAGGCGAGCGCAAGGCGCTGCTCGCCGACGTTCTCGCCCTGCCCGAACGCAAGGCGGAGCGGCTGCTGCGTGCCATCTCGAAAGCGAAGCGAACCGCTGCCGACCCGCCCGCCGACGTTGCCCCCGCGTTGCGCGCCTATCAGCGCGCGCTCACCGATCACAACGCTGTCGACTTCGACGATCTCGTCGCGCTTCCAGTTGCTGCGCTCGCCGCCAAGCAACCGCTCGCCGCGCGATGGCGCGACCGCTTCCGTTTCATTTCCATCGACGAGTTCCAGGACGTCGACGAGCAGCAATATCGGTTGATGCAATTGCTCGCGCCTGCGGGCAGCAACCTGTGCGTCATCGGCGACCCCAATCAGGCGATCTACGGCTTCCGCGGCGCTGACGCGGCCTGTTTCACCCGCTTCGCCGGCGATTACCCGGGGGCCGCCGTCGTCAACCTGCGGCGCAATTATCGTTCGACCGGCACCATCGTGACGGCGTCGGCCCAAGTGATCGCCGCACCCGACGACACGCTCGCGCTGGTGCGCGACATGCGCGATCGCATCACCATCCATGCGGCCGCGAGCGAACGCGCCGAAGCGGAGTTCGTGGTGGCGACGATCGAGCGGCTGATCGGCGGCTCGAGTTTCTTTGCCATCGACAGCGGCCGCGTCACCGGTCCGGCCGAGGCCGCGCTCGGCTTTTCGGATATCGCCGTGCTTTGCCGCATGGACGCGCAGACCGAAGCGCTCGCCGAGGCGCTGGCGCGCGCCGGCATTCCGTTCAAGACCGGCTCCCAGCGACGCCTCGCCGAAGATCCTGCGGTCAACGCGCTGCTGGCAGAGGTTGCGCCGGATGAAGAGCCGCTCGCCGTCGCGCTCGAGGTCGCGGCCGCGCGGCTGCGGCATCGCAAGGGAGCCGACCCGGCCGCAATCGCGGCGGCGCTGTCGCGGCTCAGCGCGCTTGCGCAAACATGCAACGGCAACCGCACCCGTTTGGCCGACGCGATGTCGCTCGCGACCGACGCCGATTTCCTCGACCCGCGCGCCGACCGGGTGTCGCTTCTTACCTTGCATGCGGCCAAAGGGCTCGAGTTCGCCGTCGTGTTCATCGTCGGGCTCGAGGATGGCATCTTGCCGCTCACCTGGGGCGCGCGCGATGAAGCTGGAATGGCCGAGGAGCGCCGGCTGTTCTACGTCGGCATGACGCGCGCCAAGGACCGGCTGATCCTCTCGCGCGCCAAGCAGCGCCTATGGCGCGGCAAGCTGCGCACACTCGCGCCCTCGCCGTTCCTCGGCGACATCGAGGCCGAGCTGCTGCGGCACCAGCAGGCGTCGCCTACGCGCCGCGCAACCGAGGACCGGCAACTAAAGCTGCTTTGACGCATTCTGGTGTAGGCTTACGTCTCGCCGAACCAGTCGGTCGCCGGAAATGCGATTCCGTTGCGTCTCATGTAGCCCGCATGGAGCAACGCGTAATGCGGGGTATGTATCCCGCATTTCGCTGCGTTCCATGCGGGCTACGATCGTAGCGCTCGCGCTGATCTCTGCCGCCGTCGCCCAGGAAAATCCCAAGGAAGAACCGCCCGCGGCCGACGAGCAGAAAGCCGCCACACCTGCGACAGAGGAGCCCGCGCCGGCGGCGGCGGCGGCGGGTGAAACGACCGAATCCATTTGCCTGCTGATCGAATCCGCCGCCGCCGCAAACGGACTGCCGGTCGAGTTTTTCGCACGCGTGATCTGGCGCGAGAGCCATTACAATCCGAACGCGGTCGGCCCGCCAACGCGCAGCGGCGAGCGCGCGCAGGGCATCGGCCAGTTCATGCCCGGCACGGCCGCGGAGCGCCGCCTGCTCGATCCCTTCGATCCGGTCGAGGCGCTGCCCAAGTCGGCGGAGTTCCTGCGCGACCTGCGCAATCAATTCGGCAACCTCGGGCTTGCGGCCGCCGCCTACAACGCCGGCCCGCGGCGGGTGCGCGATTGGCTCGCCGGGCGCCACAGGTTGCCGCGGGAAACGCGCAACTACGTCGCCGCGGTGACCGGCCGCGACGCCGACCAATGGGCGGCGCTGGGCGCAACGCCGCGCGAACAAAGCACGCCACCGGCGCCGCCGTGCAAAGACCTCAACGTGATCATCAAACGCGCGCCCAATACTTTCGTGGCCGAACTGGAGCGGCACGTCGCCGAGGGCGTCGCCAGGCCGTGGGGCGTGCAGCTGAGCGCCGGCTTCTCGCGCGGCAAGGCGCTCGCGATCTACGCGGAGATCGAGCGCAAGTATCGCACCGTGCTCGCCGGTCACGACCCGATGATCATCCGCGCGCGGCTACTGACCCGCGGCACCAGCGAGTTCTATCAGGTGCGCGCCGGCGCCGGCACGCGCGGCGAGGCCGACAAGCTGTGTACCGGGTTGCGCGCCGCCGGCGGCCATTGCCTCGTGCTGCGCAACCCGCGCGGTTGACGGGCCGTCATGCCCGGCCTTGTGCCGGGCATCCACGTCTTTATTGTTGACTTACTCAGACGTGGATGGCCGGGACAAGCCCGGCCATAACGCTGAGAGGCCCATCTGCATGCTCAGCTTCGGCATTTTCGATCACGTCGACGACAACGGCTCCCCGCGCGCGGAGCAGTTCGAGGAGCGTCTCAAGCTCGTCGAACTGCTCGAAGCCGAGGGCTTCTACGGCTATCACCTCGCCGAGCACCATGCGACGCCGCTCGGCATCGTGCCAAGCCCGAGCGTGTTCCTGGCGGCGCTCGCACAACGCACGCGCCGCATCCGCTTCGGCCCGCTGGTCTACGTCTTGCCGCTATACCATCCGCTGCGGCTCTACGAAGAAATCTGCATGCTCGACCACATGAGTGGGGGCCGGCTGATGCTCGGGGTCGGTCGTGGCGCCGCGCTATTCGAACATGCGCGCTACGGCGTCGGCGCCGATCCGGCAACCGCCCAGGCGATGTATCACGAGGCGTTCGAGGTGCTGATGCGCGCCTGCGCAACGGACGTGCTCGACTTCGACGGCAAGTTCTATCAGTTCAAAGATTTCCTCATCACCGCCAAGCCGCTGCAGCGACCGCATCCGCCGATCTGGTACGGCGCGCCCAACCCGGAAGCGATCGGTTGGGCGGCGCCGCGCAGCGTCAATGTGGTCTCGCTCGGGCCGGCCGCGCGCGCCCGCGACATTTCCATCCGGTATCGCAAAGAGTGGGGCGAACTGCGCCGCAAGGGCGACGAGCTGCCGATGATCGGCATCACACGGCACATCGTCGTCGCGGATACCGACGCGGAGGCGCAAGGCATCGCGCGCGAAGCTTATCGACCCTGGCGCGAAGCGATCGGGTTTCTGTGGGAGCGCTCGAAAGTCGATTTCTTGCTCGCCGGCATCTATCCCAAAACGTTCGAGGAATTGCAGGCGATCGGGCACGGCATCGCCGGAACGCCGGCAACCGTCCGAGATTATCTCAAGGACCTCGAGCGCGAGACCGGGATCAATTATCTGCTCGGCCAGATGGTTTTCGGCACGATGACGTTCGCCGAGGCCGCCCGCTCGCTGCAGCTTTTCGCCCGGGAAGTGATCCCCGCGTTCAAGCGCCAATTCGCCGGCACGCGGGTGTAGAGCATTTTCCGGAAAAGTGGGAACCGGTTTTCCGAAAGAAAATGCGACACATAAAAACCTACCGCTTGCGGCGGCTCCCCGATTGAGTCCAACATTCGGCAAGAGAGGCAACCGGAGCCATCCGCCTAGGGGGGAACGATGCCCGAAAATTCACCGCGCCTGTTCATGCCGGCGCTCGGCCCGATCTACCAACGCTTCACGCCTTGTGTGGAGGTGGCGTTGCGCATCGCCCTCGGCGCGATCCTCATTCCGCACGGATGCCAGAAGCTGTTCGGATGGTTCGGCGGCGCCGGCCTGGCGAAGTTCACCACCATCTTCGAGAACATCGGCTACAAGCCGGGCCTGTTCTGGGTGATCGTCGTCGCGCTGACCGAGGTGCTCGGCGGATTGCTGCTGGTGTTCGGCCTGTTCACCCGGGTGGCCGCGCTCGCGGTCCTCATCTTCATGCTCAACGCCATTTACGTCACCTCGGCCAAGGGTTTCTTCTGGACCGCCGGCGGCTTCGAATACTCGCTCCTGATCGGCTTCGTCGCGCTTTATTTTCTCATTCGCGGCGGCGGCGCGTGCTCGCTCGACCGCAAGCTTGGGCGCGAGTTCTAGAGCCGCATGCCGCGTCGCCGTGCGCTGATCGTCGGTGGCTCGCTCGGCGGCCTGTTCGCCGCGCATTTGCTGCGCGCGGCCGGCTGGGACGTGGAGGTCTACGAGCGCATCGGGGACGACCTCGCCGGCCGCGGCGCGGGGCTTGGCACCCACGATGCCCTGCGCGACATGATGGCGCGCATCGGCCTCGATGTGGTCACGCCGCTCGGCGTCGCTACTCACGCCTACGTGTGCCGCGACCACACCGGCCGGCCCGTGCACGAGATCAAGCTCGACCGGGTGATGAGCGCGTGGGCGCGGCTCTATCGGCCGCTACGGGACGCGCTCCCGGACGCAAATTATCATTCCGGCATGACGCTCGCGCGTGCGGAGACCGACATGCGTGGAGCGACCGCCGTGTTTGCCGACGGCACGCGTATTTCCGGCGATCTCCTTATCGGCGCCGACGGCGGCCGCTCGACGGTGCGCACGCAGTTCCTACCGGACGTCAAGCCGGAATACGCCGGTTACATTGCGTGGCGCGCGCTCGTCGCGGAGAGCGATGTGGCGCCGGCGACACGCGAGGCGCTTTTCGACGAACTCACGTTCTGCGCTCCCGACGGGGAACTCTCGATTTCCTATCCGGTTCCGGCGCGCGACGGCTCCATCCGGCCCGGCCGCCGCGACTATAACATCGTCTGGTATCGCCCGATCAACGAACGGCGGCTCGCCGACCTCAACACCGACGCGAGCGGCCAGCGGCACGAGCAGATACCGCCGCCGCTGATCCGCCCGGAGGTGACCATGGCCGTGAAGGCCGACGCCCGCGCGTTGTTGCCGCCGGCGGTCGCCGACGTGTTCGTGCGCGCCGAGCAGCCATTCTTTCAGGCGATTTTCGACTTGGCCTCGCCTCGCCTCGTGTTCGGACGCGTGGCGCTGTTGGGCGATGCCGCCTTCGTGGCGCGACCGCACGTGGGTGCCGGCGTCACCAAGGCGGCGCTCGACGCCGCCTGCCTCGCCGACGCGAGCGCGGCGACGCCCGACCTCGACGCGGCGCTCGCATATTACGATCGGGAACGGCGGCGGTTCGGCGATTGGATCGTCGCGCGCTCGCGCGACCTCGGCGTCTGCATCGGCCTCGGCGCGAAGGCAGCGCGCACGCTCACGCCCGCATACGTGATGACCGAATACGCGACGTTGCCCATTGACATGAAGAACTGGGCCGCCGGCACGCTTCAGCGCGCCAGCGCCTGATTACGCGACCGCCGGGTGGCGCGCCGCGACGCGATCCAGCCGATAGACCTTGCGGGAATTGCCCTCGAAAATCTTGTGCCGATCCGCGTCGCTGAGCCAATCGGCCGCGTCGATGTAGCGCTTGGTGTCGTCGTAATAATGGCTCGTGGTCGGATCAATGCCGCGCACGGCGCCGACCATCTCGGAGGCAAACAGAATATTGTCGATCGGCACGATCTTGAGCAGCAGCTCGATGCCAAGCTTGTGATAGACGCAGGTGTCGAAATAGACGTTTTTCAGCAGCAATTCGTCGAGCGGCGGCCGCTTCATGTCCTGCGCCAAGCCGCGGTAGCGGCCCCAATGATAGGGCGCCGCGCCGCCGCCGTGCGGAATGATCATGCGCAAGGTCGGAAAATCCTTGAACAGGTCGGAGGTGAGGAACTGCATGAAGGCGGTGGTGTCGCCGTTGATGTAGTGCGCGCCGGTGTGATGGAAATTGGGATTGGCCGAGGCGCTCACGTGCACCATGGCGGGCACGTCGAGCTCGACCAGCTTCTCATAGATCGGATACCACCAGCGGTCGGTGAGCGGCGGGTCGGTCCAATAACCGCCGGACGGATCGGGGTTAAGGTTGCAGCCGACGAACCCAAGCTCCTTCACGCAACGTTCGAGTTCGCCGATGCAGTTGTCCGGTCGCACGCCCGGCGACTGGGGCAACTGGCACACGCCGATGAAATTGTTGGGATAGAGCGTGCAGACGCGGTGGATGAGGTCGTTGCACACCTGCGACCAGTCGAGGCTCACGGCGGCGGTGCCGATGTGGTGCGACATGCCGGCGGCGCGCGGCGAGAAAATGGTGACGTCAGTGCCGCGCTCGCTCTGGAACTTGAGCTGCGACTGCACGCTGGCGCGCATCTCGTCGTCGCTGAACTTGAGCATGTCGCGCGTGGGACCCTGCGCCGGATCTTTCAAGGCGGCGATCTGGCGCTTGCGATACTCGTCGAGCGGTTTCGGCGCAGTGGTGTAGTGGCCGTGGCAGTCGATGACGGGCATGCGGATGTTCGCTTTCCGGTTGGCAGGGGCGTCGATCTTCTCACGGTTTGCGCAGGCGCGCGAGCCGGGCTGCGGCCGGCCCACCGACATTTGACAGCGAAGAAAAATTCTGGCCGATTGCCGCTCAGCTCACAAGCCTGTGCGACATCTCATGATAACGAGCGACGGCAGCCGGATCGTCGACGGCGCGACGCGGCTTTATTGCATCGTCGGCGATCCGGTGGCGCAGACCGGCTCGCCGCGCGTGTTCAGCGAGCGCTTCCGCGCCGCCGGCCGTAACGCCGTCCTGGTGCCGTTCCACGTGCCGGCCGCGTCATTCGAGCCGACGGTGCGCGGCATCATGGCGCTCGGCAATCTCGACGGCATCATCGTCACGGTGCCTTACAAACCGCGCATGCTGCAGTTTGCCGACCGCATCCTGCCGACGGCGCAGAAGGTCGGCGCCGTCAACGCCCTGCGGCGTGAACCGGACGGACAATGGACCGGCGACATGTTCGATGGGCGCGGCATGGTGCGCGCCATCACGACGACTGCCGGCGCGGTCGCGGGCCGCAACGTGATGCTCATCGGCGCGGGCGGGGCCGGCAGCGCGATCGCGTGTGCGCTGGCCGATGCCGGCGTCGCCTCGATCACTCTGTGCGAGGTCGACACGCGCAAGGCACGGATGCTTGCCGCGCGCCTTGCCGTCATCGCGCCCGCCTGCACGCTGCGGATCGGGCCGGCGACCGCCGACGGCATTGACCTGTTGGTCAACGCCTCGCCGGTCGGCATGAAGGCGGAGGACGGCTTGCCGGCGCCGCTCGGAAACCTCGCGCCGCACGTCGTCGTCGCCGACGTGGTGGTCAAGGACGACACGGCGCTGCTACGCCATGCGCGCGCATGCGGTTGCCCGACGATTCGCGGCGAGCAGATGATGTTGAGCCAGGTCGACGAGATGCTGGCGTTTTTCGGGATGGCGTAGGGCGCATTAGGCCGAAGGCCGTAATGCGCCGCGTGTCGTGAAACGGCGCAATACGCTGCGCTATTGCGCCCTACTTCTCCAATATCCCCGCGACGGCCTTTATCTGGTTGCGCGCGTAGGCGGGCAGGCCGGCGCTGATCGAGTTGCCGCTGTTGAACGAGCTGTTGCCGACCAGCACTTGCGCCGGAACCAGGTTGCGCAAGATCGGCACCGATTCGTATTCCTTGCGGTTCTCAAGCACCTTCGCCTTGATGGCGAGCGCCACGTAGGCCGACACGACCGTCTTATCGGCCTCGCTCGGATGTTGTTGCAGCACGGCGAGGAACTTGCCGAAGCGCAGGATCTGGTTGACGTAGAAAATATTCTGCTCGAGCGCGCCGGTCACCGGCGAATTGATGCCGGTCATTTTCACGAGCGCCACCTGGTCGACCTCCGCCGGCTGCAAAACGCGCAGCTCGCTCTGAAACTCCAGATATTCGGCGACCTTTTTCTCGCTGTCGGTGAGTTTGTTGACGAGGCGAATGCCGACCGGAAGCTTGCCCTCGAGCTGATAATGCGACTGGATGCAGATGAGGTTGGGGCGCGGCTCGCACCATGGCCGATTGGGATGCCGGTAGACGCTCTGATCGATCTCCTTGGGCGGGAGCAGGTCGGCCTGGGTTATCAGCTTGTGGGTGATCGCCGGATCGATCTGCTCGAGGAACGGCAGGCTGACGTAGCGCGTGAGGTCGATGGCGGTCGCCGGCCGGCTCACCAGGAAACGCGCCTCGGCGACGTACATTTGCAGCTTTTCGATCGTCGGCCTGGTGACGCCGTCGCGGGTGACGTCGACGATCGGTTCGACGTAACCGGGATAAAGGCTGAGCAGCTGCTTCTGCACCGGTCGCACGCGCGCCCAATCTTCGAACCGGATCAGCCCGGTCGCCGGATCGGCGAGGTCGTCCTTGCGATGGTCGGTGAACGCGATGACCTTCGGCTTGAGCTGCCCGACGCCGACAGCGCCAAGCGAGGCGACCTCCTCGAGGGTGAAGTCGCCGGCGGCTACGGCCACTCCGCAGACAAGCAGCACGGCGAGAACTGCGGTGGCACTAGTGCCGCGAACCCGAAGTTCGCACGACATTGCCGCGAGCACGGTTGCGAACTTCGGGTTCAAAGCGGCACTAGAATAATACATTGCTAGTGTCCTTCGATTCCGAAGTTCGCATCCGAGCGTGCTGCAAAGTTGAGCGAACTTCGGAATCAGGACACTAGTCATCGATATCATGGGATCAGGTCAGTTGAGGTTGCGGCCGCCCCACGGGTAATCCGGATCGACGCGCCGGCTGCGCCGCCGCGCCGCGTCGTCCCACCAGCCGCGGCCGCCGAACCAGCCGCCCCCGCCCCACGGCGCCGGCGCCGCGCGCGGCTGCTGACCCCACTGCGGCACCTGATAATAGCCCGAATAGCGTCGGTCGTCGTAGCCGAACCAGCCGCCGAGGGTCTCGCCGTCGCGCGGATCGACCTCGCGCGCCGCATAGGCGTCTTCGCGCGCGACCAGGCGATATTGCGTGTCGTCAACCTCGCCGTCGCTGGCGCGGCGGAAGTGCTCGACAAAACTGTTCGGGCTCGCGCGCGCGAGCACGTCGCCGGTGACGAGGTTGATCGGCATGTCGACGAGCTGGCGCTTGGCCTCTTCCGACGGCGGGTTGAGCACCGTCTTGGGCGCGTAGGAGGCCCACACCCCTTCGATGATCGAGGTGAAGATCGGCAGCGCCACCTTGGAGCCGGTCTCGCCGGCACCCAGCGTGCGGCGCTTGCCGTCGGCGTTGTCGTAGCCGACCCACACGGCCACCGTGACCTCGTTGGTGAAACCGACGAACCAGGCGTCGTTCTCATTGTCGCTGGTGCCGGTCTTGCCGCCCACGTAGGGCGCGAGCTGCCGGATTGAGCGGGCAGTGCCACGCTCGACCACGCCCTGCAGCATGGTGCGGAGCTGATAGAATGCGGCGCGGTCGTTCTTTCCGATGGTCGCGGCGGTCACCGGCGGATGCTGATAAATCGGTTGGCCGTCGCGCAGAATCGCCTCGATTGCGTAGGGCGCGGGCCGCACGCCTTCGTTGACGATCGCCGCATAGAGCGCGGCCATGTCGACCGGCCGCACCGGCTGCGCCCCGAGCACGAACGGATAATAGCGCACGCACTGCCCATAGAGCTGCGCCTCCATGGCGATCTCACACACGCGGTCGAGGCTCTCCTCGGGAGCCGCGTCGATGCCGCCGTCGAGCAACCGCGCGGTGACCAGATTCTTCGAGTTCTCGAGCGCGCGCCGCAACGTGATCACGCCGGAGCTGCCGCGGTCGTAGTTCTTCGGCGTCCAGTAGTCCCGCTCGCGCGCGTAATCGACGTTGCTGCCGATTGGCGGCAGGGTCACCGGGGTATCGAGCACCAAGGTGTTGGGCTGCAGGCCGCTGCGCAGCGCGGCGAGATAAGTGATCGGCTTGAGCGACGAGCCGGGCTGGCGCCGCGCCTGGGTGACGCGATTGAGCTGACTCAGCGGATACGAGAAGCCGCCCGCCATGGCGAGGATACGCCCGGTCTTGTTGTCGAGGATGACCGCGGCGCCCTGGACGGTCGGGCGAACGCGCAGTTCCGCGTGCGATTCGCGCCGGCCCTCGCTCACGCGCACGTAAACCACGTCATAAACGTTGAGCGCGCGCCGGACCCCGGCGCCCGCACCGCTAAGCGGGAGCACGCGGCCGTCGGCGAGCCCGACGCGGATCGCGCCGGCATTCTTGCCGCGGCCCTTGTCGAGCACGATCGCAACCGGCCAATGCACGTCGTAGAGCGGCAACCGCGCGGCTTCGAGCGCCTGTTGCCAGGAGGGCCGCTGCGGCTTCGCGGGATCGGGTGGCGTCGGCGTCGCCTTCGCGTTGTCCGCATCGATGCGGCGGATCGCCTCCCCGAGATTCGCCTCGGCGCTCGTGAAGCGCGCCCGACCCATGGTCATTTCATAACGCGCGAGCCCTTCCTGCAGCGCCGTCTCGGCGGTGCGCTGCAATTCTGGGATCACCGTGGTGCGCAGCGTGTAGGACCCGGCAGTGAGACTCTCGATTCCCGCGAGGCCCTTGGCCTCGTGCGCGAGATTGTCGACGAAATAGAAGCCTTCGTTGCGTTGCGGCCGCTGATAGGCGACGAACGTCGGCAAGGTGGGCGACGCCTGTTTCATCTCGTCGGCGGTGATGACGCCGTCCTCGCGCATGCGGTTGAGCACATAGGCGAGGCGCTCGCGCGCGCGCTCGGGATGACGGTCGGGGCTGAAGTAGTTCGGCCCTTTGGTCAGACCCGCCAGCAACGCGCCCTCGCCGAGCGTGAGCTCCTTGGCGGACTTGCCGAAGTAGCTGCGGGCGGCAAACTCGACGCCCCAGGTGCCGCGGCCGAGATAGATCGAGTTGAGATAAAGCTCGAGGATCTCGTTTTTGCTCAACGTCTGCTCGATGCGCGTGGCGACCAGCACCTCGCGGATCTTGCGCTCGTAGGTCACGTCGTCTCCGACCAACAGGTTCTTGGCGACCTGCTGGGTGATGGTCGAGCCACCCTGCGGCCGGCGCGGGTTCGCGAGATTGCCGACAAACGCGCGGATCAACCCGCGCTCGTCGACGCCGTGGTGCTGGAAGAAACGCTTGTCCTCGGCCGAGACGAATGCGCGCCGCACCTGTTCCGGGATGGCGTCGAGCGGAACGCGGATGCGCCGCTGCGCCGGCTCGTTTATTTCGGCGAACGGACGGCCGTTGCCGTCGAGCACCGTCGTCAGGCCGGCGAGGTTCTGTGTTTTGAGCTTGGTGTGGTCGGGAAGATCGGCGGCGGCCTTATTGTAGAAATCGACCACCTCGGCGAGGTCGAAGGTCGCATTGTCTACCGGCTCGTTGCCGCAGAACTGGCGATAGGCGGCCTGCAGCTGGGTGAAGTCGAGGCCGTGGAACGACTTGATGCCGGAGGCGGCTTTCGGATCCGTCATCGCGGTCGAGATCAGGTCGTCGAGGTTGATGTCCTCGATGTCGAACGCCTTGCGCATATGCGCGCATCCGTCGCGCAGGATGTGCACGACTTCGTCCCGGTCGGCGGCGGGATCGAAGTGGGTTTTCACCGCGTCGGGCCGGGTGGTCACCTGGCTCAGCGCCAGCGCGGTGGCGAAAATCTTGACCAGAATGGCGTTCATCGGCCTGACATAAGTCGCGGCGGGGCGCCGGATCATCGCCCAATCCGGAGAATCAGACCTCTATATAACGGCTGTTTTGCGGTCGGCGCAGGCTAGAATTGTCACTGCCGCGCCAATACCCTCGCCGGGTTGAGCGAACGCGGTTCGGTGCTGGCAAGCCGGCGCTCGATGTCGGTGAGGTTCGCCTTCTCGGCAAATTCGATGGCGAACCCCTCGGCAAAGCGCCGCACCACGCGGCCGACCATTTTGCCGACCGCGAGCGGAGTACCGGTTTCGGGGTAGAGGTCGGCCGAAACGGCTGCTCCGGAGTCGGAAAAGTCGATCACCAGGCACGACGTCAGCGATCCGTCGCCCAGCAGGATCGTCGCCATCGGATTCTTCGGAACGACGCGCTTATGCCGCCGGCTGTCGGGCAGGTCGGGGGCGTCCTTCTGCTTGGCAAGCCAATCGAGCTTGGCGGCCAGTTTCTCCCGGTTCTGCGGCGAGGCCGCGATGGACATGACAAAGCCGTTGGTCATCAGCCGGATGATCATTCCATGCAGACGACCGAGCTGTTCGCTGTAAAGGATGACGCGCTCGCCGATCGGGCCTGCCACCGGCGCCGCCAAGGCCATGGCGTCGAGCGATACGTTGACGATGCGGCAGGCGAACTCGCAGCGATCCCCTTTCAGGTTGCGTTTGTTCGCGAGCATGTAGCGGCCGGCAATATTGACGATGACGCGAACGTCCTCGCGCCGGTCGAAGGATGACACCTCGACCACGTCGTCCATTGTAGCCGGCATCGGCATTCTGCGTTCCCGGGCGGCTTTGGCGCCGCACATGCAATAAAACATTGGGCTTTTAACAAAAACTTGTGACGATTGCGGAATCATCGGATGAGCCCTGTTCGCGCGATTGTCATAAAGATCATGTGTGCGGGATCGGCTCACAGCGGCCACGTGTAATCGTTTGCGCGTGCATCCTACGGGCGGCGATGGCGGATGTATTTTCATATTTGTAGCGACCCGAAGCTGCACCGCAGTGGTAACTGCCGACCGTGGCAGGGGCCGGCGCGGCACGCTTAAGGATCTGGAAACCAGACTACCATTAACTTCCGCACTTCCGGCCAGGAGCAGGAAAATGACTGAACGCAGGAGAAGGACGCGTGCGGTGACCTCGCAGCCCGCCGCGATCGCGGGAGCCGGGGCGAGGCGCATCAACTGCGTCGTACGCAACTTCTCCAGCACCGGCGCGCGCCTGGAGGGGGTCCTCCCCGCCTCCCTGCCGGAAACCTTCGACCTCGTGTTCGACGACGAGCGCGCGACGCTCGCGTGCCGGGTCAAGTGGCGCCGCCCGGGTGCGGTGGGCGTCGAGTTCGCGCTGCCCCGCCGTTGATCCCGGCGCGTCGCGCCGGTCGATTTCCTCCCAGCTCCGTTTAACCGCCGGCCGTGCACGGCGGCGCGCCCTGTGCGCAAGTTGCCCGCCGAGTCGTGCCGCCGAAACCGTCTGCTATAGTGCCGTTTCCCTGAACCTCGCCGGGCGCAGGAGTTCCTCCCATGCAATATCCAGCACGTGCATTGGCGCTCGTCGCCCTCTTGGCGGCCGGGACCACCTCGGCCGCCGCCGCCGACAAGGTGCGTTTCCAGACCGACTGGCTGCCGTCCGGCGAGCACGCGATGTATTACGGCGGCTGGCAAAAGGGGATTTTCGCCGAGGAGGGCATCGATATCACCATCACCCGCGGCTACGGCTCGGGCGACACGGTGACGAAGCTCGCGGGCGGCGCCTTCGATTTCGGCGTCGCCGACGTCGCGGCGGTGACGACCGCGCGGGCGCGCCAAAACGTGCCGGTCAAGACCATCGCGGTGCTCTATTCCCAGTCGCCGCATTCGCTGTTCGTGCTCAAGAGTTCCGGCATCACCAACTTCAAGGGGCTCGAAGGCAAGAAGATCAGCATCACGCCGGGCAACAGTCACAAATTCTATTTCCCCAAGGTCGCGGAAAAATCCGGCACCGATCCGAACAAAATCATTTGGGTGAACATGGACGCGGCCGCCATGGCCGGGCAGCTGATTTCCAAGAACGTCGACGCGGCGCCGTTCTATTCGATCCACCATTATTACATCAACAAAGCCGCCAAGGCGGCCGGCGAGGAGATCATCGCCCTGCCGTTCGTCGAAGTAGGGTTCAAGATTTTCTCCGCTTCCTTGATCGCGACCGACGAGACCATCGCGCAACGGCCCGACCTGACGCGGCGTTTCCTCAAGGCGGTCAAGCGCACGTTCGACTGGGCGCGCGACAACCCGGAGGAAGCCTGCAAGCTGCACATCCAGAAGAACCCGGAGGTCGCGCTCGACGACTGCGTGCACAGCGTCCAGGCGGTGATGACGTTCGTCTATACCGATCACGAGCAGAAATACGGCTGGGGCAAGGAATCGCCCGAGCGGCTCGCCTTCACCTGGCAGGCGGTCGCGGAATCCCAGGATCTCGACCCCAAGTGGGACCCCAAGCAGGCGTTCGATACCTCGCTCGTCCCGGCCGAGTGATGAGAACTCCGACGGCGAGGTTGGGGCACGGCCTTGCAGCGCGCGCCCCCTCTCCCCGCTTGCGGGGAGAGGGTCGGGGTGAGGGGGATTCTCAGAAGCGCGACGCCAGTGGAGAGCCCCCCTCACCCGCCGCGCTGCGCGCGGCGACCTCTCCCCGCAAGCGGGGAGAGGTAAGGCGGAGAGGTTCGCCGTGATCCTGCTCGAGGGCGTCGGCAAGACCTTCGTCACGCGCGCCGGCGAGGAGGTGGAAGCGCTCGCGGGAGTGTCGCTCGAAGCGCGGCGCAACGAATTTGTTTGTCTGGTCGGACCCTCCGGGTGCGGCAAGTCGACCTTGCTGCGCCTCGTCGCCGGCCTGGTGGCGCCGAGTGCCGGCGCGGTGACGATCGCCGGCTCGGCGGTAACGGAGCCGCGCGCCGACACCGGCATCGTGTTCCAGGCGCCGACGCTCCTACCGTGGGCGAACGTGCTCGACAACGTGCTGTTTCCCCTCGACATGATGGGCCGGCTCGACGCTGCCGGGCGCGGCCGCGCGCTCGATCTCCTGGCGCTGGTCGGGCTTTCCGGCTTCGAGCGCAAATATCCGCGCGAACTTTCCGGCGGCATGCAGCAGCGCGCCGGCATCTGCCGCGCGCTGGTGCACGATCCCGACATCCTGCTGATGGACGAGCCGTTCGGCG
>Ga0210408_10001561_pt1 | contig 23772 bp, 19 predicted proteins | sample IncBWH4MmetaG_FD_155471 | JGI IMG/M metagenome (GOLD analysis project Ga0210408, IMG submission 155471) | Forest soil microbial communities from Barre Woods Harvard Forest LTER site, Petersham, Massachusetts, United States - Inc-BW-H-4-M | ecosystem: Environmental > Terrestrial > Soil >...
TGGGGAGGCGCGCTCCACTTGCACAGCGGTGCCGTAGGCAAGGACTTCGGTTACGCCTTGCATTACTTCGGTGGCGTCGTAGCGCATGGCGACAACAGCGTTGGCGCCGTGCTGCGCGGCATGCTGCAACAGCAGCTCGTAGGCCTCTTCGCGGGTCTTCTCGCAAAGATTGGTCAATATGGTGATGTTACCGCCGACGATGGTCTGTAGCGCCGCGCCCAAATTTCCGATCACGCTGCGCGACCTGACTATAATTCCGCGCACGATGCCGAAGTTCTTGACGATGCGATAGCCGGGGATTTCGTTGGCGCTGGTGACCATGGAAGTGTCCACACGATTCATAGCCGATCTCCTTAGGGATGTTAACCGGTGCGATTCTACCTGTTCACGCGACGCTGCGGGAGACAAATGGTTCTGCTAGGCTCGGACTTAACGTGGGGACTCTGTTCTATTACCTGGCCATCGCTCAAATAGGTGTAGGTGTGTACCTGGTGTGGCATGGACTCCGCTGGTTGGCGTATGCGCGGCGGAGGATGCGGGGCGATCCAGGCTTCCATGCGCCGCGCGCGGCGGTGCTGTGTCCGTGCAAAGGCATCGAACCCGAGCTGGAGCGCAATCTGGTCGCGCTGACCGAATTTGATTACCGCAACTACGAAGTCTTTTTCGTGCTGGCGTCCGCTGCTGATTCCGCATACAGCACGGTGAAGCGCGTGGCGGAGCATTCCAAGGTGCCCGCGCATGTGATTATTGCGGACCGGCCGGAAGAGTGCGGCGAGAAGGTACACAATTTACGGGTGGCGATCGAGCAGTTGCCGGAAGACTTTGAGGTGCTGGTCTTCGCGGACTCGGACGGGCGGCCGGGAAGATCCTGGCTACGGCGTTTGGTGGCGCCGCTCAGCGACAAGCACGTCGGCGCCGCTACGACCATGCGATGGCTGATCCCCAACGGCCACAATCTCGCCACGGCGCTGCTGGCCGCATGGAATGCTGCGATCGTGACGATGCTCAGCGAAAAAGGGAAAAATTTCTGCTGGGGCGGGGGAACGGCGATCCGGCGAAGCGTGTTCGACGAAATTCGCGTGTTCGAGGAATGGTATCACTCGGTGAGCGACGATTTCTCGATGACACGCGCGTTGCAGCACGCCGGACGTTCCATCGTGTTTGTACCGGAGTGCCTCACGCCTACTTACGTGAACGTTGATTTCCGGGGCCTATTGGAATTCACTAACCGGCAAATTTTGATCACCAAGGTCTATTCGAGGAAGACCTGGGCATCTGGGGCCGCGGCACACGTTTTGTACTGCTTGACCCTGCCGCTGGGGTTGGGAGTCACGGTTAGCAATTTACTCGCGACACTGCCAGCATTTCATCTGGCGCTGCTGACGTTTGTGCCGATGCTCCTGGCGGCCATACGCGGTGGGCTGCGCGTCGCGGGGGCAACGGAAGTTTTGCAGACGTCCCGCGCGCAAATTGCGGGGCAGGCGTGGATTTACGTGGTACTGGGCGTTTTCGTTCCTTACCTGTTCCTGGTCAATTTCGTGATGTCGCTATTCACCCGGAAAGTCCGCTGGCGTGGTATCACGTATGAGCTAATCTCCCCGCAACAAACACGCATCCTGGGGTATTGAGAGAATTGCTGCGCAGGGTCTCGTTAGTACCAGGTCCGAACAAAGTTTTCCACAGGGCATAAAGTGTGCGGGGATCTCTGGGCGATTGGGTGTAAATACATGAAAGAAAAGCATGCTACGGGGGGAAAAATTTCGTAGACCGTGAAATTCCTACGCGCAAATCGTCGCGCCATCAGGGCTTCCTAGTACGTAAGTACCGCTATCGTAGGGGTTTGCCCCACCCCAAATTTGCAGTGAAGTTTGCATTGTAATTGCGGCTTCAGAGTCAGTATTTCGTCGCAAGCGAAATGACAGGGGGCTCCTTCTCGCGCTGAGCCGTGCGGTTTTGGGGGGATTCGCCGGTTCTTCAGCCCCAAACCTTGGCTCCTTGCCCGCCGCTTGCTCCTTGCAGTGGAACTATGCCTCGCCAAGAGGCGCATCAAACCAAATCACAAGTCTCGGTTCCTACTCGAGGCTGCATACAGAGGGGTGCATGTGAAAGTAATCCGGAGGAATGAACAAAGCAATTCGAACGCATCGCGCACAGATCTTCCTCGAGAACTTTATTTCTTTTATGAAAAAAACACTGGCGTTTCTCATTTTCACGTGGAAGCAGGAGTCGACGGGCGTTTCCCCGTCGACCAGGCGGCCGGCCTGCTGGCGATGCACTGCCTGGTGCGGGGCCAGTCTCCGAGCGACTACGTGGTAATGGTGCAGGCGGCCCCGGGTGCACTGGAGGGGCTCAAGGAAAAAGCCGAGCAGCTTCTGCAAGCGGGACACGCGGTGGGAAATTCGGTAAAACTCACGCGCCGCGAGGAAGAAGTGCTTGGCGGTATCATGCGCAGCCTTGCCAATAAGGAAATCGCTGTGTGTCTGAATCTCTCCGAGCGGACGGTGAAATTTCATGTGTCCTCGCTGCTTGCGAAGTTCCGCGTGCGGGGCCGCATGGAACTGGTCCGGGAAGCAGCCCGCCATACTGCGGTGCCGATGACAGTGACGCAGCCGATAGCCACGCGTGAGACTCGTCCCTCGGTTCCTCCTTCCCACACGTACAGTCAAGTTGCCCGAAGCGTGGGTCCCATTGCGCTGACGAAGCGGCAACTGCTAGCTTGATTTCTCTTTGAGGGCCAGAAGCACAAAAAGGCCCGGACCGCGTGGCGATCCGGGCCTTTCATTTCTGAACCGGAGCTTGTTTCGCTATTTGCGAGCGGACGCGTACTGTTCGGCGGCAGAGTCCCAGTTCACGACGTTCCACCAAGCGGCGATGTAGTCGGCACGACGATTCTGGTATTTCAAATAATACGCATGCTCCCAGACGTCCACCCCGAGAACGGCTTTGCCCTTCAACGAAATCGGCGTGTCCTGGTTTGGCGTCGAATCGATGGCCAGTTTTCCATCTTTCACGAGCAGCCAAGCCCAGCCGGAGCCGAAGCGGCCCAGGCCCGCAGCGGCCAACTTCGCCTGGAAGTCCGCAAAGGAGCCGAAGGTGGACTTAATCGCCGCGGCAAGGTCACCTTTGGGCTCGCCACCGCCTCCTTTTTTCATCTGCGTCCAAAATAGCGAGTGGTTCCAGTGGCCGCCGGCATTGTTGCGCACCGCCTGGCGGATGTTTTCGGGAATAGAATCGAGATTCTTGAGCAGGTCATCGAGCGACTTGGATTGCAAGTCGGCATGGCCCTCGAGGGCCTTGTTGAGGTTTGTGACGTAGGCCCCATGATGCTTGTCATGGTGGATCTCCATGGTCTTGGCGTCAATGTGTGGTTCCAGAGCGTCGAATGAGTACGGCAGCGGGGGCACTGTGAATGCCACGGGTTTTTCCTCCGATTGTGAATTTGAATTGGGATTCCTGGTGTCAGCGAGCAACAGGCCTGGCACGGCACCGCCTGCTCCAATCAGCCCTGCGCCAACGATGCCACTGCCAGCGATAAACCTGCGGCGATTCATGGCAACCTCCAGCGACTCGCTCACGCGAGTCAGAGTGCGTGCGGATTATACCGCTATACCACAGATGAGGGTAATCCGCTCGCCAAACAACAAAATCGAAGGTCGTTGGCGATCGCCTTGCGCCTTTCATTGGATGCGGGAGAGCGCCCAACGGGCAGATTCCGCGATGACCGCGTCTTCCGAGGAAGAAAGACGCCGCAGCAATTCGCTGATTCTTTGATGGACGGATGTTCCGCGATGGAGCCCTGAATTGCCCAGGGCAATGCAGGCGTTGCGAACGAGACCGCGCCATTTGGTGCGCTTGATAGCGCTGCCGCGAAAAACGCGGCGAAATTCCGTTTCGTCCATCGCGGCCAGCCGCTCGAGCCTGGGTAGAAGCAACGATCCCTCCGGCGATTCTGAAGTCTCTGGCTGCCCGGACCTGGAGAGGAGCTCTATATTTTCTGTTTCGCTGTCCTTCAACGGCACAGTTTCGAGCACGGCGGGAAACGTTCTCGGGAGGAATTCTTCGTGCGAATTTGCGGGCAAGCGGCGGTTCCAGGGACAAACGTCCTGGCAAATGTCGCAGCCGAACACGTGCCTGCCCATAGGCTGGCGCAACTCGCCGGGAATCCCGCCGCGGAGCTCGATAGTGAGATAGGAGATGCAGCGGCGCGCATCCATGACGTAGGGTTCGACGAAAGCTTGCGTGGGGCAGGCGTCAATACAGCGGCGGCAGCTTCCGCACAAATCGGGCGGCGGCAGGACGCCATCTTCCAAGGTTGGAGCAAGATCCAAGGTGGTGAGGATCGCGCCGAGAAAAATCCACGAACCCAGGCGTTGATTCAAAAGCAGCGTATTCTTGCCCAGCCAGCCCAGGCCCGCATACTTAGCGAAGATTCGCTCCTGAAGCGGTCCGGTGTCGGCATAAACGCGAGCTTCGAAGGATTCGTCAAAACGCTCACTCAAAACTGCCGTTAATTCACTCAGCTTTTCTTGCAGCACTTCGTGGTAGTCGTCACCCCAGGCGTAACGTGAAATCCATCCGCGAGGCTCAGCCTCTTCGGGCAGATGGGCGACATCGGTCGATCTGGGCAAGCTTGTGCTGTAGTTGAGGGCGCAGACAATCACGCTGCGAACGCCTGGGAAAGCGCCATCTGAGGTACGCCGGCGCGGGTCGGATAAATATTTCATTTCGCCGGCGAATCCGCGCGCCAGCCACTCTTCCGTATGCTCCAGCTCAGGGAATTTCCCGGCGGACACAACGCCGCAAAGATCAAAGCCGAGCTGCTTGGCGCGGGCTTCGACCCACACGGTGTCAGACCTGGCTCGCATCTTTCCGATTCTCCCGCACCTTACGCTGTGTGGCGAGCCGAGAAACACGAAGCGGCGGCGATAACGGGGAGCAAAAGCCCGAACAGAGAGATCCGGCGGAATTATTGGTAGCTGCGCAGAGCGCTATTCTCGTCGGAGTAGACCTCGAAGACGGTGAACAGCTTGGTTAGTTGCAGGAGATCGTGCACCTTTTTCGTCAGCTGCAGGAGCTTCAAGCTTCCGCCTCGATTTTTCACTCCCGTGTAGGCGCTGACGAGTTCGCCGATGCCAGAGCTGTCGATGTAGTCGACATCGGCCAAATTCAGAAGGATGAGCGTGCGCTGATCTTCCAGCAACTCGCGGATGGTCTTGCGCAAGAGCGCGCTGCCTTCGCCCAGAGTAATCCGGCCGCTGATATCGACGACAGTGACTCCGGCAGCTTCACGATACGTGGCTCGCAGTGCCATTTAGACTGGGCTCAAGCTTCCTGTTTCGGTGCGGCCCCTTGGCCGCTCCTTCCGTTGGCTCCGGGATTCCCGGCCAACGGCAATTTCTTGGACATGATGATTTCCGCACCGCCGGTACGGCCGGGGACGACCTTGAATTCATCCATGAACGCGCGCATCAGGAAGATGCCGCGGCCGGAGGTGCTCAGCAGGTTTTCCTCGGCGAGAGGGTCGGGCACGCCGCCGAGGTCGAAACCTTTCCCTTCGTCCAAAACGTGAATAATCATTTTTTCCGGCGTGAGGTCCAGAACGAGGTGAATCTTTTTTTCGGGGCGCTCTTCGTTGCCGTAGTGAAAAGCATTGATGACGCCTTCACGCACGGACATTCCAATGCGGTAGCAGTCATCTTCGCCAAATCCGGCAGCCTCCGCCACGCGCAGACACATTTCCTCGGCAAGATTGACGCTCTCAACCTGCGTCTCCAAAGTAACTTCCAGGTGCTTGGAGTCTTCGGCCATGCGCGGGCGTCACCAGCGCCCAATCGGCCCGGTTGTGGGCGCCTTATGGGTAACACACGGACGGAAAGCGAGTCAATGGAGGAGCCGTCCAAAGGCCGCCCGGTTGTTCCCGCATACGAACGGGAGGTCCCCGGACTGCCATGGTTACGCCCAGTATGAGCGATCCAGTGTCCGATACTGGATGGCTTCGCTCAGATGCCGAGGCTCGATGCCTTCAGCGGCATCCAGATCCGCGATTGTGCGCGCCACCTTCAGAATGCGATCGTGCGCACGCGCCGAGAGGCCCAGCCGCGTAATGGCATTCTCCAGCAGCTTTTCTCCCTCCGGCGTAATGGCGCAGTACTTGCGGATCATCTTAGGCATCATCTGCGCATTGGAGTACGTCTTTTTGTCGGCGCGATAACGCTCCGTCTGCCGGTTGCGTGCGTCGATCACCCTTTGGCGTACCACCGAGGAGTCCTCAGAGGAGGAGGGCGCACGCAACTCTTTATACTTTACGGCGGGCACCTCGATATGGATGTCGATGCGATCGAGCAATGGGCCGGAAATCTTGGAGACGTACCGCTGGATCATCGGCGGAGTGCAATGGCATTCACGGGTAGGGTCGCCAAAGTAGCCGCAGGGACAAGGATTCATCGCGGCAGCCAGCATGAAGCGTGAGGGGAAGGTCACGGAAACCGCCGCGCGCGCTATGGTCACAGAACCGTCCTCCAGCGGCTGCCGCATTACTTCGAGTACATTGCGCTGAAACTCCGGCAATTCATCGAGGAAAAGAACCCCATTGTGCCCCAGCGACACCTCGCCGGGCCGCGGCACGGCGCCGCCGCCGATGAGCCCGGCATCGCTGATAGTGTGGTGCGGCGAGCGGAAGGGTCGCGTGCCCACCAAGCCGCGACTATCCTCCAGGACTCCAGCGACGCTGTGAATGCGCGTGGTTTCGATCGCCTCATCGAGCGACATGGGCGGCAAAATAGTGGGGATGCGTTTGGCGAGCATGGTCTTGCCCGCGCCGGGTGGTCCGATGAACAGAATGTTGTGACCGCCCGAGCAGGCCACCTCCAAGGCGCGCTTGGCTGCCTGTTGGCCGTGAACGTCGCGCAAGTCGACTGCGTATTGCGCCGCTTCGGTGAGCAACTGGTGCGCATCGACCCGAACCGGCTGAAACGATTCCGGCGAATTCACCAGATCCACGGCTTGCGGCAGCGATTTCAGCGCGAAGACATCCACGCCCTCTACGACCGCGGCCTCGCGCGCATTTGCTTCCGGAACGGCCACGGATTTCAAGCCGACTTCGCGCGCGGCCAGCGCCGCGGACAGCGCGCCGCGCACCGGCCGCACGCTGCCGTCCAGCGAGAGTTCGCCGAGAAACATGCACTTGTCCAGAACTTTGCCGAAGAAATGTCCCATGCAACCGGTCAGTCCCAGGGCCATAGGCAAATCGAAAGCGGAGCCTTCTTTGCGGACATCGGCGGGGGCGAGGTTGATTGTGACGCCCTGGCCATGGGGAAACTCAAAGCCGCAGTTGCGCAGCGCGGATTTGATGCGCTCGCGGCTCTCTTTCACAGCATTATCCGGCAGCCCGACGACGTTGAAGTCGGTCATGCGTGCGGAGCCTACATCGACCTCCACCTCGACGAGGTAAGCGTCGATGCCATAGACGGAAGCGCTGAGCGTTTTGAAGAGCATACGGAGAGAAGCCGCGAAAAAGCCGAGCGCAGCATAAACCAATGCGGAACTATACGCCAGAGGTAACACTTCCGCAGGAGTATCGCTGGCACACGGCCGAGCGCCGCGCTTCTTTACAGTGGCCGATCAAGGCACGTATATTGGCTTTACCGATAGTGGGCACGTACTTCTTCCTGCGTGAGGTTGGCTAATGATTGGCTGGATTATTTTAATCGCGCTGGTCCTGATCATCTTTTTCTTGATCGGGATGTACAACAGCCTGGTGCGCTTGAAGGTCACTTGCGACAACGCCTGGGCGGACATCGATGTGCAGCTCAAGCGGCGCTACGACTTGATCCCGAACCTGGTGGAAACGGTCAAGGGCTACGCGGGGCACGAAAAAGGCACGCTGGAGGCGGTGATCAACGCGCGCAATCGCGCCATGAGCGCAACCAGCCCCGGCGACAAGGCGCAAGCCGAGAACGTGCTTACCGGCGCGCTGAAGAGCTTGTTTGCACTTTCCGAAGCGTATCCGCAACTCCGCGCGATCGAGAGCTTCACGTCGCTGCAGACTTCGCTCACGCAGATCGAGGACACCGTGCAGAACGCGCGGCGCTATTACAACGCCGTGGTCCGCGACCTGAACACCAAAATCCAGCAGTTCCCTACGAACATTTTCGCGAATATGCTGGGCTTCAAGCCGCGCGAATTCTTTGAAGTCTCCGCGCCTGCCGAGCGGGAAGCGCCCAAAGTCAGCTTTAGCGCGCCCACGGCATGACGCTGGAGCTACACACGGAATGACGCGCGTGCGCCGCATCGCCGTCCGATCGTTCTTCGCCATCGCTCTAGTTTTTGCTTTTGTTTTTCCGGCAGCTTCGGGTCTAAGCACTCGCGAGCTGCGCATCGAGAACTTCCAGTCTGAAACGATTGTTATGCCGGACGGAACGATCGATGTCACGGAGACGATTCAAGCGCATTTTATCGGCGGACCGTGGCATGGGCTTTATCGAACGATTCCAGTTGAATACGTTACGCCGCAGGGGCTGAATTACTCGCTGTTTCTAGACGTGAAGCGCGTGGTGAACGGAGGCGGTCAAGCACTCAAGTACGAGACCAGCCGCGAGCGGCACTACCGCAAGCTGAAGATTTACGTTCCAGATGCGGACAATTCCACACAGAGCATCTCCATTGAATATTCGGTCTCCGATGCGCTGCGCTTTTTCGACGATCACGACGAGCTCTACTGGAACGCGACCGGCGACGAGTGGGACATTCCCATTCAGGCAGCCAGCGCGCGCATCATCCTTCCGGAAGGCACCACGAATATTCGCGCCAACGTGTTTACGGGCGCGTACCGTTCGCGCGCGCAAAACGCGGACGTGGACATTGCCGGAAACGGCGTCGAAGTCCGCACGCGCGAGCCTCTGCGATGGCACGAAGGGTTGACCGTCGCCGTCGCGTTCGACAAAGGATTCGTTCGCGAGCCAAGTGCGGCGAGCAAGCTTGCCCTGTTCTTCCGCAGCAATTGGCCGCTCGGCATTCCCATCGCCGCATTTGCGGCGATGTTTTATTTGTGGTGGACGCGCGGACGCGACCCGCGGCTGCGGCCCATCGCCGCGCAGTATGAGCCGCCGGACCAGCTCACGCCAGGAGAAGTAGGCACGCTGGTGGATAACTCCGCGGACATGCGCGACATCACGGCGTCCATCGTCGACCTTGCCGTGCGCGGCTATATCGCCATCGAGGAGCACGAGAGGGACCGCATGCTGGGGCTGATGCACGACAAGGATTACAACTTCATCGTGCAAAAGGATCGCGCGGAATGGACGAAACTGAAGCCGCACGAGCAGGCATTGCTGGAGGGCCTGTTCACGACGGGAACGGTCGGGGAATCGGTCTCGATGTCCAGCTTGGAAAACCACTTCTATACAAACTTGCCCGGCATCAAGAGCAAGATCTTTTCCTCGCTGGTGGCAGACGGCTACTACAAGAGGCGTCCGGATAGCGTCCGTTCCGCGTACATCGCGGCGGGCGTGGTTGTTGGCATTCTTTTGATATTTGGCGGGCTGAAGGTCGCTTCGAGCCAAGGCATGGCTCCACTGACGTTCATCAGCGCAGGAGTTGTTACGGGCTTGATCATTTGCGGCTTTGGGTGGTTCATGCCGGCGCACACGGAACAGGGCGCGCGCGCGTTGGAGGGTGTACTGGGCTTTGAGGATTTTCTCGTTCATGTCGAGTCGGATCGCTTCAATCGCACTATCAAGACGCCCGAAATGTTCGAGAAGTTCTTGCCTTTTGCGATGGCGCTTGGTGTGGAGAAAAACTGGAGCCGAGCCTTCCAGGGAATCATGACGCAGCCGCCGCAGTGGTATCGCGGCTCCTCGTATGGCCCGAACTTTTATCCGATAATGTTCACCAACGATTTGAGCTATATGTCCTCGCGCGCCGGTAGCGTGATGACATCAGCGCCGCGCAGCTCAGGAGGTTCCGGCTTTTCAGGTGGCGGAGGCTTTTCCGGCGGCGGATTTGGCGGCGGCGGCGGCGGCGGCTTTTAGGCGTACCGGTCGCTAGTTCTAAGCTGGCTGCGCCTCACCCGGAAACTTTCTTTGACAACGAACCTGCCGAGAATACAATACCCGCACTCTCCGGCGGGGCGGCGTATCCATAAGCCTCGCGAGTAAAAATCGATTTGGCCGGAGGTTGTGCGCTTTCAATGCGCCGAAACTCTGCACGTTCGATGCAGAGCGCAGCGGTACGAGGAGGAAAGCATGGTGCGGGCATCTTCGATACTAGCAGTATTTCTTCTCGCGGCAGGCGCGGTCCGCGCGCAAAGCTCGCCGCCAGCGGATCAGGCCGAGGAGGTAAGGATGCTGCTCGAGCGCGTACAACAACTCGAGAAGCGCGTCACGGAGCTGGAGGCGCGGCAGGCGTCGCCGCAAGCGGCCACCATTTCCGCGGCGAATCAACCTCCGGCGCAGCAATTACCCGCGCAGCAGGCGGCGCAAGCGCCGGCCGCGGCGGGACCCGGGCCCGGGCAGCACCAGCACGACGTTCAGGAGCAGCAGGCTGCTACCGTTCAGCAGATGGAGACACACTATCCGTCGCTACAGATTCGCGGATTTGGCGACGTCGATTTTTCGGCGACGGACCAGAAGGGGAAGACGAGCGGCTTTAACCTTGGGCAGCTCGATTTGCACCTGGCTTCGGCGCTGTCGCACAAAGTGACCTACTTCGGAGAGATTACGTTCAACGCGCAGCCAAACGGTAACGGTTATACCGTGGAAGTGGAACGCAACATCATTCGCTACGATTACAACGACTATTTCAAGTTGTCGTTTGGCCGATATCACACGCCGATTGGGTATTGGAATACGGCATTTCACCACGGAGCGTGGCTGCAGACGACCATCAGCCGCCCGGACATGGTGCGATTCGGCGGAGAGTTCATCCCGGTGCATTTCGTGGGGGTCCTCGCGGAAGGCAACATTCCTTCGGGCGGCGTTGGCCTGAGCTACAACGTGGGCGTTGGAAATGGCCGTGGCTCGATCATCAGCCGGCCGGGCGATGCAGGAGACATCAACGACAATCGGGCGTGGGTGGCGAATATTTATTCCCGTCCGCAGCGATTGTACGGATTGCAATTCGGAGCGTCGGTGTATCGCGACAAGATCACGCTGGCGAGCGGCGATTTTCGCGAGTGGATTACGGCGGCGCACGTGGTTTGGACCAAGGAGACGCCGGAGTTTTTGGCGGAGTTTGCGAACGTCAACCATCGCAACGTGCTGACCGATTTGTCGACGAACAGCCAGGCGTTTTACGTGCAGCTCGGCTACCGGCTTCCCTGGTTTGAGAGAAACGTGAAGCCCTATTACCGATTTGAATATACGCACACGCCGCTCAGCGAGCAGGTGTTCACGAACCAGGATTTGGTAGGCTCAACTTTCGGCGTGCGGTACGACATAACGAACTATGCCGCGTTTAAGACGGAATATCGCAACTTCAGACGGGGAATCGGCGAACCTCGCGTCAATGGGTGGTTTGCACAGACCGATTTCACTTTTTGAGTGAGCCGCCCATGAACGCAACCACAAAACGCATAGTGATGATTGTTTGGATGCTTGGCTGGCTGCTGGTCGCGATGGCGCCTTCCGTCGCGCAAACGACGCGAAGCGGAGCGGATATTGCGGTAGTGGTGCATCCGGATACGCCGGTCAGCGATCTGAGCCTCTCCGATGTGCGCAAGGTTCTGTTGGGGGAGCGGCAATACTGGAGTTCGAAACTGCCGGTGGTGTTGCTCATTCGCGCGCCTGTCGCTCGTGAGCGCGATGTCGTATTGCGGGTCATCTACCAAATGAGCGAAGCACAGTTCAAACAGTATTGGGTGGCGAAGATTTTCCGCGCGGAAGCGGCCTCGCCGCCGAAAATTGTTTATTCGAACGATATGCAATACGAGCTGATTTCGGGCATACCGGGAGCCATTGGTTTCATGGACGCGCACAACGTGCGGCCGGGATTGAAAGTGCTGCGCGTGGACGGGCACTTGCCGGGAGACAGGGAGTATCCGCTGCGATAAAGGGCTGGCGGCGGTTGCGACCGGCTAACTTGCCAGCTTCATGCGCCGCACGATGTCTTTGAAGCGAGGATCCGATCGGATGGGATCGAACACGGGCTCGACCGCAATGGAGACGAGGCCACTGTCATGATCTTCGTAGGCCTTCTCGAGCCACTCGAAGGCTCTGTCTTTCTGGCCGAGGCGCATGTAGCCTTCCGCGATGCTGTAAGCGGACACGTAGCCGTGTTTCGAGATTTCCGTTAGACCATCCAGCCAGCTTTGCAAAACACCTTTGTAACCGGACTTCGAGAAATCTTCTTCAATGGAGGCGGCAAATTCGGGGCTACCGGAAAGAGACAAGATCTTCGCGCGCTCCGCGACGGCTTCTTTTTGCCTGCCGCTCTGTGCGTAGACCTCCTCGAGCATACGGCGGGCGGGCGTGAATTTGGCGTCGATGTCGAGGACCTTGCGCAGTTGCTCGATGGCCTGGTCGCTGCGGCGGGCCAAATAGAGTTGCCAGCCTAAAGTGGTATTGATCATCAGAGAAAGAGGATCGAGCTCCTGAGCCCGTCTGGTTTCGCGAAGACCATCCTCTGGCCGGCCCATATTGGCGAGGTAGTCGCCATACCACTGATGGGCGGTGGCGGAGTTTGGGTTGAGCTCAATGGCGCGGCGGAATTCGGAATCGGCACCGCTCCAATCCCATTCAAAGTGTTCTTTCACCAAGGCGAGGGAGGTGTGTGCTTCGGGGAGCGTGCCGTCGATTTCCAAGGCTTGCATAGCCGCGGCTTTTGCCTTTGGCCATGCTTCCGAAGGAGGAAGATAATAGTCGCCGAGCAGACTGTAGGTGTCGGCCAAACCGGCGTAGGACAAGGCATAGCGCGGATCTTTCTGGACGGCTTGGTTGAAATAGTCGGCGGCTTTCCTGAGGTCGGCTTCAGTCCATTTATTCCAGTAGAAAAGGCCTTGCAGATAGAGCTGGTAGGCCTCGACATCCTCGGTGGGCCGCTTCGCCAGCAGTTTTCGCTCTTCGCCTTCAAGTTTGGGACGCAACCGGCCGTAAATGTCGGCGGCAATCTCCTGCTGCACCGAAACCAGGCTAGAAAGCTTGCGGTTGTATTGCTCGCCCCAGATTTGTCGGCTTCCGGGCACGTCCTCCAGGCTGACACTGATCATCAAGTCATCGCCGGTCTGAATGAGTCTGCCGGTAAGGATGGCCTTTACGCCCATGTCGTGCCCCAACTTCTGCGGATCGGTTGTCTGTCCCTTGTATCGAAACACCGTATTGCGGGACATCACCGAAAGGTTAGGCAATTGCGACAGACTGTTGATCAGGCTCTCCGTGATCCCATCGCTGAGATATTCCGTTTTCGGGTCGTTACTTACATTCGCGAAGGGCAAGACGGCAATGGAGTCGATTCGTCCCTGGGAGGAGCCGTGAAACACGCGATCGCGCAGGCCGCCAATATTCAAGCCAAACAGGAGCACCACCAGGGCGAGGGCTCCAGCCCAAACGAAATGAATCCATCTTTGCATCGTCGAGTGCTCGGAAGAGGCGCCCAAAGTCACTTGGAAAGCGCGGGCGGAGTCCGTGTCGCGCTTCAACCGCTGCAAGTCCGCGCTGAGATCCGCTGCGGTGCGATAGCGGAGCGCGCGGTCCTTTTCCAGCGCCTTGTTGATGATTTGCTCGAGTTGCGGGGAAATATCAGGATTCAGACGCGCTGCTGGCACCGGCGCACGATTGAGAATGGCCTCGAACACAACTCCCGAGGTGTGTCCTACAAAAGCCTGCCTGCCGGTGGCCATTTCGTACAGCACGAGTCCGAGGGAGAACAGGTCCGTGCGCTCGTCCAACTCTTGCCCACGCACCTGCTCCGGAGACATATAGGCCACCGTGCCCATGGAAACACCCGTGCTGGTCAGATGCGCGTCTTCCGTTGTGTTGGTGAACGCGGTTCCGGCGTGGCTCAGTGATGCCACCCCTTTGCGCTCCGGCATCAACTTGGCGAGACCAAAGTCGAGAAGTTTGATCTGGCCACGTTCCGTCAGAAAAATATTCGCGGGCTTGATGTCGCGATGAATGATGGCTTTGGCGTGAGCGGCCTCCAAAGCGTCCGCCATCTGATGGCCGTATTCCGGCACGCGCTCAATATCCAACGGCCTGCCCGAAATGCGATGCTTTAGTGTTTGCCCCTCGAGAAATTCCATGACAATGAAACTCTGGCCTTCGTATTCGTCGACGTCATAGATAGTGCAAATGTGCGGGTGGTTCAAAGAGGAGGCCGCTCGTGCTTCGCGTTGAAATCGCTCGACGGCAGGATGATCCTTGGAAAGCTGCTCGGAAAGAAATTTCAGGCACACGTGGCGGCCGAGGCGAAGGTCCTCGGCCTTGTACACAATCCCCATGCCGCCGCCGCCCAGCTTTTCCAGAACGCGGTAATGGGAGATGGTTCGCCCGGTCATGAGAAGGAAATCGCCATCCGCGGTTCATCTTAGGGTGCGTCTACTGACAAGTCAACGTGCAGACTTTTTTTGACTTGCTCGCGGCGGTTTTTCGAGCAATTGATCGATGGCGCGAACCAACGCATGCCCGCTCGCGCGCAATTCGCCGATGCGGTGCCGCGCTACCTGTTCCAGGATGCGCTCACCACGCGGCAGCAACGACACCAGCACGCGGCGCCGGTCCTCGCGCCCACGCGTGCGCCGGACATAGCCGTGGGTCTCCAAGCGGTCGATCAATTCGACGACACTGTGATGTTTCAATGCCAACCGATCGGCCAAGGTGCGGATCGTTGCTTCTTCGTCGGCCGGCAACCCTCGAATGGTAAGCAACAGCAGGTACTGCTGAGGCTCCAAGCCCGCCGCCTGCGCCACCACATCGCCTTCCCGCAGGAAATGGCGGATGCGATAGCGCAACTCGGCCAACGCCCGGTATTCGTCGGTAGTGATCTCCGCGGCCATGCCTCCAGTATATCGTACTGCGATATACCAGGGAGCGCGGACCGTGATAAGTTCGCGGGAGTAACCCTGCAGGTGGGTGTGGGACAACCAATCCCTGGCTGTCCTTATTCGTCTTGGTGCTCGTAATGTGCAGACAAGCTAAAGCGCCTTGCGGAACGCTTTCTGCGTCTTGTAATGCTCGTATCCGTTCCGTTCGTAAAACCCGTGCGCCCGCTCGCGGATCACATTCGACCGCACATTCATCCCCCGGCAGCCGCGCCTTCGCGCCCATTCCTCGGCAGCTTCCAGAAGCTTCGCGCCCGCTCCTGCGCTGCGCTGTACTTCCGCAACGATCAGCCCATTCACTTCGGCCCGGATATCGCTCTCCAACAAATGCGCCACGCTGACATGCACCCAACCGATCAAGCCCGTGGATGCGTCGGGGGATTCCGCGACAAACACAGCATGCTTTGAAACAGGAGTGAGCTGTCGCAGCCTCGTCCCGATCTGGGCCGCCGTAGCCGGATATCCCAGCTCTCCGGAGAGCTGCGCGATCCGTTCGGCATCGCCGCGCCGCGCTCTCCGAATCTTCAGTTTTTCTGACGCGAACGCATTTGCCATTGATGCCATCGTCTCACGCCGCCTTCCGCCGTAGCCGACGCTGCACCGCGTCGCTTCTGAGCTCGCGCAGCGCGTCCGCAGCAATCCATCGCGCTGGGCGAGACCGCTGTCGCCGAATTTGCTCCGCTGCGCGAATCGCCGAGCGATTAAGACGCAAGTTTCTCTTTCCGATATTTCGGAGCGCCCAATTGACCGCTTTGCGCACGAAGTTCCTTTCATCATGCGCTTCTCGTTCGATGACATGCAAAAAGCGCTCGAACCGCGCATCCGGCGCTTGTTTATCCTTGTAGCTCAAATAGGCTGCCAGTGAAAATGCCGCGCGCTTGACAAATTCTTCTCGCCTTCTGCTCCAGGCCTCGACCTGCCGCCACGCCGCGCTTGCACCCGCATAAAGATAACAGCACGCAGCGTCCACGATGTCCCACGAATCAAACTCTCGCGCCCAGCGTTCCATCTGCCTGGCAGTAACTTTGTCTGGTTCTCCGATCAGCGTCGCCAGAATTCGCGCTTCGTGAATCCCCGAAGACCACAACTGCTCGGCAAGTTTGTGGTTCTTGCCGATGCGCCGCGCCAGCCCATGCAAAACTGGCTGTGAGATTCCATACGCCTTCGGCACCTGGACGCCGAAATATGCCATCTTGGCGCGAACCTTGCGATTTCCAAGCCTCTTTAATTCCCGCAGGACGCTTGTTCGACTCCAACGTTCTGCCCTTTGCTTGCGCGAAGAACTTTTAAAACGTCTTGTCAGAGTCGAGGAGGATTGTGACCGGGCCTTCATTGACCAATTCCACCGACATCATCGCCTGAAAAATTCCCGTGGCTACGGTAACACCCAGCCCGCGCAGCGCCTTATTGAATTCTTGATACAGCGCAGCCGCTTGCTCCGGCGGCGCCGCGGAAATGAAGCTCGGGCGGCGCTGTCCCCGCGCGTCACCATACAAAGTGAATTGTGAGACCACGAGGGCTGCGCCCCGCACGTCCAGCAACGACCGGTTCATTTTACCCTGCTCATCCTCAAAGATGCGCAGGTTTGCGACCTTTTCAGCCAGCGAAGCAGCCACGACGGGGGAGTCTTCCCGGCCCACGCCAAGCAAAACCATCAACCCGGCGCCGATTTCCCCGGTCACCCGCCCTTCGACCGTCACCTTGGCACGGCTCACCCGCTGCACAACAGCTCGCATAAATTGAAGTGTTGGCGCTCCGTTTGGCACGAAGGAGGCCACTGTTATCCCCAACACATCCGACAAGGATTGCGAAGGACCTCAACCTCTCGTGCTTGGCTGCGTAAATCTACTGATCGGCCTTTTTCTCTTTCCCTGGCTTCCTCGGCAGCAGCTCCGGCAATTGCGCCACGTTGTACGCAAACACCGCCAGCACCTGCGCACCTTCCGTCAAGTCATCCCAACGCACGTGCTCCAGCCTGTCCGACTGCGAGTGATGCATTTTGTCGTAGTCGGCGACGTCCTGCACGCACCAGAAGCCCGGCACACCCGCTTCATCAAAGGGCACGTGGTCAGAGCCGCCCTCCCTGCGCAGGCTTGGCTCTACTAATCCAATGTCTTTCGCCTTGGCGAGTGGATACAGCGCATGGTCAATCGTCTCGCGCGCGCCGTAGTTTCCCATCAAGCCGATGGTAAGTACTTTGCCCGTCCCCGTGTCGTGCACCAGCACGCCGGAGATCTTCGGCAACTCGTCCTTGTGCGCTTTCACGTACGCGCGAGAGCCGTTCAAGCCCTGCTCTTCGCCGGTGAAGAGCACAAACCGGATCGTGCGCTTCGGCCTGACTCCCACTTTCTGCAGAGCCCGCGCGGCGGCAAGCACCGCCATTGATCCTGTGCCATTGTCCGTCGCGCCGGTGCCCAGGTCCCAGGAATCCAGGTGCGCGCCAAGGATGACAACTTCATCGGGCTTCTCCGTTCCACGGATCTCCGCCACGGTGTTGTACACTTGCACCGGCTTGCCGCTGAGGCTTCCCTCAATGCTTACCTCCGCTTCCGCGTGTCCTTCCTCCTGCAAGTGCCACAACTGCTCGTAATTCTCGCGGACCGCGTATGCCGCTGGGACTTGCGCGGCTTGATAGTCGCGGGACTGCACGGACATGTTCAGCAGGCCAAACTCCTTCTCCGAAGCGATCAACGCTGCGCTGACTTTCTCATCGGCAAACATCTTCATGGCCGCCAGCCGGGCCTGCCGGTACGCTGCCGGGTCAATTGGCATTTCATTCTCGGGATGCATCAATGGAATCGTGCTCTTGTCCCAGGGAGTCGCCAGGGGGAACTCCGGGGCTTCCATCTTTCGGGGCCGGCCAAACAGGACAATTGCGCCTTTTAATTTCCCTTTGTATGGCTCCAGATCCTCCACTTTTTCAAATGTAACCCCAACAACCGGTCCGCGCACCGGGCCATTCGTGCTGGGAGACCATCCTGCTGTAGCCAGCGTCAACGTCTGCTCGGTCGGAACAATCAGCCGGCCGGTTGCCGGGCCGCGCGTCCACCCATTCGCAATTGTCCAGTCCTCGAGATGCGCGTTCGAAAGACCTGCCGCTTTAAACTGCTCCGCGGTCCAGTGGCTCGCCTGGTCCAGTTTCGCCGAACCAGTGAGCCGCGGACCGATGTGCTCGGTCAGATACGTCAGGTCCGCCTTCAACGCCGGCTCGTCGGCTTTCACCTGTTCCAGAATTTTCGTGTCCATTTCCGCAACCGGATCGGGCTTTGCCTTCTCACTCTTCGCGTCTTTGGTGGGGTTATAGGGCAGCGGCCGCCGGGGCAGCAAATCCGGCAAGTTCGCCGTGTTGTACGCCCACGCGGCCAACACTTGCGCCCCTTGATTCAGGTCGTCTTTCCAGACCTTATCGAACGTGTCCGACTGGCTGTGGTGCGTCAGGTTGTATTCCGCGCGTTCCTGAATGCAGAAAAATCCCGGCACCCCAACCTCGTCAAAAGAAAGATGATCGGTACCGAAGGAGCGTGCCATGCGCGGCTCGAGCAATTTCAATTCGTGCAGTGGCGCAAGCACCTGGTCCACCAACTCGCGGTCCTGATAATTGTCGTGCAGCCCCAGGGTCAGCACGCGGCCGGTCCCGGCGTCGTGGACGAGCACAGCGGAGACTTTCTCCAGGTCGTTTTTGTGCGCCTTCACATATTCCTGCGAGCCATACAGGCCCTGCTCTTCGCCCGAGAACAGCACAAAGCGAACCGTGCGCTTTGGTTTCAGGTTCAGCTTGGCCAGAGCGCGCGCGGCTTCCAGAACGGCGATGGAGCCAGTTCCGTTGTCGGTCGAGCCCGTGCCCAGGTCCCACGAATCCAGGTGCCCGCCGATGATCACCATTTCATCCGGCTTCTCCGAACCGCGGATTTCCGCCACTGTGTTGTACACCTCCATCGGTTTGCCGCCGATGGTGTTCGTCATTTCCATTTCCACCTGCACCGGCAAATGACGCTGCAGCATCCGGAAAATTTCGCGATACCCCTCCCCGGTAATGAACGCCGTCGGGACTGGCCCAATGTCGTAACGCGCCAAGCTCACGTCCGTCATATTGAGCAGCGCATGCGGCTTGTTCGAATCGCGCAGCACCGCTGCGACGCCTTCCTGTTTCCAGAATTCGGTCCGCTCTTTCGCTGCCTTCTGAAAAGCTTCAAACGGATCCGCGACGGGCGGTTCCCCCATTCGCGGCGGAGGCTGCTGCATCGGCCGGCTCAGTTGCGCGAGCGGATCATCCGCCTTCGGCGGAGAAAGGCTCGCCGGCTCCTGGTAAATCACGATTGCGCCCTTCAGCTTGCCGTGAAATTTTGCAAAATCTTTTTTCTCTTTCGCGTCAAAATACACAACCGGTCCGGTAATCGCACCTGGGGTGCTCGGCGACCATCCCGCCGCCGCGATCGTAAGCGGATGCTCTGTCGGACTCACTATCCGCGCGCTGGCCTTCCCGCGCGTCCAGGAACGCTCCATCGTCCATCCTTCCAGGTGAGCATTCACCGCCCCGTATTTGGCGAACATATCCCGCGTCCATTCGTTGGCCTGCTTGAGCTGCGGCGAGCCCGTCAGCCGCGCTCCGATACTGTCCGAGAGGTATTCGAGGTTCGCTGCTGCCTCGCTGTGCTCGCGAATCTCGTTGAGAATCTGCGCATCCGCCGCCGCAAACGGACTCTTCTCGTCGCCGGGCGGCTTGGCCGAGCCGCCGCCCTCCGCTACTAAACCCAAAACAACGCCGCACACAAGCACACTGAATCGACGCAAGTTCATTCGTCTACCTCAACCCAATCCGGATTTTTGCTACTGATTCCACGCGCGGCAGCACGCTCCCGCCGTCTCCCCTAGCTTCTTGGACGCGCGCAAGCTCATCAACCGTTTCGCACCCGCCTGCGCCGGTTACGCTGCTTCCGCGAACGCGGCGCGGGCTGGCATTTCGGGCAGAAATAGCTGCTGCGGCCAGCAACAATCACGCGCCGGATCGCCCGGCCGCAACGGTAGCAGCGTTTTCCTTCGCGTCCATACGCCCGATGGTGCCGCTGATATTCTCCCGGCTGGCCCTCGGCGTCAAGAAAGTCGGAAATCGACGACCCGCGCGCCAAAATCGCCTTGCGCAAAACGTCCTGCAGAACTTTGCGCAGGGTTGCGGCCTGTTTTTTGCTGAGCTCCGCGCCTCGCCGCGCAGGATGAATTCTTGCCCGCCACAAACTTTCGTCGGCGTAAATGTTCCCGACGCCGCGCAATACGCTCTGATCCAGCAACAACGCTTTAATCTGCGCGTGCCGTGAGCGGATGCGCGAGGCAAACTCCTCGGCGCTCACCAACAACGGATCAGCTCCAAATGCCGTCAACTCCTCGGCCAGCAACGCCCCCGTAAGATACGCGATGCGCCCAAAACGGCGCGGGTCCGCGTAGCGCAGCTCCCGTCCGTCGTCGAGCCCAAACCATACATGCGTATGCTTCGCGCTGGGCTGCGCTGCGGCGCATGGCGCAAGCTGCCCCGTCATTCCCAGGTGCACCAGCAGAGAAACTGCTTCCCGATCTCCATTCTCCGAATTCCCGCTCGCATTCGTGCGCGCAGAAAGCCGCAGCAGCATGAATTTGCCATACCGCTCCACCGCCTCGATCTGTCTTCCGGGAAGATGCTGCTCCAGCGCCGCGGGATCATCGATGAAGTCCGTCTTCCCCAGTCGCACCGACAGAATTCGCCGCCCGGCGATGGATTTTTGCAGCCCTCGCGCAACCGTCTCCACTTCAGGAAGTTCCGGCATAGGTCTTGCCCGCAAAATGCAGGGGCGCAGCCTGCAGCTCGCAGGCCTACTCCGCCCCATGTCCGCAAGCAGTAAGAATTCTACCTCGCGCCCATAATCATTCGCGAAATGGGCCGCGCAATTACTTGATTGCTGCGCTCGGCGGCGGCCAGAAGCCCGGCTCGCTAATAGCTCTTGCGTCGCGCTTCTCCGCATACTTCTCCACCGCCTTGCCAATCGCCGAAGCCTTCCCAATCAGCACAAAGACCAAATTTTCAGCCGGGAAATGTTTCTGGATCACCTGCTTCGCGATTTCCGGCGTCACCGCATCGATGCGCGCCTCCAATTGATTGATCTCGTCGTCACCCAGCCCATAAAACTCGTGGCTTGCAATAATCTGCGCCAGCTGTCGCGAAGTTTCGACGTTCGGCGGAAACTGCCCCTTGATGTAGCTCTTCGCCGATTTCAACTGTTCGTCCGTCACGCCGTCCTTGTGCAACTTCTGCAGCACCTGCAGCGCCAGGTCAATCGCCGGAGTGGTCGTCTCATTCTTCGTGAAGCTGAAAATCCCAAACGGCCCCGGCGCTTTCCGCGAATCGAAGAAAGAAGACACTCCGTAGGTATAACCGGACTCCACGCGCAGCGCCTCATTCAACTCCGACGTAAATCTCCCGCCGAAAATGGTGTTCACCACGCGAATCGCCACGCGATCCGGGTCAGTGCGCGCAATCCCCACGTTCCCAAATGCAAAATACGTCTGCGTCGCGTCGTCCTTGTCCACCAGCAGCAAGCGCTTGCCTTTCACCGGCGCGGTAGCCGCAATCTGCGAAGCCGCCACGGTGCGCACCGGCCATCCGCCGAATACATCCTCCAGTTTCTTCCGCATCTCTGCGCCATTGAACTCCCCGGCCACCGCCAACAGCGTATTGCCCGGCGCATAGTTCGTTTCGTAGAACTTTGCGATCGCGTCGCGTTTGATCCTCTGCAGCGAAACTTCGTCGCCGCCCGCCGGCCTTCCGTAGGGATGCGTTCCGTACAAATATCCGTCGTAGTACAGGCCCAGCACCTGCTGCGGATCGTCCTTGGCCCCGCGCACCCCATCAATGGATTGCGCCAGCAGCTTCGCCACCTCTGCTTGCGGAAATGTGGGGTGCAGCAGCGAATCCGAGAACAGCTCCAGCCCGCGCGTCAAATCCTTGGTCAGGAACTCCGCGCTGACGCCGCTGAAGTCCGCTCCGGCATCCGATTCAAAGCCTCCGCCGATGTAATCCAGGTCCGCTGCAAACTGCTGCGCCGTTCGCGCCTTCGTCCCCTTCCTCAGCAGTCCCGCGGTAATCGACGCAAGCCCATCCTCGCCTGTGGGGTCCGCCGCCGAACCCGTTTTCACAATCGCGTACAAGTTGATCATCGGCACGCCGTGCTTTTCCAACAGCAGCACGGTCAATCCATTCTTCAAGACGTATTTCTCGTGCGGCGGCATATGCAGCGCCTGCGCCGCTGCCGAGGAGGCCAGAAACAACGTGGCCACCGCTAAAGCAAGTACATGCAATCCATGGCGGGCGCGGTTCATGGCTTGGCCTTTTCTTCGGCATTCTCGGGAATCAACGTCGCCACCGTGCGGTTATTCGCTCCAAAGTACGCTTTCGCCACGCGCTGCACGTCTTCCTTGGTCACGGCCGAATAGTTCTTCGCCGCATCAAACAATTTTCTGTAGTCCCCAAAGAAAACCTCGTACGTGCCGATCGTGTTCGCCCGCCCGTTGATCGTGCGCATCTCCCGGTAGAACTCCGCCAGCCGGATATTCTTTGCCTTCTCGAGCTCCGTGTCGCTGATCGCCGCGTTCTTCGCGTTCTCGAACTCCTCATACATGGCCTTCTCGCACTTTTGCGGGTCCACTCCCTGTTTCGGCTGCGCGGCTACTTCCACAATCGTGGGATCGAATGCCGGCTCGACCGACGAGGAAACATCCAGCGCGATTTGGTCCTTGTCCACCAAGCGCTGGTACATCCGCGAACTTTCTCCCTGGAACAACACCGTTCGCAAAACGTTCAGCGCGTAATAGTCGGGACTGTTCGTCCGGGGGATGTGGTACGCCACCAGGACCAGTGGCAGTTGCGCCGGTTTTCGCACAATGAGACGTCGCTCTCCCAACTGTTCCGGCTCCACCGTCGTCACTGGAGGAGGGGGCGCGTGCGTTGGAATCGGCTCAATGTATTTCTCGCATAGCTGAAAGATTTCCTCGGGAGAAACATCACCGGCCACCACCATCGTCGCGTTATTCGGCGAGTACCCCATCTCGAAATGGTGCTTCAGTTGTTCCATGGTCCAATGCTCGATATCGCTCATCCACCCCACTACCGGCCATTGGTAAGAGTGCGCGATGTAGGACGTTGCCCATAGCTGCTCGTCCAGCAAACCGCTATTGTCATTGTCGGTGCGCAGCCGCCGCTCGGAAGCAACTACTTCGCGCTCCGACTTGATTTTCGCCGGATCGAAACTCAAGTCGCGGATGCGGTCCGCCTCGATGTCGTAAATCAGCGGCAGTGCCGAGCGCGGGAACCAATCTTGGTAAACGGTCACATCGCGCGTGGTATACGCATTATTCGCGCCGCCATTTGCCTCCATCGCTTTGTCCAGCTCGCCCGGCCCGTACTTCTTCGCGCCGTTGAACATCATGTGCTCGAAGAAGTGCGAGAGCCCGGTAGTTCCCGGTCCCTCATTGCGCGACCCAATTCGATAAAAAATGTATAGCGCAATGTTCGGGATGCTGTGGTCCGTCTGCACCAGCACCTTCATCCCGTTCTTGAGCATCTTCTTCGCCACCGGAAACTCCTGCCCCCGCGCTGGCATTACGAACGACGCGCACAAAAGCACGAACGACGCGTTCCGAAACCACCAGATTGTCCTCATGAACCCACCCCCGTGAACGTAGGGGCGCAGCACCGCTGCGCCCCAGCTTGCAAAAGC
>Ga0210408_10001562_pt1 | contig 23762 bp, 14 predicted proteins | sample IncBWH4MmetaG_FD_155471 | JGI IMG/M metagenome (GOLD analysis project Ga0210408, IMG submission 155471) | Forest soil microbial communities from Barre Woods Harvard Forest LTER site, Petersham, Massachusetts, United States - Inc-BW-H-4-M | ecosystem: Environmental > Terrestrial > Soil >...
AGGCGCTCTTAGGTAGGCGTTGAAGTTCTTGGAGCGCGCGACTCGGTTTGGCCATGCGCAACCATCTCTCGGCGGCGGTCACCCGCACCGTGTCGTTCATATTCAGCCCGGTTTTCATGGACGTGGACTTTGCCACGCCGCCGGGCGGCTGGTCGATTGGGTCCAGACCTACTAGGAAAAAACTGGGTGCGAGCCGCGCCAAAGCCCAGAGCAGGCGCACCGGACACCCGTCTGCCAGGCACCTTCCGGGCCGGAGTCAGGGTGCCGGGGTGCCGGGCGAAGGGCAGCGGGCACGCGGGAGGTTGGGCAGCGGTGCCTGGTGACCTGGGGCTGGGCTTTGTGCACTGGCCAGGAGAGCGGGGCGGGGGTTCAGGAGGCTGCGTCAGCGCCGGCTCCGGGCTGGCCCAACGCTGCCGGCGGGCGGTAGAAGGGCGAAGGGAATGGTTGAGAGGGGCAGGGCTTGGGCTGGGTGCTGGACTGATTTTTGGGAGGCGGCGAAGCGCGAGGGGGCCTGACTGTCTCGTGTTCAGGCATTTGACTTTTACTTAAGTGGTTCAATTTTACTTGAACGAAACGGTTAAGGTTTGAGCGCGCAAAAGGCGGTTCGAGCCGACGTTTTGAAGAAATGACTTCATTTCTAACCAGTTCTCAGAAGAAACCCATTCTTCAGCCTGATTTGCCTCTAAAATCCAGTTTCTCAAGGATTCGAGCCGACTGGCCTGCCTCTTGTGGAGGCCGGCCATCTGCTGCTCCAATTCCACCTTCCTGGCGATCAGGGGATTCTTGAGTTCTTTGAACTCCTGAATAAGAAGCCAAGGAAGATTTCCCGTAGAATTTTCACTGTGGACCTTTACAAGGTTTACTACGGGGCTTTTGTGTTTGCAACCACAGAGTTTTGGGTGACCCAGGGACCGGCGTCTGGGGCGAGGCGGCGAGGGAAGGGCGGGCGTGTTTGAGGGCACGGGAATCTGTGTCTGGAACGGCCCGGGCGCTGTATTAATCGCGCTCCGCCGGAGACCTGCGTCAGTTGCTGCGGTATGAGGGTAATTTTACAATTCTTTTACAAACGTTGTGCCATTCCTTAAGTCCAATGTCAATATGGCGACGTTTAAATCACCGAAGAACCGTTTCCTTTTCCTGGTATCCACGAGCATTGCGGGCGTCATCGCCTTAACGCTGGTGGATGCCAGAACCCAGCCCACAAACAATCCCAATGCGCCCTGGACCCAGTCGCGAGCCAGCCAATTGGTTTTTTTCGCCGTGCTGGAAGGACTCTACCGCGACGGCGTCGCCAACTCGGTTGTGGATTTGATCATCCCGCCGGGTGAAGATGGCAAACCCGCGTTTGACCGGGAACATTTTGTCTATGCTTGTCCCCTTTGCCATCCAGCTTTCGATGCATTCCGGCTGTATCGCCAGCGCGAGGAGTTTTTTGGATTTAAAGCGCGGGTGGACACTTTCGGGCCGGGTCTCGACCCTGCCCTCACCGTGGGTTTGCGCAGCCATGACGCCGGCCAGCGCCGCCAGGCAATTGAGGGATTGATCAATCGTTGGGTGCGGCAACGATTGGATATGATGCGGCTGTCCGCTGCGGAGCGCGAGGCCATCACCCGCGAGATGGAGCAGGGACGCAAGCAAGGGATGAATGGATTGAAGCAGGCGTCGCAATCTCGCACAAATTGCCCCATTTGCGACGGCAGCTTCGGGGCCTGCAAACTCCAGGCGCATTAGTTGAGTAAGTTAGTCCACTCACCTGTTGCTCCCCGGCACCCGACGCCGGCCCCAGTCGCGCGCCATCTGTCCCTGGGCCAAGACCCAGCGCATGATCTGGGCGGAAAAACTCAACGGCAGGCTTCGGCTGCGCAAATGGCACGCGATGACACCTGAGTCCCTTTCGCGGACTGCTTCGGCATTCGACCGGGACAGCGGGAAATGGCCGGTGAAAGTGAAGCAGCGGGAAAAGTCCTGACTCGGCACCTACTGAGGCCACGGCTCCAGTCACCGCCGCCTCGGGCACCCGACCACGGCCCCGACACACGGCTTCGCCGGCAACCGCGCGGCTCACTCCAGGCGGAGGCTTAACCTAAAAGCATTACCCCTGGAACCAAGCCGTCTTCGTCAAGGGCCTCAATCTGTTTCTTCACTTTTTCAAAGCACCCCGGACACATTCCGTGCGTGAAGGACGCGTCCGAATGCTTCATCACGTAACTTTCAATCTCTACCCAGTCCCCGACATGATCTTTGATCTTTTTGCAATAGGCGCAGATCGACAATCGTCCGGTCAACGTTTTGACACTGGCAACGACCTCCTGAAATCGTTTGAGCAATCGTTGACGTTCGCGTTCCGCCTGGTGTTTGTGGAGGCCCATTTCGACAGAGATTTTGAGGGTGCTGGTCTCGTAGGGCTTGAGGATATAACCGTAGGGTTCACTCAGCTTGGCGCGCTCGATGACCGGGCCTTCCGCGTAGCCGCTGACATAAATAACCGGGACCTGAAAGGTGCGGATTTGTTCGGCGGCTTGAATGCCGTCCATCTCGCCCCGCAGTTGAATATCCATTAAGACCAGATCGGGCCGCAGAGTTTGAGTCAACGTGATGGCCTCAGCGCCGGACTGAGTAACCCCAGATACTTCGTAGCTGAGGCCTTCGAGCCGGTCCTTGAGGTCTTGCGCTAGATCGGGGTCGTCTTCGGCGATGACGATCTGCGTCTTGCCCAGGTGGCGATCTTCATCGCCAGAGAGATCATCGCAAACCGATACGTTGGCGCACGCGCGAAGGGTGTTCACGGAGACTTTCTAAGCAATTGCTGTGCCATTTGTTCCAAGCCTACAACGCCTCCGCCCCTCTCACCCGCTCTCTGGCCAGCACAACAATCCCCAGCGGAAAAAACGCCACTGCCGCGCTGAAGGCAGCCGGCCCCTGGACACCTAACCGGCCTTTGCACCGTCGCGCCGGTTTCATGCGCTGCTAAAAACCTGGGGCGGCGAGTTATCACGCCGCCCGGTTGAAAATTTTCAAATTCGAGGCACCCTATTTGCATGTCCTTAAAGCCGGTCCTGGCGGCGGAAGACGACGAGAACGACGTGATAATTTTGCAACGTCTGTTCTCGCGATGCCGAATAAAAAATCCCCTCATTGTTGTGAGCGACGGCGAAGACGTAATCGCTTACCTCAAGCGCGAGGGCAAGTATGCAGACCGCGAGCAGTATCCGCTTCCAGCCATGCTTTTGCTCGATATGCGGATGAGACGCAAGGGTGGCTTCGAGGTCCTTGATTGGTTCGGCACAAAAGCCAAACCCAAATTTCCAGTAGTCATTTTGACGGGGTTCACTGATCTAAGCCGGATGAAGGAGGCTTACCTCAAAGGCGCGCATTGCTTTTTGCTTAAACCTGTGGCCCAAACGGATTTCCTGTCCTTCATGGCGCAATTCCACGAAATCGAGATTGAAAGTCAATCGACTGCTTCTGCCGCCTGAAATTCTGTTCGGAATGCGCCAACGTGCCCGGTGCCCGGTGAGCGGGTGAAATGCGCCTTCACCCGCTCAGCCGAGCCGCAGCAGAAAAAAAACGCGCCGCCCCCGTGCTGCGTTCATCGGTTCCGCCAACGCCGGCACCCGAGCGAAAGGCCCTAGACACTCCCGCCATTCGGGTCGATATTTCGGGCATGGACACTACCAGCACCATTCCCTCCGGGGCTCCTCAAGTTGCTGAAAAAGATCCGGCTCTAAAATCTGTCGCCGGCACAACCGTCTCAATCGCCGGCTGCGCACTGGCCGCCTTCGTGTTCGGCGCGATATTCGACGCGGCTTGGCCCGGTGCTGTCGCTGCGTGCGGTATCTCGGCGATGGGCGTGGGCGTCGCGTTTTTCATGTTGAGGCGCGGTTGATTCGATCCGCGTGCTTGAAATTTGGATTAAGCGCGCGCGTTCCCACGTTGCTCGGTGTGAGGGTGAAACGCGCACCGATAGAGCCGCTGAATTACTGTTAACCTAAGCAGTATATCCCCCGTGCCTTGGGCGCGCAAGCGTCCGAGAGCGCCGCTTCGAATGGCACCCCCGTCCCAAGCCGTTTCTGCCCCCTGCGTGGTCCCCGCCGCAGGCGCACCAGACCCCGCGCCCCGTCTCCCTCCTGCTCCCTCTGCCTCGTGTCCCGCTGACCAAATTCCCAGGCACGGGCGCGCAGGTCGCTAACATCGCACGCCTCCAGTGAAAACCTGCCTGTCGGCTTACAAAACAGTATGAGCAAAACTTCAGTTGCTATGCGCCCCCGGAGGAAGAAATCCCAAGAGGCAGCTACGGAAAACAAAGGCACAGAAAGCGAAGATGCCAGCAAACATTAAAACGGTGTTGAGCACGGAGCAAACTTGGAGTGCTCTGCTATCAGAGTGATGCCATCCCTTTTCCCTGGTGATACCCCAGGCAAGCATCCCAAACGGAGCCGTGAGGATAAGATACGCCGCGTAAAGCTCTGACCGGGGTGACAACCAATTGAGAAGCGCGCCACCAGCAGGCCCACATGCCATGAGTGCGAAACAAACCAAAATCAACAATGCAGGAGTTTGCGGTCTTTTCATGGTTTGGCCAGACGAGCCTTAACATTATTCCACTAACCATCCGTGCCTATGCTGGATCATGAACTAATAGTGGGGCCGAGGCACACCGGTCCTCGCGCCCCCTCCGACCTGGCATCCCGCGCAGTCCCGATGCCTGGGGCAGCCTGGTTCGGCTTTGAAGACGGCCCAATCATCCGGTCCTCCCCATTTTCTTTTCCTTAATTCGAAGCTTCACAATCGTCTTCACCAAGTCCAACGGAATTGGTTTATCAATCGGAAACTTTAGATTACCTTTCGGACCTGCATACTGAGATGCTCGTTTTTTGAGCGCTTTTGGTGCCGGTGGATAAAGCCCAATGTGATTTTTGAATGAAGCAAAATACACCAGAATTTTGCCGTTCAACTTGAAAGCGGGCATTCGATAACTAATTACTTCTACGGCTTGGGGCGCTGCTCTTCGTATTGTCTGCCTTATTTTCCTGAGAATGCCCCGAACATCCTTCGGAGACGCACGGATATATTTCTCTATGGTTTCAAATTGCATTTTCATACTTATCGGTCTCACTGTCTGCTTTTGTTAAATTCTTCAATCTTGTCCTTCGCCTCGGCAAGGCCGACTCCGGGGTTCTGCTCCCGGTAAAGTTTGATGGCAGCAATCTTGCCGTCGGGAACACTGGCCAGGCGCTCCACCTCCGGCGACAACCCGGACGGCGGTGGCGGCGGCATTTCGACGCCTTGATGTTTGAGGAGAGCGTCCAGCTTTCTCTGAAGATCGCGCATCTGGGGTGCAAGAAGCTGCGCGTTTAAGTCAGGGCCTTTGGCGTAGGCTGAGCCTCCGGCGAAGATGGCGGCGATGACGGCGTAATCCATGAAATCTAAAACCGCGAATAATGGTGTTGTCATAATTGGTCTGCGGGTTATGCCTAAACGCTCGCTCAACTAAATCCGAGAAGCTGCCTGGAGCAACAACATCAGAGCCTCAGCGCGAGACGAAAGAGGTGTAACACTCCTGGATTGGTCTCCGCCCAACGTTTATTCAACGAACGAACCGTTCGTATATCCAATGACTCTGATCTCGAATGCAAGTCATTTATTATCAGCTCATTATATACCAAAACCTCGCTCGTTCAACACCGAAAAAGCCGCCCCCCCCTCTTAACTCTGATCCGGCGGTCTCTGTCCCCGCCAAGGTTTGGCCGGCGCGTGCACCCAACGCCATGCAGGTTGAGTCTTGGCCAGGCCCCGCCTGCCCGTCGCAAGTAGTCAGAAAGAAAAGGGCGACCCGTTGCCGAGTCGCGCCGCAAGGAACCCAGATTACCTGTTCGTACTTCCGCGAAGAGGTTGCGCCCGGTGCGGATTTGGATCAACGGCGGAGAGGTGACGGGGCGGTTACCAACTGGAGACGCCAACGGCGTGGCTGAAAGCGGTTGTAGCTGGCCAAGCAGTCTCGGCATTCACTAGAATCCTGCTATGAGCGCGAACACCGCACCCGCAAGCCCGAAGTCCTTCTGGACACCAGCCGGGCGCTGGAGCGTGTTCCTGCTGGCTTCGTCCTCAATCGCCTGCCTGCTCTTTGATTTCTACGGACTTTGCCCGATGAGGGTCTTTACGCCCTTTGTCTTTCTGCCAGCGACGCTCGCGCTGTTCGCCTGCGCGCTGTTTGATCGGTTTTGTGGCGACGGCCAGCTTTGGCGTGCAGTCGTGATCGGCATGGTCGGCGGGCTTTTGGCGGCTGTCGCGTATGACCTGTTCCGGCTTCCGTTCGTCTTTGCGAAAGCCTGGGGGATCGCTTCGGTCGTTAAGCCCATGGACCTGTTCAAAGTTTTTCCCCGGTTCGGCGCAATGATCCTGGGTCAGCCCATCGAACAAGACAGCTATTCCGCCTCGGTCCAGGTCCTCGGCTGGATTTATCACTTTAGCAATGGCGCGACGTTCGGCGTGATGTATATGGCAATGATTGGAGACGGCCTGCGACGGCATTGGGCGTGGGCGGTGTTGATGGCAGTTGGTCTGGAACTCGGGATGCTCCTGACACCCTACGCCCACGTCTTCGACATCTCAGTGACGACGCGTTTCGTCGTGGTAACGGTTGCTGCTCATGCCATTTTCGGCGTTGGTCTTGGGTTAGTCGTGCGGCAACTGGCGAGACGGGCAGAAACGGCCTTTCCTATGGCTGCGCCGGTATCGGCGTAAGACAGAAGCACCGGCGCGCCGACAAAAGGCTTCAGAATCGATACCCCAGGATCAACTTCACGAGCAAATCGTCCGTGCTGCGCGTCAGGCCGAAGCCGACGCCGAAATTGAACTCGAAGCGGGGCGAGAGGTTCAGGTCGAGCGTAGGAAAGATTTGATGATGCTGTTCCTCCCAGCCATCGAACCCGCTGAGCGAACCCAGCGAAGCATAGTACTCCGCGCCAATAGAGATAATCTTCGTCACATCGAAGCTGATTTTGGCACTGGGAGCGAACGCAAAGCCCTGGCTGGAGTTGAGCCCGTGCAATGACTTTTCCAAGGCCGGGTTCAAGGCGACGTACCAGCGGCCCCATTGTTTGTCGATAATCGGGCGCAGCTCCCAGGTCCAGGTGTCTTCGGCGAACGCTCGGCGCTGAAAACCTATCTCGATGGAGAGGCTCAGCCCCACTGGCCAATGCCAATCCTCCGGCACGCGAATGCGGGGGCGGATATGGTCGCCCACCCATTCCCAGCCTTCATGCGGCTGAATGCTCGAGAAAACATAAAAACCGGTCTCAAACCAGGGCGTGAAGCCGTGGGTGATTTCCAGCGTTTCGTGAAAAGCATGGTTCGAAGGCAGGACGCCGTTGATGGTGTCGCGCTGGCCATCGATGGCGTAGTTGCTGTGGAGCTCCACCATCGTCTGGCCGGCGGGAACCGTGTCAGCGCCATAGACCTGGATTTCGTAGTTGTCCTGGGCGTGGACCGCAGATGGAAGCAGGAGCGCTGCGGTGCTGAGAGCGCATCCGAACCAAAGGCAAGGACTGGGTTCCAAACAGGGCTTCATGGCCATTTTCTACATCAAGGCAGCGCAGATTTCCAATCTGATGTCTCGCCGATGCTTTAATAGGCCGACGGCTTGCGTAAGGGTGATCTCGCCGGCTCTTAAGACGAGCCGACTATAGTCGGCGATACAGCAGATTAAGAATCTGCGCGACTCCTTCGGTCCTGCGCTTGAATTTCAGCGAGCGCTCAGGCATAACCCTCACGTGCGCGCTCAACCATCCCACCCGAGGAAATAATCATGCAAAGGAGATCTGGCGAGAATTCATCGATGCCGCGGCGGAAGTTTTTGAAATTGTCGGCCGCGACTGTCGGCGCAGTTGGGAGCCTGAGCGCCACACCTGCGGCAGAAACCGGCCAAACCGCGACGGGTCAAACAAACAAGAAGGCTCGTTCGAACCGCCGCGGCGCTCGGCCCTACAACTCCGAATACACCGGCGAGAACTTGAACCAGGTCGCTTTCCCATTGGGCGGCATTGGCGCCGGTATGATTTGTCTGGAGGGAACGGGCGCGCTGTCGCATGTGTCTCTGCGCAATCGGCCCGAGGTTTTTAATGAGCCGTGCCTCTTCGCGGCGATTTCGCTCAAAGGCAAAAACAGCGCAGCGCGCGTGCTCGAGGGGCCGGTGCCCGCCCGGAAAATCTTTGGTCCGCCCGGCACGGGGAATGGGGCCGGCGGGACGTCCTACGGTCTGCCTCGTTTCGCCGCGGCTACGTTCAAAACCCGCTTTCCCATTGGGGTGGTGGCGCTTTCCGAGCCGGGCCTGCCGCTTCAGGTCGAAATCACCGGCTGGAGTCCGTTCGAACCGGGCGACGCCGACAACTCGAGTCTACCGGTCGCGGCGCTGGAGTACCGTTTCACTAACCGCAGCAAAGCGCCCGTCGAGGCCGTCTTTTCGTTCAACACGAAGAATTTCATGGCAAACGGAAACAATCCCCAAGCGGTGCGTCCGATGGCCGGCGGTTTTATTCTTTGGGGCGGTGGACCCAAAGACCGGCCATGGGAAGAAGGCGCTTTTTCTGCTGCTGTCTCTGAACCGGACACGAAAGTGAATCACTCCTGGTTCCGGGGCGGGTGGTGGGACCCGCTGACGATGGCCTGGAGGGACGTGGCTGCAGGCGCATGCTATGACCGTGCCCCGCTCGCCGAGGGCGGGCCCAGCCCGGGCGCGACCTTGTTTGTTCCATTTCAACTAGCTCCGGGCGCGGAGAAGACGATCAGGCTGCGTCTGGCCTGGTACGCCGGCCAGACCAACCTGCGTATCGGCAAAGATCTTGCCGGCAGCGCGCCCGAACCGGGCTCGAATTTTCGTCCCTGGTATGCCGGCCGATTCACCGACATCAACAGCGTCAGCTTTTATTGGCGCGAGCATTATGACGAGCTGCGACAGAAGGCCGCCCGGTTCAGCGAATGTTTTTACGATTCGACGCTCCCACCCGAAGTGATTGAGGCCGTCGCGGCCAACCTCACCATTCTTAAATCGCCCACGGTGCTTCGCCAAGCGGATGGCAAGCTTTGGTCGTGGGAGGGGTGCAACGACACCTCGGGCTGTTGCCACGGTTCCTGCACCCATGTGTGGAATTATGCGCAGGCCATTCCCCATCTTTTTCCCGGCCTCGAGAGGACGTTGCGCGAAACCGAATTCGGTCCATCCCAGAACGAGGCGGGGCATCAACAATTTCGCAGCGCGCTGCCGATTCGCCCGCTGGAGCACGACTTCCACGCCGCTTCCGACGGCCAGCTCGGCGGCATCATGAAGGTCTTCCGCGAGTGGCGCATCAGCGGCGACACCGAATGGCTTCGCGCGCTCTGGCCCAAGGTCAAATGCAGCCTCGATTACTGCATCCAGACCTGGGACCCGGACCACCAAGGGTGGGTTCAGGAGCCGCACCATAATACTTATGATATCGAATTTTGGGGACCGGACGGCATGTGCACGAGCTTCTACCTCGGCGCATTGCAGGCGGCGGCGCTCATGGGCAAAGCCCTGGGAGACGATGTGCCGCTCTATGCCGAGTTGCTGGCCAACGGGCTCGCTAAGGCCGAGAGCGAACTTTTCAATGGCGAATATTTTGTCCAGCGTATCGAATGGAAGAACCTGCACGCGCAGAGCAACACAGGGGGTTACTCGCCGGAAGCGTTGGCGCTGTTTGAGAAGGAAGGCCCGAAATACCAATACGGCAACGGCTGCCTGGCCGATGGCGTGCTCGGGTCCTGGCTGGCGCTGGTCTGCGGGGTTGGCCAGGTGATTGAGGGCAAGAAAGTCGCCAGCCACTTGCGGGCGGTCCACCGATACAATCTCAAACACGACCTGTCAGACTTCGCCAATCCCCAACGCCCCACTTACGCGTGCGGCGACGAAGGCGGGCTGCTGCTTTGCACGTGGCCCAAAGGGGGCGAGGTGTCACTGCCGTTCCCTTACTCGAACGAGGTCTGGACCGGCATCGAATACCAGGTCGCCTCGCACCTGATGCGGCTGGGCCTGGTGAAAGAAGGACTGGAAATCGTGCGGACCTGCCGGGACCGCTACGACGGGCAGGTGCGAAATCCGTTCAATGAATACGAATGCGGCCACTGGTATGCGAGGGCGATGTCCTCTTACGCACTGCTCTTCGGACTAAGCGGCGCGCGCTACGACGCAGTGGAAAAAGTCCTGTATCTCGAGCCGGCCATCAAAGGAGATTTCAAATGCTTCTTTTCGACGGCGGGCAGCTATGGGACGGTGGGTGTCCGAAAGGGCAAGCCTTTCTACGAGCCCAAGGTGGGTACGTTGGAAATTCGAGAGATCAAATCTAGAATGGCAGCTTGACAGCATACTGAAGCAGCATCATGATGTCATTATGAGAACGACCGTAACTTTAGACAAAGATGTTGAGTTGATGTTGCGGGATGCGGCGCACCGGTCGCGCAGCAGTCTGAAGAAAACACTGAATGCAGCGATTCGAGCAGGGTTGGGCAGGAAAGACCTGCGGCGCAAATCACCGCCCTTCGTGCTGCGGGCAAGGCCGATGGGTCTGCGGGCGGGGATCGATCCGGCTGGGCTGAATAAGCTCGCCGATGATTTGGAAATCGGAGCTTTTCTTGAAAAACGCCGGCGGCCCGGCCCAGTATGATCATTCCCGACATCAACTTGCTGCTTTACGCTTACGATTCCAGTTCGGCGTATCATGGCAAGGCGGCGGCCTGGTGGCAGAATTGCTTGTCGGCAACCGAACCCGTCGGACTGCCTCAGGTCGTCGTGTTTGGTTTTCTGCGCCTGGCCACCAGCAGCCGAGTCTTTCAGAAACCCATGACACCAACGGAAGCGGCGGGGCATATCCGGTCGTGGTGGAAACAGCCGGCCGTGCAACTGCTCGACCCAGGACCCGAGCACACGGAACAAGTGCTCAAATTGATCGAAACCCTGGGCACGGCTGGAAACCTTGTAAGTGATGCACAGCTCGCGGCTATCACTATCGAGCACGGAGCCGTGTTGCACACCGTCGATACGGATTTCATGCGATTTACTGACTTGCGCTGGTTTAATCCTCTTTCCGGTATTGGCAGCGGTACGGTCCGCAAGCCCCGAAGCTAAGTCAGTTAAAACAGCGACGAAAGGAGCAGCGACGCGCTCTCGGCATGTTCAGACCCATCCAACTTCCGATCGGGCGAAAGCCGGCCAGCTAGACTTGGCCAAGCCGTCCGGTTGAATCACCGAAGCGTTCCAATCCTTCAATACCCAGGCGGTCAGCGAGGCTGAGGAAGAGGTTGGTGGCGGGCTTGGAGCCGTGATTGACGTAGCCGCCGGGCGTGAGAGTGCCGCCTCCGGCGCCGGCGAGAACGATCGGCAGGTTGGTGTGGGTATGGCGATTGCCGTCGGCGTTGCCGCCGCCATAAACAATCATGGAATTGTGCAGCAAGGAGTTGCCGTCCACGTCCTTGGTGGCCTGGAGTTTTTGGAGGAAATTGGCGAACTGTTTCACATACCAGCGATCGATCTCGGCGACCTTGGCGATGCGCTCGGCCTGCCCTTCATGATGGGAGAGGTCATGGTGGCCTTCGGAGATCCCAATCTCGCGGAAGGAACGGTTGCTGCCGTCATGAGCCAGCAAGAGGGTTGCGACGCGGGTGGAATCGGTTTGGAAGGCGACCAGCAAGAGGTCATACATGAGCTGGATGTATTCGGCGTAGTCCTGCGGGAGACCCGCGGGTGTTTCCATGCCCGGGTTGGCAGCCGGGGCAAGGTGCTCCGCCTTTTGAATGCGAGTTTCGATTTCACGCACGCCGGTAAGGTATTGGTCCAGTTTGTCACGGTCGGGCGCGGCCAGCCTGCGTTCCATGTCGTGAGTCTCGGCAAGGACGAAATCCAAAACCGAACGCTGCTCCTGCTGGCGCCGTTTGAGGTTTTCGGCGCGTTCGGAAGCTGGGCCCGCGCCAAAGAGCCGCTCGAAAACCAACCGGGGATTGGTCTCCGGCGTCATCGGGGTGGTCGGCGAACTCCAGGAAAGATTGTACACGTAGGCACACGAATAGCCCGAGTCGCAAGCCGCCGTTTTACGGACACTGTCACACGTCAGCTCGAGGGAAGGCAACCGAGTCAAATGGCCGATCCGACGGGCCAGCACCTGGTCGATCGATACACCAGCATGAATATCCGTCGCGCTTTTCTTGAGACGGACACCGGTGAGGAAGACGGAATTGCCGCGGGCATGGTCCCCGGCGCCATCGGGGCCCGGCATGGCGTTGAGGTGGTCCAGGCCACCCAGCACCTGCAGGTGCTGCCGGCACGGCTCCAGCGGTTGGAGGGTGGGACTAAATTTGAAATCTTTGCCTTCGTGGTCCGGCCACCAGGAGGAAGGAATCGCGCCATTGGGGAAGAAAACGAACGCGGTTCGAAGCGGCGCCCCGGCAGCGCTGGTGGCGAGCCGACGTGCTCCGCTCTCGGCGGCGAGCAGCCGCAGCGGCCGCAACGATTCGAAAGCCGGCACGGCGAGGCACACGCCCAGGCCTTTCAGGAAATGGCGCCGGTTAAGGCTGGTGTTTGGATGGAGCGACATACGCTAAGCTAGCAGAAGTTCGGCATTTTTCAAATGGAGCGGATTCAACGATGCCCGTCAGCAGGGTGGAGAAACGGCCCTCGGCGTGGTCGAGCCCCGCAACGAGTTGATCGACTGTTTCGACATCATAGTATTCGAGGCCGCGTCCCACCGCATACGTGAGCAGCTTCTCGGCCAGGCACCGATAAAAATCCCGGCGATGCTCAGTGGCCAGGATATGCTTCAGCTCCTGAACATTTTCAAAAGATTCCCCGGTGATGAGTTTGCCTGCGGTCTCGATGGGCCGCCCGCGTTCCTGTACGCGCCAGAGGCCCATCGCGTTGAAATTTTCGAGCGCCAGGCCCAAAGGGTCCATCCGGTTGTGGCACGAGCTGCAGAGCGGCTGGCTCCGATGGAGGGCCAGCGTTTCGCGCAAGGTCGGCTCATGGTCCTTGATGTCCTTGGCGGCATCTTCCAGGGGCGGGATGTTGGGCGGGGGCGGCGGAGTCGGCATCCCCAGGACGTTGTCCAGGATGAACAGGCCGCGCTTGACCGGTGAGGTGCGCGTGGGATTCGAGGTGACGAGCAAAAATGTGCCCTGGCCCAATATTCCGCCGCGCGGGTTGTCGGCGGGCAAGGTCACCAGCCGCATTTCTTTGCCCGTGACGCCTTCAATGCCGTAGTGTTTTGCGAGCCGTTCGTTCAAGAAAGTGTAATGGCTCTCAAGCAGCTCGGTCACCGGGCGGTCCTGCCGCACGACATATTCGAAGCACTTTTCGGTTTCCTGGCGCATGGCCTCCCGCAGCTCGCCTGTCAGTTCGAGCCGGGAGCGACCAAATTTCTGGAAGAATTCCGCACGGACCTTGGCGAACTCCTCCTTCTCAGCAGGCGTGAGGCTTTCCTCAGGACGGTTGCGCAATTCGCGAAATCGCGCCCGCAGCCGCTCCATTTCGGGGTCGATTTTTCGTTCGCGAGCGAAAACGGAGCGGGCGTCGATCTCAACGCTCTCCACATCCCGGGCCTGGAGCCATTGGCCGGTAAAGTTTCGTATCAAGGCGTAGGAACGCGGGTCCGCCAGCATCCGGGCCACCTGCGCGGCGAGATTCGCGCGCAGTTTATGCTCGCGGGCCAGGCGAAACAATTCGTCATCCGGCATCGACGACCACAAGAAATAGGACAGCCGCGAAGCCAGCGAATATTCATCAACGAACGGGTAGGGCTGGCCCTTCCGGCTCGGCTCGGCTTGTTCTTCGCGAAAGAGGAATCGGGGAGAAGCCAGGACAGCGGTCATCGCCTGGGCAATCCCGGCTTCGAAAGTTTGGTGCGGCCCGGTATAGCTTTCTTCCGCCATGGACACCAGCCGCCCGAGTGTCGCGTCATCCACCGGCCGCCGGAAAGCCTGGCTGGCAAAGCGTCGCAACACATCCTGGGCATAAGAACGTCGTTCAGCCGGGCCTTGTGGCGCCTCGTCTTTGGTGAAAAACCGGGAGTAGTTTTTCGAGGCCGGCGACCTTGTTTCGCCGGATGCCTTCGGGTGGGTGGGCACGGCCTCCGCCACGATCGTGCCCGCCGCCGCCAGGTACTTCTCCAGCAAGACCGGGGAGACGGTCAGCACATCGCCGATGGTATCGAAACCGTAACCGGTGTCGTCCGGTGGGAACTCCACCTCGGTGTCATAGTCAACGCTCATCAAGTCGCGAATGGTGTTGCGATATTCGACACGGTTAAGCCGGCGGACGGTCACCCGGCCCGGATCAGGATTCTGAGGATCAATTTGGAACACGGCGCTCTTGATCCAGCTATAAATCCGCTCCTTCTGCTCCGGAGCCGGCCGGGGCTTTTTCGCGGGAGGCATGAGGCCGGCGCGCAGGTTCTTCAACGCCTTCCACCAAATATCGCGGCTCGCTAATGTCGCCGAGTCTGACTCAAAGCCATCGAACGCCACGCCGCCTTTGTTCATGCCATCGCCGTGGCAATCGTAACAGAATTCTTCGAGCACGGGCTGGATGTGCTGATGAAACTCCTCTGCGCCGGGAAGGGAAGCCGCGCTCGCCCGTCCGCTCCAGGCCGCGACCACGAGCCAGACCGCCGCTTGGCACCAGACAACCGGGTCGCGTGAACCATGCGCCGGCCGCCACCGCCAATGAGCCAAGCGTCCGTTCATGAGACGATCTCATAACACAAATCAGGCTTAGCGACAAGTCATTGTTTCACCCAGCGTCGGGCGTTGCCAGTGCCGTCCGGCCCGGGTATCTTTCTAGCGTGAATGCAGCCACGAGCCTGTTTTGGAAAGCCCAGCGCGGGCTGATTTGGTCCAATCCTAACGCGGGGGACTCGGCGCATATTCGGGCGGCGTTGCTGCGGCCACGCTTTGGCCAGTTGCTGGAAATCGCAGTCGAATTCAGGCTGGAGCGGGTACGTGCGGAATGGGCCGTCCTGAAAGAGGAACGCACGCGAGACGCCGAGCGGGCGCGCCTGCCGGTCGAACGGATTTTGCGTCACATCGAAGAAGGGTTCGCCCGTGCTGCCACCCGAGACTGACCCATGATTTTGTCTTTGCTTTTGAGTCAGGGAATTCCGTCAGGGAATTGCGGCTTCAGAAGAATTCTGTCTTGCGCCCCCTTCGAGCAGGAACACCCGGGAGGATTTCCGTCCCAGGGTGGATTCCACCTTGAGCATCGACGCGTAATCCTTGGGCGGAACGATCGCGGGCGAGGTCTCGAAATCATGGGTGATGACGCATTTGCCGGCGCTGTTTTCGGAGGTGATTCGGGCTTTGCCGCTGCCGTCGGGCGCCTCCAGGTTCTCGCTGCGCGGAGCGATAACGACCTGGTGGAAGCCGGGCGGTAGATTGATCTCGGTCCGGACGGTATGGCCGCTCTCGTGCCCAATGAAGAGCGGCAGAGTCCGCTGGTCGGCCCCACTGGGGAACAATGACGGCGCGAACGGCAGGTCGAAGTACAAATACTTGCCGTCCACGACGCAATATTTGTCGATTTCAACGGTGAACTCTTCGAGGCCCGGGTAGGTATCGAATCTGGTCGTCAGGTCTCCCACGGGCCGGGCGCCCTGGGCCACACCGGAGACGATTTCCTGGAAATAGCGGCGGCGTTCCTCGGGCGGTAATTCCGAGAAGTAGCGGTTCTTGCCGTTGTAAGCCGTGCCAAAAAAGCGCTGCGAGACGCCCAGGCGGGTCTTGCCCGCGTCCGAGAGCGAGAGCGTATAGACCGTTTCGGATTTGTCCTGGCAGTCTTTTGCTGCTCTTACGGTTTCCCAGGCACGGCTGGCCAGCACGACCGCCAGCTTGCCGTCATAGGAAGTGGAGCCCAGGTGCGCGTATTGATCGGTATCGTTGAGGTAATAAGTCTCGCCATCGACGAGCACGCGCACCAACGGTGCCTGGAAGGACTGCGGGAGCGGAAAGGACATGGTGACATTGGTAATGCCGGGAATGGGCGGCAAGCTGGAGGCCAAAACGAATTCGGGTTGAAAACCGGCGGCCGTCAGCATCGCGTGGAGCAGGATAGCCCGGTCGGCCAGGTGACCGTAACCATCGGTGAGGGTTGTGTCCGCGTCGGACAGCTCGCTCAAAGGCAGTTCGGTGAAGGAAGGTCCGGCGAGGCGAATGGACTTGGCGACGAAATCACGGATGGCCTTCACGGCTTCCGAGCGGGACTTTGTGGTTTCGGTGAGTTGATGGACCATGGCCTCGGCCTTGGCGTGTTTGCCCGAACGCTCGACCATGGCGGTGTTCAAGTCTTTCAAATAGGAGTCGGCATCCCCCACGAAATAACCGACGCCGGCCATATAGACCCATTCGGGCGGCAGTTGTGATTCGGCCGGCAGCGCCTTGACGTTTGCGGCGCTCCATTTGAACACCTGGCGGCCATCGGTGTTCTCGGCCTTTTCCTGCACGATGCCCGCGTCGCCGCTGAGGAATTTTTGGATGTTGAGGCCGGCGGGCGCAGTCAATTGAAACGACTTCTTCTCCAACTCATCCGGCATCTGGAAGGATTCGAAACCGGAGAGGAACGCTTTTCCCTTGGTAGTGATTTCAAATTCAACCTCGATGGTCGAGCCGATATCAACCCCGGGGAGATTGGCCACCAGGATTTTGCCGCCGGTGTACCGTTTCGCCGAAGCATTCCAACCGGCGTCCATCACATTCATTTCGTCCTTGGAGATTTCCTGGCGCTGGCCGGTCTTGGAAATCACGACGCCCTTGACCAGGCGGGCTTCCTGGCAGGCCGGATTGTAATCGATTTTCACCTCTGCCTCGCGGACCTTGCCGTTGTAAGTGAGGATGTGTTTCACGTAGCGCACTTTGTAAGTCGCGGTGTGCGCATCTTTGATGTCGAGTTGCTTGTCGCTTTCGATAAGTTTGGCATTGGATTCGATGGGCGTTGCGGCCGGCGGATCTACCATCGCCGGTGGATCAGCGGCGAGGTTTACCGCGGTCGCCATCACGGGCGCTTTCCGCTCGTCATATTCGAGCGTTTCCAGTGTCTTCTTCAGTTTCAAGTACTGGGCGGGGCTGAACTCAACGACTTTCAATTTCACCTCGCGAGAGCTGGAGAGGGTCCGGTCTTTGAAGCCGAAGCTTTGTTGATAGCTCAAGCAGGGGTCCTGAATCGGCGAACAGGAAGGCATCGAGAGCGCGCCGGTAAACCCATCGGCCAATTGGACTGATATGTCCTCCCGGAGGCCGCAAGCAACGTAAGTTTGGAGCGGATATTTCCGTTTCTCCAGGCCCGCGCCGCCGAGAATGAAATTGACCACCCCCAGGTCCTTGCCGACCCAAGGCACGCTGACAATGGACTTGCCCCCGCCGCTGGCGGTAGCGCCTTCGACTGAGAATTCGATTTCCGCATGAACCGGCGTGGAGACATCCTGTTGCATGTCCTGCGGGGTAAGCTTGAGGGATTTGAGGGTTGCGCCCGGCATCGCCCGCTTGAGATTGCGCTCGAAAAAGCGCCGTTTATCGTCGGGCTTCATCCGCGCGAACATGCTCCGGTAACTGTTATCGTTGATGCCGTCAAAGGAGAGGTCTGACCTGGCTTCGAGCGTGCCGGCCGCGTTGAGGGTCGCGGTAGTTTTGACGCGCATCATATTTTGCTCGGGCGGATTGATCGGGCTGGTTCGGATCTTTTCGCCCTCGGGCCGGCAAACCAGGTAGCTCTGGTCGCATTCGTAATCGGGCAGCAGCTCACGTGTGTTCTCATCCGTCGGATCCATCAAAACGTATTCGCCTTTCTTGAGCTCCGCGCTGACGATGGCGTGATTGAAAAACGGCTCGGGCACATCGGCATCTTTCTTGGTGCCAACATTAATGAGCACTGGGTAGGCCTTAAGCCCTGCCGCGCGCAGCAGCGAGACCAGCAACGCCGCCTTGTCGCGGCAGACACCATACCGCTTGCCAAAGGTGAGGCTGACATCATGCGGTTCGTAACCCGGGCGGTCCTTTTCCGGCGTCAGGCCCATGTACCGGATGTTCTTGGAGACGTAATAGAAAATCGCTTTGGCTTTATCGAGGTCGGTCTTGGCGCCGGCGATGAGGTCATCGGCGGTCTTTTTCATATCGGGCGTGGTGGCTTCGAGATGGGGCTTGCTGAGCTGCCAATACCACTTCGAAACATCGTGCCAGTCGGGCGTGGTGCTGACGAGCAGCCGCTGCAAGACAATTTCATAAGGCGGCATGGACGGCTCGTCGAACATACGCGGCACGTTGGTGACCTCCCAGCGATGAATGGTGACGCCATTTGCGCCTGGCTTGGTGGAGTGCTTGATCGTGCCTTGGACTTCATCGCGCAGGAAAATGCGTTTGAGCGGCTTCTCGCGCGGGGAATAGACCTCGTAAGAGGTATGGCGGATGTATCCTGACCCTTCAAAGACATTATACTCGGCGAACTCGCCGGGAATAATCGAGCGGTGAACGGTGAGACGCGTGAGCGAGTGGACGACATCGCCAACATCGAGCTGTGGAATGTTGACCTGGAGGACGCGGTTGTTCGGATCGTAAATATTCATCGCCATTTGGCTGTCGTCGATGGTCTCCTTTGAATTGGCCGCGACATCGACCGGCACCACCTGGCCGCCGGGCTTTATTACCTCCAGCTTGACGACCTCGACCGTGAAGTACGGGAGAATGAAGCTCAGCGCCAGTGTGCGGTTGTTGCGCTTGCCCTTTTCCGTAAGAGCCTTGGTGAACGTCTCATCCTGAGTTTCGCCCGTGCCGTCAGCCCGATAAACCCGCACCATCTTCTTTTCGACGGTGGCCTCGTCGCAATCGGGGTATTTGGCGGGCGTGATTTCGGCCGCGGCGGTGAGGGCTTGTTTGGCGTCGACCGGCGCCCAGGTGGCACCGTTGTAGGAGCCGGCGTTGGTTTGGGCAAAAACCGGCGTCGTCAGCAAAGCGACTGCCACCCAAGCGCGAATGAGGAATAAAAGTCTCTTGTCCATAAGCTAATGATTAAAGCACTTCCAAGGGGTGGAGGCAAATCTTGATTTTGATGAGGTCCCTTTGGGGCTGCCGCCAAAAGGGCGCGAACTGTAATTCGACGATATTAAGTGTGCAAGACCGAGGATGTTTGGTGTCCCGGAGGTCTGGACGAACAGCGGCGAGAATCCCGACGGGCAACCCGGTGAGAAGAGGGAAGAACAATCCTGACCTCCAATTGCTCCACCATGGGCGAAGCGCAAGGGCGGCCCTTTTGTTTCAGGGAGCTTTTTTCAATCCTTCCCATTTCACCTTCCAGCTTCCATCGTTGGGAAAACCGGGCGCATTTTGCTCTGGCGACCCATCCCATCCAGCGGCCATCATCGCCACCGCGTAGAGGAGGCCGCCGTTGCCGGGCAGGTACCAACCGCCGCACATTCCATCCGTCGAATAATCGTTCTTCGCACAATCTTTCAGCAGAGCATCGACCGCGAGCTGCGGCTGGCCCGTGCGCGCCGCGGCCATCGCGAGCCAGGGAAAATCCCAACCCCAGCAGCGGTTCCAGTCCCAGGTTGTCCAAACCGCGCTGACGGTACGTTTGGCAATCCGGGCATCCACGCCGTCGATGGGCGGCAGCATGCCCAGGACTCCAATCGGATCGGGATGCTCCCAGGCGCGTTTGGTGTAGGTGTCGTTCCACTCTGCCGTATGGATGAAGAGCCCATTGGCGACCGGCAACGGCGCCAGGTTGCGCCGCACCTGGTCCCATTGCGGCGCCCGCGGCAGCCCCATGCGCTGCCGCCATTCCTGGGCCTTGTCCAGCCCCCAGCGCCAATACGCCAGATCGAACACGGTATCGCTGGTGGTGCCCCGTTCGCTGGGCGGCATGACGAAAGCCAGGTGGTAGATGCCGGTCTTCTCATCCCTGGTGGGATAGTCGGCCATGTTTTCCGCGGTGCCCTGGACAATGTCGGCCCACTTGTCGAGCGTGGCCCTGGTGGGATGCAGGCGATAGTCCAGTTCGGCAAAGAAGATCGGATGCGGTTGCTTCCACAGCAGCACCTGGTTGCCAACCCAGGGTGCGGAACGCCCGTCGGGACCCACGGATTTGGGCCATTTCAAACCCTTGTAGCCGAGCTGCGCGGCCAGCTCCCGCGCCGCAGGGATAAAGCGCTGGTAGCAGCCAAGGGCCTGGTCGGCCATTTCCCAGCGGTCCCAGAGGGCATAGTGGGCCAGGTGCCACCACACCATCTCCATGTGGAACCGGCCGTGCCAGGGGTCGATACCCACGAGGCCGTTCTCCGAAGATGGCCAGCTACCGGCGGACATCGCCGCCATCAGGTACTGCGACAGCACGACGCGGCGCTCCAGCTCTTTCCAGCGTGCATCGCTGCTGGCCGAAAGATCGATGGCGCCGCCGCTTTTCCAAAAGGTTTCCCAGCGAAGGGCACTGGCGGCTTTGGCCTCGGCGCCGCATGGCAGGACGCGCGGCAGCGGAGCTGTGGAATAGGCGCAGACGAACGACAGCGTTTTTGACCCGCGGGCCGATACTGTCCAGACATCGTGGGCCGGTTGAGGCGCCCCCGCTGATGACGGGAGGCGAATGGAGCCCCCCTCGCCGGCCATCAGCGCGGCGTGATAGGTGACCGCATCGACCTGGCGCACAAGATCCACGCGCCGGTCGCCCTGGCGCGTCCCGACGGTGCTATGGCCGGTGGTCCGGTTGAAGTCGCCCACCCATGCCCCGTTGTCCATCGCGGGATAGGCAAAGTCCAGCGCGACCTCCAGCTCACCGCGTTCCACCAGCGGCGACTCGATGTGCACGGCGACCATATCCAGGCTGGGATGCACGCACGTTTCAACGTTCACCTCGTTTCCGTCGATCTGATAATGCGATGTTTGCACGCCGCTCCACAGGTCCAGGGAGCGCTGCAGACGGGTGATCTCGCCGGGCGCGAGGGCGCGTCCGTCACTGCGCATCAGGCGCAGGCGGCCCAGGTTCATGATATGGGGATTGGCAGGCATCCAGGAGCGAATGGCATCGGTGCCGGGGGGATAGATATTGTCGGGGCCGGTGTTGCCCCCCTTCTGAAAAGTGCCCGTCGAAGGCACGCGGTCGGGCGTCCAGCCGTCGGGCAGCGGGAAGGAGTGCCAGCCCCAGTGGGACATGCTGTTGCCCGCGAAGGTCTGCAGCCCGGTGCCATCAGTGCCGAAGCTGAATTCGCCGTTCCCCAGGGGCAGGTGCGCGGCGGGATCATTCCAGGTGATGTTGTGCCGCGTCACCAGTGCGTGACGATCGATGGGCGCCGCGCTGGCAGTCGCAGCCGCGGGAACGGCCGGCGCGGCGGCCAGGGCGGTAGAAGCCAGGAAGAACGGGATGTTGAGAGCGTATCTTAAAGTTGACGTGAGGAGGCTCTGATCTGCGTGAAAAACCAAAGAAATTTGAGCCTCCTCACGTCGGCTCCTACAATGGGCGGGATTTTTGAAACACGCACTGAGAGTACCAACGCGCAAAAGCGTTCCGAATAGGTCAGACATGATTTTGCTGGTTATACACAAATCGAGGCCTCATCGAGCGCATCCTAATCCGCTCCGTCCATTTGGCAATACCGGGTTCTCAGATGGACACACCCGATCGGCCGGGACTCGTTGACATACGCTTGACCCGGGGAGAATAGTGTTTTAGAAGACGATTCTCATGAAAGCCTATCTCGTCACGACCGGCATTGTTTTTGCGTTGATCACGGTGGCCCATATTCTGCGGGTGTTCGCGGAGGGGCCGCGCCTGGCGAAAGATCCGTTCTTCATTTTGCTGACGTTGCTGGCCGCCGGTCTCTCGGTTTGGGCCTGGCGCCTGCTGCGCAGCGCACCGCCACCTCAACCGCCCATCGCCGCAAGCGAGACGTGAGCAGCTCATGGCCGACTGGAATCCCGGCTTATGCCTGAGATTCGAGCGTGAGCGCACGCAACCGGTCCGGGATCTAGTGGCTCGACTGGAAGTGCGCGAGCCGTTACCGATTCTGGACATTGGCTGCACCGCTTTTGCGAACTATAAAAATTAGGAATGGGCACTGGAAATAGAACTGAGAAGTGTAAATAGTTATGACCGACCCCTTCTCGTCGGCCGTCCAACACCCCCAGCCGTGGCCGCATGACTTTTGTCCTTTGGTCTCTTGGTCCGGCCCCATCATCCATTAATCCATCATCCATTAATCCATTAACCCATTAACCCGTGGGGAGGCGGACAGTCTCCGTCGTTCAAGGTCACAGTTTGTGACCTTAAAGCCCGGGTGCGGGCGGCACCGAAAATATCTCCCGTACGCCTTTACGGAACACGGCGCCATTATGGCGGCCATCAGATCATTTTCGTTTGAGCTTCTCGCCACAACGAATCGAAGATGTCCGGCCGTAGCAATTGAACTGTTATTGCACGTTGCACAGCCTCCTCGAAGGTCAGTGTCTCAAAAGGCGCGGTGGCCGCTTCAAAGGTCGGCAAGAGGGCGGTGTTCCTCGGGGTTGTCGGCATCAGTGTCGCCAACAGGTTGAGAATAACTGTCGTGAACCGGCGCAACCGGCCCTCCTTTGCTCATGAGGTCGAAGGTCCTTTCGTGCGATGATTTCATCGAGAGGGGGTCAGAACGGCTTTTTTCGCCGAGCTAAACTCCGTGGAATGAATGGACAATTCGGGTTCACTTCGCAGTCGATCGAGCATCAGGCACTTAATCGGGCCTGCTCAGGATGCTGGCGGTCATGATCACTCGGTAAATACGGCTCTGCCACCACATGAGGCACGTTTGGGACGACAAAAACCTCGGTAAATAGGCCCTTGGGACGGACCTGGGACGCTTTTGGGACGACATTTTAACGCAAAAACCTCGGTAAATAGCGGCTTGGGACGAGGGGACGACATTTTTGCACTATGTGTGCGCGCGCGCTCCCCGTCAATCTGCACTATGCACTTCCCACTTCGCACTCGGTAGTAGTGCGCGTCCGTCCCGGACCGCCGTCACAAATCGTCAAAGGTGCGCCTGGACCCGGTAAAACCAATCGAAAATCAAAAATCGAAAATCAAAACTCCCAGGTGGTACTCCTAAAACCTCGGTAAATACGAGCTTGGCACGACTGCGGTACGGCTCTGGCACGACTAAAAATTCAAAAAACATCGGTAAACGTGGGCTTGGCACGACTGGTACGGCTAATTTACACATGTGTGCGCGCGCGCAACATTTCCGGTTCGCCCACATCATCCATCAGCCGCCATCCATCATCCTCCCGCCGACCGTTCCCTGCGGTAACCCATCCCCCCGTTTTGGTAACCGTTGGTAACCGTTGGTAACCGTTGGTAACCAAAAACTTTTTTCGCATGAATCCATCATCCTCCCGCCGGGTGGTACGGCTCCGACACGGCTCTCCTTTCGGGCCGGATTTGGGGCTGCGCCAAAACCACTATCCCTTGTGGTCGGTCCTCACCCAAACCACAATTTTTATCCATAAAGAAGATTCTTTATTAGCATTTCCAGAAATCGAGGCTTTTTTGCATCCCTGGGCTCGCAGCGAGGACTGACGGCGCTCCCCCTCTCCCTTTGGGAGAGCGCTGGGGTGAGGGAAATGCGCTCCCACGATGCTCGACCAGGAGCCCTTCCCCCGAAAAACTGGACACAAATGCTTGGGTTTGAGAGAACCAAGTTATGACCCAGGAAATCAGTTCGAGCGGATCGCCCAAACGGAAGCGATATACGCAGGAA
>Ga0210408_10001563_pt1 | contig 23759 bp, 14 predicted proteins | sample IncBWH4MmetaG_FD_155471 | JGI IMG/M metagenome (GOLD analysis project Ga0210408, IMG submission 155471) | Forest soil microbial communities from Barre Woods Harvard Forest LTER site, Petersham, Massachusetts, United States - Inc-BW-H-4-M | ecosystem: Environmental > Terrestrial > Soil >...
AGTGAACTGGGGCGCGGCACGTTTTCCCGGCCCATCGCCATTCGCGGTCCGGCGGACCTGGAGCGCTTGGCGGCGCAGTTGGAATGGCTCAGAGGGCGTCTGCTGGACCTGGCGCAGGAAAAAAACCGATTTCTGCGACACATGTCGCATGAACTGAAAACACCGCTGGCAAATATACGCGAGGGCACCGAACTCTTGATGGACGGCGCGGTCGGCGAGCTGCAAAGCAGCCAGCGAGAAGTGACGGCAATCTTGCGCGAGAACGGGATGAAGCTACAGCGGCTCATTGAAAATTTGTTGTCGTTCAGCGCCTGGCAGGCCAAGAGCGCCGGCCTCGAAATATCCGAGTTCAAGCTGCGGCCCTTGATCAAGAGCGTCCTGGAAAATCAGCAACTCACCTTGGTGGCGCAGCGCGTGCGCCTCGATGTTCAGGTCGAGGACCTCACGCCGCTCGCCGACCGCGGCAAGGTTCGCCTGATTCTCGACAACCTGCTGTCGAACGCGATCAAGTTCACGCCGCGCGGCGGCACCATTTCGATACACGCGCGCGGCGAACGCGACCAGCTGATATTGGATGTGATGGACAGCGGCCCGGGGATTCCGCCCGAGGAGCGCAATCGGATATTCGAGGCTTTTTATCAGGGAAAGACGCCGCAGGGAGGACACGTGAAGGGAACGGGAATTGGGCTGTCGGTGGTGACCGAATTCGTCAACGCGCATAGCGGCAGCATCGAGATCCTCGAGGCCAAAACGGGCGGCGCGCACTTCCGCGTGCGATTGCCCATGCGGCAGGCGGCGCCGACTTCCCGTGAAAAAGCTCATGCCGCGTAGAGGGTTGCGCTTCGCAGCGGGCGCGCTCGCCATCACCTGGCTCGGCGCCTGCGGCCTGTACAACCCCTTTGCCCGGGAAAAGCAGAATGTCCCGATGGAGCCGGATCGAGCGCCGCAGGACTTGAGCCCGATCGCGCCCCTGCTCGAGATGATGAGCAGCCTGCCGCAGCGCGATCCGGCTCGTCAGGCGGAAATATTCCAATCGGCCAAGGATGCCGCCGACCTGACCCCCACCACCAGCAACAGGCTTCGTTATGCGCTGGCGCTGGCCACCCCGGGATATAGCGGCTCCGACCCCGTCGCAGCGCAGCGACAGTTGTCGGAACTCTTGGCTAGGCCTGAGACTCTGTTGCCGATCGAGCGTTTATTGGCTCTGGTGGAGCTCAAAGAGGTCGAACAGAGGCTGATCCTGCAGGCTGAAAACCGGCGCATGCGCGATGACGCGCCGCACGATGATTCACGCGACAAGCTGCTGGCGATCAATCGCCGCCTGGCCGCGGAATCGGATGAAAATGTGAAGTTGCGCAAGGCCTTGGACGAGGCTCGGGCCAAACTAGAGGCGGTCACGCATATCGAGCGATCAATCAACGATCGCGGAACCAGCGGATCGCACACACCGTGAAAAAGACTGGAGAGACCGATTTGAACGCCTACTCGAATGCCGCCACGACACCGCTCTCCTTTGGGCTGCATCCAAGCGCCCGGGAGACGCAGACGCCGCAGAAGCGCAAGGCACGAATTCTGGTGGTGGACGATGACCCGGGGCTGCTGCGCCTGTTGACCATCCGCCTGCGCGCCGAGAACTACGAAGTCGAAGCGGTCGAAAGCGCGGCGGCGGCCCTGGCCGCGTGTGTGCGCTTTCGGCCGGACCTCGTGATCACGGACCTGCGCATGGACCAGATGGACGGCATCGGCCTGCTCAAGGAACTGCAGAGCCGCTGGCCGGGGCTGCGAGTCATCATACTCACGGCGCACGGCACGATCCCGGATGCCGTGCATGCCACCCAAAGCGGCGCCTTCGGCTTTCTGACCAAACCGGTCGACAAGCAGGATCTGCTCGATCACGTGCAAAAAGCGCTCAAGGTGTCGGGGTTCGCGCATGTGGACGAGGATTGGCGCGCGAGCATCATCACGCGCAATCAGCTGATGGAAGACAAATTGGCGCAGGCCAATATGGTGGCCGGAACCGATGCGCGGGTATTGCTGACCGGCGAGAGCGGCACGGGCAAGGAACTGCTGGCGCGCGCCATCCACGATGCAAGTCCCCGCCGCAACAAGGCATTCGCCACGATCAATTGCAGTGCAATGGCGGAGAACCTGCTCGAATCGGAGCTCTTCGGCCATGAAAAGGGCGCCTTTGCGGGCGCCACGCGCTCGCAGAAAGGCCTGTTCGAGACGGCCGACGGGGGCACCTTGCTGCTCGATGAGGTCGGCGACATGCCGATGCGATTGCAGGTGAAGTTACTGCGGGTGCTGCAGGAGGGCCAGATTCGCCCCGTCGGCGCCGCCGAGGCGCTGCCCACCAACGTGCGGATCATCTCCGCGACGCATCGCGACCTGCACGAATTGATGGTCGGCGGCCAATTTCGCGAAGATCTGTATTACCGGCTCAATGTGGTGCACATCGAGATGCCCTCCTTGGGCCGCCGCCGCGAGGACATCCCCTTGCTGGTCGCGCATTTCCTGGAGCAGATCGCCAAGGAGAGCGGCCAGCGAAAGATTTACGCCCCCGAGGCCGTGGAGTTGCTGGCCACCGCCGACTGGCCCGGCAACGTGCGCCAGCTGTACAACGTGGTGCGGCAAAACGTCGCGCTGTCGGTTGGCCCGATCATCACCGCGGAAATCGTGCAGCAATCGCTGGGCGGCAATCCGACGCGGCTGCCGTCGTTCGACGAAGCGCGCGATGAGTTCACGCGCAATTACCTGTCGCAGATATTGCAAATCACGGGCGGCAATGTCAGCCAGGCGGCGCGCCTGGCAAAGCGCAATCGCACCGATTTCTACAAGCTGCTGTCGCGCCACCAATTGCTGCCCGACGATTTCAAGAAAAGCTGATCCTCGGAGCCTGTCGGGCTCAGGCGTAGAATTCGGCGATCGTCTTGACGACGTGCGCCAACTGGCGCTCCTCCAGTTCCGGATAGATCGGCAATGCCAGACTTTCCGCGGCGGCTTGCTCGGAGAGCGGAAAATCTCCGGCGTGGTGGCCAAGGTACGCGAAGCACCGCTGCAGGTGCAGGGGCACCGGGTAGTAGATCTCGCTGCCGATGCTGCGCTCGGTGAGCCGTGCCCTCAAGGCGTCGCGGTTCTGCGCGCGCACCACATATTGATTGAAAATGTGCCGGCCGCCGGTGATCGCCTGCGGCGTGCGCAATTTTTCCCCCAGTTGGGCGCCGGCGAAGGCGCCGTCGTAGTACGCCGCGTTGCGCCCACGCGCCAGGGTCCAGCCATCCAGGTATTTCAACTTCACGCGCAATATCGCGGCCTGCAATTCATCGAGGCGAAAATTGCCGCCGATCACGGCGTGATAGTACTTGGGCTTGCCGCCGTGCACCCGCAGCACCCGCATGCTTTCGGCAAGCTCCATGTCATTCGTGGTGCACAGTCCAGCATCGCCGAACGCGCCTAAGTTTTTCGTTGGGAAGAACGAAAAGCAGCCGATGGCGCCGATGGCGCCGACACGCACTCCGCGCCGGTATTCCGTGCCGATGGCCTGCGCCGCATCCTCGATGACTTTCAAGCGATGCTCGCGCGCAATCGCCATCAGCGGGTCCATGTCGGCGGACTGGCCGTACAGATGCACGGGCATCAACGCCTTGATCCGGCCGCGGGTGGCGCGGTGGATCAGCCGCCCCCCTTCAGTCGCGCAATGATCGGCGATGAAGGCCTGTACCGCGGCGGGCGACAGATTGAAGGTACGGGGATCGATATCGCAGAACACGGGCCGCGCCCCGGCGCGGGCAATCGTGCCTGCCGTTGCAAAAAAGGTGAAGGGTGAGGTGATCACCTCGTCGCCCGGTCCTACGCCCAAGGCCATCAAGGCGAGCAGCAGGGCATCGGTGCCGGAGGACACCCCAATGCCCGCCGATGCCGTACAGTAGCGGGCAACCTCCTCCTCCAGAGCGCGCACGTGCTCGCCCAGAATGAAGTGTTGGCTAGCGCACACTTGATCGATAGCCGGCATGACTTCGGCACGAATTTGGGCAAATTGCGCCTTGAGATCCAGTAACGGAACATTTGGCATGGCGCTTAGAATAGCATTGCCCGGCTCATCGACCGTGGCCGGTCAGCGGGCCAATTTGACCTTTGCGGCAACCGATCACGCCTGGATGGAGGAATTTGACCCATAATGGAAGGCCATGATGTTGCGATTCTGCTACTGGCGAGCGTCGCGCGCGACGCCGGTGGCTCGATGGATACACGATGACCCAGCCGGTTTTGTTCAAACAAAGCTTTCTCGTTGCGATCGTGGCCGGCGTCCAGGCGGTGGTGCCGGCCGTCGTCGCCGTGGCCTCGCTGTACGCGACCATCGTCTATTTCGGCATCGCCTTCGATAGATCTTCCCAAGCCACCATCATCGTGGCCGTACTGTGTCTGGTGTTGATCCGGCCGCCGCAGGAGGTCACCACGCAGCTTGCCGCTGCGCGACTGGTTGCCGTCGTCGATGTGATCTTCCGCTGGCTGTTGCTGCTCGCGGTGTTGCTGGCGATCGGCTACGTCACGAAGTCCCTCGCCGAGTATCCGCGCCGCATTTTTCTCACGTGGGCGGTCATCACGCCGGTCGCGCTGATCATGGTCACGCTGGCCATGCAAGAAATCATGCACCACTTCTTGATGCACGCATTCGATAACCGCAGCGCCATTTTTGCCGGATACAACAACAGCAGCCTGGAGCTGGCGCGGCGGCTGACGAGCAACCCCGCCATGCGACTGGAAGTGTCCGGCTTCTTCGATGATCGCAGCACCGACCGCCTGGCCATGGAGTCCGACGCCAAGCTGGTCGGCAGCTTGAGCGACGTGGCCGCCTACGTGAAGGAGCATGGTACGGATGTCATTTTCATCGCGCTGCCGCTCCGGCACGTCAAGCGCGTCATGAACCTGCTCGACGACTTGCGCGACACCACGGCCTCGATTTACTACGTGCCCGACATCTTCGTATTCGATCTCATCCAGGCGCGCTCGGGCGAGATTCACGGCATTCCCGTGGTCGCCATGTGCGAAACGCCGTTCTACGGATACCGCGGCGTCACGAAGCGGCTGACCGATATTGGTTTATCCATCGCCATCCTGCTGCTGCTCCTGCCCCTGCTGCTGCTCATCGCCGTGATGGTGAAGGTCTCATCGCCCGGTCCCGTCATATTCAAGCAGCGCCGCTACGGTCTGGACGGACAAGAGATCGCCGTATACAAATTCAGGACCATGCGCGTGACCGAGGACGGAGAGCAGGTCCGGCAGGCGTCGAAGACCGACAGCCGCATCACTCGCATCGGCCGCATGCTCAGACGTTCCTCACTGGACGAGCTGCCGCAACTCATCAATGTTCTGCAGGGCCGAATGAGCCTGGTGGGTCCCCGGCCTCACGCCGTGGCGCACAACGAGGAATATCGCAAGCTCATCAAGGGCTACATGGTGCGCCACAAAGTGTTGCCCGGCATCACGGGTCTGGCACAGGTCAACGGTTGCCGGGGCGAGACCGCCAAGCTCGAAGAGATGCAGGCGCGGGTGAACTACGACCTCGAATATCTGAGGCGGTGGACGCCGATGCTGGACGTCAAGATCATTCTGCTCACCGCCGTCAAAGTGTTTCGCGACGACAAGGCCTACTGAGGCGAGAGCGCGGCGGCTAGACCTAAGCCCGCCGTCACGAATCCCTCGTGAAATAGATACCGCCCCTGAAGGGGCAGCGTGGCGTACTCGGCAATCGCGAGGCTGCGCATCGCATGGATCTTGAATGCCGCGCCGGGCGCACCCCAGGCCGGCGCCTCGACGCGAGCGTCGTGGAAATCCAAGGGCTGGCGCACCGCGGGGTACTGGCACTTGTAGAACGCCTCCTTGGTCGAGAAGATCATGGCGACGGCGGCGGCTCGTTCCGGCGCCGGCAGCGAGTCGACCCATTCACTCTCGAGGGGCACACAGATTTTGTGCCAGATCTCGGCATTGACACTTCCGACCACCTCGCTGTCGAGCCCCAGGGCGGTTGCGGCCGGCCTCCGGGCAACCACTGCCGCGCAGAAGCCGGTGGTGTGGGTAATGCTTCCCACCATACCGTCGGGCCACAGCGGCTGCCGGTCCTCGGCAACCTTGACGGGATAATCCACGAAACCGAATTCGGCCAATGCGCGCCTCGCGCACAGTCGCCCCGCCGCGAATTCCCGTACTCGCTTCGGAACCGCTCGTCCCACATACATGGCTTCCGCGGACAGCAGCAGCAAGGGGTCACCCTGTCCGCGCAGTTCGGCGGCGACCGCGCCGGGCGGGAACAAACCGCCCAAAGCCGTCGACAAGATGGCGGGATTCATGCCCCTCAGTATGCCGCACTCTTGAGTGAGCGCGCCCCGGCGCATCGCTTGCCGCGCATTTGCCGGATGGATGATAATGGCCAATGCAAAATGTCATCGTGACCGGCGGCAGCCGCGGGCTCGGACTCGCGATGGCTCGCGCCCTCGCGGCCGCCGGCTATCGCGTCATTGCGCTCTCGCGCAGAAGCACCGGGGAGTTGGAGGCGGCGAGCCGCGCGGCGGCGGACAGCGGCCGCGGCGCGATCGAGTTTCGCGCCTGCGACCTGTCCGACTTGGGGTCGATTGCGCCGCTGGTGAAGGCGCTGCGTGCGGACTTCGGCGCGCTCTACGGCCTCGTCAACAACGCCGGCTTAGGGTCAAGCGGCCTGCTCAGCAATATGCGCGATCAGGAAATCCAGCGCTTGATCCAACTCAACACCGTCTCGCCCATCCTGCTGTCCAAGTACGTGGTTCGATCGATGATGTCGCAGCGCGAAGGGCGCATCATCAATATCGCCTCCATCGTGGCCACCACCGGCTACAGCGGACTTTCGGTCTACAGCGCCACCAAGGCCTCGCTGCTGGGCTTCACGCGCTCGCTGGCGCGCGAGGTTGGGCAGCTCGGCATCACCGTCAACGCCGTGGCACCCGGCTTCGTCGCCACCGAGATGACGCAGGAACTGGAGGAAACGCAGCGCCAGCAGATCGCGCGGCGCAGCGCGCTGAAGCGCATGGCGGATCCAATCGACGTGGCGCGCGGTGTCGAGTTTTTATTGGGGGACGGGGGCCGCAACATCACCGGCACGACGCTGACCATCGACGCCGGCAACACCGCGTAATAAATACCCACTGTTCGTTAACGCACAGACACATGGCGGCCGCAGTCCACTAACTACATAGTGAAACTCGTGCCTTCAGTCATGGCGATCGGCAGCGCGCTGCTGCTGGCGGCGTGTGGCAAAGGAACGGGTACCTCGCCGCCGGATCCGCCGCCCAGCCCGCCCACGGCGGCATTGACCGCCAATCCCACCGTGGTCGCCTCCGGCAGCGCATCCACGCTCACCTGGAGTTCGACCAGCGCCACGGCCTGCACCGGCTCCGGCGGCTGGAGCGGCGCGTTGACCACCAGCGGCAGTCAGAGTACCGGCGCCCTGACGGCGACCACGGCGTACTCGTTGACCTGCACGGGCCCCGGCGGCACCAGTGCAGCGGCGGCAGCCACGGTCTCGGTAGCGGCGCCCGCCGCGCCCACGGCGACTGTGAGTGCGAATCCCACCGCGGTCGCTTTCGGCGGGACATCCACGCTCACCTGGAGTTCGACCAATGCCACGGCTTGCAACGGCTCCGGCGGCTGGAGCGCCGCGTTGGCCACGAGCGGCAGCCAGAGTACCGGCGCGCTCACGGCGACCACGGCGTATTCGCTGACCTGCATGGGCCCCGGCGGCACCAGTGCAGCGGCAGCAGCCACGGTCTCGGTAGCGGCGCCCGCCGAGCCCACGGCGACATTGACCGCATACCCCGCCCTAGTCGCCCTTGGCGGCGCATCCACCTTGACCTGGAGTTCGACCGACGCCACGGCATGCGTCGCCACCGGCGGCTGGAGCGGCGCATTGCCTGCCAGCGGCAGTCGCAGCACCGGCGCCCTCACAGTGAATACGTCGTACTCGCTGACTTGCACGGGTCCGGGCGGCACCAGCGCGACGGTAGCAGCAACGGTAACGGTCCCAGCCGCGCCCACGGCGACATTGACCGCAAACCCCACCCTAGTCGCTTCCGGCGGCGCTTCCACGCTCACCTGGAGTTCGACCAACGCCACCGCGTGCACCGCCTCAGGCGGCTGGAGCGGCGCATTGCCCACCAGCGGCAGTCGCAGCACTGGGGCCATCACGGCGACCACATCGTACTCGCTGACTTGCAGTGGTGCCGGCGGCACGAGCAACGTCATCGTAGCGGCGGTAGCGGTGTCCGGCAGCACGGTGAGCGTGTCGCCAAAAATTGCCGCCATCACCTTGTCGAGAACCCAGCAGTTCACGGCGGTGGTGCCGGGCGGCGGTGCGGCCGCGTGGATGGTTGATGGCATCGCCGGCGGCAACGGCACCGCGGGCCTCATCAGCGCGACGGGTCTTTACAGCGCCGGAACGGCGGCGGGAACGCACACCATCGTCGCGACCAGCGTCGCCGATTCGACAAAATCCGCGAGCGCCGTTGCGGCCGTCACGGATTTGGCCGGGGTGTACACCTATCACAACAATCTTGCCCGCAACGGCGCCAACACTCAGGAATATGCTCTGCAGACGAGCACCGTGAATACCGCCGGCTTCGGCAAGCTGGCAGCCTGCACGGTCGACGGCGCCATTTATGGGCAGCCGCTCTGGGTCGCCAACCTGACGATGAACGGCGCCAAGCACAACGTGGTCTTTGCCGCCACTCAGCACGATGGCCTATTCGCGTTCGATGCCGATGCCAGCCCATGTGCAACGCTTTGGTCGGTCAGCCTGATCGACGCCGCACATGGCGGGTCGAGCGGTGAGACCTCCGTACCCGGCAATCTGGTTGGCGGCGGCTTGGGCGATATCCAGCCGGAAGTCGGCGTGACCGACACACCCGTCATCGATCCCGCCGGCGGCATCCTGTATGTCGTCTCGAAGTCGGTAAACGCGGCGCAAAACACGTACTACCAGCGTTTGCACGCAATCGATCTCGCGACCGGCAAGGAGAAAATCGGTTCTCCTGCACTGATCGCCGGCACCTATCCCGGCACCGGCGACGGCACGGCCACCGTGACCTTCAACCCGCAGCAGCAGAATCAGCGCGCCGCTCTCGCTCTCGTCAACGGGGTTGTCTATATCGCCTGGTCGTCGCACGAAGACCGGGCCCCCTACTACGGCTGGATGATGAGCTATCAGTACACGGGCACGGCGTTGACGCAGAAAGCGGTGCTCAACGTCACCCCAAATACTCAGGGGGGCGGAATATGGATGGGCGGCGGCGCACCGGCGGTCGATTCCAACAACAACCTATATGTCGTTACAGGCAACGGCGCCTTCGATGCCGTGAGCGGCAGTGCGCCACACAATGACTATGGGGATTCACTGCTGCGGCTAAACGCCGCTCTGCAAGTCTCCCAGTACTTCACGCCATCGGATCAGCTCTTGGACGCCCAGAACGATGGCGACTTCGGATCCGGCGGCGCGGCACTTCTCGCGGACTTGCCCGCCGGCAATACCGTCACTCACGCACTGATCTGCGGTGGCAAGGACAGCGTTCTGTTCGTGCTGAATCGTGATTTGTTGGGCGGCTTCGGCGACGCGGCTGCCGTGCAGACGATCAATACCGGTTACTCGATCTATGCGACCGGGGCGTTCTGGAATAACAATTTTTATCTGGGCGGTGTCGGCGGCCCGCTGACCGCGTATCGGTTGGATACGACGAACGCTCATTTCGCCCAAACGTCCGCTTCCGCAAATACCTATGGATTTGCGGGCGCCACCCCGTCGGTATCGTCTGCCGCGACGCAGAACGGCATCGTTTGGGCTTTGGACACCGGCAGTTACTGCACGCAGCAATCGCCAGGTTGCGGCCCGGCGGTATTGCACGCCTACGATGCCGGCAACGTTGCGACCGAGCTGTGGAACAGCGCGCTCAGCGCCGCGGATGCGGCCGGCAATGCGATCAAGTTCACGGTCCCGACCGTTGCCAACGGCAAAGTCTACGTCGGAACTCGCGGCAACAATCAGGGTGGGGCCGACGGCTCCACCAGCGTTCCCGGTGAGCTGGACATTTACGGACTCAAGCCATGATTGCAAATGTTACAAAATTCGAATCGCCAAATTATTTTCCAAACGCCGCAGTCGCTCCACCAGCGCACACGATGCGAAAAGAGTATGGTGGAATTGACGTGGCGTTGTCTGAGGGTTCCCGGACGGCGGAATCAGCGATACTCGTGCACATCTCGGCGACTCCTATTTTCAAGGGTTTGCGGCTTGCGGCCTTCGGCCTCGCACTTGCACTGTGCGGTTGTGGTTCGGGCACCAAGACCGAGATGAACAGCGGCGGCTCGAATCCGGTGCCCTCGATTTCCTCGCTGACACCGGCGAGCGAAGCGGCCGGAAGTTCGGCATTCACCTTGAGCGTCAGCGGCACCGGTTTCATTGCCGCGTCCACCGTCAACTGGAACGGCGCGGCGCTCACGACGACCTTCGTGGGCGCAACTCAACTTACCGCGTCGGTGCCGGCCGATGACATCGCCAGCGTCGGCAGCGCCGGCATTACCGTCTTCAGTCCAGGCCCGGGAGGCGGCACGGCCGCCGCGGCGACATTCACGATTGATGCGAACAATCCGCTGCCGTCACTCACCACGCTCTCGCCCGCGAGTGTGGTCTCAGGGAGCGCGGCTGTCACCCTCACCGTGAGCGGCGTGGGCTTCGTTTCCGCATCCACCGTGAACTGGAATGGCGCAGCGCTTGCAACCTCCTATGTGAACGCCGTGCAACTCACGGCCGTCATACCGGCCACGGACCTCGCCAGCGCGGGCTCTGCCAGCGTCACCGTGGTCAGTCCCGTGCCGGGCGGCGGTACATCCAACGTCTTGATGTTCACGATCAACAGCTCCAACCCCATGCCGTCGATCGCATCGCTCTCGCCCACGAGCGCGGCCTCCGGCGGCCCGGCTTTCACCCTGACGGTGAGCGGCAGCAATTTCGTCAACACGTCCACCGTGAACTGGAATGGCGCAGCGCTCGTCACCAGCTACGTCAGCGCTGCCCAACTCACCGCGTCGGTGCCGGCCGGGAACATCGCCAGCGCCGGCACCGCCGGCATTACCGTCTTCAACCCGGCTCCGGGCGGCGGTACCTCCGGCACCGCGACATTCACCGTCAATGCCGCCATCACCGGCGCGTATATCCGGCAATCCGCACAGTACAGTGCGTATCCAGGCGACAACAGTTCTGGCTGGAACGTCACTCTCCGCGGCGTTCAACCGGGAAGCACCATCTACGTGGTGGGGACCTGGCCGAACTTTACGGATAACTACCCGACGATGGCAGTCACGGACTCAGGTTCGAACACCTATAGGCTGCTTGACCGCCACGACGACAGGACGACCCTGCAGCTTGGCATTCAGGGCACCCAGTCGATGGGACATTGGTATGCCGCGAACGTCGGCGGCGGCGACTACACGATCAACATGGCTCCGATGCCGCAAACTTTCGAGGACTGGGTGGGAATCGTGGCCTTCGAAGTCGCGGGAGTCTCCAGCACGCCGCTCGATGGGCACGCGCTAAATCCTCAGACGGGCATTGCGCCGGGGATGAATACTGTCATTGCGACTGTCACGTCGACCAAATCGAGCGGTATTCTGATCGCGGTGACATTCGACGACATCGATGCGACCGCCCCGACGCAGCCTTTGGCCGGAAGCGCCTTCACCGGCGTGGGTCCGTTATGGGACTTCACGCATGCCGGCAACCCGGCGGCATACGCGGAGTACGCAATCATTGCGACCTCCGGCCCACATACCGCCACCTTCAGCCCGCAGGAAGGCGGATCGGAATACCCGGATTACATGACCTGCGCGGCGATCTTTCAATGAGCGCCGAATTAGCGACACAGTTCTCAATGCGCCGCCGATCCTCGGTGACAGCGGGACTGATAACGTCCGGCACTGTGACCAAGTCGGCGGATCACCGATCGTCCGTGTCCTACACTCGGCTGAACGGCGAATACGCGGCGGTATAGGTGCGTGGGCAATGGTGGATACGGCAAAAATGCGGCGCCCGGATTTCAGACGGCAGCACGACGCGCCCAGTGGGAGAGTAGAGCACGACTCGCGGGGCAACGCGGTTTGGAAGAGGACCCGCGCGACCGATAGTTTGGAGCCACCCGATAGCGCCGAACTTGCTTTAGTCGACGAGCCGCCGCCGGCTTGCGGCGCGCCGAAGCCCTACCCCAAGAAGAAGCGCTCAAAAGACAAATAAGCGCGGCCATCCGCTGGATCTCGACGGGCGCATCTAGCTCGGCCATACTGACAGTCAACTCTGCTACCGAAGGACGGTGAAGAACTCAGAGACTTCTATCGCGTGATTGCAGGCGATGAACGGAATTCGGCCGTATTGAAGCGAGTGTCGCGGTAGGCCGAGGCGGAAGCGGCGGTTCATCCCCTGGTGTCCAGCCAGCCGCCCTGAAAGCCGGCCCGCTCGAGACCGCGGCGCACATAGGGACTACGGCGCATGACGCGCCAGATGAGGCCGCTGCGAAAATTTTCGATCATGGTGACGATGAGGCCCTCATCGATGCCGAGGTAATCGCTGTCGACCCAACCCACGTCGGGTACCACGCGGCCATATCGCAACTTGATGTCCGGGTAATTGAAGCTGGGGTTGAAGGAATCGACGAACCCGAACGTCGAATAAATATACTTACCGTACTGTTCCTTCATCAACCTCAGCGTCGGGATGGCGATCTCGGGGGTAAAGGGCAGCGAGCCTGCGACCGCGTTGGCTGCCAGCGTTCCATCGTCGTAGTTTTGCGCGCCGCCCGCACCGCGGGCGGCGTAGGCATGGAACATGCGGATTTCGCCGTTGTACTCGAGCTTCGCGTCGACCGGGCCGTCGCTGGCGGTGATGCCCCACAGCCGCGAGGAGTAGCCCACCCACTTCATTGGATTGGCAATCACATAACTGCGCTGCGCAAAAATGGCGCGGCGAGTGTTGTCGAAATAGTCGATTCCCTTGCCCCGCATGTAGGCGTCGCGGATGTCGCGAAAATCGATCCAGACGTGCGAGAACTGATGCCCGAACAGGGGTGCAAACGCGAGGTACCACTCACCCTCGTTGACCCAGTGAAAATCGAAAGTCGACGTGTAGGACTGCCAGGCGGATGCCGGCATCGGCGCGGTCGGCGAGCCGAGCCCGAGGATGTACATGACCGATGACTCGTTGTAGCCGCGCCAGTTGCGCTGGTGAAAACCCAGTTCCGGAGACCAACTCAGCGCGACCACCCCGTCATCGCGCGATGCCCAGCCCCAGTCGATGCGCCGGTACAGCCAGTCGGCGATCTTGCGTAGCTCCTTTTCCTCGGGATCCGGCCCGTCGAAATAGTTCTCACAGAACAGCACGCCGGCGATGAACAGGGACGTGTCCATCATGGACAGATCGGACTGTTCGTTGAATCGCACACCGGTTTCCATGTCCAGAAAATGGTAGTAAAAGCCCTTGTACCCCGCAAAGCCTTTGGCGCCGGTCCCTTGGGGCGCATCGCGGAAGAAGCGCAGCGTCTTGAGCACCCGGTCGCGGGCCTCGGCGCGCGTCACATAGCCGCGCTCAACCCCGATGGGATAGGCCGTCAACGCAAATCCGACCGCCGCGAGGCTCGCGAAAGTACGCGTCGGATAACGGTCCGGGACAAGGCCATTTTTAGGGTTGGCATTGACCCAGAAAAAGTCGAACGTTTTGTGCTCGATATCCTCGAGGAATTCGCTGGCATCATTCGGCGTATCCGTGTGCTCCAACAGTTTTGGAGGCGCGGCAGGATGAAAGACCGAGCATGCGGCCAAATTCAAAATCGCGCTCAGGGAGCCGACTCGGACGGCGAGGTAAAATCTCATCATGATTGCTCTTGCGCTGATTCAAAGCGCGCAGGTGATTTCAAAATGGAAACGCTTGCGTGCTACACGGCCGGCGCCGCGCAATACCTGGCAATGAATTGCGCATGCATCGGCATCGCGTCCACGCAGGATGCAATGACCGTCCTGACGCTGTCGGCCAATCCGGCGATTTCTTGATCCGGAACCAGGTCGACAGCCGGATGATAATGTTGCGGCACGATATGCTGACCCAGCATCACCTGGACCCAACTGGTGATCGCAAACATTTCCTCGGCATTGCGGAAGAAACGGCCGCTGTCCTTGAACAGGCGGATGGTGTCGGCGAGAGGTTCGGGGATGCTCATTTCGCTGCAATATCTCCAGAAAGCCGTGTCCCGGCGCTCGGTTGCCCAATAGTGAAGGATCAGGAAGTCCCGGATCCGTTCGAACTCAAACGCCGCCTGCGCATTATAACGGTCGATCAGCACCGGGCTGAAGTCGCGGTCCGGCAATAGGCTGATCAGCCTCGCAATGCCGGACTGGATCAGATAGATGCTGGTCGACTCCAAAGGTTCCATGAATCCGGAGGCCAACCCCAGGGCAAGGCAGTTCTTGTTCCAGAATTTTCGGCGTTTCCCGGTGGTGAATTGCAGCTTGCGCGGTTCGCCGAGCGCGCGGCCATCGAGGTGGGCCATGAGCGTCGCGCTCGCCTCGTCATCGCTGATGTGCGCGCTCGAATACACGTATCCATTGCCGGTCCTATGCTGCAGCGGAATTCGCCATTGCCACCCGGCGGCGCGCGCCGTCGAGCGCGTGAAGGGCGTGGGCGGACCGACATTCTCGCAGGGTACCGCCATCGCGCGATCGCAGGGCAACCAGTGGGTCCAGTCCTCGTAGCCGGTGTGCAACGCCTCCTCGATCAGCAGCCCGCGAAACCCCGAGCAGTCGATGAACAGTTCCCCGAGGAGCTTTTCTCCGCCCTGCAGCATCACACCGGCGATGAAGCCATCCTCGGCGCGCAGCCTCACGTCGATGACTTGACCCTCGATTCTCTTCACGCCCCGCGCCTCGGCATAGCGGCGCAAATACTGGGCGTAGCGCCCCGCGTCGAAATGATAGGCGTAGGCGATATTGGCCAAGGGCGAGTGCGCCGGAACATCGCTGGCCGACGACATGAACTTGCCGCGCGGCGCGGCAGCGGTATTGAGCGAGTACGCCCCGATGTCGGCGGCTTTGCCGGCACGGAACAACTTGAGCCAGTATTGGTAGAACGGCAGCAGGCCATAGTCGTGACCAATGGCGCCAAAGCCGTGAATGTAGCGGTCGCCCAGGCGCCCCCAGTCGACGAACTCGATGCCGAGCTTGAAAGTTCCCTGAACCTGCTTGATGAACTCGATCTCGTCGATTTCGAGGACTTGGTTGAACAGCTTGAGATGCGGGACCGTGGCTTCGCCGACCCCGACGGTGCCGATGGCTTCGGATTCCACCAAACGGATGGAAGCGGCGGGCCCCAAGACCTTCGCGAGGGCGGCGGCGGCCATCCAGCCCGCCGTACCGCCCCCGATAATGAGGATATCCCGGATGTGCCGATCAGGCGTCATCGCATCGATTGATGCGGCGGCTGGCATCTACCGACGGTCGCCGCATCGTCATCAGAACTTCGCTCCCACCATCAACTTGAGCGTGCGCGGCACGCCAAAGACATTTCCGTTCCTGTTGTACGTGACCTGAGGGGAGTTCGCGACGCCGTTGGTGAACCAATTGTTGGTGGTGTCCGAGTAGTTGCGAAAGTTCAACACGTTCAGACCGTCGAGCCGGATGTACGCCGATCCAAAATGGCTGATCTGGAAGTTCTTGGTGACTTGCAAGTCGAGCGATCTGAAGCCAAAGGTGTTATTGGGCGTCGCCGCAATCGGCGTGTTCGGGCTGCCGGTCGGGTAGAGGAAGGGGGGGTAACCGGGGCCCGCGATGTCGTTGACCGGCGTGGGGGTCGCTAGGGTCAGCTTCGCGGAAACGATAAAGTCCCACGGTAAGCCGTAGGTGCCGGTGCTCACGATGCGGTGGCGGGGTGCGGCGTTCGAGTTGATGAACGGGTACTGGGCAATGGTTTCCTCATCGAATGAATAGTGCTGGGTGATGTCCCGATTCTGACTGGCACTGGTGTAGGTGTAGGCAAACGTCGCACCCCAATGAGACTCGGCGGTAAAGGGCTTATCCGCCGACAGCAGCACCTGGGTGGTCTTGGTCTGGATGCCGTTGCTGCCGATGATATAGCTGCCAAAGCCAGGCACGGGATGGCCCCATGGCTGTCCGCCGTTCACCCAGAACGCCCCGCTGGGATAGCGATTTCCCAGCGTAAAGACGAAACCATCCTTGCTGATGATGCGCGCAATCGCGGCGCTGGTATTCCAATCGCCCAACGTGTTGCGCATGCCGACGCTGAATTGATCCGAGTAGGGCGCTTTCAAATTGTTATTGATTGCGTCCACTTCCTTGCCGATGTTGGAAGATCCGACCAAGGCCTGCAGGTTCGACAGGCCATTCAAGTAGGCCGGATTCCACGCCACGCAGGGCGCACCGAAGCAGCCATTGGGGGGCGGTCCTCCCGGGTTCGGAAAATACACCGAGAGATAGGACAGCGCCTGTTTGGTCTGTTCGAGCTGCAGATAATCGTACAGATCGCGGTCATAGGAGCGGCCGTAGCCGCCGAAGACGACATGCCGCTGGTCCGCGTTCAGGTCCACGGAAAACCCGAGCCGCGGCTGAATCTCATTCGTGGGCGCTTTGCGGTTGTGACCATTGCTGATGTAATCGTTGACGTTGACGCCGCCCAGGCCCAAGGACTGTGCGTAGGTCTGTCCGGGGGCGCTCGGGTCCGGGCCAGTCAAGGCAGCCACGACGTTGGCCGGGGTGACATAGTTCAAGTAGCCGAGGTTCTTCTCGTAATCCCACCGCACACCCAAATTCCACGTCAAATGTTGGTTCTGCACCCAGTCATCCTGCAGGTACAAGCCGAGCTGATCGTCCTTGGTTCTCGCCGTCGAACTGAGTCCCGGGACGGGGTTGGGGAACTGCGCCTCGTAAGGCAGTGCGGCGGTGCCGGCCGGGGTCACGTTGTAGAAAAATTGCGGATTGATGTCCAGGGCGTCCGCCGCCACCAGTTTGAGGCTTTGATATTTCACGCCCGTCTTGATGGTGTGATCGCCGAGCCAGTGCAAGTCGCTCCAGGTGAAATCATCCTGAATGCCGGGTCCCTGTTGGCCTTTGTCCTGCGTGGCAAGGGCACTGGCGGGCCCCGTGTCCAATACATTTTGATTCTTCGCTTGGACGGCGTATATCGCTCCATTGCCCAAACCTAGAGACGAAGGCGAATTGAAAGTGGCTTGGTGCGTGTACACCAGTTCATTGAACCAATGATCGGCGCTATGCTGCCAGCGCAGCGTGAATCTCGTGTCATTGTTGAGCACCGAGATGGCCGATGAGGCGGCTTCCGCCACGCCGATATTCTCGATTTGGCTTTCCTTGCGATACTTGACGCTGGTCTCGAACCGGTCGCTGTCGGTGGGCTCAAAATCGAGCTTGCCGAAATATTCATCTTCCTGAAACGGCAGACTTCCGCCCCCCAATTGCGCGACAACGCCGGCCGGCAGCAACGTCTCAATGGGTACGCCATTCAAAGTGGTAACACCGGGCGTCACGGCGATGGGCGTGTTGTAGCGTTTTCCTTCATAGGTCACGAAGAAATGCAGCCTATCCTGGATGATCGGGCCGCCGAAGGAGGCGCCAAATTCCTTGTCGTTCGAAGAGATCTTTATGCCCGAGTGACGCTCCTCGGGCGTCTCGGAGCGCAAACTCGTGCTGGTGTATTGATCGTACACCTCACCGTGAAAGTCATTGGTGCCGGACTTGGTTCCCGCGACCACCGCGGCGCTCGATACTTGATCGAACTCCGCCTTGTAGTTCGAGGTGATGACCTTGTATTCGCCGATGGCGAGCTGCGGGAATGGATTGCCCTGGGTGAAGAACTGGCCGCTGACGCCGCCCTCCTTCACATAGTTTTTCTGTCCCACACCATCGATGTACACATTGACGGAGCTGGAATTCTGGGCACCGCCCGTCAGCGAGGTCTGTCCCTGTGCATTCACCGAAAAGATCATGCCTGGGACCGTATCGGCGAACTCGAGGAAGTTGCGCGTGAGTTGCGGCACCGTATTGATCACCTGCAGCGACACGGTCTCGCCGACTTCGGACGTTCTGGTTTCAATGATGCGCTTCGACCTGACGGTGACCTCTTCCAGCGTTCCCGTGGCGGCGGCTTCAGCAGTCCCCGCCGCTAGATCGACCGTGGCCGTCGAAGCCACCGTGAGGGTGATCGTGGTTTCGGTACCCGGCCCGGCATCGACCCGGTACGTGCCGGGCTGCAAGCCGGGAATCGTGTAGCTGCCGTCTTCCGCGGCCTTGGTCCGGCGCGTGACACCGGTGGCGATGTTCTTCGCGACCACCTCGGCGTTCGCAGTGGTTGTCCCGCGCAGCGTCGCATCCGCGGTCTGTGCCCAGGCCACACGGGGTGCGCCGGCGCCCGAGGCAAGCGCCGCAGCGATGGCCGCCGCGAGTAAGGTTCGTTGAAACCGAAGCCGCTTTTTCATGATTCTCCCCCGATGCCGCGCCGCAAAATCCCACGCGGTTTGTAAAATTTACTTTTTCTTTCGTCACATCGAATCGATCCGACCCGCAGCCGGAGTGAAACAGTAACACAGCGCCTTCGCTGGAATGCGGTCCCACGATTATATAATACTCACCCGCGGTCGGCACTCAGTGCGATAGCGCACATTGACGTGCGAATTCGCGGATAATTCTTGGCATGAAAGCCCTTGGCATGAAAGCGCTTGCCATGAAAGCCGCCATCCTCGTCGCTCTCGCATGCTTGGCTCCAGTCATCGCCTGGAGCGACGAAGAAGTCGTCGTGGATGCCAGCGCCGCCCACCACCTCTTCCCCCACTATTGGGAGAAAATGTTCGGCTCCGGTCGCGCGATTCTCGCGCTGCGCGACAGTTACCGGCGCGATTTGCGTTTGGTAAAAGGAGCCACGGATCTGAAACTGGTGCGCTTTCACGCCATCTTGCATGACGAGGTCGGCGTGTACGACGAAGACAAGCACGGCACGCCCATATACAATTTTTCGTACGTCGATCAGATATACGACGGATTGCTGGAGAACGGGGTTCGACCGTTCGTCGAGTTGTCCTTCATGCCGCGAAAGCTCGCTTCACGCGAGGCCGTGCACAGTTTCAAATATCATCCCATTGTCGCGCCGCCGCGCGACTACGCCAAATGGGACGCGTTGATTTCGGCCTTCGCCGCGCACCTCGTCGGGCGATATGGAATCGATGAAGTGGCGCAGTGGTACTTCGAGGTCTGGAACGAGCCCAATCTCGATTTTTGGGCCGGTACTCCCGCACAGGCGACGTACTGGACCTTGTATGATCACACTGCAAAAGCGCTCAAACAGGTGGATGCGAGGCTGCGGGTCGGGGGGCCGTCCACGGCGCAAGCGGCTTGGGTTGGCGCATTCATTCGCCACACGGCCGAGCTGCATGTGCCGCTCGATTTTGTCTCGACCCATGTCTACGCCAACGACACTTCCAAAGACGTGTTCGCCACTCGAGAGGTCATTCCCCGCACGGAAATGGTATGCCGCGCCGCCAAGAAAGTTCGCGATGAAGTGAGCGCTTCCGGGCGGCCCGGCGTTCCCATCATCTGGAGCGAGTACAACGCCACCTATTTCAATGATCCGAAAATCACCGACTCCGTGTTCATGGGCCCATGGCTGGCGGACACGGTGCGCCGGTGCGATGGGCTTGCCGACATCATGTCCTACTGGACGTTTTCGGATGTGTTCGAAGAGCAGGGAGTGGTCCGACGGCCTTTCTACGGCGGATTCGGGCTGATCGCGGCCGGCGGGATTCCAAAACCAGCCTTCAACGCCTTCAAGTTGCTGCACATGCTGGGCGAGGAGCGCCTGGATGCGGACTCGGACCATGTGCTCGTGACGCGACGGACGGACGGCTCGCTCGTGATCGCGCTGTGGAATTACGTTTCGCCGGGGAGCAACGGCTTGCCGACCACGATTTTCTTGAGGTTGCCGCGCGAGGCGCGCTCGGCACGGGAGTTCAGGCTCGATGCCGATCACGGCGACGTCAGCGGCGCCTATCAGCGCATGGGATCGCCGCCCTACCCGACGACTGCCCAACTCGAGGCGTTGATCAAGGCGTCCGCTTTGCCGGCACCGGATGACCTGGCGATCGTGAACGGGCGGGTGTCGGTCACGCTGCCTCCCAACGGTCTTGCGACTGTCGAGGTATCGTCCGCCGCAGCCGCTCAGAACTTGTAACGCACGCCAACCGTGGGGTTGATGTTGGTCGTGCTCAGGTAGCCGCTGGCGACGCCGTCGTGCACGCCGCTGTACATGGCGCCGATATAAGCGTCGAAGTGCTTGGTGAAGAAATAGTCGGCGTCGAACGAAAAGGCCTCGAAGCGGCCGCTGCAAGTGCTGAAAGCCGCCGTGGCGCAGCCCGCTTGCGTGCCGGTGCCGTAGGCGTTCTGACGATAGCCGTAATAGGCCACGGTCAAGTCAAGGTGGGGAATAACGGTGTAGCGGGCGCCGGTCCAGTACACTTGCACCGTCTTCGAATGGTTGTAGGCATTGTTGGTGACGAACGCCAGAACATAGCCGCCGATGTCGTTGAACCCGGCGCCGAGAGGCGTCGTCGGATTGGCATATTTAATGTGCTCGAAGCCTGCAAAGAATTTCAATAGGTCGATTTTATAGAACGCCATCAAGGCATACGCCGTATTGTCCGAGATGGTGGCCGCCAGAGAATTCGCTACCGAGTACCCTAATGCCGGAAGCTTCGCGACTTGAGCGGCCGTCAGGGATGTTGCCGTGATGGCGCTGTCGACCTTCGAATAATAGGCATCGACCGATGCGCCCCCGTAGGCAGCGCCGATGTCCGCCTGAAACGCCGTGTTGGCCGCCCCATTGGATCCGTTGAACTTGTACAGAGCGCCGACATGCGCCAGATCGCCGAAGTTCACGGAGTATTTCACCGTCGAATCGAGCCGGTTATCTTCCTGGCTGCCGGCGCCGGAATATGTGTTTGACGCACCGAGCAAGCCGAACGCCGAAGCGTTGTAATTGGGGTCGTACTTGATGCTGCCTTCCAGCAGCAGCGTCAGCTGACGACCGAACGTGAGGGTGCCGAACCGCGCCGATTTCAGCCCGACGAAAGCGGTCTGGAAGGCCTGGCCCGCCGAACTGCCATCGACACCGACGCTCTGTGTGGCCAGGGTTCGGCCGTTGTTCACAGCCAACGACCTCAGAGAATCAGCGAGTTCACCGGATTGAGGATTGAAAAACGCCTCCACCTGAAATACGGCCGACCAATATTCGTTCAGGGCCTCTACGCCCTGCAGGCCGACTCTCGACTGACCCATGTTGCTGGGCGTAAGACCGGTCACCGACTGGCGGCTGTTCTGCCGCACGATGTTCCCGCTGGCTGCCGGACGGTAGGGGGTGAACGGCGCACTATGCGTATCGTATTGAAGACCGATATCGACCACGCCATACAGGGTAATGCCATGCCAGGTCAGCGCGTCCTCGCCGGTGATGCCCGGTCCGGTCTTCTGCTGTGCGAGCGCGGGCACCGAAGCGGTCATGGCGCTCAACCATACGAGCGCGAGCCAAACACGTTCCGTCCGACCCGTTCTACTGGTGTCATTCATCAGTTTTCCCTGTTCCCTCATGGGTGTATTCTTAAAAGCCTAGTAATGCGATAGGGATTGTATGAATTGATGCCAACCTGACAAATGCTGAATCGAACCTATCAAATGCCGATTTGGCATAAGGCGAGAGGAAAAAGGAGCTCCTGAGTGCTCTCTCAAAAAACCCGCTACGCGCTGAAGGCCCTGCTCGAACTCGCCGCCCTACCCGCGGGCACAAGTCTTTCGTCGGCCGCCATTGCTGCCCGGCGCACCATTCCGGTCAAGTTCCTGGAAGCCATTCTCGCCGAGCTGCAACGCGACGGTCTGGTCCGCGGCACGCGTGGGCGGAGCGGCGGCTACCAACTTGCGCAAAATGCCGAAGCCATCTCCTTCGGCGGCGTGGTGCGGCTGATGGAAGGGCCGCTGGCCTTGCTTCGCTGCGTCAGCGAGACCCAGCACCGTCGGTGCGCGGATTGCGCCGACTACCAGACCTGCGAGCTGAGGAAGGCCTTTCGCGGGGTACGCGACAGCACGGCGGCGATTCTCGATGGCTGGACACTGGCGGATGCGCGCGGCAGCGGCAGCCCGCCGGCAACTCGACTCCGCGCGCCACCGGGTAGGCAAGCCAATCGGCGTCGAGGATGAGGGCATTTACATAATCAGCCGCTCGGGTCGTTTCGAGCGGAGCGCTCGCGGCGAACAGCGATATACTCATCGCACTTTCGTACCTTGGGGCGCCAGCGTCCGCGAAAACAAAGCCAAATCGCTCCACGATTCAGCAAACGGAGTCCATCGCGGAGCATTTAGGGAATCCACATCAAAAGTAATAAGGGGAAACCATGAAGATCTGGAACATGCACGCCGCAGCGGCGTTGCTTTTAGCAGCGGCATTACCGGCGTCTGCGCAGAATCAGCTGCCGGCTAATTTTCTCGGATTAACCACCCTCGAAGTTGGACCCGCCGCGCTCTCGGGCGGCCCCGACGACGATTTGCATACTTTGAATCATCATGTGCGAGCAGCCAATCCCTTGGTGACCACGAGCGCGAATTCCGCGGCGACGCAATCGCCGGCGGCCACGCTGCCAAGCGCGGCGACCCGGCAGGTCACCGGTGCCGGGCATGCGTTCGGATTCCAGGGCCTCAGCCATTTCGACCAGCGGTTTGCCGGCACCGGCGTCTATGCGAATACCCAGTTCAGCCTCGAACCGCCCGACCAGGGGCTCTGCGCGGGTGGCGGATACGTGATGGAGGCCATCAACAATGCCATTGAAGTGTTCGATTCAAAAGGCAAAGTGGTGAGTGGACCAACGGCGCTGAGCCAGTTCTTCAAGCAGCTGCCGGAAATCATCCGCGGCACGCCGCTGGTGTTCGGGCAATTCATCAGCGACCCACGCTGTTATCACGACGCGGCCACGGGTCGCTGGTTCGTGACCGAACTCGAGATCGACGTTGACCCCGTGACCGGCCTGGATGCAAATCATTCATCGGTACTCGTTGCCGTCAGCAAGACTTCGAGCCCGACCGGCGAGTACTTCCTTTATTCGTTCGATACCACCGGCGGAGACGGCACGGATCCCTTGCATCCGGGATGTCCGTGTTTCGGGGACCAGCCGCTGATTGGGGCGGACGCCTACGGCTTCTACGTCTCGAGCAACGAGTTCTCCATCCATGCCAATGATTTCAACGGCGCTCAGATCTACGCCCTGTCCAAGGCGGCGCTGGTCGCGGGAACCTTGGGGACAGTCGTTCACATCGATGCCGGTGCCATCCCGACGCCCCCCGTCGACCGTGCATTTGGCAGTTTGTGGTATTCCATCCAACCGGCATCGTCGCCCAGCGCCGCCGACTCACAGGACTCCGGCACGGAATTCTTTTTGAGCTCGCTGCAGTTCGGGTATACGCCGTTCGATAACCGTATTGCAGTCTGGGCCCTCAAAGGCACCGCGTCGCTCGGCAGCGCCTCGCCTCATCTCAATCTCTTGCATACCGTAATTTCGTCCGAGTCGTACGGTCAGGTCAATTCCTTCGGCGCCAGCCAGGAGTCGGGCTCGACGCCGCTGCGTGATGCGCTCGGCGACACGGATGCC
>Ga0210408_10001564_pt1 | contig 23753 bp, 20 predicted proteins | sample IncBWH4MmetaG_FD_155471 | JGI IMG/M metagenome (GOLD analysis project Ga0210408, IMG submission 155471) | Forest soil microbial communities from Barre Woods Harvard Forest LTER site, Petersham, Massachusetts, United States - Inc-BW-H-4-M | ecosystem: Environmental > Terrestrial > Soil >...
CCCCTCCTCGGGGACGTTGCGGAGCTTGGCGTTCACCACGACCGGCTGGAGTACACCGGCAACAGTGCCGATCGTAAAGACTTCTTCGGCCCATATCCCGAGCATGGAACGCCAGATCCGAGACTGATCCGCCTCGGTTGCGGCATCCAACCACTCCCCGTAGAGTTCCTTGAGGCGAATGGCAGAAGGCAGATCAGGCGCTTCGCCGGATCTGCCTTTCGTCTCGTAATATTGCCCCCATTTCGGCCATTCGAGCTGCTGCTGGCTCGTCGGCGCAAACTCCGACGGGGCCATTGCGGCGGTAGCAAGGCCATTCTCGATGCCTTTGTCGATCGACATCATTGTCTCACCCGAGAATACTCGGCGACGGAACAGGGTGAGCTGCGACGGCTTGGCGAAGAGCCTGATCCCGAGCTTGCGCCAGGAGTCGCGGATAAGCTCGAGCACGTCCGATTGCTCAGTCGATTCCCCTGAATTCTCGACAATTATCTCCATCGGTCGGCCGTCAGGCAGCAGACGCATATTGTCTCCGCCTCGCTTTCCGAGCCCGATCAGGTCGAGAAGACGATTGGCCTCAGGCACATCGTAGCGTGCCCAGGCCGAGCGCCAATCGGCTTCGTAGAGAGGGCTTTGAGGCAGAAGCGTATTTTGGCCCTCGATCGCCAGCCCGAAATATATCGCCTGGTTTATCTCGTGACGGTCGACGCCCAGTGACAAGGCACGGCGAAAGCGCAAATCGCGCATCAACGCCCGCCAGATTTCGTCACTGACATTAATGTTCGGATAGAGAGCCAGCTGACTACCGGGACCCGTGCGCCAAAGCCTGACGTTGAAGTTGTTACGATCCTCGCTCTCTTTCAAGAACGTATAGTTATCAAAGCGCAAATAGCGGGCCTGGAGGTCGCTTTCACCCGCACCTGTCTTGGCCGGTATGATCTTGCTGTCGGCGATCGACTCGATGACGCGATCGATATACGGAAGCTGCTGACCAGTTTCGTCCACCCGGTAGTAGTAGGGATTTCGCTCGAATATAAAGCGGTCGGCAGGCGGCTTGGTCTTTAAGATCCATGGCTCCAGCGAGGGCAGATCTGGATTGTCATTTCGATACATACCGTCCAGCCGAGCGTGCAAAGCTGCCCAGTTACGTTGTTTTGCCTGCTTGACGAGTGCGTCCAACGTCGACTTGTCAGCAAACTTCTCGTGAAATCGCTTAAGGTAATGAGATGGACAATAAATAAAGAGTGGGCTTGGTCCGGCGAGATTAGGTAAGAACAGCGGGTTGGGCCGCGCCCAGCTGTAACGGATCGTAGTCTCGTCCAGAATCTCGAAACGAGGTGGCTCGCCCTGCACTATCAGCGAGACCGGCAGACCTGAAGGTGACAACTGGGGGTTTGATGCGACATCCTCAAACCAATAACGGAAGTCTTCGGATGTAAAGGGATGCCCATCCGACCATTTATGCCCCTGCCGCAAATGCAGCGTGAAAATTCGGCCGTCCTCGATCTCGATCGATTTAAGAATGTCTGGTTCGATATTCAGCGAAGGAGTGTAGCCAACTAGCCGAGCATAACCATAAACGACCATCATCCGGGTGTCTTTGGGCCCGGCCATCAACATCCGCAGCTCGCCCCCGGGACTGCCGACCATTGGCAGCGCTGCCACTTTCACGTCCCGCGGAACGCGCTCTTCGACCTTCGGCAACCGCTCACTTGCAACCTGCTCCTGAAACATGGGGGTCTCGCGCAACGCGGCGCGCGGCGCGTCTGTTCCAGCCGCCAAGAGCAGTAAGGCAAGGCCGATCTGTTTCAACCCGTCTCCTCCCTGCAACCCGGGTCTGATTGATCTGATCGGGCCGACCCCGCTTAGAGCGCGACCTCTTGCGCCCTCACTATCGCAGCGGGCGACGCTCTCGCTTCGACAAAGTGGCCCGGAACGATCTCGATCAGTGACGGTAGATTTCCCGGTTCACGCGTGAACGGCTCAGGCCAAGCGGCCGGATCGGAAGCTTTGTCTTCCATCAGCTGGCGGAAGTCGAGGCAGTGCGAGGGATCCGGAGCAGGCACGGCAGCGAGCAGAGCCCGCGTGTACGGATGCAACGGGTCCCGAAACAGAGTTGCGCGATCCGCTATCTCGACGATCCGACCCGCACACATTACCGCAATGCGATCTGCGATGTAGTCTACCACGGCAAGATTGTGGGAAATGAACAGATAGGTGAGAGCAAGCTTCTCCTTCAAATCCATCAGTAGATTGAGGATCTGGGCTTGGATCGAAACGTCGAGCGCTGAAGTCGGTTCGTCGCAAATCACCAAACCCGGCCGCAGGGCCAGCGCGCGTGCAATACCGATGCGCTGCCGCTGTCCTCCGGAAAAGCTGTGCGGGTAACGCCTCAAATGGCGCGAATCAAGGCCTACCAGCGTGACGAGTTCGTGGACCATCTCGCGGCGCGAGCGCGTGTCGCCAATGGAATGGATCACAAGCGGTTCTTCGATAATATCGTAAACGGTCATCCGTGGGTTCAGCGACCCGAACGGGTCCTGAAAAATGAACTGCACCTGGCGCCGAAACGCCTTCAGATCCTCGCCCTCGAGAGCCAGCACATCGATCGGCCGACCGCGGTCGTTGAAGGTGACAGATCCTGAATCGGGCGATACCGCGCGCAACAATACCTTGCTCAGGGTCGTCTTGCCGCATCCACTTTCGCCGACCAGCCCGAGACACTCGCCTCGCTCGATTTTCAGACTGACCTCGTCCACGGCAACCACCCGCGGTCCGGATTTGCCGCTCCCGAACCATCCGCTTTTCCGGATTGTGAAGGTCTTGCGAACGCCGACGCATTCGAGCAGCGGCCCGGTGGCATCGACCGGCCATTCCGCCTTCTCCGCCATCAGATGCGGGGCATCTCCCGGCGGGATCTCGCGGATGGGGACGAGGCGCTCGCCGGGTTTCATGTCAAATCGCGGCACAGCGCGGAGCAACGCCCGCAGGTAGGGATGCTCCGCCCGCTGAAAAATGTCATCGAGAGTGCCGCTCTCCATGACCTCGCCGCGGTACATCACGACGATTTCCTCGGCGACGTTGGCGACGACGCCGAGATCGTGGGTGATCAACAGCATCGCCATGCTGAACTCGTGCTGAAGCTCGACGATCAGTTTCAGGATCTGCGCCTGGATCGTCACGTCGAGCGCGGTCGTCGGCTCGTCCGCAATCAACAGAGCAGGGCGACAAACCAGCGCCATTGCTATCATCGCGCGCTGGCGTAGCCCCCCCGACAGCTCAAACGGATAGCTGCGCACGGCCCGCTTGGGGTCCGGAAAACCCACGAGGCGAAGCATATCCTCCGTCAACTCGGTGGCCTCGCCGGCGCTCACCGGGCGGTGGAGACGTAAGGACTCGCTAATCTGATTACCTATGGTATGGACCGGTGACAGCGAGGTCATCGGCTCCTGAAAGATGATCGAAATCCGCCCACCCCGGATCGCGCGCATCTCCACGCCGTCGGTCGGCAGCTTTGTGAGGTCAACGACCGCGCTGCCCAGCCGAGGATCCGCAAACAAAATCTCGCCACTGGTAATTACCGCGCTGCGCGGCAGAATGCCGAGGATCGTCTGGCTGACGACCGATTTTCCCGAACCCGACTCGCCAACGAGCGCCACGGTCGAGCGTGGGCGGACTCGGAATGAGACCCCGGAGACGGCGCGGATAAAGCCGCCCGGCGCCGCGAAATGAACGTGAAGATCGCGGACAGCGAGCAGGTCGGTCAAACGGGATCTCCCACCGTTTCCCGTACCTGGCGTTCAGCGCCCGACCTTACTCCTAGAGCAGCCAAATTCGCCGCGGTGGCCGCGCTCAAGCTCAAGCCGCGTGCCTCGGCTGCGCGGGCCGAAATCTCGACCAGCTCGGCAAATCCGGTGATGCGGCTGTCGAGCCGAATGCGCGAACGCCCAGAGCGAAGATCGAGTTGCATCCAGCCCTCCCGCCGGTCTCGGCGCGTGGAATAGTAGGCGAGGTTCATCCGGTCGAGTTCCTCCCAGATTATGGAGGCACGGCGCAACCCCGTTGCACGCAGAGCGGACCCGGTGACTTCGAGACGGGTCTGGTGACGGATTATCGTGCGAATACCGAACCCCGCAAAAAGGGCCGCAAAACCACCCAGCACGACGGTTGTGATGCTCGCGAGGGGCAACGTCGCGAGCACTGCTGCCGCTGGAACGAGCCCGGCGGCGGCGCGAAAGTAGTCACCGATCATAGCCGAGGTCGGATAGGCGTGACAGGTCACGGCAGAGAGCAAACGCCCCTCGCGAAGACCTCCGTTGCATCGAGCCAGCGCGCCGCGCGGTGCCCCCCGGTGACAGCGGCGAGCTTGCGGAGGAAGGTGTCTGTCGCTTCGTCTTGAACCAAGTGATGCGTCAGTATGCCAGTCGGTTCTCCCTCGTCGATCCCTTTAGAACGGCGCGCGCGAAGGTGCCCGATCAAACCGCGCAATGCGGCTCCTTCCCCGATAAACCCACGATCTCCGGTCCACGCTACCAGGTCGACATGGACGTTGGCCGCAACGACGCCCGGTGCCGGGCGAACCGATCGCCGCGGGCCCACACGCGATATTCCAGCGAGGCCGCAATCGGGCAGGAGCGACAGGAAACGGCAGTAAAAACGGTTCCAAGGCGGCGCTAGAACCGGGAGAGAGTGAGCTTCGAAAAGCATCACCAACTGCATTCGGCCCGCAGCCAGATCGTCCGCCACCGCACGACGTGAACGTTCCGGAGGAAACTCGCTCTTTTTGCCGTCGACAGCGTGGCTCTGGTGGCGCCACCCGTGTTGAAGGACAAAAAGACGCGCTGTTTGGCGCGACCGAGAGGGGTGTGCAAGCCACGCTGCGAGCCGCGAATCGGCGCCGGCGGGAATGACCGCGAGCGCGATCGGAATATCGCCGCTGATCGAAAGGAGGCGATCGAGCCGCTCGCTGGGGCCCGCCGCATCGTCGTCGCGCCACCACAGGGTCGCGACCCGTCCCGCGTCACTCCAGCGGTCGAACTCGTCGATCAGATCCGACCATCGCACCGCCGGCGCCAGATCTTCGCGTCGCAACTGGCTCATCCGCCGATCATAATGCCAGGAGACCGCGACATAAAATCCCGCTGGCGTCGGATCACACTTGCGGGATCGCGAATCATGTCCCCGATCAGGCTTGCAGCGCACCGCGCTCCGCCCGTCTGCACCGAAATCGTCCCGGGGCCGCGCTCGATCGCGCGTCTAATTGCGCAGCTGAGCCGGTCGGGCGTTAGATCGGCTTCATCGACCAGTTCGAGAACCCCGCGGGCGGCCAATCGTTCCGCCCGCAACCGCTGCTCTGTTTCCCTCTCGGACGCGAACGGCACGACCACAGCCGGAACGCGGGCGGCGAGGATGTTAAGGATCGTGTTGTATCCTGCCTGACTCACCGAGACACGACAGCGCCGCAGCATCTGCGGAAATTCCTGCCGATAGCGCTCGAGAACTACGCCCACCGGCAGACCGCCTGCCAGCTCCTCGAACGTGCCCGCAGGCAGATTGGGGCCGGCAAGCAGACGCCAAGTCAGACCGTTGAGACAGCCGCGACGCCTGGCCTCAACCGCTGTCGTCAGCAGGGTCCCGCCGACCGCACCGCCGCCAACCGAGACCAACACCTCGTCGGCGCCGGCAGTTTCGTGCGTCGCGTCTGGTTGATCCTGCCCGCTGATATATCCAGTATAGATCAAACGGTTGGCGATCTCCGACGCCGCGGGGAAGCTCTCGTCCAAAGGTATGAAGTCGGGATCGCCGTGGACGAGCACGAAATCGAAATCGGCCCGCACCCTGTCGATAATGTCGCGGCGGCGCGTTAGTTCGTCAGGCACAACCACAATGTCGCGGAGCGAACAGAGTATCCGAGGCCGCGGACGGCGTGCTCGAGCCGCTTCGAGCAACGGTTCGAGCTCGAAGCGGAAGGCACGCCTTCCGAATGGAAAGGCTTCGATCACGATGGCATCGGGGTTTGCCGCATCGAAGGCTGCGAGAAGCGCCTCTCGCCGGCTTTTCTTCAGTTTTTGGTCGATCGGCTGGCCAGCTGGGCCGACGAGTTCCTTGAAGCTCGCGTCGCGAGCACTGACTGGCGTGAGCTGAACAAGGCGCTCGGCACGCGCAAAAATGGGCCATGGGGGAGGCTCTCCGCCCAATACCAGGGTCACCGCGATGTCTTCGAGGGCGATGGCGTCAACGAGACTTAAAGCGCGCTGCAGATGCCCGATGCCGAGCAAGTGCTGGACGTAAAACAAGACCGACCCGGTCACAAAATTTCGGGGAAAGCATTGCGCCGAAGCGGCCGAAGCCGGTATTCCGCGGCCGGACGGCTCCTTTGCATGCTCATATCAAGCGGCATGGGCTCGACTGAGCACGTCGGCTAGCCTGCGGGCGGCGACCGGCAGATCGTGGTCTCGCAGAACCCGCAGCCGGGCCGCCGCACCGAATGCCGAACGCCGCCGGCTATCGATGACCAAACTGCGCACTGCTGCTTCGAAGGCCAAGGCGTCCCCAGCGGGGACGATCAGTCCGGTAGTCCCGGATACGACGATTTCCTCCACCCCGCCGGCTGCTCCTGCCACCACGGGCAGCCCACTCGCCTGCGCCTCGAGCAGCGCCATGCCGAAGGCTTCGTTGTTGGCCGGCCAAACGAAAAGATCGGCCGCGGCCAGACGCTCTGCGACTGATTTATGGTCAAGAGGTCCCATCCAGTTCACACGCCCTTGTAGCACGGCAAGGGCGCTCGAGACATCGCCCCGGGCCGGACCGTCGCCAATCACCTCCAGCGACCAAGGCAAATCGACCAGCCGCGATAGAGCGTCACCAAGGATCTGGTAGGAAGTCAGCTTGTCGCCGGGACGCATCATCGCGACCGTTATCAGACGAGGCGGATCGCCCTCTCGCCGAGCGTCGAGGCCATAGGACTCCGCATCCACGAACGGCTTGAAGGCAACCCAACGCTGGGGGTCTCGCAAATACGGCAGGACACATTCTCGATCAGCAGGGTTCAGCCCGATTACTGCAGCGGCCTGGCGGATCGCGCATTCGGTCGCTCGATGGCCGAGCGCCCAAGAACCCCAAGCCTGTCTCGGGGCCACCGAAGCTTCTGCCGCAACATACGGGATGCCGAGCCCATCTGCGACGATCGGGCCCAGCCAATCTGGTGCTTTGTGATAGACGTGGTAAGAGAACCATAGGTTGGGCGCGGATGTCGGGGACCCTCGCCAGTGGTGCAATTGGCGCTCCGCAACCCGCCTGCCGAACGCGCCAAGCCGAGCCTGCCGGACGGCATTGCCACCACCGTCGTAGCTTCGAAAGCGCGAGACGAGCAGCGGCTCGTGTCCGGCCAAGCGGACAGCGTCGAAAAAGAGCTGCGCCATTCTGCGGTCCCCAGACGGGACCGGGTGGTCGGGTGGCTTAAGAGGCGCGTAGAAGGCGATGCGCATGGTTGACCGCTAAGGGGGCTTTGGATCTGACCATAGCGGGGCGACAACATCGAGGAGCGGAAAGGGTGCTTCCGGCATCGCTGTGTCGGCATCGAGCGGAGTGACGTGGTACGACGGCGGTGAAAGATCGAGTGCGACGCGTGGTAGGGGACCGGATTGGTTCAACCCAAAACGTCGCGCCAGCGCATCGATGCTCCCATCCATCGCAAAGCGGCTGCGCACACGGCGCTCGCCCGCTGCCGCGAGCCCAGCGCGTCTCGCGGGATCGCGGATCAGCTCAGTCATCTTCTGAGCAAGCGTTACCGGGTTATTGGGCGCCGTCAGCAACCCTGTTACCCCGTGCTCGATCAGCTCGGGTATCCCCGACACGTCGGTCGCAACGCAAGCCAGCCGTTGGCTCTGAGCTTCCATCAGAACGTTGGGCAGGCCATCGCGGTCGCCGTCTCTTGCCGGCTTTGCAGCAAGCACAAAGAGATCGGCCGCGCGATAACCGGCCAATACATCGGGCTGAGCCAGGGCACCTCGCCATTCTATCCGGCGCGCGAGGCCGATCCGCTCAGCCTGACGACGCAGGGCAGGTGCGAGCGTCCCGCCGCCGATATGGACGAACCGCCATTCGAGGCCGGAAGGCAGGAGCGCCAGCGCCGCGAGCAAGTCGTCGTAGCCTTTCTTGGCAACCAGCCTGCCGACCGACAAGAGAACGACCGGATTTCGCGGGTCGCCGCCGTCCCCGCCAAGGGGTCGAGCCGGCGCTGGCGGAAAGCGCTCGAAGTCGAGCCCATGGTAGCAGAGCGCGACGGTGTCGACGCGAGGTGCAAGGCTCGCAAGGTGGCTGCGCCCCGTTTCAGTGCAGGTCACAACCCATTTCGCGTCGGCCAGCTTTGCGCGTTTCTCCCAGACCGGAATTGTCCAGATGTCCTTGGCATGTGCCGAGACCGTCCAATTGAGCCCGGTGATCATCGCCGCGTAGCGGGCAACCGACGCGGGCGTATGCAGGAAATGCGCGTGGAGATGGTCGACGTTCGGCGGCAACTCCGCCGCGAGGACCAGGGCCTGACCGAAGCGGCGGACGCGGTTCAGGCTCGGGTCTCGCCACAGGTCGGCGAGGAAGGCGGCCCGCGCTTTGCGATAGCCGGGACTCCGGCGCGAACGCAACCACCCGCGCCAGACGCGAAGCGGCTCCTGATAGAGGTATTCCGGAAGGTAGAGTAGCTCGGCTCCGATTGAGCGGTGGACTGGATGTGTCGCGCGATCCGTCGGGTGGCGTAGCGAAACGATGAGAATTTCGAGGCCGCGCCGCTCGAGAGCGAGGATCTCTTGCGCGATGAAGGTCTCGGATAACCGGGGATAGCCTTTGAGGAGGAAGGCGACGCGGCCGGCTACCGGTGATGGCGACGGCGCGACGCTCATGCTTCGAGACGCTCACGCGCTGCAAAGCATCCGGCTCGACCCTTATCAAGCCATTTTCGCGCAAGCCGGTTTACGGTCAGCATACCGTCGAGCAAACCGGGAATGTGGACGGTCGAGGGCGGAGGCTGCTCGGTCAAATGGCGCAGAGCAGCGGCCATCACTCGAGGATCGCGACCCTCCTGCTCGGGCAACATGGTCAACAGGCCGAGCCCGGCGGCACGCTGTGCCCTGATGAACTGCTCCAGACGAGGGGCGGTTCGCGGCACGATCAGCGCCCGCTTGTCGAAAGACAAAATTTCGCAGAACGTGTTGTAGCCGCCCATAGCGACCACCCCGGCGGCACGAGCCATCAGGGATTCGAGCCGCGCATTAAAGGTGATCGCACGGACATTGTTGAGCCGCGACGCGCGGTCGGCGAAAACCGCGCGCTGCTCAGGCAGCATGAAGGGGCCGAACACGAGCAAGGCCGGAAACGGGATCGCGCCATCGTACTCGTAGGCCGACAACACCAAATCGATCAAACGCTCGCCGTCGCCGCCGCCACCGGGCGTAACTAACAGGAAATCGCTCCCGATAATACCCTGCACCTCAGGTGCAACCTGGAGTTCGACCGCGCTGCGCCGAAGATAACCCGTGTAAGCTATGCGCCGGCGCACGCTCTGGGGGACGGAAAGCCCGGCCAGAGGGTCGCAGATCTGGGATAACCCGTATACCCAAATCTCGTCGTAATACTCGGATAGCGCGGGTACCGCCTGCTTGCGCTCCCATTCGCTCTCGAGCGCCTCGGGATCGTCCATCACGTCTCGCAGCCCCAGGATCAAGGCCGTCCCACGACATTTCAGGAGATCGAGCGTGTCACGGACCTCGCCCCGCAGCCCGAGAGGTTCCTTATCGACGATCAAAAGGTCAGGGTCGAAGATATCGGCGGCGTGCCGAATAATCGAGGAGCGCATCGCCAGTGTGTCGTCGATATCAATATGCAGGTTCAGCGAGACATATTCCCCGTTGCGCAGCTTGATGACACCGGGCACGCGCACAAAATCGACTCTCGACCGAAAGTCGAAGCTGCCGATGATGGGCGACCCGGAAAGAATTAGCACCGAAACCGCAGGATCGGCCTCAACCAGAGAGTGTGCGATCGCTCGGCAGCGGCGAAGGTGCCCGAGCCCAAAACTGTCATGGCTGTAAATGAGTACCCGCTTATGGTGACGGCGAATGGCCACGCGGACCCCTCTCGTCCAACCGTGCAGGCAGACTATTGCACACGGGGTCTTGTCGCGAAATGATCTTTTGATGAAGGCCATGGTGATGAAAGGAGTGGCAGCGCTCGCCGCTACGGCCGAAGACGCCCTTCGACCCGCCCGCAGGCGGCTTGGATTTCTTCAGTGGTGGCAGAAGCGACCCGCCACGGCGCCGGTTGCCGAGCCGCCGGAAGAGAAAGCAGAAGATCCGAGCGCGCTCCAGCCGACGATCTACCGATTTATCCTACGGTATAGCTTGCGGCAGCAGCTTATGCTGCTCGCGCTGACGCTGGTGTCGTTTCCGTTTCTTTATTATTCGCTTGTGCTTCCGAAAACCATCACCAACAGCGCGATCGGGGGAAAGAACTTCCCACAGGCGATCCTCGGCGTCCAATTTGACCAGATCCCCTATCTGATGCTGCTGTGCGCTGCCTTCTTGGCTCTGGTGTTTATCAATGGCGGATTCAAATACTATATAAATACATCCAAAGGGCGGCTTGGCGAACGCATGCTACGGCGCTTTCGCTACCAGCTATATCAGCGGATGCTGTTGTTTCCGCTATCCTATTTTCAAAAAAACTCATCCGCTCAGGTTATTCCGATGATCACGGCAGAATGCGAATCCCTGGGCGGTTTCGTCGGCGAAGCCGTGGCGACACCTGCATTTCAAGGCGGGCAATTACTGACGAACATCTTCTTCATGTTCATGCAGGATCCGGTGCTGGGCCTGGCCGCAGTGGTGCTCTATCCGGTCCAGGGCTATATCATCCCGAAACTGCAGGACAAGGTTAACCAACTGAACCGGCTCCGGGTGCGGACGGTCCGCCAGGTTGCCGACCGCGTCCAAGAATCCGCGACCGGAATTGCCGATATCCTCGCCAACGACACTGCTAAGCTCCAACTGACCGGTTTTGCGCATCTTCTGGGCACGATTTACGATATCCGTTTCGAGATTTATCAGCGGAAATTCTTCGTCAAATTTCTCAATAACTTTTTGGGGCAATTGACTCCGCTCTTTTTCTTCTCGATCGGTGGCTATCTGGTAATCCGTGGCGAGCTCTCTTTCGGTGCCCTTTTGGCGGTGCTCATCGCCCAAAAAGACGTGGCTTCACCGTGGAAAGAGTTACTCGATTTCTATCAGTCGTTTCAGGACTCCCGGATCAAGTACGAGCAGATCATCGAGCAATTCCAACCTGCGGGCATGATGGATCCGCGCCTACTGCTCGCGGAGCCCGATGGAGCGGCGCGGCTCACCGGCGAGCTGTCGGTCGCCAACCTGTCGCTCGCCGAGGACGAAGGCAGCCGGGTTCTCGATGCCGTCAGCTTTTCCGTCCCGCTCGACCAGCACATCGCGATCATTGGGCAAGGCGGCAGCGGCAAGAATGAGCTTGGCCTGCTGCTCGCGCGTCTAATCCGGCCAACGAGTGGCCGGATTACGATCGGCGGGACCGATCTTGCAACCCTTCCCTTTGCGGTGGTCGGCCGCCGCATCGGTTATGTCGGTGCCACCCCGTATTTCTTTGCTGGCACCTTGCGCGAAAGTCTGCTGCTGGGCTTACGCCACCGTCCGGTTAGACCGGCCGAGTACGAGGGCGGGGTCGCCAGACGCCGCGCCCGGCAACTCCACGAGGCACGACAATCCGGCAATATCGACCTCGACATCAACGCTGATTGGCTCGATTACGAGGCAGCGGGAGTGAGTGACTGCGAAGCGCTGTCGCGGCGCATCACCGAAGTGCTAGCCGCTCTTAACCTGGAGGAGGGTGTCTACAACCTCGGACTGCGCTGGCGGCTTGATCCCGAAGCCAACCGCGAAGCGGCTGCGCGGCTCCTGGAAGCGCGCCAAGCGCTCGCCCGCCGGCTGGTCGAAGACGAGATCACCGAACTCGTCGAGACCTACGACGTAAACCGGTTCAATCAGAATGCCTCGGTCGCGGAAAACTTGTTGTTCGGAACCCCGATCGGCCCTGCTTTCGACTTCGAGGCGCTCGCGGACAACGTGTACGTAATCCAGGTTCTCGAAAAAGTGGGGTTGATCGACGACCTTGTCACAGCCGGCAAGGAGGTCGCCGAGACGATGATCGAATTGTTCGCCGACCTGCCGCCCGATCACGAGTTCTTCGAGCAGTTCAGCTTTATCAGCGCCACCGATCTGCCGGAATTTGCAGCCATTCTTGGACGTTCGGGTGGCGGGAGACCGACGGGGCTTTGGCGGGCCGATCGCGCCAAACTCCTCTCCTTGCCCTTCAGGCTGATCCCGGCCCGCCACCGGCTCGATGTCGTCGACGAAGCGATGCAGCAACGCTTGCTCGAGGCACGTCGGGTGTTTCGGGCTGATCTGCCGGCCGAGGCACAGGCGCAGATCGAGTTCTTCGATGCCGAGCGTTATAACGCGGCGGCCTCGGTGCAGGACAACATTCTGTTTGGCAAGATTGCCTATGGCGAGGCTGATGCGCCGATCCGCGTTCCTGCGGTGCTTGCCGAAGTCGTTAACGCGCTGTCGCTTCGGCAGACCATCATCGATGTCGGGCTCGACTACAATGTCGGCACCGGCGGCTCGCGGCTGTCGTTCGCCGATCGGCAAAAGGCCGGGATCGCTCGCGCAGTGCTCAAGCGTCCCGACCTTCTGATTCTCAACGAGGCGACCTCTGCGCTCGATGGGCAGGCGCAATCGCGAGTGATGCGCGGGCTGAGTGAGGAGTTTGCAGGCCGCGGGATCATTTGGGTACTGCATCGGGCGAGCCTCGCCCGCAATTTCGACCGGGTCATTGTGCTGAGCAACGGCAAGCTGCAAGAACAAGGTACGCCGGTCGAGCTTGAGGGCAACGGGTCGCTGATGTCCTTGCTTATGGCCGCTGAATGAGCATGGCGACGAGCACCGCCAGAATGATGGGAGGAATGCGATGAGCCTAAAGCAAGAATTCGAGTTGCTTCGGCGAGTGCCGATGTTTGCCGAGATCGAGCCTGCCAAACTGAAGCTCCTAGCCTTTATGAGCGAGCGGATCGGTTTCGACCCTGGGAAGCCGCTGATGCGGCAAGGCGACCCGGCTGACGCGGCCTATCTGATCATCGAGGGCTATGCCGACGTAATGGTCGAGACGCCGGCCGGTCCGGTGATTGTCGCGACGCGCGGTCCCAACGAGCTCGTTGGCGAGATGGGGATCCTGTGCGACGTGCCGCGCAATGCGACCGTCTGTGCCAAAGACCGCGTCGTCGCTCTGCGCATCTCGAAAGAGCCGTTCATGCGCATGGTGCGGGAATTTCCCACCATGGCAGTGTCGATAATGCAGGAATTGGCGCAGACGGTAGCGTCAACCAACAATCAATTGAGCGCGGCGCTTAACGAGGTAAGACGATTGCGCGAGCAGGCCGGCATCGCCGCCTGACCGGTCGTGAGCCGGCTCGACAGCTTCATCCGCCGGCTGAAGGCACAGCGCGCTTGTCTAGATCTCGCAGCCGGTCTTGTCCGGGGATTGGACGGAGAGATCCTCGAACTTGGGCTTGGTAATGGCCGGACCTATGATCATCTGCGCCAACTCTTCCCGGACCGAAGAATTTATGTCTGCGAGCGCCGGGTCGCCGCGCATCCCGACTGCATACCGCCGGCCGAACTTCTCCTCCTTGGCGACATGCGCGATACCTTACAGTGCGCCCGCAAGTTGCTCGGGGGTCGGATCGCGCTCGCTCATTTCGACCCCGGGACCGGCGACTCCGCGGCGAGCCAAGCTCTCGCGGCGGAGCTGGCACCATTGATCCCACCGCTGCTTCGGCCAGGAGGGATACTCGCCAGCGAGCCTGCCGTCGCCGCGGCTGAACTGAAGCCGATACCGCTACCCCAGGGCGTCTTGCCCGGCCGCTACCAACTCTACCGACGCGTCAGTTCCCGATCGTCAGCATGACAGGCACATGATCGGAGGCTCTATCCCAACCGCGGCTCTCCCGGTGAACGCGGGCCTCGGCCAGCGCGTTGAGGAGGGATGGCGTCACCCAAATATGATCAAGTCTCCGCCCGCGGTTCGAGGCTGCCCAGTCGCGCGCGCGGTAGCTCCACCACGTGTACAAGCGTTCCGGGGGCGGCACGAAATGCCGAACCGCGTCGACAAACCCGCCCGCCCGCTGCAGCAACTCGAGGCGTTCCACCTCGACCGGGGTGTGGCTGACCACATTCGAGAGCTGCTTGTGCGACCAGACATCGGTCTCGAGCGGTGCGATGTTCAGATCGCCGACTGCGATCATCGAGCGGCCACCTTGCCGTTCCGCCGCGAACCACGCGGTCAACTCGTCGAGAAATCGCAGTTTATGGGCAAATTTTGGGTTCTGCTCCGGATCCGGCAGATCGCCACCCGCTGGGACGTAGACGTTGTGGAGCTCGACAGCACCGGGCAGCTCGACCGTTGCATGTCGGCAATCGGCGCGGGCGCACCAGGCACGAATCTGAGGTGATTTGAACGGGATTCGCGACAGGATGGCGACGCCGTTATACCCCTTCATCCCATGTACGAGCATATATCGGTAGCCGATGGCTTCGAACGCCTCTCGCGGAAACAGGCCGTCTTGAGTCTTGGTCTCCTGAAGGCAAAGGACCTCGGGGGCCCATTCCGCAATCAGCCGCCGTACATTGTCCATCCTGAGGCGGATCGAGTTGATGTTCCAAGTGACGAGGCGCATGGTTACGGCCGATCCGAGAGGTTCGTCCCGGGACCAGGACCATCAACGAGTAGCACAAAACATCGGCGCCCGGTCGGGGGGGAAGACCGGGCGCCTACATGTCAGAAGCGTTTGGGGGAAACTAGGCCCACAGGGGAGACGGGCCCGTTCTAAAGAGGGTTTGCTGCCCTCTCCGCTTCCGAAGCCAGCAGATGGGGTGCGTCAAAAGGAAAGCAAGGCCGCATTTCGCGCATGCCCTGAGGGCAAAATTGCATGCGGGGTTCCGGAACTAGCTTGGATGCGTTCAGGCCGCGCGGATGGCACCCGCGGCGCCCGCCTGGGCCGACTGGCATGCCCGTGCGAACGCGAGAAACAAACCTCTTGAGAATGGATTGTCAAGGGCCTTGTGCTCTGGATGCCATTGTACGCCAATGACAAATCGCGCATCAGGAAGGCTGACCGCCTCGATCTGTCCGTCCGGCGCCACGGCCTCGACCCGAAGCCCAGGTGCCGGACGATCGATACCCTGCGAATGCAACGAATTGACCATCACCTCGGCAACCCCGGCAAACGATGCCAGGAGCCCGCCCTTGGTCAGCGCGACGCGGTGCGCCGGTCCATATGGGCCATCGGGAGAATCCTTCCGAGAACGGTGATTGAGGCGGCCCGGAACCTCGTGCACTCGTTGGTGGAGCGTTCCGCCAAGCGCCACATTCAATTCCTGGATGCCGCGACAGATAGCCAAGACAGGCAGGTCGCGCCGGACCGCCTCGCGAATAAGCGGCAGCGTCGTCGCGTCGCGCTCCGGGTCGTGCAGGATTTCCGGGTGACTGGGCTCGGCACCGTAATGGCTGGGATGGACGTTCGACGGACTCCCGGTCAAGAGCAATCCGTCCAGCCTGTCGAGCATCTGGCAGACGTCGATTTTCGATCCGATCGCTGGGATCAATACCGGCAGGCACCCCGCCGCATCAATCACGGCACTCGGATACCTTTCGTTGACTCCGTGGAAGACGCGCTTGCCGACCGTGCGAAGGCAGGTAGGAATGCCAACGAGCGGCAAATGACAGGCGAGCATCAAATCGGGACTCAGGGCTGAAGCTGGCGGCGGCCGGCAGCGAACGGATCCCGATATACAAACAACTCAGGGTCCAATGCTACTCCGAACTGTACATCGGAGATCGAAACCGTCGTGATCTTGCGCTGCTGATCGACGATCGTCCACTGCCGCAGCGCCGGCTGGTTCGTGAACAGCATTGTCAAACTGCCGTTGTCCGGCTCCGCCGGGTCGACAACTGTAACCCCCAATCCGTTCGCTCCGCGCTCCAACCACGTCACGACAAGGTCGTCAAAGGTTATCGGCTCGCGCAATAGAAACCAGGCCGGGGTCGATTTCAATCCGACCTTCGACATCTCAGCCAGTTGTTTGTCGACGTAATAGACATAGAACCGATCGGCAATCAGCAGGATAGGTGAAGGCGGATCGTACTCGAATCGCATCCGGCCCGGCCGGGCCAGCCATAAGCTTCCGCCCGCGCCCCCACCGGAAGAGTGCTGCCGGAACCGGGCGGTCATCGTCTGGATGCCGTTTAGATAAGCCGAGATACGACGCAGGTCGGCTGCGTCCTGTGGCGTCATCGCGACAGCCGTCGGCGGAGCGGCGGCACGCGCGAGCGCCGCAAAAGGCGTTGTAGCCACCGCCAAAGTGACGCTGACAAAGCTGCGTCGGGTGGGCGCCATTGCTTTCTTGCTGATTTGCACCCGATTCTCCACTGACTCCGCCCGGGCCCGCGTCGTCCCTGGCGCGGTTGCGTAGCTAGGCGGAGAGATGGAGCCGGCACCCGCCGCCATCAATTGCGGTCAATCGCCGCCCCGCGCCAAGACTTCGCGCTTGCCGACATGGTTGGCTGCGCTGACGATGCCTTCGGCTTCCATTCGCTCGATGATGCGCGCGGCGCGATTGTAGCCGATCTGGAGATGCCGCTGCACAAAGCTCGTTGACGCCTTGCCCTCGCGATATACGACGGCAACCGCCTGCGCGTACAATGTGTCCCCCGGACCGCCCCCTTCCTCATCTGCTGGCAAACCGAAGCAAGCGTCGTCGTCTTCGGTGATGTCGTCGATGTAATCGGGCTCTCCCCGCGTCTTCAGGAACGACACGACGCGCTCGACTTCTTCATCGGAGACGAACGGGCCATGGACACGCGTGATGCGACCTCCACCCGCCATGTAGAGCATGTCGCCCCGACCCAGGAGCTGCTCGGCGCCACCTTCGCCGAGGATCGTCCGGCTGTCGATCTTCGAGGTCACTTGAAAGCTGATCCGGGTCGGAAAGTTGGCCTTGATCGTGCCGGTGATGACGTCGACCGACGGGCGCTGGGTCGCCATGATCAGGTGGATCCCGGCGGCGCGAGCCATCTGCGCCAGGCGCTGGATCGCCGCCTCGATCTCCTTGCCGGCTACCAGCATCAGATCGGCCATCTCGTCGACCACGACGACGATCAGCGGCAATTCGCTCGTGTCGAAGGGCTGGGGTTCGAGAATCGGCTCCCCGGTCTCCGGATCGAACCCGGTTTGCACCTTGCGGACGAGGCTTTCGCCTTTGGCCTGCGCCTCGGCAAGCCTCGTGTTGAACCCGTCGATGTTGCGAACCCCGAGCTTCGACATCTTGCGGTAGCGGTTCTCCATTTCGCGCACCGTCCATTTCAGCGCGAGAACGGCCTTGCGCGGGTCGGTGACAACCGGGGCCAGAAGATGCGGAATCCCGTCGTAAACCGACAATTCCAACATCTTCGGATCGACCATAATGAATTTGCAGCGATCGGGCGGCATGCGGTAGAGGATCGACAGGATCATCGTGTTGATGCCGACCGACTTGCCCGATCCCGTCGTCCCGGCGATCAAGAGATGCGGCATCTTGGCGAGGTCGGCGAGGACCGGCTCGCCGGAAATATCCTTGCCCAGGATCAGGGCGAGACGCCCGGGATGATTTTCGTAGATCGGGGAGCCGAGAAGCTCGCGCAAAACGACGGTCTCCGCCTTCCTGTTTGGCAGCTCGATGCCGATCACGTTGCGCCCCGGCACCACGGCAACGCGAACCGAAATCGCGCTCATCGAGCGGGCGATGTCGTCGGCGAGCCCGATGATGCGGGAGGCCTTGATCCCGGGTGCCGGTTCCAGTTCGTACAGCGTCACGACCGGCCCCGGGCGAACCTGCACGATCTGACCGCGCACGCCGAAGTCCTCGAGCACGGTTTCGAGCAGACGGGCATTTTTTTCGAGCGCATCCTCGTCGACGGCTTCGGTTTTCACCGCCAGAGGCTTTGCCAACAGATCAAGGGAGGGCAGGATTGGACGCTCGTCCGGTTCGAGATCGAGCGTCGGTTGTCGCTCCTGATCAGCGCGCTTTCCGGGAACGAGCGGCTTCGCCCCGGGGACTATGAAGCGGATGAGACCGCCGCGCTCGTGCTCTCCCTCGGCAGCGCTTGGCATGCGGCGGTCGAGGCGGGGCTCGCGGCGGTCCGGCAATACCGTCACGATGGTCCGCGCTCCCGGATCGACGTTGCCAGAAGCGGCGGCCGCTGCAGTCTTGCCGGCGCGGCTTGCCTCCCGCCAATGGTGGAACAGCCGATCCGCCAGACCAGCGGCCGCGATCGTCCCCCGGCCAGAGGCAGCGCCAACCCGTCCCGCCCCTTCTCCGAGTTGGCGCCAGTCCCGCCACGACAGGCCCATAATCAACAGCAGCAGCAAGCCGACCATTGCCGCCGCCGTCATCGAAATCGGCAACGCGGCGGCACTCAGGCCGGCACTCGAGACCAGCCGGTGCAAAGCCCATCCGACCGCGCCGCCGAACCTCATCCCCGGAGCGGGCAATCCGGCGTCAAGAACCGATAGAGCGAGCGCTCCGAGCGCCAGGACCACCGGAAGCAATGCACCTCGCAGCCAGATCGATTTAAGCGGGCGGTTCAGTAGCAGGCGTAACGACCAGCCCAGCAGCACCGTCGGGATCAAAAATGCACCAAGGCCGAAGCTTTGCCGCAAGAGGTCGGCAACAACCGCCCCGCTTGGGCCGAGAAAGTTGTGCGGCGCCGCGTCGACCGAGGTATTCAACGACGGATCCCGCGGGTCGTAGGTCAGCAACGCCAGGGTCAGCAAAAAGCTGGCGAGCAACAGAGCAAAACCCAGCGATTCGAACAGGCGCCGCTTTAGTGCGGTCCAGGCGTCCGCCCAGCCGCGCCTCCGGCGAGCGCTGCCGCGCGCCGAATAGCCTAACGATCTGGCCATGCTGTCCCCCTCCAGCGCCGGCCTTCCCCAAGCTCCGGCGATCCCCTAACGGCACAAACCGGAAACGAGATTACGCCATTGACGCCGGGCGTGAAAGCGCTTGACGCGATCGGGCGCTGGACAGCCCGACGGCAGCGTTCCATGCTCCTGCCGTGACGCAGCAAGTCGAACTGCTGATCGTCGGCGGTGGTCTGATAGGGCTGCTGCTCGGTAGCGCCTGTGCCGGCGCCGGACTGGGTGTCGCGATCGCCGATCGCCAAGATCCCAGAACGATGCTTGGCGAGGGCTTCGATGGGCGCAGCTCGGCGATCGCCTACGGTTCCCGCCGCGTTCTCGATGCTCTCGGCCTGTGGCCGGAGATCGCGGCGGAGGCCGAGCCGATCCTCGAGATCCGGGTCGCCGACGACGGCTCTCTTCTGTTTCTGCATTACGACCATCGCGACCTCGATGGTGCAGCACCGCTCGGCTACATCGTCGAGAACCGGGTGCTCCGACGGATCCTGCTCGAGCGCATTCGGTCCCTGGAGAGCCTCTCGTTCCTGGCGCCGCTCGATGTTGGTGCGGTCGAGACGTCGTCCTCTGCGGCCGTCGCAACACTCTCCGACGGACGGACGATAGCGGCTCGTCTGATCGCTGCAGCCGACGGGCAGGAGTCGCGGCTGCGGCATGCCGCCGGCATCGGTACCGTCGCGTGGCGCTATCGCCAGACCGCGATCGTGACGACGATGCAGCACGAACGCCCGCATTGCGGCATCGCCGTCGAGCATTTCCTGCCGGCGGGACCGTTTGCGATCTTGCCGATGACCGGCAACCGCTCCTCGATCGTGTGGACCGAACAGGCCGAGCTGGCCGCCCGTCTCGCGGCGCTCCCGGATGCCGCCTTTGCCACCGAGCTCGCCGCCCGCTTCGGCGATTTCCTCGGCGCGGTAGAACCGATCGGGCCGCGCTGGACCTATCCGCTCGGTCTGATGCTGGCCGAGCGCTATGTCGCCGAACGGCTGGCGTTGGTCGGCGAAGCGGCGCATGTGATCCATCCGATTGCCGGTCAAGGCCTCAATCTCGGCATCCGCGACGTCGCGACGCTCGCCGAGCTGGTGATCGACCGGCGCCGGCTCGGTCTCGACATCGGCGATCCCGACCTGCTCGACAATTATCAGCAATGGCGCCGTTTCGACACGCTCGCCCTCGCTGCGGTGACCGACGGGCTCAACCGCCTTTTCTCCAACCAGCTCGCGCCACTGCGCTTGGCCCGTGATCTCGGCCTCGCCGCGGTTCACCGCCTGCCGCCGCTCAAGCGGCTCCTGATGCGCGACGCCATGGGGCTCGCGGGCGATTTGCCGCGTCTCGTCCGCGGCGTGTCGCTGTAGAGGAGAATGGCGAACTAGCGTGCCGGCTCGCGGCTGAGGCCGTTCGCCTCAAGGCCTTCGAGATAAGCGCGCCAGCGCGTCTCATGCTCGACGCCGAGCTCGTAGAGGTAGGTCCAGGAATAGATCCCGGTGTCGTGGAGATCGTCAAAGGTGATGCGCACCGCGTAGTTGCCGACCGGCTCCAGAGCGATGATCCCGACATGGGCGCGGCCGGCGACCAGCGTCTTCTGCCCGGGCCCGTGACCTTGGACTTCGGCAGACGGGCTTTCGACGCGCAGATACTCGGCCGGAAGACGGAACCGGCTACCGTCATCATAAGCCACCTCGAGCAGCTTCTCCGCCTTTTTGAGGCGCAGCTCGACGGGCCAGCGCGTCGCCGCGGCGGCGCTCACACCTCCTCCTCAAGGCGCCGGAAGCTTCGACGGCATCTCGTCGTCGCGCAACCGGCGTGCCTCGTCGATCAGCATGATCGGGATCCCGTCACGGATCGGATAGGCGAGCCCCGCCTCCTCGCTGATCAATTCCTGGGCTTCGCGGTCGTAGCGCAACGGCGCCTTGGTCAGCGGGCAGACCAGGATTTCGAGTAGCTTCGGATCGACTTCCGGTGTCCCTTCCATGCCGTCCTCCCGGGATCCCTCTCAATGGCGGGCGCTGCCGGCGCCGTCCTGAGGCTGGTTCAGCGCCGCCATCTCGACGATCGCGGTCAGAAGCCGTGCCCGCTCTGCGAGATCGGGGGCCTCGAGTAGCGCCTGCTTCTCGCTCGGCTCGAACGGGCAGATCATCGCGATCGAGGTGACGAGCCGCTCGCCCGGCACCGAAGTGATCGCATCCCAGTCGGCCTGCATCTGATGATGGTGGAAATAGGCCTTGAGGCCGCGCAGCAGCCGGTCGCGGTCGAAACCGGGCTCGTCTTCAGTCCGCAGGTCGCCGGCGAATTCGCTCCACTCCGGCACGACCCGCCGATAGCCCTCCAACAGCGGCAATTCCTCGCGGATGCGGAACCGGCTGATGCCGGTTAAGGCGATCAGGAAGCGCCCGTCATCGGTCTCGGAGAACGAGGTGATGCGCCCGGCGCAGCCCGTCGGATAGACCGGCGGATTATGCCCGGCAACCCGCGGATCGCTCGGCTGCACCATGCCGATCAGCCGTTCGCCGGCGAGCGCATCGCGGGTCATCGCCAGATAGCGCGGCTCGAAGATGTTGAGCGGCAGCCGGCCGCGCGGCAGCAACAGCACGCCGGTCAGCGGAAAGATCGGAAGAATTGCGGGGAGCGCGGTTCCGCCCAGCCGTTCGCTCATCCCGGCACCTCTCAGGAAAACATCTGGTCAGGAAAACATCTGGGCGGAGAGCCGACGCCTGCCACTCAGGGTTAACGGATCCGTCGGCCCCATCGCCTCGAAGAATTTTACGAGCTGCTTGCGCGCCGCCTGCTCGTTCCACTCGCGGTCGCGCTTGAAGAGGCCGAGGAGTTCATCGATCGCCGCCTCGCGATTGCCGCTGCCGAAGAGTGCGGTGGCGATCTCGAAACGCGCCTCGTGATCGTCGGGATTGGCCGCCAGCCGGGCGCGCAGCTTGCTCGCCCCGGCCATCGCCTTCTGCGCCTGCTCGGCGAGTTCGAGCGCCGAACGCGCCGCGGTGATCTCGGCGTGAGCCGCACCCTCCTTCGGGGCCCGGTCGAGCGCCTGTCGCGCCTTGGCGAGGTCGCCGCGCGCAATCATCGCCCTGATATTGCCGGCGAGCGCTTCGAGGTTGGCCGGGTCGCGCTGCAAGACCTGCGCATAGAGCGCACCGGCGGTCTTGTGGTCGCCCGACTGCAGTGCCTCCTTGGCCATCGCCATCGCTTCCTCGACCGGCGAGGGGGCACCTTTGCCGCCGCCGAGGCGCTGGACGAACTGCTTGACCTGGCTCTCGGGCAGCGCCCCGACAAAGCCGTCGACCGGCCGGCCGTCCTTGAAGGCATAGACGGCGGGGATCGACTGGATGCGCATCTGCTGGGCGATCTGCGGGTTGTCGTCGATATTGACCTTGACCATCCGGACCGCACCACCGGTGGCCCGCACGGTCTTTTCGAGGATCGGCCCGAGCTGCTTGCACGGCCCGCACCAGGGCGCCCAGAAATCGACGATCACCGGAGCCTCAAAGGACCCGTCGACGACCTCGGTCATGAACGTCGCGGTGGTGACGTCCTTCACCGCGGCGGGGCCGGCACCCGCGCCGCCGATCAAAGCTTCGCTCGGCATCGCTCTCCTCGTCTGGCTTTAACCCACAACATGGCGGCACAGTTCGGCGATGACAAGCGTTCCGGGGGCGGGCTCGGGGGCATGCGCTGACCCCGCCGCCTCTCCCTGCCGGCAGGGAGAAAACGTCTCCCAGCCGCCAAAAGGCACCCTCTCAACGCCGAAAATCTGCTTGAGATCAATAGCTTGGGTACGATCCGGCCGAGCCGGCCGGCAGCGGAATTTTGGCGCCGAAAAAGCGGTCGACAGCGGATTGGCAGCGGAATTCGGCACGCGGTCTCTTGCTTGTTCATTCAGCATAAACTGCCGCTCCATAATTGACAATATCACACTATACGCCTATGTAGGCGCAGGCCCCCGCATGCGCAAGGGGCGACCCCCCTCAGCCCGCTGCCGGCTCGCGCTCGCAACCGGCTAGATCGATGATGCGTGGCGTATGCCCGCAGGCGGCGATGAAGCGCAACAGATCGGCGGGGGCCACCGCGGTCGTGCGATCGTTCACCAGCGGGTGGTAGTTGAGCGGGTCGTGCTCGAGCATCGCGGCATCGAGCACCGGGCTGACGCGCCCTGCGATATCGTTGACGAGTGCAAAGGGCGTGACGCTCCCGGGACGCACCCCGAGGAGCTCGTAAAGATCGTCCGCGCCGCCGAACGAAAAGCGCGGCGCCCCGAGCCGGCCAGCGAGCTTTTTCAAGTCGACGCGGCGCTCTTCGAGCATGACCGCGAGCCAGAACCCGCCCTTCTTGTCCTTGAGGAAGAGGCTCTTGCAATGCCCTCCCGGCAGGCTGCCGCGCAGGGCTGTCGCCTCGGCCACGGTGAAGACCGGCGGATGGCAATAGGTCCGATGCGCGATCCCGAGCGCATCGAGACGGGCGAAAAGCTCTTCCGGGGTCAGCGGCCGCTCCATGACAGCCGCACGATGCGGGCCCTCGGCCGCCAACGCAAGCCTTGCAAACCCGGCCTTGCGGGCTAAGATGAGGAGCGCCGCGGGCCGACCCGCCGCGGCCGGATGCGGGTGTAGCTCAGTGGGAGAGCACAACCTTGCCAAGGTTGGGGTCGGGGGTTCGAATCCCCTCGCCCGCT
>Ga0210408_10001565_pt1 | contig 23739 bp, 19 predicted proteins | sample IncBWH4MmetaG_FD_155471 | JGI IMG/M metagenome (GOLD analysis project Ga0210408, IMG submission 155471) | Forest soil microbial communities from Barre Woods Harvard Forest LTER site, Petersham, Massachusetts, United States - Inc-BW-H-4-M | ecosystem: Environmental > Terrestrial > Soil >...
ACGCTGAACGTCAGCGGCGGCCCGTCGATGTGGTGAATCGCAGATGGCTGAACTGCCGCGCGCCGTTCGAATCAGGGAGGTGGGGCCGCGCGACGGCTTCCAGAACGAGCCGGAGATCATTCCCACCGAGCTCAAGATCGAGTTGATCGACGCGCTCGCGCGGACCGGCGTCCGGCGCCTCGAGGTGACTAGCTTCGTGCGTGCCGAGGTGATCCCGCAGCTCGCCGACGCGGGCGAGGTGCTCGATGGGATCGACGTGCCGGCGGGCGTCTCGGTCGGTGTGCTGGTGCCCAACGAGCGCGGGCTCGACGCCGCCCTGGAGCACCCTTCGAAGATCGACGAGATCAACGTCTTCATGTCGGCCTCGGAGACCCACAACCGCAAGAACGTCAATCGCTCGACGGAGGAGTCGCTCGCCGGGTTGGAAGCCGTCCTCGCGCGGGCGCGCGAGCACGGGCTGCGCTGTGAGGCGGTGCTCTCGACCTCGTTCGGGTGCCCGTATGAGGGCCATGTGCCGCCCGAGCGGGTGCTTCAGATCGCCGCTCGCCTGCGCGACGCGGGAGCTCAGGAGGTCGGCTTCGGCGACACCACCGGCATGGCGAACCCGCGCCAGGTGCGCGAGTTCTTCACGCGTGCGCCGGCGTCGCTGGGAGGCGAGGTGGAGCTGACCGCGCACTTCCACAATACGCGGGGACAGGGCCTCGCCAACGTGCTTGCGGCGCTCGAGGCGGGCGTCGCGAGCTTCGAGTCGAGCTTCGGCGAGCTCGGCGGCTGCCCGGTGCCAGCGGGCGCGACGGGCAACATCGCGAGCGAGGATCTCGTCTCGATGCTGCACGAGATGGGCATCCAGACGGGCGTCGAGCTGCCGGCGCTGATCGCCTGCGCGAGGCGGGTGCAGGAGATCCTCGGCCGGCCCCTGGGCAGCCACACGCTCGTGGCTGGACCGGTGGACTGGTAGCGGTCTGCCGGCCAGCGCTTTCTCCCGGTCTAGCCGGCCAGCGCCTCCTGCGGGTCTAGCCGGCGAGGGCCTCCTGCGCCTCGGCCTGCACGCGAGCGCTCTCACGGGCAGCGGCGACGCAGTACTCCTGCACCGCAACCTCCAGCTCGAGCGTCTGCGCCAGCGCCGGTCGCGCCGAGGCGTCGATCACGCGCTTGACCCGGCCGACGGCGACATGCGAGTTGGCGAGCAGCTCCTCGACGAGATCCTGCGTGGCCCGCTCGAGCTGCTCGGGTGCCACGACGCGATTGACGAGCCCGATGCGCTCGGCCTCGCTGGCGTCGATCAAGCGCGCGGTCATGATCAGCTCCTTGGCGCGGCCGAGACCGACCACGGCCGGCAGGCGCGTGGACCCTCCGACGTCGGGAATGATCCCGAACTTCACCTCCGGCAGGCCGAGCTGGGCATCGCTCGAGGCGACGCGCAGGTCGCAGCCGAGGGCGACCTCGAGCGCCCCCCCGACGCAGGTGCGATGGATCTGGCAGACGACCGGCTTGGCCATCGTTTCGCACAGGTTCGCGCACTCGAGGAAGACATCGCGAAACGGCCGCAGCAGCTCGGGACGGCCGGTTGACTCCGCCAGCTCGACGAGGTCGACGCCGGCGGAGAACACGGGACCCGCGCCGCGCAACAGGACGCAGTGGACACTGCTATCCGCGGCTGCCTCGTGCAGCGCCTCACCGAGCGCCAGCAGCAGCTCCTGGTTCATCGCGTTGCGCTTCTCGGGGCGGTTCAGCACGACGTGCCTGACAGGCCCTTGATCCTCGGTGATGACAATGCTCATGACCTCACTCCTCCTGGTCGGTCGATTGGTGAGGAGCTATGCGACTGCGGCGCTCAGCTGAGATCCAGCACCGGCGTGGGTGGGCGGATGGGGTCATGATGACCCTCGCGAGCCACGATTGCGATGCCGACGGCGAAGAACTCGCCCCCCTTCGAGCGCTCGCCCTGGGCCGCGTAATAGGCTTCGTTCGCAAACGGAGAATTCGAGCGGAGGTCTCATGGCGCAGCGGATCGAGAAGGTGGGCGTGCTCGGAGCGGGGCTGATGGGTCACGGCATTGCGCAGGTGGCGTCGACGGCCGGCTACGAGGTCGTCCTGCGCGAGGTCGACGACGCGACGCTCGAGCGGGGGATCGGCAAGATCGAGAAGCAGCTTGCGCGGGCCGTGGAGAGGGAGAAGTCCACGCAAGAGGACGCTGATGCGGTGCGAGCGCGCATCCAGGGGACCGTCCGCTATGAGGACCTCGCGGACTGCGATCTCGTGATCGAGGCGATCACCGAGAACCTTCCGCTGAAGCTCGAGATGTGGCGCCAGGTCGATCCGATCGTCAAGCCGGAGGCGGTGTTCGCGACCAACACGTCCTCGCTCGCCGTGATCGACCAGGCGGCGGCGACGTCCCGCCCCGCGCAGTTCGTTGGCCTGCACTACTTCAACCCGGCTCAGGTCATGAAGCTCGTGGAGGTGGTGCGCTGCGTGACCACGGGCGCCGACGCGTTCGAGACCGCGCTCGAGTTCGCGCGCTCGGAGGGGAAGCTGGCGATCCCGACGAAGGACAAGGCAGGCTTCATCGTCAATCGCCTGCTTGTTCCGTACACGCTCGACGCGATCCGCGCCTACGAAGAGGGCGTCGGGTCGGTGGCTGAGATCGACGAGGCGATGAAGGCCGGCGCCGGCTATCCGATGGGTCCGCTCACGCTCGCGGACTTCGTCGGCCTCGACACCCTCGGCTCGATCTGCGACGTACTGTTCGACGAGTTCCGCGAGCGCCGCTTCGCACGACCGCCCACGCTGCGCAAGATGCTCGCGGCGGGCTGGTTCGGACGCAAGTCGGGGATGGGCTTCTACGACTACTCCGGCGAGTCGCCGGCGGTCAACCCCGGCATCTGAAGCATCGCCACTCTGAGATCGCTCCCGGGCCAGCTAGATTGCGCCAATGAGCGATCCTGGTCGGATACGCCCTCGCGGGGGCCGACACTACCGGCGCCGGGAGCTCCCGTGAGTGCGCACGAGACCGAGGCCGCGTCGGGCAGCCTGCACGCGGCCGCCGAGCGAGCCCTGCAGGGCGGCCCCGAGCGCCACCGCGAGAAGGCTCACGATCAGGGCAAGCTGCCCGTGCGCGAGCGCATCTCGCTGCTGCTGGACGAGGGCAGCTTCGCGGAGGAGGCGCTGCTGGCGAACTGGCAGGAGGAGGGGCTGGGCGCGGACGGCGTCGTCACAGGGATCGGCACGATCGGTGGCCGCGCGGTCGCGCTGATGGCCAACGATCCGACGGTGAAGGCCGGCTCCTGGGGCCCGAAGACGGTCGAGAAGATCCTGCGCATCCAGGAGCGGGCGCTCACGCTCGCAGTGCCGATGGTCTATCTCGTCGATTCGGCGGGTGCGCGGATCACCGAGCAGGTGCAGATGTTTCCGGGCCGGCGGGGAGCCGGCCGCATCTTCCACAACCAGGTGCGACTGTCCGGGGTTGTGCCGCAGGTTTGCGTCCTGTTTGGCCCGAGCGCCGCCGGCGGCGCCTACATTCCGGCCTTCTGCGACGTGGTGATAATGCGCGAGGGCAACGCCTCGATGTACCTCGGCTCGCCGCGCATGGCGGAGATGGTGATAGGCGAGAAGGTCACCCTGGAGGAGATGGGCGGGGCGAGGATGCACACGAGCGTCTCCGGCTGCGGCCACCAGCTCGTGGCGAGCGATCAGGAGGGCATCGAGACGGCGCGGCGCTACCTCTCCTATCTCCCGAGCAGCTGGGAGCAGGACCCGCCGCCCGCCCCGCCGGCGCCTGCGCGGGCGCTCGCCGACGCCGCAACGATGCAATCGCTGATACCGGCGGACGAGAACAAGCCCTTCGACATGAAGATGTTGATCGACGCGCTCGTCGACGAAGACTCGCTGCTCGAGATCCACCCTCGCTGGGCGAAGGAGCTGATCGTCGGCTATGCGCGCCTGGAGGGGGCGGTGATCGGCGTCGTCGCCAACCAGCCGAAGCACAAGGGGGGCGTGCTGTTCTCCGACTCGGCCGACAAGGCGGCGCGCTTCATCTGGACGTGCAACGCCTTCAACGTGCCGCTTTTGTTTCTCGCCGACGTGCCGGGCTTCATGATCGGAACACAGGTCGAGCGCGACGGGATCATCAGGCACGGCGCGAAGATGATCAGCGCCGTCAGCGAGGCGACGGTGCCGAAGATCTCCGTGATCGTCCGCAAGGCCTACGGCGCCGGCCTGTACGCGATGGCGGGGCCCGCCTTCGATCCCGACTGCTGCCTCGCGCTGCCGAGCGCGTCGATCGCGGTGATGGGGCCGCAGGCGGCGATCAACGCGGTCTACTACAACCAGCTGCAGGCGATCGAGGACGAGGGCGAGCGCGCGCGGCGCACGGAGGAGCTGCGCGGGGAGTACGCCGAGGACATCGACATCCTGCACCTGGCCTCCGAGCTCGTGATCGACGCCGTGATCGAGCCCGAGCACCTACGCGAGGAGCTCGTTCGCCGCTTCGCCCACGCGGCGTCCAAGCGGCGCGTGTGGCCGGCGAAGCACAACCCGGTCACGCCGGTCTAGGACAGCGGAATCTCGCCGCGTGCTAGGGGGCCCGCTCAGGAGGGAAACGGCGCCTGCGGCATCTCCGGGCCGGTGCCGGCGGCCCGGGTCGTCTCGTCCTGGAATGGGGGATAGGTCTCGGTCAGTAGGTAAAGATACGCGTCGCTGCGCGCCGTGTAGGAGTTGGCCAGCACCATCAGGTCGAACAGCCCTCGCGGCAATTTGCCGGTGATCACGATCACGATCCAGGCGGCGAGCCCGCCGATCTCGAGCAGCAGGCCCATCACGTAGCGGAGGATCACGATTGGTATCGCGAGGATGATCCGGAAGAACGTCTTCAGACGGCTGTACTGCTCGAGCGGGGCGAAATGCATGCGAATCGGATAGGCCTGGTCGTCCGTGCCGCCGAACGACGGGTACGTGTCGGCGAGCAGCGAGACGTAACCGGTCACGCGCGTGATGAAGCGTGTCCACCCGGCGATGAAGTCGTAGAGGCCTTTCGGGAAACGACCCGTGATCACGATCGCGAACCACCCGATCACGATCGCGATGGAGGCGACGATCCCATATACGTAGGCCCAGATGAAAAGCGGAATCGCGAGAAACAGCCGAAAGAAGGACGTGAGCCGGCTGTGCCGCTCGACGTAGTCGGCTTCGAAGGTGACGGGATAGGACATTGGATGCTCCCCCTTTTTTGAGTTGGTCCGAGCGATCTCACCCGCCCCGCGAGGTCCCTGATGATCACTGCATCGCACTCGTTGGATCGCGAGGGACGCCGTCAGGTTGATGCTAACCCGCCGGGCGGCGGAGGCCGGACCCTTCCAATAGATTGCCGATCCGATGGATGCGCTAGACCTCGCCTACGCCGGTATCGCCCGCCAGGCCCAGCTGATCTCGGCGGGCGAGATCTCCTCCCGCGAGCTCGTCGAGCTCTATCTCGAGCGTATCGCCCGGCACGACACGGAGTTAAACGCCTTCCGCATCGTCTTCGCCGAGCGCGCCCGACTAGAGGCCGACCAGGCCGACGCGCGGCGCGGAGCAGGAGGCGAACGACCGCTCTTGGGAGTGCCGATCGCTGTCAAGGACGACATCGACGTGGCCGGCGAGCAGACGGCCTGGGGCACCAATGCGATCGAAGGATCCGCCCCCGCGGACGCCGAGGTGGTTCGCCGCCTGCGTGAGGCCGGCGCCGTGATCATCGGAAAGACGAACGTGCCCGAGCTGACGATCTGGCCGTTCACCGAGTCAGCCACGTTCGGAGCGACCCGCAATCCGTGGGACCGCCAGCGTACCCCCGGTGGCTCGAGCGGCGGCAGCGGCGCGGCCGTGGCGGCTGGGCTGGTGGGCGCGGCGCTCGGATCAGATGGCGCCGGCTCGATCCGCATCCCGGCGGCGTGGTGCGGGCTCTTCGGGCTCAAGCCGCAGCGTGGACGGATTTCGCTGGCTCCGCGCCCGCGCGCCTGGCACGGCCTGTCGGTCGATGGTGTGCTCGCGCGACGCATCGCCGACACTGCGCTCTTCCACGATGTCGCCTCCGGCGGGACGGAGGTCGACGAGCACAGCGCCCCGCCCCCGGCGGTGGCGTTCGCCCAGTCGGCGGCAACCCCGCCCGGACGACTCAGGATCGCCTTCTCGACGCGATTGCCGCCCGGCGTGATCGGCCGGCTCGACGGCGACGCTGCGCGCGCCGTCCAGGAGACCGTCGAGCTCCTGCGCTCATTGGGGCACGACGTGTCCGAGCGCGACCCCGACTACGGGCTCGGCGGGATTCCGGAAGTGCTCACGCGCTACCTGCGTGGCATCCACGACGACGCCAGCGGGGTCGCGCACTCCGGGCGCCTGGAACGGCGCACGCGGGGGATGGCCCGGCTGGGTGGCCTGATCGCGCCCGCGCTGCTGCAGCGCTCGCTTGCCAACGAGGGCGAGTTCACGCGCAGGATGAACCGTGTGCTCGAGGACCACGACGTGCTCATCACCCCCACCACGGCGTCGCCCCCGCCGCGCGTGGGTCAGTTCGAGGGTCGCGGCGCCATCTGGACGCTCAACGCGATCGCCGGCATGGTCCCCTACAACGGCATCTGGAACGTCACCGGACAGCCCGCCGCCTCAGTGCCGGCGGGGTTCGGCTCGGACGGTCTGCCACGCGGCGTCCAGATCGTCGGACGTCCGAACGACGAGGCCACCCTGCTGTCGCTCGCCGCGCAGATCGAAGCGGAGCGCCCCTGGGCGCAGCTGCGTCCGGCCGAGTACTCGTGAGCGAGAGCGAGGCGCTGCTGACCCTGGCGGTCGAGGCCGCTCGTATGGCGGGCGCGCTGCTCCAGGAGCGCGCGCAGCATGGCGCCGAGGAGGTCACGAGCAAGAGCACTCCGACAGACCTCGTCAGCGAGGCTGATATCGCGTCCGAGCGCGCGATCCGCGAGCTGCTCGCCGCACGCCGGCCACAGGACGGGTTCGTGGGAGAGGAGTGCGGCTCGGCCGAGAGCTCCAGCGGGCTCAGCTGGGTGGTCGACCCGCTGGACGGGACCGTGAACTTCCTGTTCGGCATACCCCAGTGGTGCGTGAGCGTCGCCGTTCGCGATAGCGAGGGCACGCTCGCCGGAGCGGTGTACGACCCCAACCGGGACGAGCTGTTCACGGCCACCCGGGACGGCCGCGCCGAGCTGCGCGGGCCCGGGGTGGTGAGCGAGCTGGACGGCGCGCTGAGGGCCGCGGAGCGATCGGGCCGCGTTGGCGATTCTCAATCGTCCGCCCGCGAGGAGCTGGGTTCGGCGATGATCGCTACGGGTCTCGCCTACGATGCGGGCGTCCGCGAGGCGCAGGGCCGGGTGCTCGCCCGGCTCGTGGGCCGGGTGCGCGACATCCGCCGTTTCGGCAGCGCGGCGCTCGACCTGACGTGGACGGCGGCCGGACGCTACGACGCCTATTTCGAGCGGTCGGTCAAGCAGTGGGACATCGCTGCCGGGGCGCTGATCTGCGAACGGGCCGGGTTGCGCGTCGCCGAGCTTCCGGTGTTCGAGAACCTGCCATGGGGCATCCTCGTCGCCCCCCCCGATCTGGTGGATCAGTTGCTGGAGCTGGCCGCCGGACCGTGAATGCGGCGGGTGGTGTGTGAGTTCATGAGATAGGCGACACCTGTGTCAAGACATCGGAGACACCGAGGCGGGGGGGTTTCCGATGGGCGTGGCGAGGTACCTGGTCGAGGCGCATGTGCGCGAGGGTCGTGCGGTCAGCGAGCTGGCGAGAAGCCACGGGGTGCATCGCAGCTGGATCTACAAGCTGCTGGCGCGCTATCGCGCCGAAGGAGAGGCCGGGCTCGAGCCGCGTCCCCGGCGGCCGCGGCGCTCGCCGACCAAGACCTCCGCGGGATGGGTTGCTGAGATCCTTGCGCTGCGAGGGAAGCTGACGGGAGATGGCTTCGATGCTGGCGCGCAGACTATCCACGCCCACCTCTGCCGCGAGCATCCAGACGTCCCCTCTCCCTCGACGATCTGGCGGGTGCTGAAGGCGGCGGGGCTCGTCACCCCGCAGCCGCACAAGCGCCCGCGCAGCTCCTACGTGCGGTTCTGCGCCGAGCTGCCCAACGAGTGCTGGCAGACAGACATCACCTGCTGGCGCGAGGTCGAGATCATGGGCGTGATCGATGACCACTCGCGACTGTGCGTGACGGCCAACGCGTTCGTCCGGGTCACGGTCGCCGACGTCGTCAGCACGTTCTATAAGGGCGCGGAGCGCTACGGATTGCCGGCCTCGCTGCTCTCGGACAACGGCGCGGTCTATACGGCTGCTCCTCGGGGTGGGCGCTGCGCGATCGAGTCTGAGCTGATCGCGCTGGGCATCGTCTACAAGCACTCGCGCCCATACCACCCACAGACGTGCGGCAAGATCGAGCGCTTCCACCAGACGCTCAAGAAGCACCTCGCGGCGCAAACGCCGGTGGACTCGCTCGCGCAGCTGCAGACACAGATCGATCGCTTCGTCGCCTACTACAACGAGGTGCGCCCGCACCGGGCGCTCGCGCGCAGGGCACCCGCCGCGGTCTACGCCGCGCGCACCAAGGCCGCGCCGCACGGCAACGATCATCCCCCCGCGCGCCACTACCGAGTCCGCCACGACAACGTCGACGCCAGCGGCACCGTCACGTTGCGCTACCGCAGCCGCCTGCACCACATCGGCCTCGGCCGCGCCCACAAGGGCCAGCGCGTGCTCGTGCTCATCGCCGACCGCGACGTTCGCGTGCTCACCATCGACGGCGAGATCCTGCGCCAACTCGAGCTCGACCCCAGCCGCGACTACCAGCCGCTCGGCTAGCCGCCGGCGTCTACGATGTCTCGCGACACCTGTCTCCGATGTCTTGAGACATCACAGAATGCGGCGGGTGGGATTCGAACCCACACACCCTTTCGGACAGGGCCTTTTGAGGGCCCCGCGTCTACCGTTCCGCCACCGCCGCATGCGGGGGACCCAGTGTAGGCGAGCCCCGGCACGGCAACCGCGCCAGTCTAGGTCGGCCGCGCGGACCCGCGAGGTGCGGACGCTCAGGCGGGGTGGGGCGGGAGCTCGCTGTAGACGTCGCCGGCGCCGCCGGTCGGCTCGCGGCGCTCGAGCTCGACGTTCCAGCCCTGCGAGAAGCCGCGCATTGCGAACGCTATGAGCAGAATCTGCACTGGGACCAGCAGCAGCGTCAGCAGTCCGAGCAGCCCCGCACTTAGCGTAGGCTGCATGAAGCCGGTCTTGTCGCGGTTGAACCACGCGGGGCCGGCGACGAGGGCGAAGATCGTGAGCAGGACGGCCAACGCCGCGGAGATGGGAAGCACCCCGGGCTTCCAGCGAGCGGCGTAGAACGCAAGCGTGAGATAGACGACGATGAAGCCGACCTGGATGGGCTTGGCGCCCTCGAGCACGCTCCAGCCGCCGACCGTGATGATGAGCACGAGCGCGGCGCTTACGAGCAGCAGCAGGACGACCGTCGCGCGCGTGCCCTGCACGACGGGCTTGTCGCGGTTGGGATGCGTGATGATCACGCCGGGTTGTTCGCTCCGGTCAGCGGCGGCGGACATTGCGACAGTGACCATACAATCTTCGCGGCTGCGACGGGCGTTTTGGGAGCTGGCCGCTCGCCCGCGGTGGGAGTCGGCGCCGTCTAACTGTTCGCCTGACCGTCGGCGGTCGCGGGCCGAAGCGGCCGGGAGATACGCTCTGTTCGACCAAGCGGGCGTGGTGGAATTGGTAGACACGCCGGCCTTAGGAGCCGGTGGGCGTAAGCCCTTGGAGGTTCGAGTCCTCTCGCCCGCATTGGTAGGAGAGGACCGGTCAAGTTGCTGCAAGGACGCTGCGGGCGAGGTCGACTGGCACCATCAGCGTGTCCGGATCGAGCGGCGAGCTCTCGAAGCGAAGTGGCGCTGCGCAATACGCTCGGCCGCTTGAGCAAACGGGGAAGCCGGCGCTCGACGCCGGCACCGTGAGCTTCGAGAGCAGCGAGGGAAGTGCGCGGCCGCGTTGTCGTCGACGACGTAGCTCGTGCGCTCCGCAAGTACCTGCTCGGCCCAGCGCCGCGCACGAACTCGCTAAGTGTCTCGCCCTGCGCCCTCGCCGCGGCCTCCTCGAGCAGCAGTGGCTCCTGCCCGATGGGACGCTCGCGGACCGGGTCCAGATCGACAACGGCGTATGCAGGCGCTCACTGACTGATGGGTAGGACCCGGAAGGTGTTCCGCGTCGGCGTCGCGCCGGCAGAGCCTTTCAGGTTGACGATTCCTTCGGGGTTGTAGACCAGGTTCACCGAGTTGGATCCCAATTCGATGCCGCCCTTGCCATCGACCTCGATCGCACCGTAGACTGTCACGCTCCCGCCCAGTTTCACAATGCCTGTTTCGAGGTTGGCGGGATTGCGGACGTAGATCACGCCGTACCAGGTGTTGCTGCCCCTGAGCGTCAAGGTGCCTTCGGTGAGGACGAGAAAACCCGGGTTGGCCGCTGAGTTGACAGTGCCATTGCCGCTCAGCGAGAGATTGCCGCAGCCTTCGATGTAGGCCGGCGAGCCGCTAAGTTCTTCGGCCGATGTCGGGCAGTTTCCGAGTGCCGGCGAGCGCAGCGTTCCATTGGCTTCCGCGAGCGACCTCACGGTAGCGAGCTGTTCTTCGTTGAGCACTGGGCTCGGGGTTGGCGGCCCCGGCTTGTAATTTTCGAACTGTTCCTTGTGAGTTTTTGGGTTGTTTTCGAAGACTTCACAATTCGCTTTGGTGCGGCCTTCGCAGCGCATCCCGACTTCGCCGGCTTCGGCGGCTTCGCCCAGGCCGTTGACGATGCCTTTGCTGCCGTGCCCACCGCTGTTGGTCACTTCGAACCAGTTCCCTCCGAGGACGTTCTTGGGGAATGGCACCGACACCAGCTGGCGGGAGACAAGTGTTACCAACGAGACGACACGGCAGTTGACGATCCCGACGGCGCGAACCCATAGCTTGTTTTCCAATTCTTTGTTGCCCGGTTCAGCCGGGGGAGCGTATTCGAGTTCGGTTTCCTCGGTTTTCGAATTGAAGTAGCTGCTGCCACCTTTCGTGGCTCGGACGTAGGTCGTCCACTGGTTGGTGATCGGCGAGCCCCATGCGTCGGTCTGAGCCCCGGCGGGGCAGGCGACTTTGCTCAGTTTCCCGTAGCCGACGCTCAGCGGAAGCTTCGGAGGACAGTAGTTCGTCGGATTGCTGAGGCCTTCGGTGCAGCGTTTCACCGCGACATTTTTGTTTGCGAACGTAGGCCACACGCGCGCGAGCTGTCCGACCTGGGCGTTGAGCGCCGCTTCGGCGACGTTGAAGGCCTGCTCGCTCGATTGCTCGCGCGCCGAAGCTTTCTGCTGGTTGTCGGTGAACAACAGTAACCCCAACCCGAGGCCCAAGATCACGGTCAACAGGATCAGGGCGGTCACGAGTGCGAAGCCGTCCTCTTTGCGTATCGTTCTCATATTTTCAGTTCCGTTTTTTCGGTGGCGGTGAGACCACTAGGCGTTGTAACTTCGAGCGTGAACGTCTGGGTACTGCCTGGTGTGAAAGGCCCGACTTCTGTTTCGGGCGAGGTCGACGGTATCCGTGCGGCGTTGTTAAACCATGTGTATTTGAGCGCGAGGCCGTCCGGGTCCGTCGACTGTGACGCGTTCAGCTGAACCTTGTAACCACCCAGCTCTGTCGCGGTGAACGACGCGGCCGGTGCGCGGTTCTCGTTGCGGAGGTCGATCGAGCTCGTCAGCTGCGTTTCGCCAGGCCGGTGTCCAGGGTTGACGTCTAGGTATATGTTGGGTTCCACGGCGGTGATCTGCCCGACGGTCGTCCAGGTGGCTGGGACGTAGGTGAACAGGGGGGCCGTTGTGCGGCCGCCGTTTATGTTGACTATGTGTTGCGCAACCTGGACGCTGGTCTGATAATCGGCTGCGCTGGGGTCGGGGCACGTTGTGGCGGTGGGAAGTTCCGGAGCTTTTTCGGTTTCCCATTTGGCGGTCTGCTTCCAGAGGACCTCGTTGCTCGGTTCTGATCTGTTCAAGCAGTAGCGGACCCTGATCGCGTTGGTCTTGTTGAGGTCGCCGCTTGGGAGCGGATTCGTGGTGGGTTCGATCGTCTGGAACACGATCGAGTATTTGCCGGCTTTTTCGAGAGCGCCGGGTGTTAGCGAGCTTGGCGCGGCACCGTTGCGTAGTTCTCTCGCCAGTGCGTCGATCGCCGTGCGGGCGCTGTCCTGAGCTTCGTTGCGCAGGTTGTCGACCCGGTTGCCCCGCTGGAAAACGTCGAGCACCGATAGCGTGGCGCCAAAGACCACGATTGCCATTGCCATCGACACGAGGGTCTCGATCAGCGTGAAGCCGCTGGCGGACCGGGTAGAAGTCATCCTGTCACCGACACTGAGAAGGTGGACTCGGTGAGGTTTGCGTCTACCGCCGTCACCCAGTAGGTGTGCGGTTCGGCGGCGTTCGTGTCGATGAATTCAGTCCCCGTGGCCTCGTTGTAACGGCTCGTGTAGTTCGTCGACCCGCGATAGATGCGATAGAAGATGACCGGTTCACCGCCCGAGGGAGCGTTCCATGTCAAGACGGCCGCGCCTTCTGCATTGTGCGTAAGTTGTAGCCCGGGTTCGGGTTTTTCCGGTGGCGGATTCGGAGGCGGTGGCGGTCCGCCGAGAATCGTGCGCAGGCCAGGCGACCCTTCTGCAACTTCACCTTTGACGTTGCGATACAGCGCCACAACTTTGTAAGTGAGGTTGCTGGCGGTGTATTCGGGCGAGGCGAAGTCGATGCACGACGTCGTCGTGCTCAGGGTCGAGAGGCTACCCGGACATGCGAGCCCGGTTTCGCTGCCAAGGATCCCGCCTGGTCGGTAGACGCGATATCCGATTATGTTGCGTTCAGCGTTGGGCTGCCACTGAAGATCCACGACCTTAGTGGAGACCCCCGCGACGTTGACTTTGTTGAAGCCGCCTTTTATGCCGCTGACAGCTACCGGGACGTTGCGGATCAGGGTCACGGGGATCGACACGGGCGGGCCGAGAACTCCGAGTTTGTCGATCGACTGCACCGCGACGGTGTAGGTGCCGTCAGAGACGGCCGGGTTCGGGATCGGCCAGGAGAAGGTCCAGGTCGTGCCTTCTTTCAGCGTCGGCGCCGTCGACTGGGCGATACCTTCCAACGACCACCGCATGGCGGTCGTACCCGTGGGAGAGGAGACGGCGAAGGTGAGGCTCCCGCTCACCGGCTCGGTTTCGATCACCGGGGAGGTTGATACGAACGGAGATTCCAGATGCAGGTTGATCGCGTTCAATCCCGGCGTGGCTCCGGCGGAGGACACGGTCTGGACCTGGCGCACTTCAGGCGTGCGCCCTCTCGCGGTCCATGTCACGACGGCCGTTATGCGCTTGAGGTCTTCGGGCTGAAGGTCGCGAACTTCTCCAGCTTTGCCTTCAAATTCTTTTTCTTCGGCGTCTTTACAGAATGGGTTTTCCCCGAACGCGTTTACGTGCACCCCCCACGCGCCTCCCTTGCCGTCGTCGATCGAGCACTCTTGGACGGCGATCGTGTAGGTGATGCCGCCGCGCTGCACCTGCCAGCCCGAGCCTTCGTTTTTGAGGCCCGGCATTGCCTGCAGCTGGCTGACGATGGTGCTGGGCGACAGCTGCGCATATGGGATCCCACGAGCGTCCTCGAGGACCTGCCGAGCGAGGTTGGTCCCAGCTTCCCGCTGGTGCGTGCTCGCGCTCGCTTTGACCGACCCGTCAAGCAGGCCCAGCAGCCCCATGAGGCCAGTGATGAGGACCACTGACGCGACGAGTACTTCAATCAGCGTAAAGCCGTCGTCCCGGCGCAGGCAGCCGCGTCGCCTTCCGCATGGAGGCTTTCGCGATGTTCTGGGGGAAGATATGCGTGCCGATGGGTACACCTAGCGTCTAGGAGTGTTTCGGCGTGCGGGGCGAGCTGCTTTAGCCGCTCCAACGCGTATCGGCGCACCGCGATCGGCTCGCCGGAGCGGCATGCGCCGAGCGCGAGCGCCTACAATCACCGCTCCCAGGGGGACTGGTGTATCGGTAACACGGTGGTCTCCAAAACCGCAACGCGAGGTTCGACTCCTCGGTCCCCCGCTGTCGTGCCAACCTCTGCAAGCGAGCATCGTCGATGCGGCAGGGCTCGCGCGGAAGGCGGCGTGAGACCCGAAATGGGCGGCGACGCAGGCCCTGACAGCTCTCCGCGAGCCGCACGCGCCCGCCCGTACCGGGCTCGCGTAGACGCGCGCGCCGCCTAGCGTGACCTGTTTAGGACAATCGTCTACCGCGCCCGCCGACGCGCACCCCGGGGCCGGCCCTCATCCGCGGAGCGTCAGCGGAGCGGCTTTCCTCCGGCTCGCTGCTTCACTCCGCGCGCGCCCGCGATCAGGATCAGGCTCACCATCTCGGGCTCGAACAGCCCATGCTCGATCACGCCCGGCGTGGCGCTCAGCCGGGCCGAGAGCTCGCGCGGATCTCCCACCGGACCGAGATAGTCGGCGATCAGGCCTCCATCCGGGCTCTGCACCGCGTCGCGGAGCCTCGTCTCGGCGAGCTTCGAGATCGTGTACAGCGCCCCGAAATGAATCAGCTCGATCGGAACCGGCGGCGAGATCCGCGGCACCGGCTTGTCCTCCGAGGCGATCACCACGAACACCCTCGCCGCGGAGGCGACGATCTTCTCCCGCGTCAGCGCACCACCGCCGCCCTTGACGAGCCATCCGGACGGGTCGATCTGATCGGCGCCGTCGATCGCGATATCGAGCGGGCCCACCTGATCCAGGTCCTCGATGGTCAGACCGAGCTTCAGCGCAGCTTGCTCGGTCTTCGGCGAGGTGGACACGTAGCGCATGCCCCGCAACTCCCGCTCGGCGATCGCCGGAAGCAGGTGCGCGACCGTCGTCCCGGTTCCGAGCCCGACGCGCATCCCATCCTCGAGCATCGCTGCCGCCGCTTTGGCGGCGAGGTCCTTGTAGCGCTCGCGCAGAGCTTCGCTCAGCGGTGGCTTCCGCGCAGTCGCACGAGTGGACGCCATGGCGCGGACGTTATCGTCCCCGGCACCTCTCTGAGACGCACGTCGGCGGCGCTCGCCGGCTGATGCAAGAGGAAGCCCTGACCCACCGAGCAGTCCAGTTCGCGCGCCAGCGCGAGCTGGCGCCTGGTTTCGATACCCACCGCGACGGCCGTCAGGCGGGCCTCGTGGGCGAGGGCGATCGTCGCCGCGAAGACGGCGCGCCTGTCGTTGTCGTGATCGAACGTCTGGATCAGCCCAGGGTCGATCTTGATCGTGTCGAGCGGAAGGTTCCGCGGCAGGCTGAAGGACGAGTGCCCGGCCCCCACGTTGTCGAGCGCGATCGCCACACCCAGACGCTTTACGTCGGCGAGCGCCTCGCGGGAGCGCTCGGGGTCGCGCATGACGGCATCCTCGCTCACCTCCAGGCACAGTGCCCTGCCCGGCAGCCGGCAGTACGTGAGCTCCTCGTGAACCCGCTCGGCGAGATCGAGCTCGCACAGCTCGCGCGCGGAGATGTTGACGGAGATCGGGATCGCGATCCCTTCGCGCCGCCATCTCTCTGCCTGGGCGCAGGCCGTATGGAGGACCCAGCTGCCGATCTGCACGATCAGCTCCGTCTCGGCCGCGAGCGAGAGGAAGGCCGCGGGAAGCAGCGGGGTCGTCTGCGACCCGTCGAGCTCCCTCGGGTTCCAGCGCAGCAGCGCCTCGCACCCCACCGCCCGGCCGCCTGCCAGCGGCAGGATCGGCTGATAAGCGAGTACAAGCTCGTGCTGCGGCAGCGCCTGGCGCAGGCGGCTTTCGATCCGCAGGTGCTCTTTGACCTCCTCGCGAAGCGTCTCGTCGAACAACTCGAGACCGCGGCCGCCCGTCCGCTTCGCGCGATACATCGCAACGTCGGCCTCGCGCAGCATTGTCTCCGGATCGGCCTCCGGGTCGTGCGAGACCGAGACCCCGACGCTCGCGAGCATCGACACCTCCGCTGAGCCCACCGGGAACGGTTGCTCGAGCGCGTGCACCACCCGCTCCGCGAGCGCCAGTGCCTCGCCGTCGTTCTCGATGTCCTCCGCGAGGATCACGAACTCGTCTCCTCCCAGGCGCGCGACGGTATCGCTTTCGCGCATCATCTCGGCGAGGCGGTCGGAGATCCCTATCAGCAGCTGGTCGCCCACCTCGTGCCCAAGGTTGTCGTTGACGGCCTTGAAGCGGTCGAGGTCGATGAACAGCAGCGCCACCACGCCGTTGCTGCGGTTCAAGCGCATGAGCGCCTGGCGCGCGCGATCCATCAGCAGCAGGCGGTTCGGGAGCCGGGTCAGGGGGTCGTGCAGGGCCTGGCGCTCGAGCCACATCCGGTCGGTGACGTCGCGTGCCGCGGCGTACCACGTGTCGCCGTCGCAGCGGGCGCTCCACAGCAGCCAGCGCCACGAGCCGTCGCGGTGGCGGTATCGCGTCGTGAAGTTCTCCATCTGCGCGGGACGGTTGGCTCCTGCCAGCATCAGCGCAAGCGTCGGCTCGACGTCGTCCGGGTGCATCAGCTCTTGCATGGGATGCGCCTGCAGCTCCTCGCGGGTCCAGCCGAGCAGCTGCTCCCAGGCGGGGTTGAGCAGGGTGAAATAGCCGTCGAGGGAGATCGTCGCGAGCAGATCGCTCGTCATCTCGAACAGCCTGGCGATGCGCCCTTCGCCCACGGGCGCAGGTTCGGGGCCCGCAGCGGGGCCGATGCTCGTCGTATGGGAACCCATGCCTGCCCACCACGTCGGCCCCCGGCCCCGGTTCCTCGGGCGCGCCAGGCGCCAGTGGACGTATTGACTAGGCCGCGATCAGGAGGGGATCGCGCCGAGGGGCGAGGCCGTCTCCGGGCGTGCGCCGGCGTCCGACGCGGCGTCGCCCGGTAGCTCGTCTCCGAGCAGGAACCGCCACACGGCGAGGGACAAGAGCAGCGTCATGATCACCGCGCTCGAGACGCACCACTCGCAGATCGCATGGATCGAGAACAGCTCCCGAGCGGTCAGGTAGGCGCTGAAGCCGAAGCCGATCGTCACCACAGAGACAGTCCCGAAGCGCGTCGTCTCGCTCTCGGGCAAGAGCAGCAGCACCAGGATCGAGACGTATCCGATCAGGCCCATCAGCGCGACCGGTACGCCGGCGAGGTGGGAGTAGGCGGATGTCTGCACCTTCTCGCAGCCGCCACCCAGCGAGCACGCCGGTTTGATGCCGGAGTAGTGGACGTAGGTGAGGTAGCTGGCGACGCCGAGCCCGATCACGGTGAGCACGATCATCGTGATCTTCAGCGCTCGCCGGCTGACCATCGCCTACGCCTTCGAAAGTTTTTCGATCGCGGCGTTGAAGGACGATGCATCGGTCAACGACCCCGGTTCGAACTTCTGCGCCGTACCGCCGGTCTTGCCCATCAGGAAGCTCGGGGTTGACGATAAGCCCGAGGCGCTCGCTGTCTGTGCGTCGGTCGTGATCTGGCTGGCAAGCGTCGGGTCGTTTCGAGCGGCAGTCCATTGCGTCACATTGAGGCCGGGCACCTGCTGAGCCATGTTCTGGAGGAACTGTTCGGTGACGTAGCCGCTTCCCTCTTCCTGCTGCTCGTGGTAGAAGAGCTCTATGAACGGCCACAGCTTGTTCTGCTTGCCGGCCGCGAGCGCCGCGATCTGCTGGCTGCGGAACACTTCGGGTTCGCGCGTGGCCGTCTCCAGGTTCCGATATTCGATCTTGAGCTTGCCCGTGCGCACCGAGTTCTGGATCAGCGACGGCAGCGCACCGAGCGTGAATTCCTTGCAGATCGGGCACTCGAGGTCGGCGTAGTACTGAAGCGTGACCGGCGCCGTCGGAGCGCCGAGGGTGGACCCATTCTGGGGGATTCCGTTGAGCGTCGCGTTGACGAGGGCGACGTTTTCGCTCGCTGGGCCGCTGCCTGCCCTGACCGGTCCCGAGGATTTGCCGCCGCTGCCCGTGGCGATCACGATCGCGACGATCGCGACGACGACCACGGCGACGACGATTCCGAGCTGGGTGAGCCGTGTGCGCCGAACCACCCGGGCAGCCTCGGCCTCCTCCAGCTGTTTGCGCTGCGTGCGTGCCTGCTCGCGGCGCTGCTTGCGGGTGAGATCCTCCTCGTCGCTTTGCACGGGGCTCATGAAAGCAACTTTTACAGGTTTATCCTCAACGATGCCTAAGTGCACGAACGATCGCGGTCAGGCGCGGACAGCGGCGCCTGCTCGACGTGACTTCTGGTCCGCCACGCCAGCCGCGAAGATGGACCTTCGCCCCTGTAGCTCAACTGGATAGAGCGCCGGCCTTCTAAGCCGGGGGTTGCTGGTTCGAGTCCAGCCGGGGGCATGGCAGGACCTCAGAAGGCCGTCGAGGCGTCGATGCACTCGCCCGCCCTGTCGTGCCTCGCGCGCGGCATCCGGGCCGGGTTTCGCCCGACGGCGCGTGCGATCACGGAGAACGCGGGTCGCACCGAGCAGTCGGGGCGCAGCAGGCCGCTGTCCCAGGAGATCCTGCCGTGGGCACGTGCCCACTGCAACGTATGGGGAACGCGCCATTGGTAGTAGTACACGCGCGTCACACGGGGGCTGATTCGGGCCAGCGAGAGCAGGCGCTGCGCGAGTTCGGCGGCGTGGGACTCGGGGTGCACGATGTAGCTGGCGTGGCTGCTGCCGTACGGCCGTTCCCAGCGCCACACAACCCCGCCGCCCTCCGTGAACCAGACCTGTCCATGGACGAGCCGCAAGAGCTGCGAGGTTCGTTCATGGCTGCCGAGGCCCACGTCCACGTAGCTGTGCAGGCCCCAGAGCCGGGGACGGTAGGCCCAGTGCAGGAAACCGCGCAGCCACGTGACCATGTTCGGGGTGTCGAGCACGTCGGCCGCCGTGATCGAGCAGCCGTGGCAGCGGCCCGACAGGACGTTGTAATAGTCGGCCGCCAGGCGCGGGTTCGAGCCGGTGGGCTGCAGGGGGTGGTTCTCCTCGTTCCATGGTGTGTAGTCGAGGACCCACGGGAAGAGCCTTTTGAACGCCACGACCGCTTTCGCGTACGCCGCCAAGCTCGGCCCGCGGCTCGGATGACTTGGATCGCCGTTGAACGCGACCAACGGCCTCACGCCCTGCGCCTGGGCTCCCTGCAGCCAGGCTGCCTCCCAGGCCAGTTCTCGTGGCCGCGAGACGACGTCCCAGGGCACGACGATCCGCGCGATGCGCACCCCCAGCCAGCGAAAGCGGGGGTCCCGGAAGAGGTCGGCCGAGTTGTCCGAGATTCCGACTGCGAGCCGCGAGGCGTGAGCCGAACGCGCGGGCGCAGGGGCCGCGAGAGCGCCGGCCTGGACGATCACCACGGACAGCGCGACGAGCGCCGCTGGCACGGCGAAGATCTGGCGGCGCCCGGGTGAGCGCAGGATGCGTGGGAGCCGGCTGCGTTTCATTCTTGGCTCTGGCGGGTCCTCGCCCGCGAGGTCCGTACGATCGTAGAGGCCGGAGCGGCTGCCGGCGCTGGGTCCCCAGCCTCAACGGCCCGATCGCCGGCACCCGGCAGGGGGGTGTGAGCCGGGGGATATGATCTCGCACCGCCCCCGCCAGGGCGGACCCCACACGGCTCCCGCGTCCGCAAAAGGGCTGCAAACAGGGGCCCTCCTGAGAGGGGTTGCTGGTTCGAATCCAGCCGGGGCCGCTGATGTTCCTCGCCACTGCGCTGGTCTATCCGTGCGTGCTCGCGGTGCTCTGTGCAGGCGCGGGGTTGCTCGTGGATCGGATCAGCGGCGGCTTCCTGCCCGTGGCGCTGCTGCTGCCCGTGGGTGCGGCGGCGCTGATCGCCGTCTCACAGCTCACCACGTATGTCTCGCCGGCGGCGCCGGGGACCCCCTACGCGCTGGTCCTCGCCGCCGCGGCGGGATGGTGGTTGGGGTGGGGGAGAGTACGCGGACTGGCGCGCGCCCGGCGAGCGCGCCTGTGGCTGCTCGCGGTGCCCGCGCTCGCCTATCTGCTGGCGCTGGCGCCCGTGCTGCTCGCAGGCCGCACGACATTCTCCTCGTTCATGGCGCTCGCCGATTCGGCGGTGCACATGATGGGTGCGGACTACCTGCTGCACCACGGCCAGAGCTACGCGCACCTGGACCTGCGCAACTCCTACGGCCAGTTCATCAACGGCTACTACAACAACGGCTACCCGTCCGGCGCGGACACGCTGTTCGGCGGTAGCGCCTTCCTGCTCGGCCTTCCGTTGATCTGGGCCTTCCAGCCATTCAACGCCTTCATGCTCGCGACGGCCGTCGGCCCCGGTTGGCTGCTGGCGCGCAGGACCGGCCTCGGTCGGGCGCCCGCCGTCCTGGCGGCGCTGAGCGTGACGCTCCCCGCCCTCGTCTACGGATACGAGCTGATCGGCTCGATCAAGGAGCTCACGGCCGTGCCGATGATCCTGACGCTCGGCTCGCTCGTCGCCCTGCATCGCAGCTGGCTGGCGGGCGCCGCCCGCGGCGCGATCCCCTTCGCGCTCGTGGCCGCCGCGGGAATCTCCGCCCTCGGGGTCGGCTTTGGCCCGTGGGTGCTGGCAGCCGTCCTGGCCATGCTCGCGGTCGCGCTGGGCGAGCTGCGCGGCGGGGCCGATCGACGGCGGCTGCTGGGCCTCGCCGGCGCCGGCGTCGCCACAGGCCTGCTCGCCGCGCTGCCGACCTGGGTGAACGTCTCGGGATCGCTGCGCGTCGCGCGTGCGATCGCCTCGACGAGCAACCCGGGCAACCTCCACGCCCCGCTGCGCACGATCCAGGTCTTCGGCATCTGGCTGCGCGGCAGCTACAAGCTGGCTCCCGTAGGCGCGAGCTTGACCGCCACCCACGCCCTCGTCGTCGTCGCGCTGCTCGCCGCGGTGCTCGGCGCGATCCACATCATCCGCGCGCGCCGGTACGCGCTGGCGGGCTGGCTCGCGCTGATGCTCCTGACCTGGCTGCTCGTCGACGAGTACGTCACGACCTGGGCCGGCGCGAAGACGCTGATGCTCACCTCGCCGGCCGTCGTGCTGCTCGTCTGGGCAGGCGTGGCGGCGCTGGCGAGCCCGCGCAGGCGGACCTCGCGGCTCGCGGCCGCTGTGCTCGCGGTCGTCCTCCTCGGCGGCGTGATCGCCTCGGACGCGATGCAGTATCGCGGTTCAAACCTCGCGCCGACCGGGCGCTACGAAGAGATGGCATCGCTGAACTCGCGCTTCGCGGGGAGAGGGCCGACGGTCTTCACAGACTTCGACGAATACGCGCTTTACGAGCTGCGTGAACTCGACGTCGGCGGGCCGGACTTCGTGTACCCGCCGCCGGCGCTCGCCGGCGCCGCGGGCTCATATGGCGCCCCGGTCGACCTGAACCGGGTGCCTCCCACGGCCCTGCTCGGCTACCCGCTGATCCTCACGCGGCGGGATCCGATGCTCAGTCGCCCGCCGTCCGCCTACAGCCTCCGCTCGCAGGGCGCCTACTACCAGGTCTGGGCGCGTCGGCCCCGGGCTCCGGCCGCGGCCGCCCACGTGGTCCTTCGGGGACCACCCCCCGCCCAGTGCGCGAGCATCAGGCAGCTCGCGCAGGCCGCCGGGGCTTCGCCGGCGCGGCTGATCGCCTCCGAAGCGCCGCGGCGCGTCGCGATCCCGTTGCTGCGGAGCCCACACCCGGCCGGGTGGGGCCGACAGCGCCAGGGCCTCGTCATGACGATGCCTGGGCGGCTCGTCGCCGCGTTTGAGCTGCCCGCCGCCGGGAGATGGAACGTGTGGGTCCAGGGCCAGATCATGCCGGCCGTCGAGCTCCGGGTCGACGGGCGCAGGCTCGCGTCGATCGGGGGCCAGCTGAGCGGGAACTCGCTCGTCCCCGACACGGTCCCGCCGCTCGCCGTCGCCCTCTCCGCCGGAGCGCACCGGCTGTCGGTCACCCGCGGGCCCTCCACGCTGGCACCCGGCGACGGCGGCTCGGCCGTGCTCACGGCGATCTTTCTGACCCCGGCCGCATACGATCCCGGCGCGCTGCGGGCCGCTCCGGCCTCGGCTTGGCGTGCACTCTGCGGCCGCAGCTACGACTGGATCGAGCTCGTCCGCGGCTAGGACGCGGGCGCCTGGAGCAAGGTGACGAGCGCCGCGCTGCTCGCTGGAACCTTAAGCGTGATCGCGCCGCGGCGCCGCACGAGTGGCGTGGCGGGCGGCGTGGAGTGCCAGGAGCCGTCCCGCGCCACGGCCCTCCCGCCCAGCGTGACGCCGGTGCTCGCCGACGGCGTGGGGGCCCTCAGCGAGAGCACCCGCGCCCACCGGTAGCTCCGCCCGACACGCAGGTGCAACACCACGGCCGGCGCGCCCAGCGGTTCATCGTCGACGATCACCAGGCGTGGCCTTCCGCCGGCTGTCTTGAACGCCTGCACGACGACGTTGGGGCTGCCGATCGCGCGCGTGGTCGTCGGCAACGGGCGCGCGCCGACCAGCGACCTGGCGAGCAGCAGCGCATACCACTCCGGCTGTGGATGCAGCACCCCGGACGCCAGAAGCCGCGGCGTTGGGGCGCAAAGCGGCGAATAGCCGCGGCAGTTGACCGGGTTGCCCTGCAGGTTTATCCCCGACACGCCGGCCGCCATCGCCTCGGCGAGGTAGCCGGTCGCCCAGAGGGTCGACGCGAACGTGTTGCTGATGCCCGCCGTGCCGCCGCAGGAGACGCTGTTGACCTCATCCAGCCTGAACGGGATCCCTCGCGAGCGCGACACCGACATGAAACGACCGAGCGACTGGCCCTCGAGCTTGCGGGTTGCGATGCTCAGAAGGCGTTCTATCGACGGCGCCGGAGTCTGGTGGCAGCCGAGCGGATAGTGGTGGCCCGTCAGCACCGCGGGCCGCTGAGTGAGCGCCTCGCCAGCTCCCCAGGTGACGAAGATCTGCGATCCGGACACACCCGGTCCGTCGAAGCGGACCCCGGGCACGGCGCTGGCGATCGCGCGGCGATAGCTCGCCACCTCCGCGTCGTAGCCGGCGAACGTCCACGACGATGAGCGGAACTGGTGCTGCCCGTAGGCGTCAGGCTCGTTGCCGATCTCGATCGCCGCGAGGTGCGCCCCGAGCGCGGCCCGGGCGGCCGCGACCTCACGCGCCGCGGCGATCGGTTCGTAATGCGCCAGGCCGACCGTGAGCAGCACGTTCCAGCCGCTGCGAGACGCGATCCGGCCCAGCCGGCGCAGGTCGCGCGAGTCCAGCACCCGCGTAGCCCACGCGGGCCGCGGGGTAGCCGCATCGGTCCACGCGACCTGCGTATCCGCCGAGACGCCGCCGAAGCGGAGCACCCCGGGTCCGAGGGACCGCAGCAGGCTGACGACGTTTCCACGGTCGGCGAATGCGGAGAACTGGGGCAGGGCGGCCACCTCGAACGAGAGGCCGATGAACCGCTGTGGCACGCGCTTGCCAGGATGGCGGCCGTCGATCAGGACCGTCACCGGACCTCCCGTGGCCGTCGCCGATCGTCCGCCGTCGGCGTCGCCCGCGCCGCCGCTGAGGATCGCGGCCAGGCCCACGCCCAGTGCCGCCACGCCGAGCGCCGCGGCAAGTAGGCGCACCGGCCCTCGAAGTCCCCGCCGAGCGCGCCGATCGCTCAGCTCTGATGCCGCGCCGGAGATCATCGACCCTGCAGTAAACAGGGGTCGGCAATTCCCTGCGCCCGCCAATGCGCTCAGCCCCGCCTACCT
>Ga0210408_10001566_pt1 | contig 23738 bp, 24 predicted proteins | sample IncBWH4MmetaG_FD_155471 | JGI IMG/M metagenome (GOLD analysis project Ga0210408, IMG submission 155471) | Forest soil microbial communities from Barre Woods Harvard Forest LTER site, Petersham, Massachusetts, United States - Inc-BW-H-4-M | ecosystem: Environmental > Terrestrial > Soil >...
GGGAATGACCATGCCTCGTTTGAGGAACGGCATCTGCCGCTGGAAATGCTCGCCGTACCAGGCCAGCCCGATAAGCAGCGCCAACTTGGCCAGCTCCGAAGGCTGGAAACTCACCCCCCCGAAACTGAACCAGCGGCGAGCCCGGCCCCGCACCACGCCAATGTGCGGAACTAAAACCAGCACCAACATCAGAATCGAAGCGCCCAACAACAGCCACCAGACTTTTTTGAGCTGGCGGTAATCCAGAAGAGTAGCCGCGACACACACAGCTACGCCGAGGAGGCCCCAAACCAGTTGCATGGTCAGGTAATGGGCGCCCACCTGCGCCATACTCGAGCTGTAGAGCATCACCATGCCCAGCGCGAGCAGCGCCGCAATGCAAAACACCAGAATGGTGATCACCAGCTTCATGGGTGGAGCGCTGCCAAGCCGGAGGCCCGGCTGAGGAGACCCGGCCTCCGGAAATCCTGGCTTAGCGCCCCGGTGGAGTGGCGGTGGGGCTGGAAGTCGTACCCGAAGGCGCAGGGGGGGTCTCCGCCGGCGCAATCGCAGGCTTGGACGGGATCTTTAATTTCTGGCCCACCTTGATGCTATCGGTTTTTAGATCGTTGGCCGAGCGGAGCGCGCGGATGGTCGTCTTATAGTCGTGGGCGATGCTGGTCAGAGTATCGCCAGATTTGACCGTATAGATTTGTTCCGCGTTGCTCGCCATCGCCGAAGGGGTCGCCGACGAAACCCCAGCGGCCATTGTGGGCGCGGTCGGAGCGGGAATGTGGATGGTTTGGCCGATCTGAAGCCTGGTCGCTACGACGCCAGGGTTGGCGTCTTCAATGGCCTTAACTGAAACGTGGAATTTCTTTGCGAGGGTGCTGAAGCTATCGCCGGCAGCGATCTTATAATCGGTGGCCGAAGGTGCCGCGGGTGTAACCGGCTGTTCAGGGCTGGCCTGAGCGGGTTGTGCCGAGGGCTGGTTGCTGGACGGTGGCGGCAAATTGGTTGGCTCGGTAAATTGAGGCGGCGCTGACTCGTTGGTTTGGGCGGTCTGCGTGGTCGTCGTGTCGGCCGGCTTATTGCAGCCTTGCAAGAGCAGCGCGAGCAAACCGACTCCGTGAATGGCTAGAACGACGAAAACGGCGATTTTGACGCGGGCGCGAGTTTGGTTTTTTTGCTCGGGGAAAATGCCTTGGGGGATTAATGGGCTTTGGTTATTCATTTTTATTCCTTCTATTTTAATTATTAATGAGGTCTTTTTTGGTTTCTGGTTCATTTTGCCTCGGGGTTTTTCCTCAAAAAACCCCGAAGCAAATTCTCTAAGATTCCGACTATGCGTCCGGCTCGCATTTAAGTTTGCGCTGTTTTATCGTTCATATTGGGGTTGCCAACCTGGGCACCCCTACTAATTGATTTCACTACCTGGCAAAATCTTTCGCCCCGATCCTGATAATTTCGAAACTGGTCAAAACTCGACGAAGCCGGCGAAAGCAAAACTACATCGCCTGAAGTCGCATTACTTGCCGCTTCAGTTACAGCTTCTACCAGCGAATTGGAAAGTGTGCAAGGAGTAAAAAGGCCCCAGGCGGCATGAATTTTTTCACTGGCCTGGCCCAGCAAAAAGGCGCGTTTGACGCGTTTCGAGAGTATCGGCCCAAGATCATGGTAATCCAGGCCCTGGTCCGAACCACCGGCAATGAGCCAGATGTTGGCGGCTCCGCCGGGTCCTGGCCGGACGGCCAGCAAGGCCTTATGGAGCGCATCGATATTCCGCGCTTTTGAATCATTGATGAATTGCACTCCCTGGAGTTCAGCGACCAACTCGAAGCGATGCGGCCCGGCCGTGAAAGTTTTGAGCGGGTCCAACATCGTCTCGAGCGGCAGGCGCAACGCGTGGCCGACCGCCAACGCGGCCATGAGATTCTCCGCGCCATGCGGTCCGCGGAGGAGGCATTGGTCCATATCCAGCAATGGCCCGGACCAATTGGGCAACCGGCTCAGAAGCAGGCCTCTTTCCAGATGAAGTTCGGCCGAAGTGTCGGCGGCGCTGAAGGTGATCACTTTGCCGGGCACGGGCAAATCCAGTTCGCGCAAGCGGGCGAGAGCCTCACTCTGTACGATCGCCCAATCGAAATTTTGCTGGCTGCGGAACAACCCGGCGTGGGCACGCACATAATCGTCCGCGGAAGCATGACGCTCCAGATGGTCCTGGGGCAGGTTCAGCAATACCGCCACCGCGGGTCTGAACGAGCGAGTGGTTGCCAACTGGAATGAGCTGGCCTGGAGAAGCAAATAATCCAGTTCTTTGGTCTGGTCCGCTACGGCGCAGGCCGGCCGGGCTCGATGGCCGGCGAACAAGGTGCGGCGGTGATGATGGGTCAGCACTCGCTCGAGCAATTCCGCAGTCGTGCTCTTGCCGTTCGTGCCGGCGATGGCGATGGTCAAGCACTTGGCCTGGTGAAAACCCAGCTCCAATTCGCTGAGCAGGGGGACCTCCGCCTCCTGGAGGGCTCGGACCACAGGGGAATTCAGGGGCACGGAGGGACCCAGCACTGCCAAATCGAATCGCCCCTGGGGAAGCGCGGATTGGCCTAATTGTACCTCTGCACCCAAAGCCCGCAACCGGGCCACCGCCGCTTGCAATTCAGAAGCGTCGGCAAGGTCGATACCAACGACTTTGGCCCCAAGACGACAGAGCAGTTCGCAAGCGGCCTGGCCCCGGCCGCCCAGGCCGATTACCAGGACGTTTTTGCCGTTGATTTCAATCATTTATCGGATCTTCAATGTGCTCAACGCCACCACCGCAAACAAAATACCCAAAATGTAAAAGCGCATTACGACCTGCGATTCGTACCAGCCCTTCTTCTCGAAGTGATGATGAATCGGCGCCATCAGAAAAATGCGCTGGCCGGTGCCGTGCCGGCGCCGGGTATAGCGGAACCAACCAGTCTGCAGGATGACCGAGCCGGCTTCCATCACAAAGACCCCGCCAGCGAGCAGGAGCACCAGGGGTTGGTGGATAAGGACAGCGATTAGGCCCAAAGCCCCGCCCAGCGCCAGCGACCCGGTGTCCCCCATAAACATTTGAGCCGGGTGGCAATTGAACCAGAGAAAACCCAATCCTGCCCCGACCATCGCGCAACAAAACACCGTTAGTTCGCCCGCTCCAGCCACATAAGGAATCTGCAAGTAACCCGCGGTTTTGATATTTCCGCCCAGGTAGGTCAGCACGACAAATACGACCGAGACAATGAGAGTGCAGCCGATGGCTAGTCCGTCCAGGCCGTCGGTGAGGTTGACTGCGTTGGAGCTGCCGACGATCGTCAAAGTAGTGACGATAATCCCGAGAGCGGCGCCGATGGCGACAGGATGCTTGTAAAAGGGCACCATCAGCGTGGCGACCAGATTGCTCACGATGACGGATTTAGCTTCAGGAATGCGCAGCTCACTGTGGGCGGGAAGTTTCCACAAATAAAACGCAACGAAGACCGCCAGGGCGATCTGCACCCAGAGTTTGACCTGCGGTTTGGCGCCGCCGCCGCTTTGATGGGTGATTTTGGCATAATCGTCATAGAACCCGAGTCCGGTCAGGACGACAACTGCGAGGAGCGTCAGCTCGATGAGCGGATTCCATTGCGCCCATAGCAAGGTCGTAAAATTCAGCGCCAGGACGATCAAAATGCCGCCCATTGTCGGCGTGCCGCGCTTGCTCAGGAGGCGGGCTTTCAGGTCACTGGCGGACTCCGCTTTATCCGCGTACTCCTGGCCGAATTTCAACTGCTTGAGCCAGGCTATCACTTTTGGTCCAAGCCAGAGGCTGAGGACCAGCGCCGTCACCGCCGCGCCGGCGCTGCGAAACGTAATGTAGGTAAAAAGCCGCAACGGCGACAGGTGCCGCGCCCACCCGGTCCCGGCCGACCACTTCAGTAGTTGCTGGCTCAAATAATAGAGCATTGGGTTAATTCCCTCCGCTCGGCATCGCCGCCGCGCAATTGGTCCGCAATCCGCTCCAGCCGCGTTGCCCGGGACGCTTTGAGCAGCAGCATGTCCCCTGTTCGGACAAATTGTTTCACCGCAATCGCGGCTGCTTCCACGTCGAGAAATTCAAAAACCCGGTTCAGTCCCGCATGGCGCGCTCCCCGTGCTATGACGGGCGCCATCCGGCCCACCGCAAACAACTGGCTGACTCCCATCTCGGCGGCGGCGCGGCCGACCTCTTCATGGGCTGCCTCGCTCTGCGGCCCCAGCTCGGCCATGTCGCCCAGCACCGCCACCCGCCGGCCTTTGCAGGGAAGCGCCTGAAGTGTCTGAAGCGCGGCCAGCATGGAGTCGGCATTGGCGTTGTATGCATCGTCCAGCACACGGACGCCATTGAGTTCCCACAATTGCAGGCGCATCTTTGAAGGCTTGCATTCGGCCAGACCGCGCTCGATTTCGGCGCGGCTCAGGCCCAGTTCAGCACCAAGCGCGACGGCAAACAAGGCATTGACCGCCTGGTGACGGCCCAGCAAATTAACGCGATATTCGCCGGCAAAACCCGCTTGAGCGCCCTCTATCTGGAACGTGACGCCTTGTTTGTCCTGGCGCAGACTCATTACTCTCCACTCGTTGCCCGCCGCAAACCCAACGCGAATCACCGCCGCCCGCGTGCGCTCGACGATCGGACGGGTCCACTCGCTGTCCCCGTTTATAAACAGCTTTCCGGCCGGCGGCAGCAACTCCGCCAACCAGCCTTCCTCGCGGGATACCCCGGCCAAATCACCGAAGAATTCCAGGTGTTCGCGACCGATCGAGGTAATCACGCCGTAAGCCGGCCGAATCATCCGCACCAGCGGCTCCAATTCGCCCGGATGATTGGTCCCAACTTCGAGAACCGCGGCCTGGTGGGCTTTGTCCAGTTTCATTAAAGTCAGCGGCACGCCGATGTCGTTGTTGAAACTAGCCTCGCTCGCAAGGGTCGCCAATTTCTGGCGCAGCACCGCCGCCAGCAATTCCTTTGTCGTGGTCTTTCCATTCGAACCGGCGACGGCAATGACCGGCAGCGTAAACTCCGCTCGATAGCGTGCGGCCAATTGCCCGAGCGCCTGGCGCGTGTCCTCGACGGCCACCACGGCGCAGTCACCGGTATTCAATTTCGCCGGCGCCGTGCCTTTGGCCGAGCGGTTTCCCTTTGCGGTGCCGGTTAGTCGCCGGCGCTCGACCATTACCGCAACGGCTTTGCGCGCCGCCTCGGTGACAAAATCATGGCCATCAAAACGGTCGCCCGGCAGCGCGACGAATAAATCGCCGGGCAGCACCTGCCGCGAATCGGTGCAGACCCGCAACGCCAGGGTTTCGGGCGAACCGCTCCGCAGTTCGCCGCCACAAGCCCCAGAGATGAATTTTAAACAACGAGCATCCATACGCTAAAAGTAACCGAGCCTCGAGAGAGCAAATCTAAATCCCAAAACCCAAAGGCCAAAGGCCAAATTCCGAATTCCGAATTCCGAATTCCAAATTCCGAATCCGGTCCCTTAGGATAATTGGCGACCTTTATTTCCTCAATCGCCTCCCCAGCGCAGCGGCGGTCCGGAGCGCGCGCCGGGCGCCCGCCGGAATCTGGCTAACCACACCGAGCACTTCGAACGCGACAGTGCCCGCGCCGGAAGGGACGCCCGCCGGGGGATCCTCCTGCGGCCTGGCTTTTGAGGGCAGCTTACCCTGGCGTCCAGCAGCCTCCACAAACAAACGGTGTGATAACAGCGGAAGTGGACTCATGTTAGCCTTTCGTTGTTGTTGCGTTTACTGCGACCGCGCGGCCGCTGTCTGCAAGGGACGATGGTCGCTGGGCGCGACGAGAGTATCCGGGTGAGCGGGCTGTTCGCCGTCCTCCGGCCGGATATTTAGGTAGGTCGCGGTGCGCTCGGCGATCTGCTTGAAAACCGGAGCCGCGATTTGGCCGCCGTAATAGCCGCCCTGTTTGGGTTCATCCATGGTCACCGAAATGCACAATTCAGGATTGTCGGCCGGGAAAAACCCGATGAAAGAGGAGAAGTACTTGTTGACGTAAACGCCATTCTCGACTTTGTTGGCAGTGCCGGTCTTGCCCGCAACCGTATAATGAGTCAGGGCCGCTTTGGGGGCCGTGCCTTCGGGAGAGACCACGGTCTTGAGGGCCTGGACCATCAGTTTGGAAGTCGATTCGCTGATGACCTGGCGCACACGCTGGGGTGAGTAGTTGGCCACGACGTTGTGGTCGCGGTCCTCCAAACGTTGGACCAGCATCGGGCGCATCAGGCAGCCTTTATTGGCGATAGCAGACATCGCCATAAGCATTTGCAAACGGGTGACCGAGATGCCCTGGCCCATGGGAATCCGCGCGATCGAGACTTTGCTCCACTTCCTGACCGGTGGCACGAACAGCCGCGCGCTGACTTCCCCCGGCAAAGGCAGGCCCGTGGCCGTCCCGAACCCGAAATCGCAGATATAATTGTAAAGACGGCTTTCGCCCATGCGAATCCCAATCTTGGCGGCGCCGATATTGGAGGATTTGGTAAGGATGCCCTGGACCGAAAGCGTGCCGTAAGCTTCGTGGTCGTGCAAAGGGCTGCCGGCATAAAAAAAGTGCCCGTGCTCACAATCAAAGGTGTCGGTGAGGCGCACTACGCCCTCGTTAAGGGCTCCGGCGGCCACAACGATCTTAAAGGTAGACCCCGGCTCCGCTATGTCCGCAATCACGCGGTTGCGGAGCGCATCGGCGCTGGCGTGATTGGGATTATTAGGGTCAAAGTTGGGCAGCGTCGCCAGCGCGAGGATCTCACCGGTGCGTGGACGAACCACAACCCCGGAAATGCTGATGGGCGAATGCTGCTCCATCGCCTCGGCCAGCGCCGACTCGACGATGTGCTGGATGACCGAATCGATCGTGAGGACCACGTTAAGCCCGTCGCGGGGCTCGACGTCCTGCTCACGTAAGGTGATGAGCTCCCGCCGCTGCCGGTCGGTCTCGGTCAAACGCCAGCCGCGCACGCCGACCAGTTTTGAGTCCAGCACCCGCTCGATGCCATCCTTGCCGTTGATCGTGGATACGGGGGTGCCGCTGACCTCGCTCTCCTCGGCCACGGTATACCCCAGCACATGTGCCGCCAAAGCCTGGTTGGGGTAGACCCGCAACTGTTCGTCACGGGCGAAGATCGCCTGCTGGCGCAAGTTGCGATAAAAGCCCCGCTCGGTTTTCGGAAGCTTCTTCTCGTCCAGCCCAAACGAGAGATTGGTCATCGCCGACTGGATTTTCTCCCAGGTTTCGAGAGGCACCTTTTTCTTGAGGCAGACATAATGATAGTGATTGGTAAACGTCTCGCCTTTTTCATTGCGGAGCAGCCGCGGCACCAGGCTCTGGGCCAGTTTTTCCTCGCTGATCTGCAGCAAGGGCGACAGCACGCGGGCGACCTCGGCCTGACGGTTGCCAATCAACGCCGGGTCGGCGCACACCATTTTGACAGAAATGCTGGTGGCCAGCAGATTGCCCCTGGCGTCGAGGATGTCTCCGCGCCGGGGTTCCAGCAGGACCTCGCGTTGGGTATTCTCCTGGGATTTGATGCCAAGTTCTTCGTGTCGCAAGACCTGCAACTCGACCAGGCGATAACCCAACCCGGCAAAACCCAACGCCAGTATCAAGGCCAGCAGGGCCAATCTTTTATATTGTAGTCGTTTGGCCATAAATGTCTTTGCTAAGAGTTACCGGCCGCCCGTGGGCCTCGGTTCCTCCTCCGGCGGCTTCACGGGCGGCGGTAAATTTGCTTGTCATCTCACCATTGTTCGTTATGGTTCATCCGCTCAAACTTGCCGCCCGCCCGCGGCGACTCGGTTCCTCAATCCTCCGCGCCACGGGCGGCGGCAAAATCTTATTATCCGTCATGGCCAGGCCGTTGCCTGAGTCGGGCCAAGCGCCAATTGCCGGTCCCGGACCGGCTCGGTTGGCGGCTCCACCAGGCGTAAGACTTGCGCCGGCTGCGGCGGCACCAGGCCGAGATTCAGTTCTTTGATGCGCTTTTCCAGATCACCGGGCGAGCGCATGGTCCCTAATTGCTTTTCTAATTTGTCGTTTTGGACTTCCAGCGCTTTAAGGCGCAACTCGCGGCTCTTGATCTGCTGGCCCAGCCGGACGATTTGGTCTTTCTGCCAGACGTAACCGACCCCCGAGCCGCCGATGACCAGGCAAAGCAGAAAAGCTTTGAGCGCCGGGCCAAACCGAATAGCTGCTGACTGCGATTTGCGATTTTTTGCCATAATCAATCAGCCTGATCGTTTCGATCAGCTCTAAGTTCTTTCCATCACTCGCAACTGCGCGCTGCGACTGCGCGGGTTCCCGGCCAATTCCGCCGCCCCCGGCCTCAGTGCCTTGCGGGTCACCAGCTTCAACTCAGGCGCGCGCGGTTCACGCAACTCCGGAACATCCACCCCTCCAGTGAATGTGTAATCCCGCGCCCGCGCGCGCCCGAAATCTTTCACGATGCGATCTTCCACAGAATGAAACGTTATGACTGCCAGCCGGCCGCCGGGTTTCAAAATCCGCAACGCTCCGGCAAGACCTTTTTGCAACGAACCCAGCTCGTCGTTAACGCCCATTCGCAGGGCCTGAAACACCTTCGTCGCCGGATGCGACTTTTTCCCCTGGCGCGGAGCCACCCGCTCGATCAGCTCCGCCAGTTGCAGCGTCGTCTCGAGCCGGCGGCTTTCCCGCTCACGGCCGATAGCCCGCGCCAGCCGCCGCGAATCCCGTTCGCCGCCCAGTTCCCAAAAAAGCCTCGCCAACTCTTCGATGCCTGACTGATTCACCAGGTCCGCCGCCGTTAGCGCTTGCCGCTGGTCCATCCGCATATCCAGCGGCCCGTCCTGCTGGAAACTGAATCCGCGTCCAGCCTGTTCCAGTTGCGGCGAACTCACACCCAGGTCCAGCAGTACCCCATCGCAACTGCCCGCCGGCAGCCAATCGGCCAGCTCCGCGAAGTTGCCCTGCCGCAATTCGAACCGTCCAACATATGGAGCCAGCCGCCGTTTGGCCGTCTCAACTGCGGCGCCATCGCGATCGCATCCAAACAACCATCCAGTCGGCGAAGTCGCGGCCAGTATGGCTGCCGCGTGTCCAGCCCCACCGACCGTCCCGTCGGCGAACCGCCCGCCCGCCTCCGGCCCCAACGCGGATAGCACCTCCGCCATCATCACCGGTTTGTGGACGAAATCGTGCACTGCGCATGGCTCCTCGTTGGTTTAAAGTTTGCCCGCCCCTAAAAACCGCGCGCTCACTCGCGTCCAGCGGGAGACTTCCGGGCGCTGCGCCAAACAGGCTGACGGCAACGCCGGGGTCGAGTTTTGCCGGAGTATTTCGCTCGGTCCGGCCACCACCAGCGGTTTGGCCTGGACCACCTCCAGGTCGCTATCGCTCAAATCGTTCCGGACAACTTTGATCCGTTCCAGCGACAGCTCACACTGGACCAGCGGCTTGGGAACACGTTGAGCCGCCGGTTTGACCGAGAGACGCCCCCGCACGAACCCGGATTTCGAGACCACCGAGAGCGCCGACAGCAGCCAGGACTTAAGTTCCGCTCCGCAGTGTCGAATCCACCCTGCCCCACTTCGCGCCACCGTGCGAACAGGCCGGCGAAGCTGCCCACCACTCGCCGAAGTGCTCTCCTTCTCTTTTGGCTTCTGTCTCTCCACTGGCTTCTCCCTCTCCCCTATGAGCGCCCCGGGTGCCGGGGTGCTCTCCCTCTCCCCTTCATAAGTGGAGAGGGTTTGCGTGAAGGGTCGCTTGCTCTGCTGCGATTCATGCGCAAGTCGAACGCTCACCTCACCAGCAGCAGCCGTCCCAGCCTTGGCGGTCGCTCGGAAAGGATTCTTCTTGGTGGCAAACTTTGGTAGCATGCCTCGGCCGGCGTCGCGGTACCGGCTGCCGGAGTGGTTGACGCCGATTAAACTTTTTCCCGCCGTCAGTAATCGCAACAAGCTCATAAAGTTTATTCCATGAGTTTAAATGCTTCCTGTGCCATGATTGCATCGGACGCTTTGACCCGGCCATAGCGTTCCGTGCTCCAGATCTCGAACCGGTCGAGCAACCCCACCAATACTGCCTCGTCCGTAATGCCCGCAGCCTTGGCCATTTCGTCCGGGATGCAAATCCTGCCAGTCTTATCTACGGTCGCTTGGACGGATTCGCTGCCGATGAAACGTTTTAGGATGCCTTTATTGGCGTCACTGCTCGGCATTGCATCGATCTCGCGCATCAGCGCCGCCATTTGATTCGGGGGTAACACCCTCAAACAAGGGCCTTCCTTGGCCTTGGGCCAAAGAATCAGGGTCAGGGCCAAGCCCGGGGTGGATGGCCGCCATTTCGCCGGGACTTGAACGCGACGCTTCTCATCTACGCCGTGGCGGAAAGAGCCACTGTAGTAGGCCGGAGCGCCATTTTCGTTAGGTTCCATTACTTATTCACAGAGGAGCTTTCGATACACTTTGCCCCACTGCGAGCCTCTTTATCCCACTTCATCCCACGGTATGTCAATAGTTTTTAAGCACTTTTATTAAAAAGTTATTCACAATCTGTTTTTGGGCATTCCCGTGATCGTTAAAGCCAGGATCAAGCAAAACTCCGAACGGCCCCAACCGCCACGAATAGAAAGCCCTTCGTGCGGCCTCCGTTGCCCCCGAAGCCGGTTTTTCACTGGTTTTGACGCGTTCGTCGCTTGTGCATTGGCGTCCATGCGCGTGGTTGTGTCCGTTCTTGGTTGCCATTCGTGGCGGCTCCCGAGGATGCTTGGGAAGACATGCGAACTGGGGATTTCGATTTTCACCTGCCGCAGGACTTAATCGCGCAAGCCCCGGCACCGCAGCGCGACCAATCGCGCCTTTTCGTGGTGCGGCGTGACTCTGGCCACATGGAGCATCGCCATTTTCCCGACCTTCTTGATTATCTGGGGACAGGAGATATCCTGGCGCTTAACAACTCGCGGGTGATTCCTGCGCGGCTTCGAGGAACAAACGCCAAAACCGGCGGCCGGTTCGAGGTGCTGTTGCTGGAAGAAAACAGCGTCAATGATTGGTGGGTGCTGATGCGGCCCGGCAAGCGCGCCCGTGTCGGAACTCAAATCGATTTGTACGATGCCCAAGGCTGGCCCAGCCCCGTGCAAGCCGTGGTGCTGGACACAAACGCCGAAGGCCATCGCCGGCTGCGATTTACCGGCACTCCCAACGTTGTGAACGCGCTCGAAACGTTGGGCGAAATTCCCCTGCCTCCTTACATCACTCGACCGAACACCTCCCAGATGGACGAGGACCGCCAGCGCTACCAAACAGTCTTCGCACAACCTGCCGGGTCAGTCGCCGCGCCGACGGCGGGATTGCATTTTACAGAATCGCTGCTCAAGGAGCTCCAATCGCGCGGCGTCCAGGTTTGTTTTCTCACGCTGCACGTTGGCTTGGGAACGTTCGCGCCGGTCAAGGCGGAGAATCCTGCCGCGCATGTCATGCACGAGGAGCGTTACGATATAAGTGAAGAGACCGCCCGGCAAATCAACGAAGCCAAACGCGCTGGTCGCCGCGTGCTCGCCGTCGGCACCACCACGGTGCGCGTCCTGGAGAGTGTGGCGGCGCAACACCGGGGCCGGCTCGTGGCCGGCAGCGGACGGACAAAAATCTTCATCTATCCACCTTACGAATTCAAGGTGGTGGACGGGTTGCTGACGAATTTTCATTTGCCGCGTTCGACCCTGCTGATGCTGGTCAGCGCCTTTGCCGCGCCGGGCGAGACATCCGGGCGCGAGCTGGTTTTGTCCGTTTATGCTGAGGCCGTGCGCGAGCGTTACCGGTTCTTCAGCTATGGGGATGCGATGTTGTTGCTCTGAGTTTTAAATTTCAAGTTTTTGGCTTTTGGCTAAATACTGTCGGAGCGTTTTGAACTCGAAACTAAAAACCACGAACTCAACCTTGCCGTTTGTGTTTTTAAACCTGGCCATGACGGCCGATGGCAAAATCGCCACGGCCAATCGCGTAGTTTCGTCCTTCAGCAGCCGGCGCGACCGGGAACATATGCTCGAACTGCGCGCCACCGCCGATGCCGTGATGAACGGAGCGCGCACGGCCGACCTCAAGCCCATCCACATGGGGACGGGCCCCGCTAAGTATCGCCGATTGCGCCTCAGGCGCGGCCTGGCGGAATACAACCTGCGCGTCATCGTCAGCGGCTCCGGGACGCTCAACCCGAAAGCCGAGGTGTTCAGACAACGCTTTTCGCCGATTATCATTTTAACCACCCGGCGCTCTCCACCCCGCCGATTAGAGGCACTCCGCGCAGTCGCTGACGAAGTGAAGGTCTGCGGAGAACATGAGATCGACTTTCGCCGGGCGTTTGGTTGGCTGCGGTCAAAATGGAACGTTCGGCGGTTGCTGTGCGAAGGCGGCGGAGAGATCAACGACGCCCTGTTTCGCGCTGGGCTGGTTGATGAGCTTCACCTGACCATCTGCCCGAGAATTTTCGGCGGACGAACTGCGCCGACGATTGCAGACGGTCGGGGGGCGGGCAGTTTGCACCAGGCCTCACAACTGGAACTGAAATCGGCAAAGCGCCACGGGGACGAACTGTTCCTGGTGTACCGGGCGAAGCGAAAAGGATGATCAGGGATTCACAGCCTCGGAAGAACCTTTGGGCGGCGGAAGGGGCGAGGCTGGCGCTGGCTGGCCATCCACCGTCCGTGGTTCCATTAACTCGACGCGGGTGCCGTCGGGGTCCCAAAGATTGAGTTGCCGTTTGCGATTGATGCCGGTGGCGATCTTAAGTGGACGTGTGTAACCGATGCTCGTGATTCTCTGCTCGAGGTTGGCCTTGGCCTTCTCCACATCCGCTACTTCCAGGCAGAGGTGGTGCTGTGTGCCGCGTTTGTCCGCTGGAGGCAGTTCCGAATAGAGCATGAACTCGACGTAATCGCTGCTGTCAGGGAGCTTCACATTGACCCAATTGAGTTGCTTCGGGTTGTTGGCCCCGCGCCAGGTTTCGGTGCCACCTAAAACCCCGCAGTAGAACTTGAGCGCTGCGTCCAGGTCGCCGACCAACAGCCCCACGTGGGTCATCCGGGTGGAGATACGAGTGTCGGGCAGGAACTTTCCTTTTTCACGCACCGTCCAGCCGTCCGGCGCATATTGCACTATCTCAACGGTATGGCCGTCTGGATCGGCGACGTTAAAATTCAAATTTCCGATGCGGCCTTTGTCCACCTTTTCGGGCGCTTTGATGCCGCGCGCGGCCAAATAAGCGCGCATCGCTTCGGCATCGTCGGTTTCGAAGGAGATATGGTTCAGCCGGTCCGAGCTGGCCTGCTTGTCGGGAAACAGCTCGATGGTTTGGCGGTCGTTGATCTTGATCCAGGTCAGGCGGAGGCTGCCGTCGTTGTTCGTGAGAAAGAACGGCTCGTCGAATCCCAGGAAGTCCTTGTAGAACGCGCGCGACTTTTCCACGTTATGCGCAAACAAGGCGATGTGAGAGACGCCGGTAAGGTGGGGGCGCATCGGCTGCGCCATTGCGGAGCACGCCAGCAATAGAGCTGGAACTTGCAATCGGCAATTCTCAATTCTCATTCTGAATCTCCATTCCTGGGGGCTTTGGTTCTATTTCTGGCGGAACGGAATCGGATTGCTACATACTCCCGGGTTTCCTGCAAATGGAAGCCCAACCTCTGGATTTCCTTTGCTATCCCAGGCATGTGGGCTACTCCCCACGGCACGATGATGATATCCGATTGCGAAAGCCGGGAATCGATTTCGTCTAAAAGGCGCCGATTGCGCTTCCTGAGCAGGTCATCGAAGAGTTGCTCCTCAAAATCGGGAGACGGCGAGTATTGCGTCAGCATCAGCACATTCTTTGCGTTCAAACCCTTTGAATGAATGAGCATGACCAGGTTCAGGAAATCAATCGTGTTTGTCCCGAACTGTTCCACATCCACATCCGCCGGCACCACTTCGCCCCGGTTTGGCTTGAACTCCTTCTGTTGCTCGGCCAGACCCAGAGAGGTCGCCATTCGTTTGTAACTGATTTTGTTTGTAAGCAGGTCCCGGTCGTCACTCACCCCTTCCATCAGAATGAGCGAATTCGTCGGAAATGATTCCGAGAGCTTCCGGTAAAACTCGGGTTCGCCAATGTGTGACATCGGAAACAACTGGATCGTCTTGCCGTCGTTGCGAGCGTATTTTCTAACTTGCACCGTCAACCCACACGAGCGCAGTGCCAAAAAACCCTCGCTTAAATGGTCCATTGCCAGCGAAGCGCAAACGACAAGATAGACAACCACCGCGGGCAGTGCCACGAAAGCGTTCACCGCCAGGAATCCACACAGGTTCAGCCAGCTAAAACGCCTGGTTCCAAGCTGTTTCTCTGACAAAAACGGCCAGCGAAATTTGGAGCCGCCTTGGACCAGGCGCAGGACGCTGAGCCCGAAGACCACCTGGCACAAAGAGATAACCCAGGAAACCTGCTGAATCCGTCCATAGAAATAGATCAAGAATGGAATCACGACCAATCCAGCTATAGGATTAAAAAGTGTGACCGGCAAAAACAGGCGCTTGGGGATCATGGGAGTGAGCCCCATCAGCGCGTAGGTCAGGATTGCCAGGAACACCGCCAAAAGGAACACTATCCCGCGGATCAGCGTAAGCACGTGAATACCAAAAACGAGGATCAAGGTGTCATCAACCAGGGATACTACCGCATCCAATAGAAATGCTCCAAGGCACAGGCTCACCAGGACGGCGAACACCTGCCGCGCGGACCAGGATTTGCCCTTGAGCTTAGGTAGCGGCGGTGGAGGAGAGGGGGCCGCCGGTGGTGCCGGAGCGCCGCTCACCGGTAGCTCCGATGCTGGTAACAGCGGAGGCACACCCCCAACCCGTGTACTGCCCTTCAAATCTTGCGGCTGCTCACTCATCCTGGTTGCCATTTAGACTTCGTTTCGGCCAACCTGGGCTGGTTAAAAAATCAAGGCGTTTTGGTTTCCACCCACCGCGCGATCAGCCACAGCAAATCAGACAAGCGATTCAAATACACGATGATCTCCGGGTTCTGAAGCTGTCCGCTTTCCTGCAAAAAGCAGACCTGCCGTTCGGCACGGCGGCAGACCGTCCGCGCCAAATCCAGCGCGGCAGAATGAAGACTGGCCCCGGGCATGACCCAATCGTGAACCGTGAGGTTCTGCGCTTCGATTTCCTTGATGAGTTCCTCGAGTTTCGTGGTCATCGCAGAGCTCACCAGGATGAAGCCCTCCTTGACGTAGCGCGGCAAATCCTCCACGGCCGTGGCCAATTCGCCCATGAGCGTCACCAAATCCTTTTGAATCCGGAACAGGTGGTCTCGCACTCGGTCCTGCGCCGCGGTGGCGCGGGCCAACCCCAGTGCGGCATTGAGCTCGTCTATCCTGCCAAAGGCTTCCAGGCGAGGATCGGTTTTGGAGACACGCCGGTTGTACATCAGTCCCGTCGTGCCGGTGTCGCCCGTTTTGGTTACGATGCTCATGCTCGTGCGGAAAGTTACATAATTGCCTGGTTGCATCCTTACAAGGTTAAATGGTTGGCGTGTGAAATCCTTTTGCCTTTGGTGCTTCGATTGCCTAGTTTCGGCCCCCGACCGATGCTATGAATACAAAGTTGCTGCTTAAAACCATTTTCCTGATCCTGGTTCTCTCCCTCCTGGTGGTCATGGGTATGAACAATCAGCAAAAAGTCGAGCTCTCGCTGCCGCCGCTGCTCCCCAGGACCCAAAAACTGCCGGCGGCCCTCATGTATTTCGGATTCTTCGGTGTTGGTGTCTTGAGCGGCACGCTCCTCACGGCCGGCGGCAAAGGCGGCAGCCGCAGCAAGGCGGATCACTGATTACTGGTTACTGACTAGCGCCTCCCGTTCTACCGTTCGTTTATACGCCAGCAACCCATCCACGATCGCCTGCGCCATTTCTTTCCGATAGGCGGCGCTGAAGATTTTTTTCCCTTCCATCGGGTGTGACATGAAACCGGCTTCGATGAGCACCGCTGGCATTTGCGCATCCCGCAAAACCGCAAACCGCGCCCGCCGCACACCCCGGTCCTGAACCGCTAACTCCCCAGTCAGCGCCTTCTGCAATCGGCAGGCCAACAATAGGTTTTTATCGTTGCAACGATTGCCCGTGCACCATCCTGCCCCGCCGCCTTCGCCCTGGGCATTCGTGGACTGGGCCCCGGCCGGAGTCAAACAAAAAACTTGAGCGCCCTGCACCGTAGCGCGGTCGGTTTCGGAGGCGTTGAAATGCAAGCTCACAAACAGGTCCGCCTTCTGCCGGTTGGCAAGATCCGGCCGCACGGGTAGCTCGATAAAGCTGTCCCGGGCGCGGGTGAGCGTTGCTTTCAAGCCGGCGCGGCCTAGTTGTTGGCGCAGTTCCTGGGCCAGCAGCAAGGTGTATTTTTTTTCCTGCCGCGACCCGACGCAATACCCCGGGTCTTTGCCACCGTGCCCCGGGTCGAGACAAACCGTTTTGATTTTATCCCGCACCGAATTTCTGGGCGGCACCAGGATTGGCTGGACGGTGGTTTCCAGGTCCAGCCGATCAAGGCAGACCGCCCCCCCATGCTGCACCGGCGCGAACGAGAGCCACACCTGGATACCATTGGCCTCGGCCTGCCGGGAATCGATATGGAATACCAGCCTCGTCGAGCGATTGCTGAGTTGCACTGTTTCGTCTCGTTTGAGCCAGCGAATTTCCAGGCCATTAGCTTTTGCCCAGACGCTCAGAGAAACGTATCCCCTCCCCGCGATGCGCGTCTCGTGAGCGGCGAGCGCTGTCTTCGCCTCTAGCGCCACCGGAACCAGGCCTGCAAGGGCCAACAGCAAGGAGGTAACGGCCGAGTTCATGAGCGCGAAATCTGCACGTCCAGCCTCGTGAGTTCAAGCCCCGAACGCTGGCGCGGCCTCCGCTTCGGCGCCGGGACGCTTCGAGGCTCAGATTTCCGATTTCGACCTTCTTTCGGCCTCGGATTTAAGCCTTCGGATTTTCTCTTTGGGGTTGCTTCCACCGTTGCCGTTGACTAAGTTACGCCGCCGTGCGTGGCTGAATTAATTGTTTTATGGATAAAACCGCGGAACTGAAATTAGACGGAAAGAGCTGGAATCTTCCAGTGACTGAAGGAACCGAGCAGGAGCGCGCCATTGATATCGCCTCACTGCGTAACGAAACCGGATACATCACTCTGGATGACGGCTATGCCAACACCGGTTCTTGCGAAAGCCGAATCACTTTCATTGATGGCGAAAAGGGGATTTTGCGCTATCGGGGCATCCCCATTGAAGAACTGGCGGAGAAGTCCACCTTCATTGAGGTCGCGCATTTGCTCATCATGGGCCGGCTGCCGACCAGCGCCGAATTGCGGCGGTTCTCGGACCTGCTGACCGACAACGAACTGCTCAATGAGGCCATGAAGCACCATTTCGAGGGCTTCCCCGCTTATGCCCACCCAATGGCGATTCTTTCCTCGATGATTAACGCCGCCAGTTGCTTTTACCCGGAACTGCTGAACGATGAGAAACGCGAGCATTTCGAGGTTTCCGCCGCGCGGCTGCTCTCCCAGGTGCGGACCATCGCCGCTTTTGCCTACCGCAAATCGCGCGGGTTGCCCATCATTTATCCCAAGCCCGACCTGAAGTACACCGCCAACTTCCTGCACATGCTCTTCTCGCTGCCCTATCAGGATTATGACCTTAAACCCGAGGCCGCCAAGGCGCTGGATCTAATCTTCCTTTTGCATGCCGACCACGAGCAAAACTGCTCGACCGCCACTGTCCGCATGGTCGCCTCCAGCCGGGCCAACCTTTTTGCCAGCGCCGCCGCCGGGGTGTGCGCCCTCTGGGGTCCCCTCCATGGCGGCGCCAATCAAGCGGTGCTGGAGATGCTTGAGTCAATTCACCAATCCGGGGATAACGGCTCAAAATTCATCGCCGACGCCAAAGACAAGAACAGCGGCAAACGTCTAATGGGCTTCGGTCACCGGGTCTATAAACATTACGATCCCCGCGCCAAGATCATCAAAAAGGCCTGCGACGAGATGTTGGCCAAACTCCAGGTTTCCGATCCGCTCCTGGAAATCGCCAAGCACCTCGAAGAAGCCGCCCTCAAAGATTCCTATTTCGTCGAGCGCAAGCTTTACCCCAATGTGGATTTCTACAGCGGCATTATCATGCGCGCCATCGGCATCCCGGTGGAGATGTTCACAGTCATCTTCGCCATCGGCCGCATGCCGGGCTGGATCGCCAATTACAAAGAGGTCATGGAAGCTCCGACGCGTATTTATCGCCCGCGCCAGATTTATACCGGTCCGACCCTCAACCACTATACGCCGATCAAGGAAAGAAAATGAGGCATTGGGCGGCCAACTGGTTAAATGGGTTAAAAAGTTAAAAGAGTTAATTGAGGAAAAGGGCATCCCGTGAGCACCCATTTAACTCAATCAACTCTTTTAACCATTTAACCGATGAACATTCAGGAATTCCAGGCGAAACAACTCCTGGCCCAATACGGCGTTGCTATTCCCCCGGGCGAGGTGTGCGACACGCCTGAGGCCGCCAAACGAATCGCCGAGCAGCTTTTCGCCAACGGCGCGAACATTGTCGCCGTCAAATCGCAAATCCACGCCGGTGGCCGCGGCAAGGGCACGTTCAAGAGCGGCTATCAGGGTGGCGTCAAAATCTGCAAAACCGCGGAGGACGTTTTCGACAAAGCCAAGGCCATGCTCGGCAACGTGCTGGTGACCAAACAAACCGGGCCGGAAGGGCGGCTGGTGAGCAAGCTGCTGATCACGCTCGCCCCCAATATCCAGAAAGAGCTTTACCTGGCAGTGCTGCTGGACCGTGCCATTTCACGTCCGGTCATGATGGCCAGCACCGAAGGCGGCGTGGATATCGAGGAGGTCGCCGCGAAAACTCCCGAGAAAATCACCAAAGAAGCCATCGATCCTGCCGTGGGTATGATGCCCTACCAGGCGCGCAAAGTGGCGGACGGCCTCGGGCTTCGCGGCGATCTGCTCAGCCAGGGCGCCAAGCTTCTCCTGGGCGTGTACAAGACCTGGTGGGAATGCGACGCCTCCCTGCTGGAAATCAACCCTCTCTGCATCATCCTCGCCAACGAAGGCAAGCAAGCGCTGCTCGCGGTCGATGCCAAACTTTCGCTCGATGACAATGCCCTCTACCGGCATCCCGAGCTCCAGGCCATGCGTGATTTGGCGGAAGAGGCGCCGCTGGAAACCGAAGCCAGCAAATACAATCTCAATTACATCAAACTCGACGGCAACATCGCCTGCCTGGTCAACGGCGCCGGCCTGGCCATGGCCACGATGGATATCATCCAGCATTTCGGCGGGCAGCCGGCCAACTTCCTCGATGTCGGCGGTGGCGCCAGCCAGGAGCAGGTATCCGCCGCCTTCAAGATCATTCTGCAGGACAAAAACGTCAAAGGCATCCTGGTGAACATTTTCGGCGGCATCATGGATTGCAACGTCATCGCTACCGGCATTGTCGCGGCAGTGAAGGAGACCGGGCTGAAATTGCCGCTGGTCGTGCGGCTCGAAGGCAATAACGTTCAGGCCGGCAAAAAGACCCTCGCCCAATCCGGTCTGACCATCATCAGCGGCGACTCCATGGCCGACGCCGCTCAGAAAGTCGTCAAAGCAGTCCGGTTGTAGTGCAAACGATTTTCTGATGGGCGTATCCGGACACTGCCCCGTAGCGCAGCCGACAAAACGGGGGCCGTGTTCGGTGCGCCCTTTTCTGATAGACTGGCTACTCTTCTACTGGCGCTCCTGTCGCGCCCCAGGTAAAATATTTTCATGATGGACGAAGCACTTGTCGAAAAACTCAATCGTGGGTATGTGTGCCCGCCAGACGCCGGGCCAGCGTGGCGAGAGGCATCCGAATACGGCATCGATATGTCTCTCGTTGAGGACGCTCTGAGCCGAACACCGGAAGAAAGACTTGAACAGCACCAGCGCGTTCTCAATCAGCTCCTCATGCTTAAAGAGGGTGCCGCCGAGGACTTCCATCACCAAGCCCTGGTTCTTCGACTCAAGCAACATGCGGTGAAATTCGTCGTTGTTGGCGGCGTCTGTGGGTTTTTGCATGGTGCATCGCTGGTGACCCTTGACTTGGACGTTTGCTGCCCGTTTTCAATTGAGAACCTGAAGCGCATCAACCGCGCCATTAGCGATTTGCACCCTTACCACCGGCTGACGCCCGAGAAGCTGCCATTTGAACTTACTGGCGACTTGGCTTCGCGGCTTAAGAATCTTTACTTGCAGACGGACTTGGGTCCTTTGGACTGCCTGAGTGAGATAGCTGGTATCGGCAATTATAATGCGGTCTTTGAGCGCTCTGTCCCTTACAAGTCCGCCCATGGCGAGCTCCGGATATTAAGTTTGGAGGCACTGATCGCGGCGAAGAAAACCATAGGTCGCGATCGCGATCTGATGACCATCAAGCTCCTTCGCGCCATTAAGGAGAAAAAAGAAGGGCGGAAGACCTGATTCCGCTCGCAACGAACGGTGCGCGCAACAATCGCCCCGCTGCAAAGCCACTAATCCACCATCCATCACCCATCATCCGCTCCCCCCTTCCCCCATGTCCATTCTCGTCACCCCAACTACCCGCGTTCTTGTTCAAGGCATCACGGGCGCGTTCGGCGCGCGCCACACCCAACTGAGCCTGGCTTACGGCACCCAAATCGTTGCCGGCGTTACTCCGGGCAAAGGCGGGCAAACATTCGAGAACAAAATCCCCATCTTCGACACTGTCGCTGAGGCCATGAAACAAACCGGCGCAACCGCCTCAGCCATTTTTGTCCCGCCGGCTTTTGCGGCCGACGCCATCCTTGAAGGCGTCGATGCTGGCCTGGATCTCGTCGTGTGCATCACTGAAGGCATCCCGGTAAATGACATGGTCCGGGTCAAGCGCGCGATGGATGGTAAAAAGACGCGGCTAATCGGCCCCAACTGCCCCGGAATTGTCACCCCCGGCGAAGGCAAGGATTCACAGGGCGGCTGCCGCATCGGCATCGCTCCCGGCTACATCCATAAGCGAGGTCCGATTGGTGTGATTTCCCGCAGCGGAACCCTGACCTACGAGGCCGTGTGGCAGCTCACCTGCCGCGGCGTCGGCCAATCGACTTGTGTCGGCATCGGCGGCGACCCGGTCAACGGGACCTCACACCTGGACGTGCTGAAACTGTTCAACGCCGATCCGGAGACCACCGGCATCATCATGATCGGCGAAATTGGCGGATCGGCTGAGGAAGAAGCCGCCGAGTGGGTCCAACAACACTGCCAGAAACCAGTCGCCGGGTTCATCGCCGGAGCAACCGCGCCGCCCGGCCGCCGGATGGGTCACGCGGGGGCCATCGTCAGCGGCGGCAAAGGGACCGCCGCCGCAAAAATAGCTGCGTTTAAAGCCGCCGGAATCGGCGTCGCAGTCACGCCCTCCGAAATGGCGGAGACCCTGCTCAAAATGATGTGAGACGTGGTCCTCACCGACTTCATCCTGAACCTGGCAGCGCTGCTGTTGTGGTTGAGTTGGCGCTCGCGCCAATTCGATCCCCTGGTCCGGACCGTTCCCGCGACCCTCGTGGGCACGCTCCGGCCGGCTGAACCGCGCCGTTTCAAGGGAGGCGAATTATTAGCCGGCCTGGCTGTGCTGTTGGTTTTGCGCGGCCTGCTTTACGTCGAGATCGGCTCGCCCGCCGATTGGACACCCAAACTGAACCTCGGCCTGATCGTCCTGGCGTTTCGCAGCGACAGCTTTTCCTCGGTGCTCCTTTATTCCGTCCTCAGTTTCTTGCGCGTGTTCCTGATTTTTTATTTCTGGCTGCTGATCCTGGCCTTGCTCAACCGGAGCGCAGCCGACTCTGATGCTGTTCCCCGGATGCTTCGCCTCCATCTGGGCCCGCCGGCCCGCTGGCCCTGGCCCTGGCAACTCGTGCTGCCGGTCATGGTCATCGCCGCGCTTTGGGCTGCACTTTATCCTCCCCTGCTCTATTTGGATGTCGTCACCCGCGTGCATTCGACGGTGCTATTGGCCGCCCAGGGCCTGGTGCTCGGGCTGAGCGTCTTTTTCACGCTGAAATATCTCCTTCCGGTGTTCCTCTTCCTTCACCTAATCAGCAGCTACGTTTTTCTGGGCCGCAACCCGGTCTGGGACTTTGTCTCCTCGACCGCGCGCAGCCTGCTCTCGCCGCTGCGACGAGTGCCGCTTCAATTTGCGCAGCTGGACTTCGCGCCGGTCGCGGGGGTGGTCCTGCTCTTCCTGCTGTTACACTGGCTGCCGAACTTCATCCTGGCAACGCTGGCTAAGTGGAACCTCACCCTCTGGCCGCAGTGAGGATGACGCATGGTGGATGATGGATGATGGGGGAGAAGTGGTGCCTCGTCACAAAGTTACTTCGTGCCCATGTAACTATGTAACTGTGTAACCCATGTAACCTCCCCACTCTGCACTCTCCACTCCCCAATCTGCACTCTACAGCCCCGGGCTCCTGAGCAACTTGACCGTGACCGTCGTCCTGGTCCCCGGTTCGCTCTGGATACTCAACGTGCCGCCGTGGAGTTCCGTCAAGCGTTTGGAAATAGTCAACCCCAGCCCCAACCCCTGCTGCTCGTGCAGCTTGCGGTCAAATTGCATGTAGGCCCCCACTTTGGTAATATGTTCGGTCGAAAACCCTCGCCCCTGGTCCCCAACCGTCAGCGTCACGTTCCCACCCGAATTCGCCAGTGACACGCTTACCGGCGTGCCGGCGGATGAGAATTTAAATGCGTTTTGCACCAACTCATCCACGATCTTCGCCAGGTTCTCTTCGGAAATGCAGGCGGGCACATCGGCCAACTCCAGTTTCAAATCGCCGGCCCGGTTGGCCGCCTGCGCCTGCGCCCGCGCGCGGCTTTCGACCAGCGGTGCCGGTGAAATAGTTTGTTTCGCCCGCAAGGCGCTGATCTTTTGTACATCGGTGCCAATCAATTCGAGCTGTGCGTAAATCAAAAAATTCTCGACCAACCGCTCCAGTCGCCTCCCGGACTCATGGATCACCTGGCCCATCTCCGCTACCTCGCCCGGGGAAAGCGTCGCCGCCTCCGCACTCAGGATTTCTCCATACGCCAGAATCCCATTCAACGGAGTGCGTAACTCGTGCGGCAGCATGAGGCTGAGATTGCCGCGCAGGTCGGCCAGTTTCTTCTCCGCCTCCTGCCGGACGGTCTGGACTTTTTTGAGCCGCGCTCCGACTGCCGCATAGAGGGCCTCCAGCGCGAAAGGCTTTGGCAAATAATCGTCGGCGCCCAGTTCCATGCCATGACGCATGCCGGCGTGGTCCGCCAGTCCCGTCATCAGGATAAATGGAATCGCGGCCGTACTGGCGTCATTGCGTAGCGACGCCAGCGTATCGTAACCGTCCATTTTCTCCATGTTGACGTCGCACAAAATCAAATCGGGAAGGGCCTTTCGCGCGACCTCGACACCCCGCACTCCGTTTTCGGCGTCGATCACCTCGAAACCCTTTTGCGTCAGCGCCATCTGCACCATCTCGCGCAGCCACGCTTCATCATCTATGACTAGAATTTTGTTCATCTGCTCGCGCCGGGACTATCGTCAGCCCGACATAAAAAAATCTATAAAACAGGCCCTGCGCCTGGCCTTTGTCGCCCGCCGGTGTCCTGAAATCGTACAACCTGAGA
>Ga0210408_10001567_pt1 | contig 23734 bp, 23 predicted proteins | sample IncBWH4MmetaG_FD_155471 | JGI IMG/M metagenome (GOLD analysis project Ga0210408, IMG submission 155471) | Forest soil microbial communities from Barre Woods Harvard Forest LTER site, Petersham, Massachusetts, United States - Inc-BW-H-4-M | ecosystem: Environmental > Terrestrial > Soil >...
TGGCGAAATAGAGCGGCACGACCGGGACCTTCTCCGCCCGGATGTACTCCCAAACGTCGAGCTCGGTCCAATTCGACAGCGGGAACACCCGCATCGATTCGCCGGGCTTGATGCGGGTGTTGAACAGCCGCCATAGCTCGGGGCGTTGATTGCGTGGATCCCAGGCGTGATTGGCCGAGCGATGCGAGAAAATGCGCTCCTTGGCCCGGCTCTTCTCCTCGTCGCGCCGCGCCCCGCCGAAGGCGGCATCGAAGCGCAATTTGTCCAAGGCCTGGCGCAAGCCAAAGGCGAACATTCCGATCGTGCGCTCGATCGCCCGCTCGACGCCCCAAAGTGCGCAGGCTTCGAGCAGCACCTCGGTATCGGAATCGCTGCGCATGGCGCGGCCGGCGGCCGCAAGCTCCTTGCGGATATCGCGATAATTGTAGATCTCGCCGTTGAAGGTGATGACATAGCGGCGGTCGGCCGAGTGCATCGGCTGGGCGCCGCCCGGGCTCAAGTCGATGATCGCAAGCCGGCGCTGGCCGAGCACGACGCCGCTCTCGGCTTCGGCCCAAATCCCGCTGTCGTCAGGACCGCGGTGCCGCAGCGTTTCGGTCATGGCCTCGCCGGCCGCGCGCAACGCGTCAGCCGCCGTCGCCGCGCGCCAATCGATCAGGCCGGCAATGCCGCACATGGTAACGCTCCAGGCCGAGGCTTTCGCGGCGCCAGGACGAAAGCCGTCGAACAATGATGCCCCACGCAACAGCTATTTTCCCGTAAAGTCGAGGGCATTGTACGCATGGACACCCGGCGGGTTGCTGGGACGGCCCAACGAGTTCCGACGCGCGGCTCACCATTCGGGCGCGTGCGAACGATGCAGGCCGATCATACCGGCAAGTGGAGGACTTCATGAACGGTCGCGCGTCCATTCCAACGTTGCGCATCGGTTTGATCGGCAGCGGCTTCATCGCCAATTTTCACCTTCAGGCGCTCCTGTCCGTGCGTCATGTCACCGTGTCGGGAGTCTACAGTCCGACCGCCGCCAATCGCGAGGCGATTGCCGCAAAAGCCAATGCGCTCGAGCTCGGCCCCTGCCGGCCGTTCCCGTCGCTCGAGGCGATGCTGATTTCCGGCGAGGTCGACGCCGTATGGATCGGCGTGCCGAATTTCGTCCGGCTCGACACCATGCGCGAGATCCATCGCCTGGTGAAGGCCGGATGGGCGAAGCTCGTCGGCGTCGCATGCGAAAAACCTCTCGGCCGGACGCTCGCCGAGGCGCGGGAGATGCTGCGCCTCGCCGAAGATGCGAAGCTCATGCACGGCTACCTGGAAAACCAGGTGTTCTCGAGCGCCGTCCAGCGCGGCAAGGACATCGTGTGGCGCCGCGCCGTTCCGGTCTGTGGCCGTCCCTATCTGGCGCGCGCCGCCGAGGAGCATAGCGGGCCGCACATGCCGTGGTTCTGGCAGGCGCAGCGGCAGGGCGGCGGCGTCCTTTCCGACATGACCTGTCACAGCGTCGAGGTGGGCCGTTTTCTGCTGAGCAGGCCCGGTGCGCCACGCACCGACCTTAAGCTGGTCAGCGCCAGCGCCACGGTCGGCAATCTGAAATGGACGCGGCCCGAATACGTCACGCGGCTCAAGAACATGATGGGCGCCGACGTCGACTACGCGTGCGGCCGGCCGAGGATTTTGCGCGCGGCGCGCTCACCTTCCGCGATGCCGAGGGACATGAAGTGATGGTCGAAGCGACCAATTCGTGGGCTTATGTCGGGGCCGGCCTGCGCATCCTGATCGAGCTCCTCGGCCCGGAATATTCGATGGAGTTCTCCTCGCTCAACACCGGCCTGAAAGTATTTTTGTCGCGCGACGTGACCGGCGGGCAGGGCGAGGACCTGGTCGAGAAGCAGAACGCCGAGCAGGGCCTGATGCCCGTGGTGGAGAACGAGCCGGACATCTACGGCTATATCGGCGAGGACCGGCACATGGTCGAGGCGTTCCGCCACCGGCGCCAGCCGATGGAGACCTTCCACGACGGCGTCGCCGTCGCCGAGATGCTCATGGCGCTCTATCGCTCGGCCGAGATCGGCCAGACCGTGCGGCTGCCGACGCCCGAGCTCGAAACCTACGTGCCGCCGGTGGCGCGCTCCTGAGCGCGCCGTTGCTTCGCGCCAGGACCAGCTTCCACTACGCGAGCGCGGCGTGCGCCAGAAAGCGGAAGAGCTGGCGGTAGTAGTCGCGTTGGCCGGGGGCCTGGATCATCATCAGGGCGATCAGTTCCTCCTGCGGCGCGATCCAGAACGCCGTGCCGGCGATGCCGCCCCAGAAGTATTCGCCCACGGTCCCCGGCGTCGGCGCCATTCCGGCATCACGACGCACGGCGAAACCGAGGCCGAAGCCGTGGCCCGGCGCCAGCAGGAAACGCGTCCCGATGCGCACCTCCGGGCCGAGGTGATCGGCGGTCATGAACGCGATCGTCTTGCGGCCGAGGATGCGCGCCGAGCCGAGCGTGCCGCCGCGATAAAGCATCAGCAGGAAACGCGCGTAGTCGTCCATCGTCGAGACGAGCCCGCCGCCGCCCATTTCGAGGCGCGGCGCTGCGCGCACGTTGATGAGTTCTACCGCCGCCCCGGTATCGGGGTCGTTCGCGAACGCCTCGGCGAGCCGCTCGTGCGTGTCGGCAGGCGCGAAGAAGCCGGTATCGCTCATGCCGAGCGGCGTGAAAATTCGCTCGCGCAGAAACGCGCCCAAAGGTTGGCCCGATATGACCTCGATGATGCGGCCGATGACGTCGGTGGAATGGCTGTAATGCCAGGCCACGCCCGGCTGCTCGAGGAGCGGCAGCTTGGCGATTTCAGCGACAAGCTCGGCGTTGGGGAGATCGCGGAACAGCCGCGCCTTGCCGTAGAGACGCTGCACGGCCGATTCGCCGGTAAACTCGTATGTCAGTCCCGACGTATGGCGCAGCAGATCCTGGACCGTGATCGGCCGTTTGGCTGGGACCAGTTCGAGTTTCCCGTCCTTCTCGACGCCGACCTTCGGGTCGGCGAATTCCGGCAGGTACTTCGCCACGGGGTCGGCGATGAACAGCCGTCCGTCCTCGACCAGCATCATGAGCGCGACCGAGACGATCGGCTTGGTCATCGAATAGATGCGGAAGATCGCGTCGCCGGGCATTATCGGGCCGCCCGGCCGCAGCACGCCGAGGTCGCGGCGATAGCCGACCTTGCCGCCCCGCGCGATCATCATCGAAACTCCCGGCAAGCGGCCGGCGTCGATTTCGCGCTGCATGATCGCGGTCAGCTTGGCGAGGCCGGCAGGCGACAGCCCAGTCTCTTCCGGGGAACCGATTGGCGCGACCTGTGACGCAGGCGAAACGGTTTTCGGTTGATCGTTCATGGTCGATCCCGATGTTGGTTGTCAGGGCGCCTGAACACTGTCCCAGTCGAAAGTTTCGCGCAATACTCTTGTGAAAGTCGCGGGTTCGCCCAAGTAGCCGGAGGGGGCGCGGAATTCACGTGAAAGGTACGGAATGACTCAATTGTCTCAAACCGCGGAACGCACTGTGCGCCGCGTTCGCCACGACACCAAGCTACGCCTCCTGGAAGTGAAGAGCGCAGGCCGGATCACGCCGAAGATGCTGCGCATCACGGTCGGAGGGGACGAGCTCGCCGGCTTCGTCAGCGCCGCGCATGACGATCACATGAAACTCTTCTTCCCCCAGCCGGGACAGGCCAAGCCGGTGCTGCCGACCTCGAGCCCCAACGGTCCGGTGTATCCGGCCGATGCGCCGAAGCTGGCAGCGCGCGACTACACGCCGCGCCGCTACGATGCCGCGGCAAGAACGTTGGCGATCGATTTCGTCCTGCACGGCGATGGCCCGGCAACGTCGTGGGCGGCGCAAGCACGGCCCGGAGATTTTCTCGGCGTCGGCGGCCCGCGCGGCTCGTTCATCGTGCCCGACGATTTCGACTGGTATCTTCTCGCCGGCGACGAAACGGCATTGCCTGCGATCGGCCGCCGCTTGGAGGAGCTGCCGCGGGGTGCGCGCACTGTCGTGATTGTCGAAGTCCCCGACGCTGGCGAGGAGCAGCGTTTCGACACGCGCAGCCGCCTCGACGTGCAATGGCTGCATCGCGGCGACGCCGCCGCGTCCGAGAAAAGCCGAAGCCAATCGCTTCTGCATGATGCGGTCGCCGGCCTGAGTTTTCCGCCCGGCGACGGCTATGCCTGGGTCGCCGCCGAGGCAGCGACTGCCAAGGCCCTGCGCCGGCATCTCGTTGACGAACGCGGGTTGCGCAAAGACCGGGTGAAAGCGGCCGCCTATTGGAAGCACGGCGCCGTCGCCGTGCATGAGACCTACGACGACTGAGGCGCGGCGGCGGTCCAGTTCCACGGAGGCCTCAAGCCGCGCGTATCCACCCGCCGGCACGATGTCACAAACGGGGCCCCTACCTCGTCTTAGTGCCAAAGGAGGTGGATGACATGCGCGGTGCTGTCGCCTGGATTCTCGGAATAGCTCTCGCGGCCAACGGCTTCGTGATGCTTGGGGCACCTGCTGCCTGGTATGCCGCGGTCCCCGGCGTTGCCGCCACCGGCCCCTTCAACGCCCATTTCATCCGCGACATCGGCGTCGCTTATTTTCTCTGCGGCGCGTCGTTACCGTGGTTCGCCATCTCTCCAGCGGCTCGGCCGGCGGCAATGATCGGCGCAGCGTTTCTCGCCCTTCACGCGGCCGTCCATCTTTGGGATGCCGCGGCCGGGCGGGAGCACCTGCATCAACTGCTCATCGACCTCCCGCCAGTGTTTCTGCCGCCGGTCCTGGCGGTCTGGATCGTCTGGCGGCCGCTCGGCCGCGGCCCGATCGCAAACAAGGGAGCAGACCATGATCAAATGGCTTCTGCGGCGGCGGCTCGCCGCGTTTGAGCGCGCCTGGAAATATGATGCAAGCTACATGCACGAAGTGCTCGATGCAGATCCGTCGGCGCTGATGGCGTTCAGCAAGGTGGCCAGCCTGGGCCGCTATCACAAGGACGCGCCGCTCGCCGCGTATCATGCGGTCAGGATCGTCGGCACAATGGCCGAGGATTGCGGGCCATGCACGCAGCTCACGGTCGACATGGCCGTGCGCGCCGGAGTCGATCCGGCGGTTCTGCGGGCCGTGGTGTCGCGGGAGTTTTCTGCGATGCCGGCCGACGTTTCCTTGGCGGTGCGTTTCGCCGAGGCGAGCCTGCGTCACGCGGCCGAAGCGGATGACCTGCGCAAAGAGGTGGTCCGCCGATGGGGCAAGCGTGCGCTGATCTCGCTCGCTTTCGCCATCACCGGCGCCCGCATCTTCCCGACGGTGAAATACGCCATGGGCCACGGGCGCGCCTGCACCCGCGTGACCGTCGCCGGCGAGTCGCGGCCGGTGCTTCGTGAACTGACCCGAGCGGCATGAGCGCGCCGGCCGAACGCAGCCCGGTCGAATCTTTCGAGGCCCATCGAAGCGCTTTGACGGGTCTCGCCTATCGAATGCTCGGTTCACGGGCCGAAGCGGAGGACGTGGTGCAGGACGCGTACCTGCGCTGGCACACGGTCGATCCCGCTGCGATCGAACAGCCGCGCCGCTACCTCGGCACGGTCGTGACGAGGTTGTGCCTCGATCGGATGAAGTCCGCCAAGGCGCGGCATGAAATCTATGTCGGCCAGTGGCTGCCCGAACCGGTGGTGGATGAGGTGTTCGATCCCGACACGGCTGACGACCTCGCGCACGACCTCTCCGTCGCCTTGATGCTCGTCCTCGAACGGCTGTCGCCATTGGAGCGCGCCGCGTTCCTGTTGCACGACGTGTTCGGGCTCGATTTCGCCGGCGTCGCCGCCGCGCTCGGCCGCGGCGAAACCGCCTGCCGCCAGCTTGCGGCCCGCGCCCGTGGCCATATCGAGGCCGGCCGACCGCGCTTTCCGGCGTCGAAGGAGGAGGGACATCGCCTGGCCGCGGCCTTCCGCGAAGCTGCGGAGTCGGGCGACGCGCAGGCGCTGGCGCGACTGCTGGCCGAGGACGCGGTGCTCTATACGGACGGCGGGGGCAAGCGCGCCGCCGCCTTCAACCCGATCCACGGCGCGGCCAAGATTCTGCGGTTCATTGCCGGCGTTTCGCGCAAGAACCTCGCTCTGCAAACGATGCAGGTGCGTGCCGCGACCATCAATGGGCTGGCAGGCTTCGTCATGCGCGAAGCGGACGGGTCGATCAGCACGATGGCCTTCGAGTGTCGCATCGGACGCATTGCTGCGATCTATGTCGTGCGCAACCCGGAGAAGCTGCGCCACGTCGGACTTTGAGACGCCGCCAGCGCGCATGATCGTCTGAAGTATCTGCTTATTCGGCCGCCGCCCAGGCGGATGAGGCAACTCCGCAGCCACCAAGCGGACGTAGCGCGCGCCCAAAGCACCGGGTAATGTTCTCTGACCCCGCCACGGGGGGACAAGGGAAGCGAGGATTATGGGAGCGCCTCTTGCCACGGGAATAGTTTTGCTCGCGGTGCTCGCGGCCGGCCCTGCGGCGGCACGCGACTTCGGGCAATGGGAAAACATCGATCCGATCACCCGCGCCTGGTTCGGCACGCTGATGCAGCCCGACAATCCGACCCGATCGTGCTGCGCCGAAGGCGACGCCTATTGGGCCGATGTCGTGCATGTCGAGACCGATGAGCGCGGCGGTCCGCAGAGGGTCATCGCCGAGATCACCGACGAACGCGATGACGGGCCGCTCGGGCGCGTCCACGAGAATATCGGCACGCGCTATGTCGTGCCCGCCCACAAGATCAAGTGGGACAAGGGCAACCCCACCGGGCACATCGTCATCTTTCTCGGGCCCGAGGTCATGAAGATGAACGTGCGCATCAAGCCGCGCGAGGTTCTCTGCTACGTGCCGAATAGCGGGACATAGCAGTCATCGCGTTCGGCAAGCGCTGCGCGCAACCGAAGTGACGTGGCAAAACGCGAGACTTTGAATTTGTGGGTGCGCGTTGCGCCGGCCCAGGTGAGTGCGCAAGTCAGTCGGCCGGCGTCAGTGACTTGATGTACTTGGCGAACGCCGCGATCTGCGGGTCGGTGAGAACCTTGGCGAAGGGCGGCATGTAGCCTTCCTTGCCATGCCGGATCCGCTCGCGGACCTCCTCCTCGGTCATCTTGGTGCCGGCGAGGCGCGGCCCCTTGTCGGCCGTCATCCCGTAGGCTCCGTGGCACCAGCTGCAATTGTTGGCGAACAGCTTCTTGATCTCGGTCACGGGGACTTCGGCATTGGCCTCTGCGCCCGTTGCGGCCTCGTTCTCCGCCGCCGGCGCCGTATTCGGGGCGACCGACAGGAAGCCGACGGCGGCCAAAAGCATCAGTCGCCCAAACCCGAGCATCTTGTTTGAAACCGTCATCGAGAGAAGGAAACGCTCACAGTCCTTGCGGACTGTGAGCGCCTGTTACGGATGTGCGCGCGATGGCGTCACAGACCAAACACTAACAACTGGCCGTTATCCGTCGGCATGCTGGCGAAGGGCTCGCCGTAGAGCGGCTTGAAGTTGCCGGACACGTGGCTGCCCCAGCCGGTGGTGACGGCGATGTACTGCTTGCCGCCGGCCATGTACGTGATGATGCCGCCGTGATGACCGAGGCCGTCGTTGTGTGACCACAGCTTCTTTCCCGTCTTGGTGTCGAGCGCGTCGAGCATGCCGTCGGCACCTGGCACGAACAGCAAACCGCCCTTGGTCGACAGCAAGCTTGCGAGCGGGAAGTACTTGTACTCGACCTCCCATGCCACTTTCCCGGTGATCGGGTCACGTCCAGAGACGTGCCCGAATGCCTTGTCGTGCCCGGGCGGGGCGACCACGGTCCAGGTCGCGCCAAGGTAGAGCTTGCCGCTGTAGGCACCCGGGTTGTCGGTCTTCACCACTTCCTGGTCGGCGCAGAACTCCTGGCCGATCTTGTAGTAGAGCCCGGTATCGGGATTGTAGCTGCCGGAATTCCAGCTGATGGCGCCGTCGATCGCCGGGCACAATGCCTTGTTCATGCCCTCCTTGAGCTCGCGCCGGCCGATCAGCTCTCCGGTCTTCGGGTCGACGTCCTTGACGAAGTTCGACGTCTTGCCGAGATGCCAGACGTTCTCGATCTTCAACTTCTCGCCGCTGACATCACGGTTGTAGACGTAGACGTAGCCGCCCTTGTTGGGATGGACGACGTAGTTCTTGCCGTCGCGATCGAGCATCACGAATTCGCCGACCGATCCGTCGAAGTCCCAATTGTCGTGCGGATTCTCCTGGAAGTAGGACTTCAGCTTGCCAGTGTCCGCGTCAAGCGCGACCACGCCGGAGGTGTAGAGGTTTTCGCCGGGGCGCGGGCCCTCGGTCTGCCACTTGTCGAAGCTCCAGTCGTAGTCGGGTGCCGGATTGGCTGTGCCCCAGAAGACGGTGTTGGTCTTCGGATCGTAGCCGCCGGGCATCCAGCCGCCGCCGCCGCCGGTCTTCCAGCTGTCGTTCTTCCAGTCGTTCCAAAGGTTTTTGGTTAGTCAAAATCCAATGCAAGATCAAAAGGTAATACGACACTTGCCAGCCCCGGTAGCCTAGTTGAAGCGCTCCATGGCAACATTGGTGGCAACAATTTGCAAATTTCACCCCGCCGCTGTTTTGCCACTTCCGACTATGCGGCGCTGCTGCAAGTAGTGCGCGAACCGAAAAACTAGGAATGTCCGGCTCAAGCTGAATATTCCACTCGAGCGGGATTCGATCAATGGGTATCGCATCCGCTGGCTACGCGACGCGACGGTACCTCATCGCAGCAGTACAAGCACCCCGAATAGCAGCGGGGCATTGGCGGCATGGATCCCCGCGAGCCACGCCAGGCCGTGGTGAAGTGCCAGATGAATGGACGAGTACTGGATGGCAATGACGATGATCGGAACGATGCTCAACAACCGGGTCAGCGTATCGTGCTTCCCGAAAAAGGTCGCTATAGCCAGCGGCACGCTTAGCCATTGAAAAATTGCGATCCATGTCTTGTGCGCTGCCCAGAAATCGGCATCGACGGCCGCTGCCGCGCCCGCAAGATAGGCCTGAACCAGAACCGAGAGCGCCATCGCGATGACGAGCGGCAGCGTTGCCATTCGAGCCACCCGTATCAGTAGCTGTCGTGTTTCCACAGCTGACAAGGAATCGATCCGACTACTGGAATAAGTGATTGGGCGCTTGTCCCTAGTAAAGGCGCTGGCCGGCCACGCCGCCGGAGACCCGCAAGCGCGGCGACGGGCCATCGGCAAGTGACGGTCAGGTCCCCGCAATGTATCGTTGCAGCACCAGAGTTGCGGCAAAGCCTCCTACAGCGATGACTGAAGCTGTTATCGCGCCCACGCTAGCAAGGAAAGAGGCGTCGACGAGCGACAGGCCGGCGACGAGCAGACCAACCGCGTAAGGCACGGATTTCGGCACCGGTCGTCGCGCGAGCAGATAGAGCGCTACGCCGGCGTTGGCAATGACGCCGAAGTAGACTGCGATACCGACAATGCCGTGCAGTGCCGCCGGCCATGTTACGAGCATCGGCGCGGCAAGGAGAAGCAGCGGCCAAAGGTTGCCGACCGAGTCGAGGCTCTCCTGTCGCGCTGCATAGGTCAGTCCTGCCGTGTAAGCGACGAGTGCGACCGCAGCCATGCCCGGCATTCCCGAGAAATCGCCGATGGCCGCGGCGCCGGCAGCACAATAGACAAGGCCACGACACAGCCCCATGACCAGCGGTGCCACTGGGTTGCGTTTGTGAAACCAGTCGTAAGCGATGATTGCGGCCGCAAGCGCCAAGCTCGCGACCGCCGCCGCGACCCCAAGGCCGACCATCAATGCGATGCCCGCGAAGAGCAAGGCGTATCCGATGACCGCTACCGTCGTTTGCGAAATTTCTCCTCTCGGGATCGGCCGCTCGGGCCGTTCGCGGGCATCAATGTGTCGGTCGCAATAGTCGTTGAGATACATTCCGCCGATGTAGAACAACGACATCGCCAACGCCACGAGGACTGTTCGCGCGCCGCCGGCGTCGCCGCCGCCGAGAATCGTGCCGGCAAGTACGTTCGTCCACACGGTGGGCAGATTCGAAACCCGGCCGAGCTTGAGATGAGTAGCCGGCGATACCCATGGATGCGCGGTGATCGCCATTAGGGCAATACCGCTGCGACCCGCCGGAGCTCTTGCGCGACAGCATAGAGAAGGCTTGCCTGCCGAAGCTGCAGCGGCAGCACGCTCCCGGCATAAGTCTCGATTTCGACATCCGGTGAGACGAAGCGCTCGCGAGTGCAGGCGAGCGCCGCCCCGGGTTCACGCGCGCGTGCCAACGCAAACATCACGATCTCCGCTTCGACAGCACTGCGGTGCTCACGGCAAGCGTCTCGCAAATCTGGTTCTGAGCTGTCTCGATTCTTGGTTGCCGTTACCGATCATGTCAATCCCTTGTCCGGGATAAGTGCGTATGAGACGGGTGGGGTCTCTTTGGCTCTGCGTTCTTTGAGGTAGCTAGGCGGAGTTTGTCCGGCAAGGGCACCGTGTGGTCTGTACTGGTCGTAGAGATGCTGCATGCTTTTTGAGTATTGGATTGAGGGCTTCGACGGAGCGGGGCAGTTCGTAGCAGGCGTAGGATTCGTAGCGCATGGATCCATAACGGCGCTCGAGGGCACCTTGATCTGCGGCCGGTTGGGCGGCAGTTCGTACGGGCGGATTCCCCCTTGGCCTTACAAGCTTGCTCGAATTCGTCCGTGAACTTGTAGCCACCGTCGACCTGGATCGCCTCGACCGGGAACGGCATGTGGGCGATCGCTTGCTCCGCAGCCGATGTGGGCGGCGGGACAGTGATACGGCGTTCTTCTGCCAGCGATGCCGCCAGGATCCGACAGCGGCCCGGCGGATCGCGGCTTGGTTATCTGGGGATCCGCGACGCCAGCCTTTCAGTTCTGATAACTGGCAAACACCAAAAACCTGCATCGGGGTTCTCCTTTTGGGTCGAGTGTCGCAACCCGAGCTTCGGAGAACCAACCCGTCTCATTTGAGCCCAGACAACCCTCCCCGATCTTGCTAACGTTCGCTAAGATGGTTGAGAATGACGACAGATACAACGCGGCGGAAAAATCATGCGTCCAACTATCGTCATCCTCGTCGTCGGCTTGACTCCGCGGCATGTGGGTCCCCAGACGCCGCACATGGCAGCGTTGGCGCGCGGTGGAGTCATGCGCCCGCTAACGACAGTAACGCCAGCCGTCACGTGCACGGTGCAGGCGACATTCATGACGGGCGCCTTGCCCCGCGATCACGGTATCGTTGCCAACGGTTGGTTGTTTCGCGATCTCATGGAAATCTGGTTATGGCGCCAGTCGAACAAGCTAGTGAACGGTGACAAAATCTGGGACGTCGCCAAGCGCCGCGATCCTGCGTTTACTTCGGCCAATCTGTTTTGGTGGTACAACATGGCGGCGGGCAATGACGTTGGCGTCACGCCACGGCCGATTTACAAGGCCGACGGACGCAAACTGCCCGACTGCTACACGCGGCCATCCGATCTTCGCGAAGAACTGACTCGCAACTTGGGTGAGTTTCCGCTCTTCAATTTCTGGGGGCCCGCCACATCCATCACAGCGTCGCAATGGATCGTCGATGCGGCCCTACACGTCCGCAAGACGCGTTCGCCGATATTGACACTCGTCTATGTTCCTCATCTTGACTACGATCTACAACGCCTCGGGCCGGATCATCCAGAGATTGCCACCAGCCTTGGAGCGGTCGATGAAACGGTGGGCAAGTTGCTGTCGGATGCCAACAGGGATGGCGCCCGCGTTATCGTGCTGTCGGAATACGGCATCACGCCGGTCCGCATGCCGATCCACATCAATCGCGCTCTTCGTGAGGCTGGGCTCCTGGCGGTCCGCGTCGAGGATGGCGGCGAAATTCTTGATGTCCCGCAATCACGCGCTTTTGCCGTCGCCGATCATCAGATCGCTCATATTTACGTGCAGGAAATCAGCTTGATTGCAGAGGCACGTCGGATCGTGGCCGGCCTGACCGGAGTGGAGAGGGTTCTCGACCGAACCGAGCAGCGTGCTATCGCGCTGGACCACCCGCGTTCTGGCGAACTGGTCGCAATCGCGAACAGCGACGCGTGGTTCACTTACTATTATTGGTTTGACGACAATCGGGCCCCAGATTTCGCGCGGCTGGTGGAGATCCATCGCAAGCCCGGATATGACCCGGTCGAACTTTTTTTTGATCCGGCTATTCGGTTTCCCAAACCTGCCGTTGGTTGGCGCTTGCTCAAGCGAACGCTGGGTTTTCGCACGCTTATGGATGTCGTGCCGCTTGATGCTTCGCTCGTGAAAGGATCGCATGGACGCCCGACGGCTGATCCCGATGATGGCCCCCTGCTGATCTCAAGCGCGCCGGTGTTAGTCGCTGACGAGCCTGTCGCTGCAACCGCGGTCAAGGATTTGGTTCTGGCGCACGTGTTCGATTGAATATTGAGCACACTGCGCAAGCAGCGGACTGCACATGCAGTCGACGTTTGCATCCGAACTTGTCAAAGTTCATTTACGATTTACCGGCCGTTCATCACTCAACCCAGCACGAGATCATGGTACCATCGCCGCGACTGCTGTGGCCATGTCTCACGAGGCCGCGCCCGGACGAGCTTCTATGACGTCTACTGCCAAGCGTGCCATTTGCCCGGCGGCAGCGGGCGGATTGGCCCGAACGTGTCGGCGATACCCATCACTACAGGCGGTTCTCGAGTGGCAACGGAATGTTCGAAATCAGCTGCGGCGCCGGAACTGGCGCGGCGTAGCGTTCGGAAGGCGTGTAAAGCAGGGATTTTTCGCGTAATGGCGTATACTCGCTGTCCGAACAAGTAGGAACTTTTCCGTCATACACCGGCCGTGGAAATCGGTTTGCGATAGTGATATAAAGGGTTCGGTGAGTAGTGGAGGATGGCTTGAGGTCGGTGCGGTCCTGCTTCGGCGTTCTGGGAGTTTTGACTTTGCTGCTGATTACGGCCCCGGCTGCGCTTGCCGTCGGAGACTCGAAACACGGGCAGGCACTCTTTCTACAGTATTGCCAAGGGTGCCACGGTCCGGACGGCAAGGGTGGCGGCAAGGGATTCATGCCCCACGTCGGCCCGCTCGCTCGGCAGGATTACATCGAGAACTTGCCCGACGAGTACCTCGCTGCGGTGATAACCGAAGGGGGCGCCTACGTTGGCAAGAGCGCTTTCATGCCGTCCTGGAAGTCGACCCTGTCGGAGCAGGATATCGCAGACGTCATCGCCTTCATTCGTACGTTGCTGGTCGAGTGAGCCATCTACTCGCAAGAACGACAGATCGATCGAAGACTAAAGGTTAGATAAGGGAGGAACGCAATGTGGAAATGGACGGTCTCGTTAGTATTAGTCGCACTGCTGCCTGCATCTGTCGCGTTTGCCGACATGCAGGCTCAGCAAGGTACCCCTCAGGCGGGCGACTGGGTGAAGCGTATCCCCGTCGTCCCGAACCCCGATAAGATCGTAGTGCCGCCCGGCTATAAGGTCGGCGTCTTCAAGGCTGGCCTGGATACGCCGTCCTCGGCGGCCGTCGACAAGGATGGCAACCTGTGGGTCGCGATTTCGGGGCAGCTGTTCAACACCATCGATGAGATCGAGCCGGCGCATGTCAAGATCTTCGATAAGAGCGGCAACATCATCAAAGAAATCGGCCGCGGCGTATTCAAGACCGTGATGAACGAAATCGGTTACTGCGCCGAGAACGATACGATGTACATCCCAGAATACGGTGAGAAAATCTGGGAAATGAAGGGGGTGAACGGCGAACTCAAGCTGATCATCAAGGACTTGTTCGTCGGTGATCACCGTAACGGCGGCATCACGTGCAAGGGCGGCTACCTCTATTTTGCTCTCGGGTTCCCAAGCAATTCCGGCTTTGCCGATCCCGACAACCACGGCTGGACCGACATCCCGAATGACCCCTTCTGGGTCAAGCATCAAGACGGTCTCGGCACCACGCCGCACGATGCACCCTGTCGGGACATCGTCCATACGGGGCTAAACGTCCGCTCGTCGGATGGTCGGATGACCGGCGCCTACATGCCCGTAGGCGTGCCGGCGAAACCCGGACAGGTCGTGAAGGCGCAAGTACCCTGCAGCGGCTCCGTCATGCGCGTAAAGTTCGAGGACAAGGGGCCCGACGGCATCTATCCGCACGAGAAGATGGAAGTCTACGCCATGGGCTTCCGCAATCAGTCCGGCGTCGCGTTTGGACCCAAGGGCTCGCGTTTCGAGAATGCCCTTGCGGTTACTGACAACGGCGCCAACGATCTGGGCCACCGTCGCATCGCCAACGCCGCAGAGAAGCTCTGGATTATTACTGAAATGGGACAGGATGCCGGGTTCCCGGACAAGGAGGGAATGAACTTTGTCTCCAACAAGCGGTTCTCGCTCATCCCGTATTTCGGTAACGCCGTCGATCGGCCGTATCCGCAGGTCTATGTCGGCGACAAGCCGTTCGTTGTGAAACCGGGACCGTACCACTTCCAACGCCATACCGATGGCTACCGTGGTGTGCCGCTGATCGTCGCCAATCCAAATCCGAATGGCTACATCAACCCGGTACTCGAGTGGGACAGCAACAACCCGATGGATGGCATCTCCTGGAGCGTGTCAAACTTCGGTGCCGATAATAACCTGTTCGCCGCGGTTTACGGCATCCTCGATACCGGGCCGGAAAGTCTGATCCCAACATGGCCGGTCGTGCTGCGCGTCGAATTCCTCAACCCGACAGGCATCAAGTGGTCGGAATTTGCTCATAACATCGAGCCGGGGCCGAACGCCTATCAGAAGCCTGAAAATCGTGGCGGACTGGAGCGTCCCAACAAGGTCGTCTTCAGCAACGACGGGAAGACCATGTACGTGGTCGACTATGGCGAAGTGTATACCAACTTCCAGATGCCGACGCCGTTTTACACGGTGGCCAAGTCCGGCGTGATCTGGACGATTACCTACACGGGCGGCAAGTAACTGTCCCGCTGAGCTGACGAACCGGGCAAGAGGTGCAGCCTCTTGCCCATCTACCTGAAGGGTTCAGGTGGTGATCCGGGAGAGGCAGTTGGTCATGCAACTGATCGAAGCCTTGGTATTGCGCAGCGCGGAACCAGAAGCTGCGCGCTGGTTCGATGACCACATAACAATCCAGGACGTTTCTACAACTCGGTTCAGGGCAGCGTTCGCTGGCGCTGGCCGACGCTTAGGCGATAGTGCTCCGCAATTGCAAGCTGCGGAGGCTACACAGTTGCAGCAAGCGGGCGTCGCCGCGCCAGCTCAATGGACGCTTCCGATGTTCGCCCGAGCGGCGTTCCTTCTGCGGGTGCTCCGGGCGTTACCGGCTAGCGAGCATGTGGAATTCGTCCGCGAAGTCTATCGTCGCGGCGATTTCTTCGAGCAAGCTGCTTTGCTGCAGGCGCTGATGCTTGTGCCAGACCCTGCCCGCTTCGTGAACATCGCCGTCGAAAGCTGCCGGAGCAATGTGCGCGACGTGTTTGAGGCCATCGCCTGCGAGAATCGCTATCCGGCGGCGCATTTTGCCGATGCCAACTTCAACCAGTTGGTGATCAAGGCTTTCTTCACGGGGGTTGCTGTCGACCGCATTGTCGGACTGGACCAGCGCAAGTCCGATGAATTGCGACGGATGGCGGCCGACTATGCGAGCGAGCGTCGCGCCGCGGGTCGGGCTGTGCCCAATGACCTCGATCTTGTGCTGAGCTAGCACCTATCCGGGCTGTGACACGTATCAAAAGCGTCAAAAAATGTACCAATACTCCAAACATACCCCACTCCGCCACGCTTGGTAACGGGAGACAACACCAATGATAATGTTCGATCCGCACATCCACATGACATCGCGAACGACCGCTGATTACGAAGCGATGGCGGCTGCCGGCATTGCTGCCATCGTCGAACCAGCGTTCTGGTTGGGCCAGCCACGCACACATGTCGGCACATTCGAGGATTATTTCCTGTCGCTGGTCGGGTGGGAGCGCTTCCGCGCCGGTCAGTTCGGCATCCGACACTTCTGCACCATGGGCCTCAATCCCAAGGAAGCTAACAGCCCGGACGTCGCGCCGGGCGTCATGGAGCTTCTGCCGATCTACCTGGAAAAGGACGGCGTGGTCGCGGTCGGCGAGATCGGCTTCGACGACCAGACCCCGGCCGAGACCAGATACTTCGAGCAACAGATACAGCTTGCGCTTGATTTCGAGCTGCCGATATTGATACACACGCCACATCGTGACAAGAAGGCCGGCACGCTGCGCACGATCGACTTGATCAAAGCGAGCGGCATAGACCCGGAGCGGGTCCTCATAGACCACAACACTGAGGAGACTTTGCCGTTTTCGCTAGACAGCGGCTGCTGGGCTGGCCATTCGATCTATCCCAACACGAAGATGGATGAAGTTCGAATGGTTGCGCTGGTCAAGCAGTACGGCAAGGCGCGCATCATCGTCAACAGCGCAGCCGACTGGGGGGTGAGCGATCCGCTCAAGGTGCCCAAGACGGTCGCGGCGATGCGCGAGGCTGGAATCGCGGATGCGGACATCGAGACCATCGTCTGGTCGAACCCCGTGGCCTTCTTCGGGCAGAGCGGCCGGCTCGATCTCGGCAAGCGCCCGATCGATCAGACCGCGCTGTGGGAGGGCAACTCCGTACTGCGAGGCGGACAGAAACCCGTGGTCGAGCCGGTGTAGGGGCACTGCTCGCGGGCCGCATCGAGCGACGCTGTTCGAGCGGCTATTAAATCGGCGTCCGCGACGCCCTGTTCTCGCAGCGACTCCTGCCTGGCACGCTGCGAGTCCGGGTATTGTGGTGATCAACGAGATGCACCGCGCGCGAGTTGAGTGGCTAGGGCTTCGCAGAGTTGCTGATCGACCACCACGACGCGGCTCTACGCAATCGGCAGCGGCGACGCGAGAGCAATCACTTGGTCTTGCCCCTCCGTATTTATTCAGCGTGCGTGAGCACCGCCTCGCTTCCGGATTTGCGACGTAAGGCTTCTCAGTTTCAATAACTCGTCAAGGTTTGCTGCTCACATCCGGACGGGGATCCTCGGTGATGAAGCCGTCCCGATTGGGCATCCTCACCTGGGGTAAACTCTTTTCATCGAGGATGGCGTCTTCGGGAATGATATCGTTCAAGTACAGCAGGTAAGCCGAAACCGCATAAACTTGGTCCGCTGTGAGCGACTGGGGTGCATTAAGCGGCATTGCCCGCCGAATGTAGTCGAAAAGCGTGGTGGTATAAGGCCAATAGCTTCCTACCGTCATAACTGGGGCGGGCTTGTCGAGGGTGCCGTATCCTCCCACGAGGCGATCGAAGCCGCCAATTGCGCCGGCAACAGCTTTTCCTTCGCCCTGTTCGCCGTGGCAACCAGCGCATTTCTGGGCATAAACCTGTCTACCTTCCCGTACGCCGCCTCGGCCCGGAGGCAACCCCGAGCCGTCAGGTCTGACGTCGGTGTCCCAATCGGCAAGTTCCTCTTGCTTGACAAGGCGGCCTAGGTCGTAGCGTTCCGCGGCAAAGGTTGTGTGCGCGAAACCGACAAAGAGAGTTAAGACAATAATCTTACGCGACACTAGCAGTCACTGCTCCGTTCGGGGCAATCCGCCAAGTCTGGATGGCGTTGTAATGATAGACTGAATTTACCCCGCGCACGTCTACGAGCTCTGCATGACGAGGCTGCAGGTATCCGGTCTCGTCGGTGGCGCGGCTCTGCAGTATGGCCGGACCTCCATCCCATCGCCATGGGACGCGGAACCGCGTCAACGCTCCCGGCAGCACTGGCTCCTGCAGCCAGGTTTGCTGCCATGTCTGGCCGCCATTAGTCGACACCTCAACCTTGGTGATGCGACCCCGACCGGTCCAGGCCAATCCGGTAATTTCGTAGAATCCGGGACCGCCCGTCAGTTTCTGACCACCAGAAGGCCGTGTGATCACGGATTTCGCTTCCATGATGAACGTGAACTGTCGCGCTTTGCCGTCCGGCATCAGATCGGTGTACTTCGATGTCTCTTCGCGGCTTTGCCACGGCTTGTCACCGAGCTTCAGGCGGCGCAGCCATTTGATATTCATGTTGCCCTCGAAGCCGGGTAGCAGGAGACGTAGTGGATAGCCTTGCTCCCGCCGAAGCCGCTCCCCATTCTGCGCATATACGACAATCGCGTCGTCGAGCGCTTTCGCCATGGGCACGCTGCGCGTCATTGCTGCTGCATCCGCGCCTTCCGCCAGCACCCATTTTGCCTCAGGCTTGACGGCGACCTCGTCCAGCAGCGTCGATAGCAGCACGCCCGTCCACTCACAGCACATCACCAAGCCATGGGTTTGCTGAACTCCAAACTCCGGTTTGACGCTCTCCCAGTTTTGCGTGTTGCCGGAGCATTCGAGGAAATGAATCCGTGATACGGAAGGGAACCGCAGCAGGTCGTCCATGGTGAAGATCAGAGGTCGATCGACCAGACCATGAATCAGTAGCCGATGTTCGGCGGGATCAATTTGAGGCACTCCAGCATGGTGCCGCTCGAAGCAGAGGCCATTTGGGGTAATAGTCCCATACATATCCTGTAATGGCGCAAAACTGGCCGCCGCCGTCTCGGTCGCGCGAACTTCTCGCTTGCGACGAACGACATTCTTTTCGAATGGAGACGGTGCCCCGTAGGCTGGGGCTCAGGATTGGAAAGCCTTGCTGCCTCATCCAAGGCGGGATAGCAAGGGGATCTGATTCGGTTTGGCTGCGTGTAACGGCTGGCACGAATGCGCTGCCCGCGAAGACAGTCAGTGCTGCTCCGGCTTTGAAGAAAGCACGGCGACCGTACGCGGCGGCGACCCGTGGTCTTCGGGATTCGGGCTGGCGCTCTTCGGCACCGTTTTTGCCCATCGATTCCTGCTCCTCCTCCACCTTCAGCCGATTATTCGCGACACTTTGCGGATGCGCTCTGTGCGAGGTCGGGAACGTCGGCGTGGTTTGCCGCAACGAGGCGGAAGTGGTCGTTACGAATGGTCGATCCGATGCCGGCCTTCAGAGCAGCCGCGCGCCTCTGCGTTAAGATCAGATTGCTAGTGTACATAGCTAGAGGGGGGCGGCTAAAGCTAGCCAAGGTGAACTGGTCCGCCATCATGTTTCCCATATGCTTCCCAAAAGCTGCATTTGGGAAGCGGCAAGGGCGAGAAGTATGTCAAGTGTTTGAACCATCAATATAAAATCTCATCGTTAGGCATTCTACCTCTATCCCTCGTCAGCGGTTGCTGGGCGGGCTACTCGATCTACCCAAACACCTAGATGGACGAAACCGGGATGGTGGCGTCAAGCAGTACGGCAAGACGCGGGTCAGCAACACGCTTTCTGAGCCTCCAGCTATTTAAATAGTGCCGCGGCGGTCGTCTAGCCATCCCTTACATTAGGTGAGGAAGCGGGGGGCACTTGTGGCGATTGAGAGTGTTCCTGAAAATTGGCACTGCATCATCAATCAGATGTGTGCTTGCGGGCGGCGATATAGGTGATAGCCCCTGGATGGGGCGCGCGGCCCGAGGTATATTGATCGTGACTAGTCGAGCGTTTCCAAAGTCCGAATCATATGGGATGCTCGAAACGGCCGCATCCGTGGGATGGAAAGTCAAAGATGCAATTGTGTGGTTTCATGGAATCGGTCGTCTAGCATTGTCGGATTGTGTGGCGAGCAACGGCGAGGTGTTAAAATGGGATTGCCTGGATTAACGGGTGCCGATCATATCGGCTTAACCGTCCCTGATCTTGAGGCGGCTACGAGATTCTTTGTTGAAGTTATTGGCTGCAAGGTCGTTTTCGACGTGGGGCCGTTCATGTCGGACGATGATTGGATGGAGAGGCACCTAGGTGTCGATCCACGTGCAAAGATAAACAAACTGCGAATGCTGAAATGCGCTAATGGTCCTTCGATTGAGCTATTTGAATACGACGTAAAGGATCAGAAGAGGGTCGGTCCGAAGAATAGCGACATCGGCGGTCACCATGTAAGCTTTTATGTCACCGACATGAACGCTGCCGTTGCTCATCTTCGTCGCCATGGCGTGCAGGTGCTCGGCGAGCCGACTCTGATGAAGGAGGGACCGTCGGCGGGAATCAATTGGGTTTATTTTACTGCACCGTGGGGGATGACGATGGAACTCGTGTCTTACCCGAGTGGCATGGCGTATGAAGCTAACTCGAAAGAGATCTTGTGGAGGCCGGCAGCGTCCGCCTCTTAGCTGTGTTAGCTGAGATCTCTTACCTGTTATTCTGGCTCTCGCTCATGCCAGCGACGACCGCCTGGATGGGGAAAACCTTTCGGTGCCGCTGCCGATCGCCGTCTATATCATGACCGGGTCCGTTGGCAGCCACGTGCGCCCGAGTCGGTTCATGGCGGCCACAACTCGGCGAACGTCTCATGCCGTTCGCGTAAGAGCTTGTCGCGCGCTTTTTCTGCTGCTGCCACATCGATACGGACGCCGCGGCGCCGCATCTCATGCACCATCGCGGGTCGAGCGGGCTTAGCGGGACTGTTGCCTTCGGGGTGGCCGGAGGCCGATCCGGGGGCTGCTCCATGCCAAAAGAGGTGCTTGAGTTTCTCTATGCCGTTTCGCCGCGGGTCGCTTCTGCGGGCAACTAGATGCTGACCAATGGCGACGCTTCCGACGCCTGGAGAATAGTGGAATGACATTGGCCGCTCTTGCTGCACTCGTCTTGGTCTTGCTACTCGCCGTCCTTGACCAGACCATCGTAGCAATCGCGCTGCCAACCATAGTGAGGGAATTGGGTGAGCTGAGCCATCTTTCCTGGGTCGTCACGGCGTATTTGCTGGCAAGCACTATCGTCGCCCCCCTGTACGGGAAACTTGGCGACATGTACGGACGCAAGATTGTTCTGCAGATAGCTATAGTCGTTTTTTTGGTCGGTTCCGTGCTGTGCGGACTATCGCAAACCACCGCCCAGTTGGTTCTTGCCCGCGGCCTGCAAGGCATTGGCGGTGGTGGACTGATAGTCACGGCGACCGCCGTGGTTGGCGACCTCGTTCCGCCGCGTGAGCGTGGTCGCTATCAAGGAATATTCGGCGCGGTGTTCGGAATCGCCACGATCGTTGGCCCGCCGCTGGGCGGTCTTTTGGTCGATCATCTTTCATGGCGGTGGATCTTCTATATCAACCTGCCAACGGGAGCCGTTGCCCTGTTCCTCGTTGGTGCCATCCTGCGCTCGCGAACGCCGGAGCAACAGCGGACGATCGACTATCTTGGCGCCATATCGCTGTCGGTAGCGCTTACGGCCATTGTCCTGTGCACATCCCTCGGCGGCACCGCTATCGCGTGGGCGTCCCTGAGCGTGACTGGCCTCCTCGTCCTCGCGATAGCCGGTACCATCACTTTCATAGTCGCGGAAATTCGCGCGGACGATCCCATTCTTCCGCTTGGTCTGCTTCGCAATGGCACCTTTGCCATCGCTTGCGCGGTCACTCTCATCATCAACGTTTCATTACTCGGTTCAGTGACCTACCTGCCGGTCTATCTTCAGGTGGTAAAGGGCCAAAATCCCTCAGCCTCCGGTCTGCAACTTCTACCGATGATGCTCGGCATGATCGTCACTTCCGTCGCCAGCGGCCAAATTATCAGCCGGTGGGGCCATCTCAAGCCATTTCCCATCGCCGGTACCGCCATCATGGCGATCGGGCTGGCCATGCTATCGTGCCTTTCGTCGGCGAACCCAATCTGGCAGACCTCAGGCGCCGCGGCGGTCGTCGGTCTCGGCCTCGGAATGGTAACGCAGGTGCTGGTGCTGGCGGCGCAGAATAGCGTAGATTTCAAAGATCTCGGCGTGGCCACTGCCGGAACGGCGCTGTTCCGCTCACTAGGGGGCGCTCTCGGCGTCGCGATCTTCGGTGCAATCTTTGCCAACGAACTCCATACGCATTTGGGAAATGTGGCGCCGGCTGATTCCGATATGATCTCCGCCGCAGCTTCGTCGCGCCTCGCCACCTTGGATCGTGGCATGCACACGGTCTACATAGAAAGTGTCGCAGCGGCGTTAAGACCGATTTTCATCTTTGCTGCAGGTACCGCCGCAATCGCCTGTGTGCTTGCCTGTTTCTTGCCGCAACATCCATTGCAAAGAGCGAGTTGAGCCGAGGCTTATAGGCGGCAATGTGATCGAATAGCGCGATGAAAGTCGCCTATTGGCAGTGCGGCCCGAAGGCGCGAATCATCAGTGGAGGAAAACCCCACCCGGAGAGTTGTCGATTGATCTGGAAGCTGACAAGCGGCTTGACCGGGTAACCGGCTGGGCTGAGCCGCTAGTGGAGCCCTGCTTCCACGAGGGCTCCTATGGATATCGACCCGGCAAATCAGCGCTCGATGCGCGCCAGGTCTTGCAAGAACACGGCCGAGAACCTGTGACGGCTGCCGACGGGTTGGCCGTTGAGGTTGCCTGATTGCCCAGGCTCCCAGCAGCCGGAATTGTCAGTTTTTGCTAGCTCCATCTTTCACCTATTGTGCCGTGTTGCTCCGGGCTGCGAGCGCGGCGCGGCGACGTTGAACCTCACGCGACCTCGGCAACGAGCTTGCGCCGGAGTGCGCCGGCGAAGCTCGCAATATCGTCGGGATTTTCGACTGGCTCGACGAAACTGCCACTACCGCCGATGACCTCAGCCGAATAGTACTCGAGCAGGCTCTTGTATCTGGGTAGGGGCTCGGCAGCTCCGAGGATCGGCATGCCGTTGATGATGATCCCGCGGGCCACGACTGAGTCGCGAATTTGCGGGAGTGGCACCACTTCGTTGATAGCGAGCGGCTGGTTGTCGTAACCGTCGCCCGATACGTCGATGACGGCGCGTTCGGCCCGGAACGGCGCTTCGTCCAGATAGCTGGCGCAATAGCGCAGCGCCGCGCCGATGCCGGTTTTGTTGCTGAACTGCCTTTCCATTCCCTGAAGAAGCGAGGAAAAGACCCCAATCATTTCGCGGCTGTCGAGAAAGGTCCACGGGATCACATCCTTTTGCTGATCGTAGGACGACCATTGGATAAGGCACAGGCCGATGGCGCCGCGAGGGCCGGAGAGAAGCGCTTTCTGGACCTCCTCGTTTGCCAGCGCCGCAGCATAGCCGTTGCGCTGCACGTCCCAGCGTTCCTTGATGACGCTGTTGGAGACGTCCGTCGCGAGCACGAGGAGCGCGTCGACCTCACGCACTGCCGCGTTCTGCTGCATCGCCTTCGTCGAGAATCTTTCCGCGCCGCCGGCACCGAGGGTCTGCATCGTACACGCGGCGGCGCTGCCTAAAGTCACTGCACGGCGGGTCAGCGCGCGCATGTTTCGCTCCTGTTTCTTGCCCTCACGATGGTGCGACGCACCTTCAGGTGAGGGCGCCAACTGCGGCCGCACGGCACGCCGTTCGAGCTGTCCCCCTATGAAACGGTCGCCGAACGAACGACCCCAAGAATAGCCTAGATGGGCTATTCGAAGGGGCGTGAGCGTTCGTAAACGAGAATCCCATTTCTTCAATGCAGCCCGTAAGTTAATGCCAAGTCGCTCGCGATTTTCTGCACAAACGTTCGGCGAACGGGTGTACGAACGAACCGCCATGCAACCGTTCACGCTTCACCCCTTCGTGCATCCCTGACGAGGCCTGGCTTTCTTGAGTGACGCGGCCGTTCGATAAGCAAGGCCTTTGTTCGG
>Ga0210408_10001570_pt1 | contig 23725 bp, 23 predicted proteins | sample IncBWH4MmetaG_FD_155471 | JGI IMG/M metagenome (GOLD analysis project Ga0210408, IMG submission 155471) | Forest soil microbial communities from Barre Woods Harvard Forest LTER site, Petersham, Massachusetts, United States - Inc-BW-H-4-M | ecosystem: Environmental > Terrestrial > Soil >...
AGAGTCAGCGCGCGAGCAGGTTGGTCTTGGCGAGATCGATGACCTCGTCGCCGCGGCCGCTCATGACGGCGCGCAGGACCCACAGGCTGAAACCTTTCACCTCTTCCACCGTGATGGTCGGCGGCATCGACAGCTCCTGCGTCGCGGTGACGACATCGAGCAGCGCCGGTCCGTTATGGCTGAGCATCTCCTTCATGGCGCCCGGCAGGTCGCCGGGGTCCTCGACGCGGCGGCCGTAAATGCCCATCGCCTTTGCCATCGCCGCAAAATCCGGATTTTGAAGGGAGACATTGGTGTCGACGAAGCCCGCCGCCTTCATCTCCAGCGCGACAAAGCCCAGCACGCCATTGTTGAAGATGACGACCTTCACCGGCAGCTTCTGCTGGGTGAGCGTGATCAGATCGCCCATCAGCATCGTGAAACCGCCGTCGCCGGACATTGATATCACCTGACGGCCGGGCTGCGCCGCCTGGATGCCGATCGCCTGCGGCATGGCGTTGGCCATCGAGCCATGCACCAGCGAGCCGATCATGCGCCGGCGTCCGTTCATCTTCAGATAGCGCGCCGCCCAGATGGTCGGTGTCCCGACGTCGAAAGTGAAAGCCGCATCCTCGCTCGCGGCCTCGCTGACGATCCGCGCCAGATATTGCGGATGAATCGGCTTGCGGCCGGGGGTCCCCTGCGCGAGCGAGTCGAGCCCTTCCCTCGCCTTCTTGTAGTGCGCGACGGCATTGTCGAGATGCTTGCGCTCGGTCTTGGCCTTGAGTAGCGGCAACAGCGCCTCGATCGTCAACCTGACATCGCCGACAAGACCAAGGTCCAGCTTGCAACGGCGGCCGAGATTCTCCGGCCTGATATCGACCTGCGCGATCTGACAATCCGTCGGCATGAATTGCTTGTAGGGAAAGTCCGTTCCCAGCATCAGCAGCACGTCGCAGGCATGCATCGCCGCATATCCGGACGAGAAGCCGATGAAGCCGGTCATGCCGACATCATAGGGGTTGTCGTATTCGACATGTTCCTTGCCGCCGAGGGCGTGCACCATCGGGCTCTTCAGGGCCTCGCAGAGTTGCATCAGCTCTGCATGCGCGCCGGCGCAGCCCCGGCCGCAAAACACCGTGATCCGCTCGGCGCCATTGAGCATGGCCGCCAGTGCGTTCAGCTCCTCCGCCTCGGGTACGACCTTGGGCAGGGTTACGGTAAGGCCGCGCGGCGTCGCCAGCGCGCGTTTTGGCGGCGCACGAAAGGCGACATCACCTGGGAGGGCGATGACGCCGACGCCGCGCAAGCCGACGGCGGCGCGGATCGCGTTCTCCATGACATAAGGCAACTGGCTGGCGTCGGAGATCAGCTCGCAATAATGGCTGCACTCGCGGAACAGGTTCTGGGGATGGGTTTCCTGGAAATAACCGCCGCCGATTTCGGCCGAGGGGATTTGGGCCGCGATCGCCAGCACCGGCACGCGGCTACGATGGGCATCGAACAATCCATTGATGAGATGCAGATTGCCGGGACCGCAGGAGCCGGCGCAGACGGCCAGATTGCCGGTGATGGCCGCTTCGCCCGCGGCCGCAAACGCCGCCGCTTCCTCGTGACGAACATGGATCCACTCGATCGTGCCGCGTCGTCGCAGCGCTTCCGTCAGGCCGTTGAGGCTGTCGCCCACGATGCCGAAGATGCGCTTGACGCCTGCCTGCTCCATCGTCGCGACAAGAAGATCGGCCACATTGTTGAGCGCCATGCTGTTCTCCATACGGTAGCGGGCTTCCGGCGCATGCTACACCGCCATTCCCTCGGGGGAAGCCTTCTCGTCTGCAATGCGGCTTATTTCGGGGCTCAACGCGTCGCGCGGCGAACGCAAAAATCCAAACGATTCCAGCGAACGTGATTTGCAATTTTAAAGCAATTGCAACGGCGGCCTATTCCGGGACTGTGCTGGCACAATAATCCCGCCAGAACCGACGGTAGCCTTCCTCAACCAGCCGCGTATACCGCTCGCAATTTCCGGCCTCGGAGTTCGCGACCATCGCGGGCAAGCCGGCACGGATCGCGGCAAGCGCATCCGGGTTTGATGCAAACTTCCGGGCGATCGCAACATAGCCGTCATCATCATCGGCGATCCAATCGCCAAGACCGACCGCCCTGACGATCGCACCGCCGATACGGCCCGACGCGGTCTTGCCGAGCTTGGTGATCACGGGAACCCCCATTTGCAGGGATTCCCAGGTTGAAGCACCGCCGTTTTGCGGGAACGGATCGAGCGACATGTCGATTTCGGCGAACACGGCCAAATGCTCAGGCCGGGTCGAATTCCCGAGACACTTGAGACGATCTTCGGCAATGCCATGGGCGACGCAGCGTGCGATCAATCCATCGCGAAGCAGCGGATCGTCGATCGCCGCGTGCTTGATGACGAGACGCGAGCCGGGCAGCGCCTGCATCAACTTCGACCACAGCGCCAATGCCGGGTCTGAAATCTTGTCGATCCGGTTGAGCACGCCGAAGGTGACGTAACTATTGCGGATCATCGGCAAGGGCGAAGGGGGAATCTCCGGCGGCGGCGCGATCGTGATGGCACACGGCAGATCATAGACCTTTTCCGCAAAGAGGGGCCGAGCCTCGGTCGGAATCAGGGTTGCATCTGCCAGCAAATAATCCATCACTGGCATGCCGGTGCCGGTGACATGTCCGATCGCGGAGACCTGGATCGGCGCCGGCTTGCGCGCAAACATGGCCAGCCGGTTTCCCGCGGAATGGCCGGAAAGGTCGACCAGGATGTCGACCTTGTCAGACTGAACGCGATCGGCGAGCCGGTCATCGCTGAGCTCCCACGCGTCGACCCAACGATCGGTGAGCGCGTGGCACTGCTCGGTCGTCTCGTCGCTGATCGGGTGGCAGGAATAGCCGATGATTTCGAAATTGCGATGGTCGTGATGATGAAGCAGCGGCATGAAACCGAGTGCCGCCGAGTGTCCGCGGAAGTCGGAGGAGACATAGCCGACCACGAGCCGCCGCTCCGGATCGAGGTTCCGCTCGCCCAGTTGCCGCCGAGGCATTTTGGCGCCGATCATCCGCCACCAGAAATTTCGGGACTCCTGGAGACGGACGAAATCAATGTCGGGCAGGAAATCCAGCGCGAAGATCTTGCGCAGGATGGCGTCGGCGTGATCCGGCTTGAGCGCCAGCGCCCGGTCGAAATAGGCGATCCCCGTCGCGGTCTCGCCCTGCTTGGCATAGCAGGCCCCGAGCAGGGTCAGCGCCACCTCCGAGTTCGGATGGTGCTCGAGCGCCTTGCTGCAGGCTGAGATCGTCTCGATCGTGAGGCCGCGATGCAGCGCGATATTCGCCTTGCCGCAAAGCGCTGGCTCCAGCTGGGGATCGAGCTTGAGCGCGGCCTCGAAATCGGCCGAGGCGTTGTCGAACTGCCCGATGTCTTGAAACAGCCGACCGCGCTGGGCAAGCACATGAGCGACGTCCGGCCTCGCGGCCAGCGCTGCATTCAGCGTGGCCAAAGCCAGATCGTAGTTGCGCAGGCGAATATTGACGATGCCCTTGCCGACCATGGCCGGCAACAGCTGTGGACTGAGCGAAAGCGCGCGATCGAAGTCGCGGGCGGCCTCCTCGTTCCGGTCGAGGAGCATCAATGCCATGCCGCGATTGTTATGGGCGTCGGCGTAGTCTGCCTTGAGGGCGATCGCGCGGTCATGTGCGGCGATCGACTGGTCGAACTGCCGCAGATGCATCAGCGCATTGCCGAGATTGGTCAGCGCCATGGCGAAATTGGGCTTGAGCGCGATCGCCTTTTCATAGGCCGCGCGCGCCTCCTCGTAGTGCCTCAGCTTGAATAGTGACTGTCCAAGGTTCGAATGCGCCTCCGCCGAGCGAGGTTCGACGGCAATCGCGCGGGCGAGAATCGGCGCGGCCTCATCGAACCGTCCGCAATCGGACGCCGACACGCCCAAAATATGCAGGGCATCAAAATGGTTGGGCAAGCCCGTCAGGATCTGCCGGCAAAGCGCCTGGGCCTCGTCATGGCGCCCTTCCCCATACGCCTTGATCGCAGCCGGCAGCAGCGTCTCCGCCTGCTTCCTTGCCTGTTTTTGCAGCCTTGCGTTCTGGAATGCGCGCGAGCCCACACTACTCAATTGCAATTCTCCCGGGAAACATCGGCGGCGCCGGCGCAATAGTCCCGCCAGAACTTGCGATAGCCGTTCTCGACATGGCTGACATAGGTCACGCAATTGCCGGCCGCGGAACTCAAGACCTGCGCCGGCAGGCGAGCCCGCAGCGCCGCAAGCTCGTCCGGGCTGGAGGCCCAGCGCCTTGCAATGTCAATATAGCCCTCCTCGTCCTGCGCGACCCAGTCGCCAAGGCCGGCGGCAGTCACGATCGCGCCGCCACAGCGGGAGGCGTGTCCGTTGCCGAGCTTGGTGACAACAGGCACACCCAGCTGCAGCGGCTCCCAAGTCGAGACGCCGCCGTTCTGCGGGAAAGGATCGAGCATGATGTCGATGCTCGAGACCAGCGCGAGATGATCGGGCCGCGGACTAGATCCGATGCAGCGCAAGCGATCTTCCGGTATGCCACTCGCCACGAAACGCGCGATCAGGGTGTCGCGTACCAGCGCGTCATTCAGCGCGGCGTTCTTCACGACGATCACGGAGCCCGGCATCGCCAGCATCAGCCTTGACCACACCGAAAGCGCAGCATCCGAAATCTTGTCGGCCCGGTTGAAGACGCCGAAGGTGACGTGGCCGTTGTCTAGCGCCGGCAGTAGCGTCGGTGCCATGTCCGGCGGCGGCTCGATCGAGATGAACGCCGGCAGATCATGGATCCTTTCGGCAAACAGCGGCCGCGCCTCGGCGGGAATCAGGATCGGGTCTGCCAGCAGGTAATCCATTGCCGGCAGGCCGGTGCCGCTGACATTTCCGATCGCAGTGACCTGGATGGGCGCGGGTTTCGTCGCAAATACGGAAAGCCGGTTGCCGCCGGAATGTCCGGACAGGTCGACCAGAATGTCCACCTGGTCGGCCTCGATCCGCTCGGCGAGCTTGTCATCCGTCAACCGCCACGCATCGACCCATTGATCCGCCAGCGATCTGCACAGCGCGGTGACGGCGTCCTGCGATGGCGAGTTGGAATAGCAGATGACCTGGAACCGCTCGCGGTCGCGGTGGCGCAGCAAAGGCATGAAGGCGATCGCCGCGGAATGATCACGGAAATCAGCCGAGACATAGCCGACGACGATGCGCCGCTCCGGATCGAGCGAGCGCGCCTGCAACTGCCGTTGCGGCTGGCTGGCGCCGATCTGATCCCACCAGTATTTCCGGGCCTCCTGCAGCGTGGCGAAGTCGACGTCCGGCACGAAGTCCAACGCGAAGATTTTCTTGGTGATCGCTTCTTCGCTGTGCGGTGTGCTCGCCAGCGCCCGATCGAAATACGCGATCGCTGTCACGGGATCACCAATCGCCGCAAAGCAGCTACCGAGCCGCGCCAGCGCATGCTCGGAATGGGGATTGATCTCGAGCACCCTGTGGCAGAGCGGCGCCGCCTGGGTGATGTCGCCGCGAAGCAGCAGAATGTTGGCCTTCCCGCACAAGGCAGGTTCCTGTTGCGGGTCGTTCCTGATCGCGGCGTCGAAGTCTGCTTCGGCCTTGTCGAACTCGGCCATCTGCATGTACAGCTGGCCCCGCTGCGCCAGCACGCCGGCCGCCGCCGGGTAGGCCGCGAGCATCGCATTCATGTGGGTCAGCGCGACCTCGTAATTGCGCAAGTCGACATTGACGAGGGCCTTGCCGAGCACGGCAGCCATCAGCCGCGGATTGAGCGACAAGGCGCGGCCGAAATCCTGATCGGCCTCCTCGGCGCGGTTCATGAGCGTCAGCGCTTGGCCGCGATAGCAGTAAGCGTCGGCAAAATCGGGCTTCAGGGCAACGGCACGGTCGTACGCAGCGATGGCCGCTCCGATCTGCCCCAGATTTACCAGCGTCTTGCCGAGATTGGTCAGCGCCATCGGAAAGTTCGGCTTGAGCGCGATCGCTTTTTCCTGGCAACGGCGGGCCTCCTCATAGCGGCCGAGCTCGGACAGTGCCGTTCCCAAATTAGATTGCGCATCGGCCGAGCGCGGATCAACGTTGATCGCACGTGTCAGCGTCGCGACCGCCTCCTCGAACCGGCTACAATTGACCTGCGAAGTTCCAAGCACGTGGAGGGCGTCAAAATGATCGGGGAGGTCCTTCAGGATCTGTCGGCACAAGGCCTGGGCCTCGGCGTGCCGGCCCTGGCGGTATGCCGCGACGGCTGCCGGCAGCAGCGCCTCCGCCTGCTTCCTCGCCTGCTTTTGCAACCTTGCATTCTTGAAGGCACGCGAGCCGATACTGCTTTGCAATTGCAATTCCCCGCAAAAACTCCATCCTCCCGATGGGTGCTAGGATTCTCGGTGATTCGCCAACAATTTGCGAATGCGTTCTCGGCAATTTGGCAACCGTTTGGCGTTATCTAGGTGTCCGCGTTCTGCGTTGATTCGTCGATCTCACCGACAGACCTTCAGGTTGCATCGTGGCCCCCACTGCTCGTTCCCCAGGGAACAAATTGGACGACCGGACCAAGCTTGAGTCCGCTGACAGCCCTGCCTTGCGCATGGCCTGTGGCGCGGCCAACAGCATCGCATTCGTCTCCGGCAACTTCAACGTGGTCCACCCCGGACATTTACGGTTGTTGAAGTTCGCGGCCGAACAGGCCGACCTGCTCGTGGTCGGCGTCAATGCCGACACCGCCCCCGGCGTCACGATTCCGCAGCAGGTCCGCCTCGAGAACGTGTGCTCGATCAACGTGGTCGACTACGCGGTTTCCCTGAACGTGCCGGCCGAGAGCTTCATCGCCTCGCTGAAGCCCAACGTGGTGGTCAAGGGCAAGGAATATGAGCACCGCGACAATCCGGAACAGGGAGCCGTCGACGCCTATGGCGGACGGCTGGTGTTCTCCTCCGGCGAGTTGCGCTTTGCCACGCTGTCGCTGGTGGAGCGGGAATTTTCCAACGCTGACGTCTCCGCCGTCACCAAGCCGCTGGATTTCCCTCACCGCCACGGCTTTCAGCTGGGTCAGCTCAAATCGACGCTGGCCAAGATGGCGGGCATGCGCGTGCTCGTCGTCGGCGATCTCATCATCGATGAATATGTCGCCTGTGACGCCGTCGGCATGTCGCAGGAGGACCCGACGATCGTGGTCACGCCGATCGTGACCAAGACCTTCGTTGGCGGCGCCGGCGTCGTGGCGGCGCATGCACGCGGGCTCGGTGCCGAGGTGCGCTATTGCACCGTCGTCGGTGAGGACGAAGCCGCCTCCTTCGCACTGGAGACGCTGGAAGAGCAAGGCGTGCGTTGCGACCACTTCGCAGACGGCACCCGGCCTACCACGCGCAAGCGCCGTTATCGCGCCCTGAACAAGACGCTGCTCCGCGTCAATCATCTGCGCCACCACTCCCCCAGCGCCGATATCCAGGCCAGAATGCTCCGTGCGGTCGAACAGGAACTGCCGAACTGCGATCTCTTGCTGTTCTCCTGCTTCAATTATGGCTGCCTGCCGCAGGACCTCGTCAATGCCATCACCGCCAAGGCGCGCGAGCGCGACGTCATGCTCGCAGCCGACAGTCAGGCCTCCTCCCAGCTCGGCGACGTCTCCCGCTTCAAGGGCGTGAGCCTGATCACGCCGACCGAACGCGAGGCACGGCTCGCCTTGAACGACTTCGAGACCGGGCTTGCCTTCATCGGCGAGCGCCTGATCCACAAGGCCGCAGCCCAAAACCTCGTCATCACGCTCGGCGCCGAGGGAATGCTGATCCACACGCTGCGCGGCGACGAGTTCCTGACCGACCGCCTGCCCGCGCTCAACCCCTCACCCAAGGACGTTGCCGGCGCCGGCGACAGTTTCTTCATCAGTTCGAGCATGGCAATGCGGGTCGGCGCCGATATCTGGCAAAGCTCCTACCTCGGCGCACTGGCTGCGGCGTTGCAGGTATCGCGGGTCGGTAACAGCCCGATGTCGGTCGCCGAGCTCGTGTCGGAAATCGACGGCCCCGCCTTCGAGCAGGACTAGAGAGAGGAAGGATGCGCGCACTTCTTCTCGCCGCCGGAATGGGGCTTCGGCTGTTGCCGATCACGGCGAGCCGGCCGAAATGCATGGTCGAGATCAACGGCAGGCCGCTGTTGGACTATTGGCTTGAGCTGTTGTTCGAAGCCGGCGTCGAACGTGCGCTGGTGAACACCCATTGGCTGCCCGATCAGGTGACGACGTTTGTGCTGAAGTCGCGCTGGGCGGACCGGATCGATCTGGTCCATGAGGAGGAATTGCTCGGCACCGGCGGCACGGTGCTGGCGAACCGGGAATGGTTTCAGGAGAAACCCTTCATCGTCGCGCATGCCGACAACCTGACTGACTTCGATGTGCGCGGCTTCGTGGACGCACACCGCGCGCGGCCGCCGGGACACGCGCTCACCATGCTCGGCTTTCGTACCGATACTCCCCGCTCCTGCGGCATCCTGGAGCTGGACAAGCGCGGAACCGTGATCGCGTTCCACGAGAAGGTTGACGATCCACCGGGGAATCTGGCCAACGGCGCCGTCTACATCTTCGAGCCCGAAGTCGTGGCCGCGATTGCAGCCATGGGCCGGCCGGTGGTCGATCTCTCGACCGAGATCATCCCGCGCTTCATCGGCCGCATCCTCTGTGTCGAGACGCGCGGCTATCACCGCGACATCGGAACGCCCGAGAGCTTGAGCCAAGCCATCGCCGACACCATCCCCCGCCGCTCCAATCGCGCCGGCATTGCCTGAGGAACCATCATGAAGATCTTTCTGACCGGCGCCTGCGGCTACAAGGGAAGTGTCCTCGTGCCAAAGCTGTTGAAGGCAGGGCACGAGGTCGTGGCGTTCGACATCATGTGGTTCGGCAATTTCCTTGAGCCGCATCCGGATTTGACGGTGGTACGCGGCGATATCCGCGACCCCAATGCCTACGATCTCGCCGACATCGACGCCATCATCCACCTGTCGAGCGTGGCGAACGACCCCTGCGGCGATCTCGATCCGAAGCTGACCTGGGAAGTCTCCTGTCTGGCGACCATGCAGCTGGCGGATCGGGCCAAGCGCCAGGGCGTCGAGCGCTTCATCTATGCGTCTTCCGGCAGCGTCTACGGCATCAAGGACGAGGAGCAGGTCACTGAAGACCTCGAGCTGCTGCCGATCTCCGAATACAACAAGACCAAGATGTGCGGCGAGCGCATCGTGCTGTCCTACAGGGACGAGATGGTAGTGCAGATCGTCCGGCCCGCGACCGTCTGCGGATACTCGCCGCGACAGCGGCTTGATGTCTCCGTCAACATGCTGACCATGCAGGCCCTGACCAACGGCCGCATCACCGTGTTCGGCGGCGACCAGACCCGCCCCAACATCCACATCGACGATATCACCGATCTCTACCTCTTCCTGCTCGACCATCCCGAGCACCAGGGCGTCTATAACGCCGGCTTCGAGAACATCTCCATTCTCGACATCGCCAACATGGTGGTGAAACACGTCAACGCCGACATCGTCGTCACGCCCTCCAACGATCCGCGGAGCTATCGCGTCAATTCGGACCGCCTGCTAGCCACCGGCTTCCGGCCGAAAAAGACGGTCGAGGACGCGATCACCGAGATGATCGGGATGTATTCGCAGGGGCGGCTGAAGAACGACGACCGCTGCTACAATCTGAAATGGATGGAACGGGAGGTGCTGAAATGAGTGCGACCGCACCCGCCTTTGCACTGCCGTCGGCGCTGTTCTCGGATTATTCGGAACGGCTCGGCGCCGCGCTTCGACAATTCGACTGGGCGCCGGTCGAGGGCCTCGCCCATGACCTGCTCGATTGCTGGCGGACCGGTCGCCAGGTTTTTCTGGCCGGCAATGGCGGCAGCGGCGGCAACGCCAATCACCTTGCCAATGATTTCCTCTATCCCTTGTCGAAGACGCACGGCTCGGGCCTGCGGGTGCATTCGCTCTGCGCCAATCCGGCTGCGCTGACCTGCCTCGCCAACGACGAAGGCTATGAAGAAATCTTTTCGATGCAGCTTGCGGTGCTGGCGCGCGAGGACGACGTGCTGATCGTGCTCTCGGGCTCCGGCAATTCGCCGAACATCCTGCGGGCTTTGGAAGAGGCCAAGCGGATCGGCATGACCAGCTACGCCATGCTCGGCTTTTCCGGCGGCAAGGCCAAGGACCTCGCCGACGTGCCGATCCATTTCGAGATCGACGACATGCAGATTGCCGAGGACGCGCAGATGATCGTGGGCCACATGCTGCTGCAGTGGCTCTACAGCCAGCGCGACGAGGTCAATGCATCGAGGGACCACGCGGCGGACTTGCGACAGACATGGCGACGCATGAAAAATTCCTGATCCTCGGCTCGAACTCGTTTTCGGGCGCGACCATGGCCGATCGTCTGGCGGCCGAGGGTCACGATGTGCTCGCAACGAGCCGGTCGGAGGAAGCGCATCCGGCGTTTCTGCCTTACAAATGGCAGGCGCGGCCGGGGCGCGTGCGCTTTGCGCGGATCGATCTCAACCACGATCTCAGCGAGCTGAAGTCGCTACTTTCATCCGAGCGTCCGACCCATGTGGTGAACTTCGCCGCCCAAAGCATGGTCGGCGAGAGCTGGCAGAATCCGGATCACTGGATGATGACCAATGTGGTGTCCACGGTGCGGCTGCATGAGATCTTGCGGAATTATGATGGGTTGGAGCGGTATGTCCATGTCACCACGCCGGAAGTCTATGGATCGACCGACGGCTGGGTGACGGAAACGGCTCCCTTCAATCCCTCCACGCCTTACGCCGTGTCGCGCGCTGCCGCGGATATGAGCCTGCGGACGTATTTCGCGAACTACCAATTCCCGGTTGTCTTCACCCGCGCCGCCAATGTCTATGGCCCGGGCCAGCAGCTCTATCGCATCGTGCCCCGGACCATTGTGGCCGCGGTGGGCGGCGAAAAGCTCAAGCTCGATGGCGGCGGCAAATCGGTCCGCGTCTTCATCCACATGTCCGATGTGGCGGATGCGACCTCAAAGATCGCGCGCAGCGGCCGTTTGGGTGAGGCCTATCACATCTCCGGCCATGAGCTGGTTTCGATCCGCACGCTGGTGGAAACGATCCTCAAGCAACTCGGAAAGTCCTTTGAGGATTGCGTCGAGATCGCGCCGGAACGGCCAGGCAAGGATACCGCCTACATGCTCGACACCACCAAGCTCCGAAACGAGCTGGGCTGGCGCGATACCATCTCGCTGGAGCGCGGCATCGACGACGTGGTTCGCTGGGCCGACCGCTTCAAGAGCGAGCTGGCCAAATTACCCGCCAAATACGTCCACAAGCCCTGAAGGAGAAGCGCGATGGGGATAGGACGATGAATGTCGCAGTCCGCAGGTCCGAGAACCGTATTGACGCCGGTGCGCTGAAGCACCAGGCGGCGCAGCTTCGCGGCAAGGTGATCGAGATGTCGCATGCGGCGCAGGCGGCGCACCTCGCCTCCTCGCTCTCCTGTGCGGATGTCGTCACCGCCGCTTATTGGCATGTGTTGAACATCGACCCGCACGAGCCAAAGCATCCGCTGCGCGACCGCTTCATTCTGTCCAAGGGACATGCTGCCGCGGCGCTTTATGCTGCGCTGGCGATGAAGGGCTTTTTCCCGATCGAAGAGCTCGACACCTATTGCAAGGATGGCGGGCGACTTGCCGAGCATCCGCCGGCCAATCTTCTGCCCGGCGTCGAGGCCGCGACCGGCTCGCTCGGCCATGGACTGCCGCTTGGCTGTGGCATGGCGCTGTCGGGCCGGATCAAGGGCGAGAGCTTTCGCGTCTTCGCCCTGCTCTCCGATGGCGAGAACAACGAGGGCTCGGTTTGGGAGGCCGCGATGTTTGCTGCCGCCCAGAAGCTCGAAAATGTCTGCGTCGTCGTCGACTACAACAAGTGGCAGGCGACCGCGCGCTCCAATGAGACGCTGATGCTGGCTCCGTTGGCCGACAAATGGCGGGCGTTCGGCTGGGATGCGCGGGAGATCGACGGCCATGACGTCGGCGCGCTGGCGGAAGCGATGCAGCGCGTGCCCAACGGCTCGGGCAAGCCCGTCGCGCTGATTGCGCACACGGTCAAAGGCAAGGGCGTGTCGTTCATGGAGGACGACAACAACTGGCATTACCGCGCGCCGACGGCGGATGAAGTGGTCAAAGCGCGCAAGGAGCTCGGGCTCGCATGAGGAACGCCTTTGCGGACGAACTGACCAGGCTCGGCGATGACGATCCGCGCGTGGTGATGCTGTCGGGCGACATCGGCAACCGCCTGTTCGACAAGTTCAAGGCCAAACATGAACCGCGCTTCTTCAATTGCGGCGTGGCCGAAGCCAACATGATGGGGGTTGCCGCCGGCATGGCCATGAATGGCCTGCGCCCGGTCGCTTACACCATCACGCCTTTCATCACGACGCGCTGCCTCGAGCAGATCCGCACCGATGTCTGCTATCACGAGGCGCCCGTCACCATCGTCGCTGTTGGCGCCGGCCTCGCCTATTCCGGCCTTGGCCCGACGCATCATGCCTGCGAGGACATCAGCTTCCTGCGCTCATTGCCGAACATGGTGGTGATCTGCCCCGGCGATGCCTTCGAAGTCCGCGCGGCCCTGCGGGCTTCGCTCAAGCAGGATCATCCGGTCTATATCCGCCTCGGCAAGAAGGGTGAGCCGGTGGTGCACAAGGGGCCGCTGGCCGATTTTGCAATCGGCAAAGCCATCACGATCGCACGCGGCGGTGATGTCTGCTTGCTCTCCACCGGCAACATGTTGCCCGAGGCGGTTGAAGCCGCCCATCAACTGGAGCAGCAGGGCATCTCGGCCGAGGTCGTGAGCTTCCATACCGTGAAGCCGCTGGACGAAACCTGCCTCACCGACGTCTTTGCTCGCTTTCCGCTGGTGGCCACGATCGAGGAGCATTCCCGGATCGGGGGCTTTGGCGCGGCTGTAGCTGAGTGGCTGGTCGACACCAGGGTCACGCCGCGGCAGTTCATCCGCTTCGGAACGCCGGACGCCTTCTTCAAGCAATCCGGCGAACAGGAATTTGCGCGCGAGGCGCTTGGCCTCAGCGCGCATCAGATAGCCGACAAGATCACCGCCGCTTTGCGTCAGGGTTGAGAGAAATGAAAACCACCGCCGCCCTCCTCGTTCAGACCGGCGCACCGCTGGTGCTGGCGGAGATCGACATTCCCGCGCTCAAGCCCGGCCAGGTGCTGGTCGAGATCGCCTATTCCGGCGCCTGCGGCACGCAGGTGATGGAATGGCGCGGTGACAAGGGCGAGGATAAATGGGTGCCGCATTGCCTTGGCCATGAGGGCACCGGAACCGTGCTTGAGAGCGGCAGCGCCGTCACCAAGGTGAAGGCAGGCGACAAGGTCGTGCTGTCCTGGATCAAGGGTAGCGGCATCGAGGCCGGCGGCGCCGTCTATGCCTGGGGCGAGAAGAAGGTCAATGCCGGCGGCGTCACCACCTTTCAGCGCCATGCGGTGGTGAGTGAAAATCGGCTGACACTGCTCCCGGCCGAACTGTCGATGGATATCGCCGTGCTGCTCGGCTGCGCGGCGCCGACCGGCATGGGCGCGGTCTACAACGTGCTGAAGGCGCAGCCCGGCGATGCGGTGGCCGTATTCGGTACTGGCGGCGTCGGTCTTCATGCGGTGATGGCAGCGGCGCTGGTCGGCGCCATGCCCGTCATCGCCATCGATCCCAACCCAACACGGCGGGCGCTCGCGCCGCTCTACGGCGCTACCCATGTGATCGATCCTGCCGCTACCGACGTGCTCGCCGAGATCAAGAAGATCGTCCCGCAAGGCGTGGATATTGCTGTGGAATCTTCCGGCGTTCCGGCGGCGATGGAGATGGCCGTCAACGCCACCCGCCAGCAAGGCGGCCGCGCGGTCGTGATCGGCAATGCACGCCATAGCGCGACACTCTCGCTCAATCCGTCCGTCTTCAACCAGGGCAAGAGCCTGATGGGGACATGGGGCGGCGACAGCATCCCTGACCGCGACTATGGCCGCTACGCGCGCCTGCTCGGCGCCGGCCGGTTTCCGGTCGGCAACCTCCTGTCCAAACCCTATGCGCTCGAACAGGCCGACCAGGCCTTGCAGGATCTCGCTTCCGGCAAGATCGGCCGTCCCCTGATCGACATGTCGTTGGGCTAGAGCATGCGGATCGGGATCGATTTCGACAACACCATCGCCTGCTATAACGGGGTGTTTCATGCCGCGGCGCTGGAGCGTGGCCTGATCCCGGCAAATCTCGCTTCCGACAAGAATGCGGTCCGCGACTTTCTCAACAGCGATGGCCGTGCCGACGAGTTCACGGAGTTGCAGGGCTACGTCTATGGCGCGCGGATGGAGCTGGCGTCGCCCTACCCCGGCTTTGGCGAATTCGTTGCGAGCGCGCGCCAAGCCGGTCACGACCTCTTCATCGTCAGCCACAAGACGCGGCACCCGATCCTCGGTCCGAAACACGACCTGCATGCGGCGGCGCGCGGCTTTCTGGTGGAGCGCGGCCTGGTCGGCGCGGGTCACGGGCAAATCGATCCGGCCAATGTGTTCTTTGAACTGACCAAGGAAGCCAAGGTCGCCCGCATCGCCGCGCTCGACTGCGAGGCCTTCGTCGACGACTTGCCGGAGATATTCGCTTCGTCGGATTTCCCGGGCACGGCGCGCCGTATCCTGTTCGACCCCGTCGATCAATTCACGGACCTTGCGCGCCAACTCAAACTCGATCGCCGTGGGTCATGGACGGACATAGCAGCGGAGCTCTGCCGTGAGCACGTCTGAGGCGCTGGCCGCTGACAGCCCGCTCGCGCTGGCCCACCAGTTGACCGAGCAAGCTGGATTTGGACGCGCCCGCACGCTGTCGCGGCTCGCCGGCGGCAAGAACAACCAAGTCTACCGCGTCGATACCGAAGCCGGTGTGCCGCTGGTGCTGAAACGCTATTTCAGCGATCCGCGCGATGGCCGCGACCGCCTCTCGGCCGAATGGAATTTCCTGCAACGGGCCTGGCAGGACGGCGTCCGCGCCATTCCGCAACCGTTTGCCAGGGACGCGGACGCGCAGGCCGCGCTTTACAGCTTTGTGGCGGGACGGAAGCTCGACGCCAGCGAACTTAAGGCTGGGTACATTGATGCAGCCGCCGATTTCGTGCTCGCCGTCAATGCGAGGCGGCATGCCGATCTGCCCGCCGCCTCGGACGCCTGCTTTTCCATTTCCGATCATCTGGAACTGGTGGAAAGGCGCCTGCTGCGGCTGGCGGCGCTCGATTCTCTGGCCCCGCATGCCGCCGAAGCCCAACGCCTCGTTTTCACGAGGCTCCGGCCGTCGTGGGACGGCGTGCGTGAGCGCGCGGTCCGCGAAGCGTTTGCGCGCGGCCTTGATCTGCATCGTAGCTTGAGCGAGGCCGAATGCTGCCTGTCGCCATCGGATTTCGGCTTTCACAATGCGCTAGCGGTCGACGACGGCCGCCTGGTCTTTCTCGATTTCGAATATGCCGGGCGGGATGATCCGGCAAAGCTCGTTGTCGACTTCTTTTGCCAGCCCGAAGTGCCGGTTCCGCTGTCGTACCTTGATCGCTTTGTCACGAGGCTGCTGCCGGACGAAGCGGCGCACGCGCGCTGCCGCCTCCTGCTCGATGTCGCCCGCGTCAAATGGGCCTGCATCCTCCTCAACGATTTCCTGCCCGTCGGCGCCGCCCGCCGTGACTTTGCTGAGCGAAGCGAGCGTGAGGCGCGTTGCGCGGCGCAGCTCGAAAAGGCAAAAGCAAAACTTGCCGAGATTCGAATCTAATGGTTTGCGCATGATCTTGTCGGAAAACCGCTGCACACTTTTCCGGATCATGCGCTAGGAGCATCGAGAATGGCCTATCGCGAGTTCATCAGCCTCCTCCATACCTCGACCAAGCGCGACTATCTCGCGCGCGTCACCCAGCGCGACAAGGCGGAGGTGGCTGAACTCGCGGCGAAGTTCGATTACGACTATTGGGACGGCAGCCGCGAGACCGGCTATGGCGGTTACAGATATGACGGCCGCTGGCGCAAGGTCGCTGACGCCATGGTCGCGGCCTACGACATCAAGCCCGGCATGCGCGTGCTCGATGTCGGCTCCGGCAAGGGATTCCTGCTGCATGATTTCACCGAGAGCGTGCCGGGCCTCGAAGTCGCCGGGATCGACATCTCGGCCTATGGCGTCGCCAACACGATGGAGAGCGTCAGACCGTTCTGCCAGGTCGGATCGGCGGCGAAGCTGCCCTACCCAGACAAGCACTTCGATCTCGTGATCTCCATCAACACGCTGCACAATCTCTACAATTACGAGCTCCATTCGGCGTTCAAGGAGATCGAGCGCGTCGGCCGCGGCGCGAAGTACATCTGCGTCGAGGCCTATCGCAACGAGCGCGAGAAGATGAATCTGATGTATTGGCAGCTTACCTGCCGCATCTTCCATACGCCGGCCGAATGGGATTTCGATTTCAAGCAATCCGGCTATACCGGTGACCACGAGTTCATCTTGTTCGAATGAATTCTTTGTTTGAGCATGATCTTTTCGGAAAACCGCTGCACACTTTGCGCTAACGCGGCCCTCCGGGTCCGGATCATGCTCCCTCAAACCTGAGACGGACCTCATGCGTTGCCTGATCATCGGCGTGGATGGATCGTTTGGCGGCGCCCTGTCCCGGTCGCTCCAAGGCCTTGGGCATGAGGTGGTCGCGACGACGCGGCGTCGCGATCGCGCCGGTGAACATCTGTTTCTCGATCTTGCGGCGCCGCTGCCGGTGCTGCCGCAAGCGGACGTCGCCATCATTTGTGCCGCCATGGCGCGCCTCGACGACTGCCGGCGGTATCCCGAGCTCGCGCACCGGGTGAATGTCGCAGCCCCCCTCGAGCTCGCCCGCACCCTGGCGCAGGCCGGCTCGCGCGTGATCCTGCTTTCGACCAGCTCCGTGTTCGGCTGCCTCGCGCCGCATGTGGAAGAGAGCGCCGGCCCCGCGCCGCGGAGTGCCTATGCCCGCCTCAAGGCCGAGGCCGAAGCGCGCCTGCTCGAGCTGGGGCCACCGATAGCGGTGCTGCGGCTGACCAAGGTGGTCAAGCCGCACTCAGGTTTGTTGTCTGAATGGATACGCCAGCTCGGCGACGGCAGACCGGTGCGAGCCTTTGACGATAGCCGGTTCTGTCCGCTCACGGTCGCGCATGTGGTCGATGGCATCACGGCTGTGATCGAAGGCGGCCTAGGCGGCATCTATCACCTCTCGGGGGCGGCCGATGTCAGCTATGCTGCGGCGGCGATATTCCTTGCGCGACGCGTTGGCGCTGCCAATGACCTGGTCGAGCCGGTGCACAGTGTCGATAGCGGGCTGCCTTACGAGGAACTGACCCCGTTTACGTCGCTCGCGACCAGCCGACTGTCGCGCCTCAATGGCTTCGTGCCTCCCGACGCGTTTGAGGTTCTGCAAAACGTTTATGCGCCTGAGATTGCAGCCGCCCGGATCGCGCCGGCAAGCTGATCAACATCGGCTGTGGCAACGGTTCACAATTAAAACGCCTCTCCGCCCCTGCCGGCAGCACGGTATTCGTGCCCCTCCTTCCCGAGGTCGCGCCGACCTGTGAACCACGTTACAGCGTTCCGCCGACATCGCTGCCAATATCCGGCAGCCCACCACACCATGTTTGCCATGGTCGGGCACAGGACTTGCTTCGCTGATTTGGGGTGGTTCGCTCCATCCCGTCGGAATTGGAAGGAGGCTTGAGTCCAACGGTATCTTTTTAAGGAGGCTATTTTGAAATCTTTCATTGGCGTGACGTTCGTCTCATTGACTTTGACTGTCCCAGCGCTCGCCGAGAAGCTGGTCGATCCCACCACCGTCTCACCGGAATATCGCGAGGCCGCCGAGAAGCGGCGCGCCGAGCAGATCCGGCAGCAGGACTGCGCCCACAAGGCCGACGTCGCGAAGGTGATGCCGCGCGAGCGCACGGCGTTCCTGCTGCAATGCCTGGAAGCGGACGCAGCAAACAAGTAGCAGGCCAGGCTCTTCCGGCGCGGTTAACCTTCTCTCGTTAACCGCGTCGCGTTGAGCGGTTGATAACCTTCAAGCTCTGCTTGCTCCCACGCGCGAGTTGCGAAACAGTTCGAAGTTGTAACGTATGGGCGTGGGGGCGTGGCATGCGTAACCAGGATTCTGGTTTCGACCATCATCGCTATCAGCAATTGCTGTCGGAAGCGGTCGACGAAGACAAGCGGCTGGCGCTGATCAATATCCTCATCGAGGAACGGGCCAGGGATCGTCTGGCGGCTCAGGTCGCCTCCGATCGCGCGGCAATGACGGCTTCGACCATCGCGAAAGTGCTGGGCACGCCGCGCGGCCGGTAAGGCTTCGCTGGTTACCGTTGGCTGATCGCCGTTGAATGCGCGGCCGAAACGGCCGCCGGTGCAGTATTGCGTTGCGATTCGATTAACGATGCCTGGCAATCGGCCATAAAGATTTTTGTTCTAAGGATGCTCCCTCACGGTCCGTTTGGGCCGACAAAAAGGGGGGTACCATGAAATTGATTGCTTCGATCGCGACCGATCGCTCTTTCAAGGCGATCTCGATGTTGTCCTGCTTTGGACTGGCTGTGTCGTTTGGCTTTATGGCCTACGGCATGGACCTGAACGCCGTCTGGTTCTAATCTTTCGAACCGGCACCTTGCCGCGCGCAAATGCGACGTGGGTGCCGGCATCGAAGGAATATTCCATTGCCAATCTCCCGTCGCGCGGCGCTCACCGCGACCGTTCTGACCGCGCTCTCAGCGTCCAGCGCCTGGTCGGCGCCTCCCCCCTCCGAAGCAGCCAACGCCGAAGGTGACATCGCCGCGCTGCTGGCCAAGCCCGTCGGCCTGCCTGACATGGTGCTCGGATCGGCGATCGCACCGATCACCGTCGTCGAATATTCCTCGCTGACCTGTCCACACTGCGCGGCATTTGCGGAAAACGTGTTTCCGATGCTGCGGCAGAAATATATCGACACCGGCAAGGTCCGTTTCGTGTCGCGCGAGTTCCCGCTCGACCTCAAGGCCGCGGCGGCATCGATACTGGCGCGCTGCATCGCCAAGGACGATGGGCCCAAGTTCTTCGAGGTCACCATGATGATGTTCCATCGGCAGCAGGAGCTGGTCGAGCACACCACCGATACGCTGACGGACGTCGGCTCCAAATACGGCATGAGCCAGCAGGACGTCGAAGGCTGCGTAAAGAACGACACGGCACTCGACAAACTGCAGACCGATCAGAACTTCGCCTATGGCCAGTTGAAGGTGGAAGCGACGCCGACCTTCTTCATCAACGGCGAGAAGGTGAAGGGCTCGATGTCGTTCGAGGAATTCGAGGCCAGGCTCGCGCCGCTGTTGAAGCACTGACGTTGTCGGTGTGCGCGCAAACGGGGCGTTGTTCGCACCGTAGTCCTACGGTCTAGGACTCCAGTCCGCATTTAACTATGAGTCCACCCGCGTTTCGCCCTGTGGGGGAGGGCAAAGTCGCGAGGTCCGGACTCCTAGGCACTCCGGGCCTCGTGCACTTCTCGTCAACGCGAAGCTAACTGATCAGATTCAACGTACGCCTTCTCTCTCTCCGTGGGGATGAGAGTGCATGCACTGTTTCGCGTTGGAAAAAGTTCCCGGCTCATTTCAGCCATGCAATCGGAACTGCGCCGGTTCCGGAAGGCTTATTGCGGTGGCGGCAGGGCACCAAAGAGCCCTCACTTGTATCGCACCCTTCTCGTCTCCACGGCTGCGCTGGCAGCCGTTACCTCTGCGCGTGCCGAATCCGGGCTGGCTTCCTACTATGGCGGCATCGGACATTCCGGCGAAATGACTTGCGCCCACCGGACCCGGCCGATGGGCAGCATGATCACCGTCTCCTATCACGGACGCTCCATTCGCTGCCGCGTCAATGATCGCGGTCCCTTCGTGAAGGGGCGCGTGATCGACGTTTCCGTCAGCGCCGCACGCGCGCTCGGCATGACGGAGGCCGGTGTGGTGCGGGTCTCGCTCGAAAGCGAGTGAGCTTCGGCTAGAGCGCGATGGGATCAGGTTGAATCGCCATCGCGCTCTAGATTCTTGTTTGAGCATGATCTCCGCGCAAACGCTTCGCGTTTGTCGCGAGGGAAAACCGCTTCACACTTTTCCGGATCATGCTCTGGCCGGCCTCGCCTCGGTCGCCCTACGCTTGCGGCACCGCGATGAAGGCGACGCCGATCCGGTTCTTCTGGATCCAGGCGATGCTGCATTCATGCACCCTGGTGCCGTTGTCCATGACGAGACGGAAACGCGCGGGCACGAATGCGGGATTGTCGACATCGATGGCCGCGCCTTCCGGCGCGATGTTGCGCACGATGCAGCGCATGACCGATCCGCCCACCGAAACCAGGCCCGGCTCGTTGATCTCGGTCCGGGGATGTCTACGCCTTTCGTCCATGGCCTTCTGCCCTGATGATATCGCGTGTGAGTAGAATAGAGGCAAAGCTTAAACAAACCGGCAAGCCAGCTATTCCGAGAGGGCCGCGCCTACAACGCCCCTTGCCGTTCTCAGTCATCGCAGGTTAGCCTGACGGCCATGGCGATGCGCTGGCGCGACGCACGCTCTCAAAACAAATGAACAGGCGCCATGGGGAGAACGCCATGTTCCATGAACTCGACCGGCGGACGAGTCTGACCGGCAACCAGATCAAAATTCTGGCTGCCGCCATTATCGGCGACGCGCTGGAATTTTTCGACTATTTCCTGATCGGTTTTGTGCTCGCCTTCCTGATCGGACCCTGGAAGCTCACCTTCGGTCAATCCGCGACCGTGCTGATGAGCTCCGGCATCGGCGCGATCCTGGGCGCCTATGCGTGGGGTTGGCTTGCCGACCGCATCGGCCGCCGGATCGTCTTCATCGGAACTGTCTTGAATTTCTCGATCGCAACCGGGTTACTCTATTTCACGCCCGACAATGGCTGGATCTACCTGACGGTGATGCGCTTCTTCGTCGGTACCGGCGTCGGCGGGCTCTATTGCGTCGACCTGCCGCTGGTGCAGGAGTTCATGCCCTCCTCCAAGCGCGGCTGGGTCGGCGGTCTCGTCACCTGCGTGATCCCGCTCGGTGTCGGCGTCGGTGCCGTGCTCGGGGCGTTCATGGGTTCGGACCAGTGGCGGCTGTTGTTTGCACTTGGCGTGCTGCCGGCGTTGCTGGTCTTGCTGGTCCGCCTCTGGGTCCCCGAGAGCCCGCGCTGGCTGTGCCGCCAGGGCCGCTATGAGGAAGCGCGCAAGTCGCTGGCCTGGGCGCTGCAGGTCGACCCGTCGTCGCTGCCGATGCCGACCGCCGCCGACGCCGGCCCGGTCGTCAAATCGAACTGGCTCGACCTCTTCAAATATCCACGCAGCCTCCTCGTATCGTGGCTCGGCAATGCCGGCGCCCAGACCGGCGTCTACGGGATCACGCTGTGGGCGCCGTCGCTGTTCGTGCTGTTGTTGAAGGTCAGCCCGCAACAGGCGTCGAAGATGATGATCCTGCTTACCGTCTTCGGCTTTATCGGCCGCGTCTCCTTCTCCTATTTCTCGGAGCTGATGGGACGGCGCAAGGCCGGCGGCCTGCTCGGCTTCGGCGCCGGCGTTCTCACCATCGTGGCCGGCTATAATTACAATGTGATGTGGGGCGATTGGTCGGCGTTCTGGCTGATCCTGTCGGTCGGCTTCTTCTTTGCCGACGGCGGCTTTGCCATTGTCGGCCCCTACGCCGCCGAAATCTGGCCGTCGCATCTGCGCACCTCGGGCATGGGCTCGGCCTACGGCTTTGGCGGCATCGGCAAAATCCTCGGACCCGTCGGGCTTGCGCTGATCGTCGGCTCCAACAACTACCTGAAGCCGGATGTACCGCTACCCGAGATTCCGTTGGCCTTCATCTATCTTGGCTGCTGGTTCCTGATGGCCGGGTTCGTTTATTATTTCTTCGGGATCGAGACCCGGGGCAAATCGATCGAGGAGATCGACCGCGAGCTGAATGCGGGCGTAGCATCCGTGGCGGCCACGGCCCAGGTTCGTGAGGCTTAGAGCTGAACATGCTGGTTGCGACTTCTGCTGAACTGGCCGGCGATCGTCACGTGGTCGCCCGTGCCGAAGCTGTCCGCTCGGCGGTCGCCGCCGCCGCCGACGAGATCGAACGGGACCGGCGGCTGCCGCCGGCCCTGCTCGACAGACTGCATGAGGCGGAGCTGTTTCGCCTGCTGCTGCCGCGCTCCTCGAACGGGATCGAGACCGATCCCGTCACCTTCTTCCATGTCATCGAGACCATCGCCCAGGCCGACGCCTCCACGGCCTGGTGCCTGAGCCAGGCCGGCGGCTGCGCCATGTCGGCGGCCTATCTCGATCTGCCGGTGGCGCAGTCGATCTTCGGCGAGGACCCGCGCGCCGTGCTGGCCTGGGGCCCCGGGCCGCGGGTCAAGGCAATCGAATGCGAAGGCGGCTACCGCGTCAGCGGTGTCTGGGCGTTCGCCTCCGGCGGCCGCCACGCCACCTGGCTCGGCGCACATTGCCCGATCTTCAGGGCAGACGGCTCGCCCAGGCTCGATGACAACGGGATGCAGGCGGAGCGCACCATGCTGGTGCGCACGCAAGACGTCGAGTGGACCGACATCTGGAATACCGTCGGCCTGCGCGGCACCGCCAGCGACCAGTTCGCGCTCAGGGACTTCTACGTGCGCGCCGATCACTCCATTACGCGGGAGTTCGAGCGCGAGTGCCGCGAGCACGGCCCGCTCTATCGCATGGGCAACGGCACCTGCTACCAAGTCGGCTTCGCCGGCGTTGCCTGTGGTATCGCCCGCGGCGCGCTCGACTGCTTCCTCGATCTCGCCAGGAACAAGATTCCGCGCGGCAACAAGAGCCCGATCAGGGACAATGCCGTGGTCCAGGCGGGGCTCGCCCAAGCCGAGGTCAATCTGCGCGCCGCGCGCGCCTATCTCCTGCAATCGATGGCGGAAATCTGGAAGCATCTCTGCGCCGGCGCGCTGATCACGGTCGAGCAGCGCATGACCATCCGTATGGCCTCCACCCATGCGATCCACCGGGGCCGCGAGGCCGTCGACTTCGCCTATAATGCGGCGGGTGCGACTGCGATCTTCGACACCCATCCGCTGGAGCGGCGCTTCCGCGACATCCACACCGTCACCCAGCAGTTGCAGGGACGCGCCAGCCATTTCGAAACCGTCGGCGCCTGGATGCTGGGCGTCGATACCGACCTCACATGGGTCTAATTATCGGGTTTAATTATCCGGGTCTAAGCACAACATCCGTCTGAACAAAAAGGAGAAGAACCATGCCACTTGGCGGACTGCAGCACTTTACCATCGAGCCTCAGGACCTCGAGAAGACCCGGCACTTCTATGTCGACGTGCTCGGCCTGGAGAATGGCGACCGGCCGCCGCTCGGTTTCCCCGGCTACTGGCTCTATTCCGGCGGCCAGGCCACCGTGCATCTGATGGGCACGCGGACGCCGCGCGAAGGCATCGTGGTGCGCGGCACCGAGAAGAAATTCGACGACACCGGCCGACTCGACCACATCGCCTTTGCCGCCAGCGACGTCGAGGGCGTGCGCAAGCGACTAAAGTCCAAGAACGTC